>Ga0209540_10000175_pt1 | contig 80046 bp, 71 predicted proteins | sample BarGraIncu01121A_FD_184501 | JGI IMG/M metagenome (GOLD analysis project Ga0209540, IMG submission 184501) | Arctic peat soil microbial communities from Barrow, Alaska - Barrow Graham LP Incubations 011-21A (SPAdes) (version 2) | ecosystem: Environmental > Terrestrial > Soil > Wetlands > Peat... | reverse complement strand
AATCCTCATTAAGAGTACTTTTTTGCATTCAATAATCACTTTTTCTTCGTTTGCCAAAATACAAGCAAATAAATAGATGTCGCCTCCATCTTTGATTTTAAGCTTCTTACGTAATTCTTCAACGCTTAAGGGGTAATTTCTGGTGCTGATATTTGCCTTTGGCAAATGTTTAGCCATATCTTTCATCTCTATATTAGAATTACTCCAGGTTTTTACAACTTCAAATACTCTTCCCGGAAATTCAGGTAATAATTCATTTGATGTATATAAATGCGTGTTTATATGCAGTTTATATATGCCAAATCGATTTCCTATCAGTTTAAAGGCACCGCTTTTCATCACAGCGGCATTTGGTTCGTACAAATATTTTTGAATTTCTGAAGTTAAAACAGAACTAGCATTCACTTCATCATTAGTCTCAAATTCAAATAGTTGTATTTTCTTATTCCTACTGAAATTAATCGTTTTTATTTGCGATTTTTGTTCGGCATTCTTACTTAGAATTAACAGTATTTCCTTACATTCGTTTTCTACCGCAATGATATGAATTTCAGATGTTTTTGGTAAATCCCGAACTGCTGCTGTAATATCCATCATAGGTGAAAGTTTTATCATCACATTTGTGGCTTTATTCAACAATTGGGATGAAAGTGCTGATACATCTGGTTCACAATCAGAAAGTAATACCACTTTTTTACCACTTGTACTCCTTCTGGCCGGATCGATAAAAATCCAATCTACCGGTTCCATTTTGGAGAGATATTCTTCGGTCAGCGCATTAACAACTTCAATATGATTTTCATTCAAAACTTTGAAATTATGGCTAGACAACTTGCATAATTCAGTTTGAAGTTCCACATAAGTAACTTGCTTAAAATGAGCAGACATAAAACAGCAATCTACACCGAATCCACCAGTAAGGTCGACGAGTGAATTACCTTCGCAAAGCGAAGCTTTATATTGAGCAGTTATTTCTGAAGAAGATTGTTCCAACGATAGTTGAACAGGATATTGAATTTCTTCATTTTGAAAAAAACGGGGAACTTTGTTTCGAATTTTTTGTCGACCATTAATTTGACGGATAGCAAACTCGAAATCAATATTATTATATCTTCTTGATTGTAAGCTTAAAAGATATATATCGTCCTGTTCGTGTTCGATAATAAAGCGCTTTGTTTCTTCATTCATGTGTTTTCAGCAAATTTGTTTCAAAAATACATTATTTATTTTACTCCACGACAAGTAAAGGAAAAACTATTTTGAAAATTCATATAAAAAAAAGGTGTTTGATTTTTATTTCAAACACCTTATAAATATTATTGAATTAAAATTTTACCACATAAGTACAACCCGAAAACTCATAGATAAAGGAGCATCAGCTACAAAATCAGAATTTGTCACATAAACATTCATGCCACCTGTTGTATAATCAAAATCAATTGTTTGTGTCCAAAAATTTCCAGTGGTATTTTGATAATGTCGAACATAAGGTAAGGTCTGTTGTACATTATTATTCATATAATATGAAATAACGGTACCATCATTAAATACAGTTGAAGTAATTTCGGGCATGGAGAAATGGCAAGAGTAATACCTATTTAATCCATTTTGATCTAAATTCTCAACCCAATCACTTTTGCTAACTACTAAATTAATAATCTTCCAGTTAGTTCCATAACCCTGAGGTCCTTCTGGTCCCACAGGACCCTGACACGATACAACAAGTAGTGCAACTACGAATAATAAAAAAGTTTTTTTCATAGATAAAGTTTTTTTAGTTGAATATATTAGAATTTGAACTCATGTTTGATTAATGGAATAGTAATATGCTTTTTATATTAGAATAAAATTAAACATTTCTTATTAGCAATATAACTTAAACAAATTTTATGCCTGAAAATTTTTATTTATTCAATTTCTTCAAATTTATTTTAATAAATTTATTTTATGTGTTTAAATATCATAAAAACAAATAGATAGAAAATTTGTTCAATTTTTTATATATAAAGTTATTAAACGTAATAATTTTTTTATGTACTTTTGCAAGCGATTTTGGTATCGAAACCATATTCATTTGTTTCGATAAAAGGGAATCCGGTCAAATTCCGGAACAGTACCCGCTGCTGTAAGCTCCAATTTAACGTTTTGAACAACACTTTTGCCACTGAATTTTCGGGAAGGCGTTCAAAAACGGGAGTAAGTCAGAAGACCTGCCAATATCAACTTTTGTTTTTGCTTTCGGGAGTTAATAGCAAAAAGAGTTTGGACTCATCCGTGCGTACATATTCTTCATTTTTTTATTGTTATTTTTTATATTGCCCGAAAGCGTTACACAATTTTTGTGTGTATTTGTCATGCATCTATTTAATAATCAATAATAAAAAATGAAAATGAAAAAAAGTAAATTGTTTCTAGCTGCCATTGCGGTGGCATTCGTGTTTGTATCGTGTAAACCAGATACAGAAACAAAAACGACCTTAGTAGATTTTGAAAATGTAACATTGAATACCAAAGGTATTTCAGATAGCACAATTTTCAAAACGGATAATTGTACGTTTACAATTAACGATGGAGCTTTCTGGAATGGTGGAATTGTATGTTCTTCAAATATTGATACTGAAACAGCTGGTTGGAATAATCAATATAGCTGTATTGCAGGTAGTGGTGCAATAAAATCTAAACAATTTGGTGTTGTTTATGCACCTGGAGGATTTATATGTTCAAAAAATGAAAATGGTAATTATAGTATTAAAAGTATGATGGTTACAAATAGTACTTATGCTTATTTGGATATGCAAAATGGAACTGTTGGTGTTAGTAAAAAATTTGTTACAGGTGATTGGTTTAAAATGGTTATTAAGGGTTATTTGAATAAAAATGAAACAAATATTTCAAATTATTATTTAGCTGATTTTCGTAACGGTAAAACTTTTATTTCAAGAGATTGGGAAAAAATCGACATTAGTAATTTAGGTGCAGTTGATAGTGTCTCAATTTCATTTGAGTCGAGTGATAATGGATATTATGGTATGAATACTCCGGCTTACGTTTGTATCGACAATATCGAATTTACACAAACCATTAGCACAAAATAATAATAAATCATGTATGAAATTTAGCTTTTATCTGCCATAATATTTGCATTTCATACTGTAAACCGAGCCTTTTTTGGCTCGGTTTTTTTATTTATGAAAATAAATATGACAATAGGTTTCTGGAAATGAATGTTCTAGGGCATTTCAGAAAAATATATAGTTGAAAAGCTTTGTAGACTAACCTAAAAGTACTACTTTTGTCGTCGGGTAAGTCCTACACGACCAGCTCCCGTTTAATTCCCCCAGGGCTTGATCGCAGCAAGGGTAGATGGTTGTAGCGGTGCGATGTAGGGGGCTTACCCACTTGCCTCTTTAGCTCAGTTGGCCAGAGCACGTGATTTGTAATCTCGGGGTCGTTGGTTCGAATCCGACAAGAGGCTCACTAAAAAAGCCGTTTCCATTTAGTTGGAAGCGGCTTTTTTTATACCCATTTTGACGGTTGGGTGTTTTTTAGATGTCTTTCACAAGTATTTGTTTTGTAACTGTATCCGAATGTAGCTTAATATCTAATGTTTTTTGCCAAAACGAATCTAATAACTCATTTTTATTAGTAAGAAATAACTCAGAGCCATGCATTTCAAGTTTTGAAAACAACATATTCACAGTAAGTTGATTGATATCAATTGCCGGCTGAAAAGTTTTCAATTTAGAAATTTCACTAAATACCTCATTTAATATTGCAACTTCTACTAATTTTGTAATTAATTGATTGACCAACCGAATGGGTAATTTATATTTTGTAGCAATTTGGTCCGAAGACAAGGGTGGTTTTTGTTCTTCAAATTGTTTCACAATTATATATGTAATGAATAACGTAAGGAAATTTTTGTATCGAGTACTAATATTATTAGTATCTACCTCATATTCAAAGTTTTTAATATTTTGCGATGCATATGATATTTCTGCACCTAATAAAATAATTAAACATGAAATTTGAAGCCAAAGGAGCAACAATGGTACAGCGGCAAAACTTCCATAAACTATATTGTATCTAGATAAATATACTTGACCGTGTATATAAAGAATTTGAAATATTTGGAAAGCAGTACCTGCAATAATTCCAGCAATCAATGCATTATAAAAACGAACACGTGTATTTGGTATTACTAAGTACATGATAGTAAATATAATCCAATTAATAAAATAGGGTGCAAATTTTACACCAAATTTTAAAACCGGACTCAATACTTGAAATACAAATGTTTGGGAAAGTGTTGTATTGATAAAGATAGAAAGACCACTAGATAATACTATCAATAAAGGAATAATCAGGATAGCAGAGAAATAAGTAGTAAATTGACGAATAATTGAGCGCGGTTTTTTTACTTGCCAAATGCTATTAAAGGCTCTTTCAACCTGCATAAAGAAATTCATTACTGACCAAAACAATATAGCCAAACCTATACCAATAAATATTCCACCTTGAGTTGATTCCAAATATCTTTCTACAAATCCCATAACAGTGGGAATCATGTTTGCCTGACCAATAAAAGTTCCTTGCAGAGAATTTTCAATCATTTTTTCAACACCAAAACCTTTTCCAATAGCAATAATAAGTGCAAATAATGGAACAATTGCAAATAAAATTGAATAAGTGAGTGCCGAAGCTTTTACATTTAAATTATCTACAATAAAACCTCTCACCGCTAAAAACAATGTTTTAATTAAACTGTATGAAAAACGACGTGTTCGTGTTAATTCCGTTTCAGTTATCCGCCAAATATCGTATCGAATAAAATTATACATTCTCACGAAAAATGAAATGAGTTTCGACATAATGTAAGGTTAAAATATAGTTGGTTTGAGCTTATTAAGAAGAAAAAATAGTAGGTCTGTAAGCCGGGTTCTGTACTTTGTTTGCACAAAGTGTTTGTCATTTATCTCGAACAAATGTCACCATTTGCCTTTAGCAATCTACCCCCCGACATCGGGCGAGCAACCCTACTGCGTCGGTGTACATGATCTTGCAACCCATAAGACGTACGGCTTCGAATGTTACCACCCGAACCGGTGAGCTCTTACCTCACCTTTTCACCCTTATCCCGATAGCTATCGGGACGGTTATTTTCTGTTACGCTACTCTGCCCTCACAAACAGCTTCCCGTTAGGAAATATGGTGCTCTGTGTTGCCCGGACTTTCCTCCATTCCTCTAGGGAAAAGCGACAAACCGACCTACTATTTAATTGCAAAGATACTTATAATATTTTAATTCTGTTTAGAGTCACTTTTGCTTTATAAACAGTTGATTATAACTCCAAATCAATTTAGTTAAAGAAATAATTCTTTATTAATCAACATTTTCCTACTTTTATTGTTTATAAGTAAAGCAGATTCGAAAATTTTAAATATCAAAGGGATGAGTAATTTAGGCATTAAAAAAGGTGATAAAGTTGTGATAATTGGAGGTGGTTTTGCCGGTTTACAATTAGCAAAGACTTTAATGAAAGCAGATTTAAAGGTTATTTTGGTTGATAAACAAAACCATCATCAATTTCAACCTTTATTTTATCAAGTTGCAAGTGGTCGACTTGAACCATCAAGTATTTCTTTTCCTTTCCGTAAGATTTTTCAAAAAAGCAAAAATGTTGATTTTCGTATGGCAGACATTATCAACATTGATCCAATTGAAAAAAAAATCATGACTGCATACGATAGAAATATCACTTACGATCATTTGGTAATTGCAACAGGTTGTAAAACAAACTTTTTCGGTAACAAAGAGATGAGTGAAAATGCTTTCTCTATGAAAACTACACAAGATTCAATAGATATACGTAACAAAATACTATTTAGTTTTGAAAAAGAAATTTTTGCAAGGCCTGAAGAAAAACAAGCTTGGATGAATATAGTCATTGTAGGAGGTGGTCCAACCGGAGTTGAATTATCAGGTTCATTTGCGGAACTTAAAAAAAATATATTACCAAAGGATTATCACAATATAGATTTTTCTAAATTCAATATTATACTGTTGGAAGGAAGTAAAAATACGCTGAATAATATGAGTGAGGAATCGAGAATTGCTTCCAGAAGATATCTTGAAGAAATGGGCGTTATAGTAAAAACTGAAACATTAATTGAATCATATGACGGAAAGATGGCTGTTTTAAATACAGGTGAGGTAATTCCAACCAAAAATGTGATTTGGGCAGCCGGTGTTATCGGTAATATTATCAACGGTTTGGAATCACAGGATATATTTAAAAACAGGTATATTGTTGATAGACTGAACAAAATAAAACATTTCGACAATATTTATGCATTGGGCGATGTCGCTTATATGGTAACTCCAAAATATCCGAATGGACATCCACAAGTAGCAAATGTGGCTTTAAATCAAGCCAAAACATTAGGAAAAAATATTGTTAATTCGTTGAAAAATGAGAATTATCAACCGATTGAATATGAATATAATGATATGGGAATGATGGCCACCATTGGAAAAAATAAAGCAGTTGTTGAATTTCCCTTTATTAAATTCCATGGAGCGCTTGCTTGGTATATTTGGATGTTCTTACATTTAATGCTTATTTTGAGTGTTCGGAATAAATTAGTAATTTTTTTCAACTGGGCATGGAGTTATTTAACAAAAGACACGTCATTACGATTGATTACAAATATTGATTACAAGAAAGAGAAAGTAACTGATTTTTGATTTATAAAAAAAGGCTTCCAATTTGGAAACCTTTTTTTATGGTTGAAATTTAAAATCAGTATTAAACCAAATGTTCCAGTTGGCTTACATTTTTTTCAATATCCTCATCAGATAATGAATAGTTCACCAAATCATCAGCCAAATATTGATCGTAGGCAGACATATCTACCAATCCATGTCCCGAAAGATTGAAAAGGATAGTTTTAGTTGTGCCTTCTTCTTTGCATTTTAGAGCTTCGTTGATAGCTGCTGCAATTGCGTGAGCTGACTCAGGAGCTGGTACAATTCCTTCGGTTTGTGCAAACAAAACACCTGCTTTAAACGAATCTAATTGTTCAATATCAACGGCTTCCATCAAACCATCTTTCATTAATTGGCTGACAATAGTTCCTGCACCGTGATAGCGAAGTCCACCAGCGTGAATATGTGCCGGAGCAAAGTTATGACCCAACGTAAACATAGGTAAAAGCGGAGTATATCCGGCTTCATCACCAAAGTCATATTCAAATTTACCACGAGTTAATTTAGGACACGAAGACGGTTCTGCCGCAATAAAACGGGTTTTTTTACCTTCTTTAATTGAATGTCGCATAAATGGGAAAGAAATACCGGAGAAGTTAGAACCACCACCAAAGCAACCAATAATAATATCGGGATATTCTCCTGCCATTTCCATTTGTTTTTCAGCTTCTAATCCAATTACTGTTTGATGTAACGAAACGTGATTTAACACACTTCCTAATGTATACTTGCAATTGGGTGTTTGCATGGCCAATTCGATGGCTTCAGAAATTGCAGTTCCTAAACTTCCTTGATAGTTTGGATTTTTAGTAATAATATCGCGTCCTGCTTTGGTTGACATACTGGGCGAAGGAATAACTGTAGCTCCCCAAGTTTGCATCAATGAACGACGATAAGGTTTTTGTTCGTAACTGATTTTTACCATATAAACAGCTAATTCCAAACCGAATGTTTTAGCTGCAAAAGCTAAGGCAGTACCCCATTGACCGGCACCGGTTTCTGTTGTGATGTTAGTAGTTCCTTCTTCTTTGCAATAAAAAGCTTGAGCTAGTGCAGAATTAAGTTTGTGAGAACCTACAGGACTGACACTTTCATTTTTAAAATAAATATGTGCGGGAGTGTCCAATGCTTTTTCCAAATTGTAAGCACGAACTAGTGGAGTAGGACGGTAAATTTTGTATTTTTCGCGAACTTCTTCAGGAATATCTATCCAGGGATCTGTTTGATTTAGTTCCTGATGTGCTAGTTTTTTGGCAAAAAGCGGATACAAATCTTCTTCCTTCAAAGGTTGTTTTGTGCCTGGATGTAACATGGGCAGCGGTTTGTTTTGCATGTCGGCAACAATGTTGTACCATTTTGTAGGTATTTCTTTTTCGTCCAACAGAAATTTTTTGGTTTTTTCCATGATGTTGTTTGATTATCAGTAAATATTGAATTTTATATATTTTATAAAATAAATACAGCCCGTCGTTTATTTTAAACAACAGGCTGTTATGCAGAATTGTTAATTATATTTATATATGCAACAAAAGAAACCTCATTATTCAAAAGTAAGTTTTGATAACGCCAATATAATAATAAGTTAATAAAATTAATTATTATCGATTTTTTAGTTCGTCAAAGATAAAAACATTTTTGTAAAACTGAAACAATTTGTTCGTTTTTTATACTATTTTGGAATTAAATTGACCTAAATACAACAAAATGTACAGATTATGCTTTATAATCGATACTTTAAAATAAAAATCGTATTTTTGCATTATCAAGTAAACAACTTAACAAAAAGTCAATGGAATTTATATAATTCAACAAATTACAAATACACCAAGAAAATGATTCAATCAATGACCGGCTTCGGTAAAGCCACTTGTGAATACGGAAATAAAAAGATAGTAGTTGAAATTAAATCTTTAAACAGTAAACAGTTAGATGTTTCAACACGTATTTCCGGTCTCTACCGAGAGAAAGATATTGAAATTCGAAATGAGCTATCTCAAAAATTGGAGCGGGGTAAAATTGATTTCTCGCTTTATGTTGATAATTCTGGAAAAGAGTCAGTTACTCAAATAAATCAATCAGTTGTTGAGTCTTATTATCAGCAAATCAAAACCTTGTCTGATAAGATTGGCATTGAAGTTCCTAGCAATTGGTTTGAAGTTTTATTGCGTTTGCCGGATACCATGAAGACAGAAATTGTGGAATTGGATGAAAATGAATGGATTGAAATACGTAAAACTATGGAAATAGCTATAGAACAATTCACGGCTTTTCGGGTACAGGAGGGTAAATCATTGGAAGCGGTCTTTAATAACAAAATTGCCCATATAAGCCAATTACTTGATGAAGTAGCACCATTTGAAGCTGAGCGTGTAGAAAAAATCAAAGCTCGTCTGGAAGAAAACTTACAGGCACTATCAGATAAGATTGACTATGACAAAAATCGATTAGAGCAAGAATTGATATTTTATATAGAGAAACTCGATGTAAACGAAGAAAAAGTTCGTTTACGTAATCACTTAGAATATTTCATGGAAACCATGCAACATGAAAAATCTCCTGGTAAAAAACTTGGTTTTATTGCACAAGAGATTGGTAGAGAAGTAAATACACTTGGTTCTAAATCAAACAACAGTGAAATGCAAAAAATAGTTGTGTTGATGAAAGATGATTTGGAACAAATCAAAGAACAGGTGTTAAATGTGCTATAATTAGAAATTGAAAAACCGATATCAAATTTCAAAAAAGTAAACAATTTGAAAAGTGTAAATATTAGATGATTCATCATTTAATCAATTTTTCCTTTCAACAATTTAATATTCATTTATGTCATCTGGCAAATTAATCATATTTTCAGCTCCTTCCGGAGCAGGTAAAAGTACTCTTGTACATCACTTATTATCGTGTGGTTTCGATATGGAATTTTCTGTTTCAGCAACTAGCCGTGTACCACGTGGATCTGAGCTTCATGGTACTGATTATTATTATCTTACACCAGATGAATTCAGAAAAAAAATAGAAAATAACGAGTTTCTAGAATACGAAGAAGTTTATCCGAATTGTTTTTATGGAACACTTCGCACTGAGATAGAACGCATTACAAGTAGTGGAAAAAACATAGTTTTTGATGTTGATGTAATTGGAGGAATAAATATTAAAAAAGAATTTTCCGATAGAGCATTGGCTGTTTTTGTTGCTCCACCAAGTATAGAAATTCTTCATCAGCGTTTAATAAACCGTGGAATCGACTCTCAGGAAATGATACAAAAACGAATTGGAAAAGCAGATTATGAAATGACTTTTGCTTCTCAATTTGATATTGTGGTAGTAAATGATGATTTGGAAAAAGCAAAAAAAGAAGCAGAACAGGCTATTAAGTTATTTTTGAGCAAATAATATGTTTTAAAACGATGGAATCGGAAATAAGAAAGGGACATAAAAAACGTATAGGAATATATTCAGGATCGTTTAATCCCATCCATCTTGGTCATCAAAAATTGGCTGAATATATAATTGAAAATCAAATTGTTGATGAAGTCTGGTTTGTTGTTTCTCCATGTAATCCATTGAAAAATCAATATCAGTTACTGGACGAATATATACGACTGGATATGTTGATGTTGGCTGTACAGAATCATCCTAATTTCAAAGTTTCTGATATAGAGTTTACCATGCCCATTCCATCATATACCATCGACACATTACATGTTTTATCTAATCAATTTCCTGATAATCAATTTATTCTTATCATTGGAAGTGATAACGCTTTAGTTTTTGATCAATGGAAAAATTACAAACAAATACTCCTTGAATTTCCAGTTCTTGTATACCCACGTAGTGAATATGATTTTGCAGAAGTCTCCAATTTGTATCCCCAAATGCAATTACTTAACAGCCCTTTATACGATATTTCTTCCAGTCAAATTCGCGAATTCATCGCACAAAAGAAGGATGTAACTAAATGGTTACATCCTTCTGTATATCAATTTATTGTTGATAATAATCTCTATCAATAGTTTATAGATAAGGATTGTTTTTCTTTTCAAAACCTATAGTTGTTGATGGACCATGGCCACAATAAACAATGGTGGAATCGGGTAGGGGAAGAAGTTTTTTTGTAATTGATAATATTAAAGTAGCATAATTTCCCTGTGGCAAATCGGTTCGACCGATAGAACCTTGAAACAGCACATCGCCTGAAAATATTACTCCATCTTTCTCCGAATAGAAAGCCATACTTCCTGGTGAATGACCAGGAACGTGTATAGATACTAAAGTTGAGTTTCCGAATTTTATTCCTTGATTTTCAGTAATATACCCACCAAGATCTTGAGCATCTTCTTCAATCGGAAAACCAAAAGAACGAGCTTGTGCAATTACATTATCCAATAAAAACTCATCTTCAATACTTGCTTCGGGCTTAATTCCGTATGTATTATATATGAATTTATTTCCAAATTGATGGTCGAGATGTAAGTGTGTATTAATTACTCGTTTTAAAGTCAGCTTATTATCATCAAGAAATTTTTTAATTGATTGTTTTTCTGCATTTTGTAAACATCCGGCATCAATAATTACTGCTTCGTTTGTTTCATCGTAAACAAGGTATGTATTTTCCTGAAAAGGATTGAATGTGAAAGTTTTAATTGTCATTTGTTGAAAGTTAATTAGTTAATTGGTTGATTCGTTAAATAGTAGATTGAAATAATTGATTGATTTAAGTTAATAGATAATGATATTAACTGATTTGATTCAACCAATTAACAAATCAACTAATTTATAATGGCACATACACCGCTTTTTTGGTTTTAAAATACTCTTCAGTAAAATAATCGCTTACTTCATACATTTCTGCAATGTTTTTATAGGGAAGTACTTCATGATGCAATTCACCGCCTTTGAGGCAAATAAGTCCATTTGGGAGTGCATTTTTATGTTTTTTGTTGATATTCTTTTGTACAAGTTTAATCAAATCGCCCAATGGCATTACAGCACGACTCACCACAAAATCAAATTTATCTTTTTCATCTTGAATACGCAAATGCTTCAAAGTGATGTTTTTTAGTCCGATAGCTGTTGCTACTTCCGTTCCCACTTTAATCTTTTTTCCGATGGAATCAATCAAAACGAATTTTACTTCCGGAAACAATATTGCCAGGGGAATTCCAGGAAACCCGCCTCCGGTACCAACATCCAATATGCTTGTTCCTGGTTGAAAATGAAGTATTTCAGCAATAGCCAAAGAATGTAAAACGTGGTGTTCATAGAGATTTTCTATGTCTTTGCGTGATATGACATTGATTTTTTCATTCCAGTCTGTATAAAGTGCGTAAAGTGCCTCAAATTGAGACTTCTGAATTTCGGTTAAATTTGGAAAGTATTTTAAAATTAGTTCCATTGGGTCAATTTTTGATGACAAAGTTAGTTGTTTTTTCTAAGAAAATAAAACCTGATTTTAAGTGCTGTTTTCTAAGTAATTGGGAATCAGTTTATTCTTTGATATAGTAGGATTATTAAAGGATTTACGATACAAATATTTCAATAAATTTATCTTGTTAGCTGTTCTATAAGCATATTGGACATAATTATATTATTATTTTGCAGTGATTATTTTGTTAAAACAAAATAAATGTATATTTTTGGAGGCTGTTTGTTTTATTCATTTATAAAATACAAAGAATTATGTGGAAAGATTTTTTTTATTTTTCCAAGGGTCAACGAATTGGTATTATCGTGTTATTAGCACTTATTGTACTGGTAATCGGTACTAATTACCTTTTGCCCTTTTTCTTCCCTGCAACTGAAAAGACACAAACTTCATTTTTAGCTGAAGTTGATGCTTTTAAGAAATCATTGGTATCGAGAGATAGTTTGCGACAAGTTGAACGACAACGACAGTATGAAGAACGATATAAAAAGTATCTACCTTATCCTTCATACGAAAAGAATGCAACCTATTCACTTTTTCCTTTCGACCCGAATTCGGTCGATTCTGCTACCTTTGTTCGCTTAGGTATAAAGCCGTATGTAGCTTCCAATATATTGAAGTACAGAAGTAAAGGTGGTAAGTTTCGAGCAACAACAGATTTTGGGAAAGTGTATGGTATTAATTCTGAAAAATTTAAAGAGTTGGAACCCTATATTTCTATACTGGATAATAAGTTAGCAAAAACTGATTCATTGGCTAATAAACGCAAACTATTTAAGCAGGATATAATTGTGGATTTAAACTCCGCCGATACTACATTATTGATGCAAGTAAAAGGAATTGGACGTGGATATGCTAAAGGCATTGTTCGTTTTCGGCGTGCAACTGGCGGTTTTGTTTCAGTAGAACAATTGAATGAAATATATGGCATGCGTCCTGAGAACTTTGAAAAAATTCGACCTTACTGTTCTGTAAACCTTAATTTGATTCAGAAAATCAACATCAATACTGCAAACGTAGAACGACTTAATAGTCATCCATACCTAAGTTTCTACCAAGCTAAAGCAATTTACGAGCTGCGAAGGAACCGTGGAAAACTTCGTAATATCAATGAGTTGAAAGATTTGTCGGATTTTTCAGCAGAAAGCTTAGCCAAAATAAGGCCTTATTTGAGTTTTGAGTGATTAAAATAATTAGAAGAAGTTTGGATTTTCAAAGAAAAAGTATAAACAACTATGTGTGGCATTATTTTTGATAACATTTTTGGTTAAACATATATGATTTTCTTTACTTTTCACACTTAAAATATATTTATTATGAAAACGCTAACCAAAATCTTTTTCTCATCTCTGCTTTTGCCACTTTTAGTGGCTTGCGAAAATGATAATGATAGATATTCGCTCGATGATTATCGGATTGATATAGCTACCGTTGAGAATGCAAATTTGAGTTCCACTTTTTTATTCCGTTTGGATAATGATGAACTTTTGTGGACAGCAGCAACAAATCTTCCCTTCTACATTCCCAAAGATGGTCAACGTATTATTGCCAATTATACGATTCTTTCTAATTTGGGTGTGGGAAGTTTGTACGATCATGATGTAAAACTAAATGATGTTTACAATGTCTTGACAAAAGGTATATTCCCGATTACACCGGCAACGAAAGACAGCATTGGGAATGATTCTATACAAATAGATAACATCTGGATAGGAAGTGATTATTTGAATATAGAATTTGCTTATCCGGGCTATGACAAAATTCATTACATAAATTTAGTGTCCGATACTTCTAAAGTTTATACAGATGGCAAAATTCATTTGGAATTTAGACATAATGCCAATGGAGATACTCCAACCTACTATAAGAGTGGGATTGTTTCTTTCAATTTAAAATCGTTGCAAACAGGTGCAGCTTCAAAATCAATCAATTTGGTTATTCATGTAAATGTACCAAATCAAGCAGGTGAGAAATTGTATGCCTTAACTTACAGATTTGGAGAAATTTCGGCAATGTATCAAACTCCGAAAATCACTTTTCCTATGGAAGTAGAGGGTAAAGTTTATTAGTAGAATTTTCAAATAAAAATAGTAGAAAGTCCGATCTTTAATTAGAGTTCGGACTTTTTTTATTGTTATTTGTCAGTTTATAGGATTAATCGGTATTTTTATACTGAAAATTTGAATTTGATCTGAACTTTTTGATTACATTTGTTCTAAGATACAAGACAGTCAAAAATATAACTCAAATATATATGAAAATTATATCAGGAAGCGTTGTCGATGTTATATCCCGAACAATTACAAAAGGAATCATTCAAATTGAAGGAGACAAAATTATTCATATTCAACCATCCGAAGACGTAGACAATCAGTTTATTATACCGGGATTTGTAGATGCCCATATACACATTGAAAGTTCCATGATGATTCCATCGGAATTTGCACGTTACAGTTTAATACATGGAACTGTAGCTTGTGTAAGTGATCCACATGAGATAGCGAACGTTTGCGGAATAGAAGGAGTGAATTACATGATTGAAAACGGAAAACAGTCGCCCATGAAGTTTTATTTCGGTGCTCCATCCTGCGTTCCATCAACGAAATTTGAAACTTCCGGTGCCGTTTTGGATGCCACAACTATTGAAGCCCTATTACAGAGAGATGATATATACTTTTTGGCTGAAATGATGAATTATCCCGGGGTCATTCATAATAACAAACAGGTTCATCAAAAACTACAGGCAGCAATCAATATTGGTAAACCCATTGATGGTCATGCTCCGGGACTTAGTGGAGACTATTTGATAGCCTATGCTGCAGGTGGAATAACAACCGATCACGAATGTATGACAATAGCAGAAGCAGAAGCTAAAATTGCGTTGGGCATGAAGGTATTAATAAGGGAAGGAAGTGCAGCCAAAAATTTTGACGATTTGTTGCCTTTGATTGCTACTCACGCAGAGAATATTATGTTCTGTTCTGATGATAAACATCCGGATGATTTAATAAAAAATGGTCATATCAATACCTTGGCGCGTAGGGCAGTAGCAAAAGGTTTCGATCCGATTGATGTATTAAGTGCGTGCTCGCTGAATCCAATCAAACATTATAAATTAGATATTGGGTTATTACAGCCCGGAGATTTTGCCGATTTTGTAGTCGTGAATAATTTGTCAGATTTTGAAGTTAAAGCAACTTATATTCGGGGTGTAAAAGTGGCAGAAAACGGTGTACCCAGTTTTCCACGTTTTGTTTCTACCGAATTAATCAATCAATTCAATGCTATAAAAATTGATATTGATCAACTTAGGGTAAATCCTTCAGGTGAACTTTTGAAAGTAATTGAGGTGAATGATGGGCAACTTTTTACTCATACCGTACTTTGCAAACCTAAAATTAGAAACGGAAACGTGATTTCGGATATAGAAAATGATGTATTGAAGTTAGTAGTTTACAATCGTTATCAACCTTCAACTCCGGCAATTGGTTTTATAAAAAATATCGGATTAAAGCGGGGAGCATTGGCATCCACAGTAGCCCATGATAGTCATAATATAGTAGCAGTTGGAACTTCCGATACTGAAATAGCCTTTGCTATCAATCGAATTATCGATAGCAAAGGAGGTATTGTAGCTTGTGAAGGCGATAGGGCTAGTTTATTGTCTTTACCGATTGGCGGATTAATGTCGGATGCTGAAGGAAAATTTATTTCACAACAATATGAAGAGGTTGATGCAATGGCTAAAGAGTTGGGCTCAACTTTAACAGCACCATTTATGACCTTGGCTTTTATGTCTTTATTGGTTATACCGGAACTTAAACTGGGTGATAAAGGCTTATTTGATGGTCTTACTTTTACATTTACCAATTTGATGGAAAAGACTCTCTATTATTCTCAAATTATTTGAAATAAACTAAAAGCCCAATGTAGTTATTAACAACATTGGGCTTTTCCTTTGATATTCTGCGGAAAGTGAGAGATTCGAACTCTCGGAGCAGTTACCCGCTCATTAGTTTTCGAGACTAACGCATTCGACCACTCTGCCAACTTTCCATTAGGTATAAAAGTGCTGCAAATGTACAATATTTTTCTAAATGAGAAATGTCTTTTTCTTATTTAAATATATTTTGTCAGTTTACAAGAAAAATAAACTGGCTCCGGCAATACTGATAATAGCTCCGATAACTTGTTGTGGTCTGATTTTTTCTTTAAACATGATGGCTGAAGGCACTATTATAAAAATTGGAACCAACCCCATTAGCGTGGAAGCAATCCCTGTTTTAGTTTGTTGGATGGCAAAAAGTCCCAAAGCTACACCTACAAACGGACCAAAGAATGCACCTACTGTAACTGATTTCATGGCACTTGTATGCGTAAATGCCAGTCCTAATTTATTCCAGCGACGAAGTGCAGTTATCAGAATCCCAAAACTTAATAACCCAAACAATGCCCGAATTTGAGTGGCAGCTACCGGATCATAATCTCCCATACCTTTTTTACTCAGAATCAATCCTATGGCTTGTCCCATTGCACCACCAAAAGCCAGTAAGAAGCCTTTGAGAGGAATATCAAGTTTCATTTTTCGGTTCGAAATAGCTATTATGATTCCGCTAACACTTACCACAATGGCGATGATATTTTTCGACGAAAGAATTTCATCCAAAAAGAACCAGCCAATAATGGCTGTGAGCATAGGAGCAAGGCTCATAATTAATGCTGCTGTACGTGAACCGATGACCATATAAGACTGAAACAGCAACATATCACCCAGAAAAAAGCCGATAAATCCTGATAAACCCAACCAAAACCACTGATAGGATGTGGCATCAGTGGGAAAAAACAATCCACGGGAGAAAAACGTTGTGATACCCAAAAAACCGATTGCAAAAAGCAAACGTATGAAATTTACTGATAATGAACCTATTTTATGACCTGCTTTTTCAAAGAATAAAGCACTCAGAGTCCAGCAAACCGAAACGCCTAAACCGGCAAACTCACCAATATGGGATTGAAACATCTTAATTATTTACAATTTTATCATTTACAATTTACAATTGCATGATATTGGTTTTACATTTAAAATTTCCACAAAGATACAGTATCAATTTTAAATTTAAGAACATAAATTGTATGTTTATACATTTAATTGATTGACAGATGATTAAATAAATACTTTATGGATATAGTGAAGAAATACAATAATTTAGCTACCTTTGCAGACTGTATTAACGCGATAATTTTTTATTATTAATTGTTCATTATTAATTGGTTGTCATGCCGAAAGAAGATTATTTACTGAAATATCTTGAAAAACTAAGTCGCGTAATTGCGGCTATGCTGGGGTTTCGGGAGAAGGGATTTCCTGAAGATAGTTTGCGTTTAGCTGATGAAACTTTCAAAGAATTGTTGGATATCAATATTGATGAATTGGCCATTATGCCTGTTGAAAAATTTATAGAAACTATTCGGAAACAAGGATATAGTTCAACACATTTGGAAATAATGGCTCAATTGGCTCATGAAACTGCCAAGTCCTTATTTGCTCAGGGTAAGGAAGATAATGCAAATCTGCTATATACCAAAACGCTACAATTATATTATTTACTGAACGAAAAAGACAAAACTTTCTCTTTTGAACGGGAGCAAATAATCTCAGAACTTGAGCAATTACATAATAACAACTAATAACTCGTAGTGAATAACGGTTAATAACGCCCGAAGGGCTAATATCGCACAGCAAATAACAATAAACATGATAAACTACAAAAATAAACAACGTCCTGAGAAGGACATGATTTTCGGAATACGTGCTGTAATTGAAGCCATTCAAGCCGGAAAAGAGATTGATAAGATAATAATGCGCCGTGATATGACCAGTGATTTGTCGCGCGAGCTTTTTACAGCTCTTAATGGTCTGACGGTTCCTGTACAATATGTTCCCATTGAAAAACTTAACAGGATTACTACCAAGAACCATCAAGGTGTGGTGGCATTTATTTCTCCGGTAATATATCAACGCATAGAAGACATTATCCCGGGTATTTACGAAGAAGGTCGCATGCCATTTATTGTTGTACTTGACGGTGTGACGGATGTTCGTAATTTCGGTGCCATTGCCCGTACCTGCGAATGTGCCGGTGTAGATGCCATTATTATTCCAACAAAGGGTGGAGCTTCCATTAATGCCGATGCAGTGAAAACATCTGCAGGAGCTTTACTTTCCATTCCTGTATGTCGTGAAGAAAATCTGGGAAATGCACTAAAGTTTTTAGTTTCCTCAGGCATTAAATTAGTTGCTGCCAGTGAAAGAGCAACAAAAAATTATACTGAAGCAACTCTTACTGAACCTATCGCTATTATCATGGGTGCCGAAGACGAAGGAGTTAATCCTGATCATTTGCGCCTTTGTGACGATATGGTCCGTATTCCGTTAATGGGAAGCATTGATTCATTGAATGTTTCTGTTGCTGCCGGGGTTTTGATTTACGAAGCGGTTCGTCAGAGAGGGCTTATTGGTTGAGTGGTAAAATAGTTGATTAGTTGATTAGTTAGTTGATTAGTTAATTAGTTATTGGTTGGTTAACTATTGGTTTATTGATTGGTTAATGGTCGATTAAATTGATTAGCTTATTGGATTAATTGTTTTTAAATGCTAAGTTACATATTTCCATATATTATTTCCCATAATTCCCAATTTTCCTTTTTTCCCTAATCACCCAATTAACCAATCACCCAATTAACCATTTAACCAATCAACTAATTAACCAAATGACCGTTCTCTACGAAGATAACCATATTATTGCCGTCAACAAAAATTCTTCGGAAATTGTGCAAGGCGATAAAACCGGAGACCAACCGCTTTCAGAAACTATTAAAGCCTATCTGAAAGAAAAATACAACAAACCCGGCGAAGTATTTTTAGGTGTTACCCATCGACTCGACAGGCCGGTAAGTGGGGTAGTACTGTTTGCAAAAACAAGTAAAGCGTTGACACGTTTGAACGAAATGTTTCGCAACCAGGAAATTAAGAAAACGTATTGGGCCATTGTAAAAGAGAAACCTGCGCAACCCGAAGGTCGATTGGAACATTTTTTGACACGCAACGAAAAGCAAAACAAATCAATGGCCTATGATAAAGAACGTTCAGATGCTAAAAAGGCTGCTTTAAGTTATCATTTAATAGCTCATTCAGATACTTATTATTTATTGGAAGTGCAACTGGAAACCGGACGTCATCATCAAATCCGTTGTCAGTTAGCTAAAATGGGTTGTCCAATCAAAGGCGATTTAAAATACGGCTTTCCACGTTCTAATCCAAACGGAGGTATTAGTCTTCATGCAAGGACTGTAGAATTTATTCATCCCGTTTCGAAGGAACATATACAGATTACCGCACCGGTACCTGAAGATGATAAACTTTGGCAAACTTTTCAGTTAACAGTTAACAGTTATCAGTTATCAGTTAAAGGTTTAGAGTTTAAACCTGTATTACCTAATCAACCAAACAACTAATCACAAAACATTATCGACTACCAACTACTTACTATCCACTAACAATTATTTCATTACTTTTTAGTATCTTTGCGCTCCGTTAAAGATAAAATATCGCCGAGCAATGATATTTAAACTTTTAGTTATCAAATAAATAGTTTATCTGTTTGTTGTAAGTTCTATAAAAAAACAAAAATATATTTTATGAAAGCTTATGTATTTCCCGGTCAAGGTGCCCAATTTGTAGGAATGGGTAAAGATTTGTATGATCAATCACCTTTAGCCAAAGAGTATTTCGAAAAAGCAAACGAAATTTTAGGATTTCGCATTACCGATTTAATGTTCGAAGGAACACCGGAAGATTTGAAACAAACCAGAGTTACACAACCTGCTATTTTTCTACATTCAGTGATTTCTGCCCTTGTATTAGGTGATGATTTTAAACCTGAAATGGTTGCAGGACATTCATTGGGTGAATTTTCTGCCTTAGTTGCAGCCAAAGCATTATCGTTCGAAGATGGTTTGAAACTGGTTTATGCTCGTGCTATGGCTATGCAAAAAGCCTGTGAAAAAGAACCTTCAACTATGGCTGCAGTTCTGGGACTAAGCGACGAAGATGTGGAAGAAGTTTGTGATTCCATCAAAGATTTTATTGTTGTTCCGGCTAACTACAACTGTCCCGGACAATTGGTTATTTCGGGTTCTATCGAAGGAATCGATACTGCATGTGTATTATTGAAAGAAAAAGGAGCTAAACGTGCTTTAAAACTTCCTGTTGGTGGTGCTTTTCATTCTCCGTTGATGCAACCTGCCAGTGAAGAATTACAAGCTGCTATTAATGCAACAACATTTAGTACTCCGATTTGTCCTGTTTATCAAAATGTAAATGCATATCCTCAAACTGATTCAGCTGCCATTAAAGAAAACCTGATAGCACAACTTACTGCTCCGGTACGTTGGACACAAACAGTAAAAAACATGGTTACCGACGGTGCTACCGAATTTATTGAACTTGGACCTGGCGACGTATTGAAAGGACTTATAAAGAAAATTAGTCCGGAACTTACACAGGCATAAATAGCCTAATATCCTTTAAAAAGAGATTAAAAAAGATGCAAAGATTCATTTCTTTGCATCTTTTTTTATTTAGTGAATGCTGAATATTTATCCATTGAATAATTTTTTGTACTTTTGTTTCCCATTGAAATCCCGATTGCTATCGGGAGAAATTTGAAAATTAAATAGATTATGTTTAGAACACACACTTGCGGTGAATTACGAATTGCTCATGTAGGACAGAAACCAACTTTAGCCGGTTGGGTACAACGTACACGAAGAATGGGCGGAATGACTTTTGTGGATATTCGCGATCGTTACGGAATGACTCAATTGGTGTTGAATCAGGATATTAATGCTGAATTATTTGAAATAGCCAATAAACTGGGACGTGAGTATGTTATTCAGGTTAAAGGAGAAGTGGCCGAACGAAGCAATAAAAACGCCAATATGGAAACAGGAGATATTGAAATCCTGGTTTCGGAATTGAATATATTAAACGAATCGAAAACACCGCCTTTTACCATCGAAGACAATACCGATGGTGGTGATGATATTCGTATGAAGTACCGTTATCTGGATTTACGTCGTAACTCAGTGCGTCAAAATCTGGAATTACGTCATGCCATGGCTTTTGAAACAAGACGTTATCTGGATAATATGAACTTTCTGGAAGTAGAAACTCCTGTTTTGATTGGTTCTACTCCCGAAGGTGCCCGTGATTTCGTTGTTCCATCCCGTATGAATCCCGGTCAGTTTTATGCTTTGCCACAATCTCCGCAGTTGTTCAAGCAATTGTTGATGGTTTCGGGTTTCGACCGTTATTTCCAAATCGTTAAGTGTTTTCGTGACGAAGACTTGCGTGCCGACCGTCAACCTGAGTTTACACAAATAGATTGCGAAATGGCTTTTGTCGATCAGGAAGATGTGCTTCAGATCTTTGAAGGAATGGTAAAACATTTATTCAAGTTTGTAAAAAATATCGATTTTACCGATGCATTTCCCCGTATGACCTGGGCGGATGGCATGAAGTACTATGGTTCTGATAAACCGGATATTCGCTTCGATATGAAGTTTGTTGAGCTAAAAGAAGTGGTTTCTGGACATGATTTTGTCGTATTTGACTCAGCTGCTTATGTGGGTGGAATTTGTGCAACCGGTTGTGCAGGTTATACCCGTAAACAATTAGACGAACTGACTGACTTTGTAAAACGTCCTCAAATAGGAGCGAAGGGTTTGGTATATATTCGTTGCGAAGCGGATGGTACTTTCAAGTCGTCAGTCGATAAATTTTATGCTCCCGATGATTTAAAAAAGATAGCTTCTTTGTTCAATGCACAAGCCGGTGATTTGCTACTTTTAATGTCAGGTGATATGCGTAAGACCCAAAAAGCCTTATGTGAATTGCGTTTGGAAATGGGAGCAAGGTTAGGACTTCGGGATAAGAATATTTTTGCTCCATTATGGATTATTGATTTCCCATTGTTTGAATATGACGAAGAAACAGATCGTTATTATGCTATGCACCACCCATTTACTTCACCTATGTTAGAGGACATTCATTTGTTGAAGACTGATAAAGGTGCCGTTCGTTCCAATGCATACGACATGGTTGTCAATGGTGTTGAGTTAGGTGGTGGTTCTATCCGTATTCACGATTCAGCATTGCAAAATGAAATGTTTAAACATCTTGGATTTACACCCGAAAAAGCCGAAGCACAGTTTGGTTTCTTAATGAGTGCCTTCCAGTATGGAGCACCGCCTCATGGTGGTTTGGCTTTTGGATTGGATCGTTTTGTTTCCCTTTTTGCAGGACTTGATAGTATACGCGATTGCATTGCTTTCCCTAAAAACAATTCAGGACGCGACGTGATGATAGATGCACCGGCAGAACTTGATCAAACACAATTGGATGAATTAAATCTGAAAATTGAATTGAAACCCTAACCCGGTAGCTATCGGAACCCTAAAGGGACTTTAATACAAAGCCACTAAACATTCTTGTTTTAGTGGTTTTTTTGTGATTATCTGCGTATTTCAATAAATAATAAGCCGCAAAGAAAATCGCAAAAAGCCGCAGAGAAAACAGAAGTTTAAAATTGTGGAACGAATGCGGACTCATATTTTATAAATATAAGATGAAGTTCTATTAATTGATTTGTTTACTAACATAGATTTCATATATTTGTAGACGAAAACAAGAAATCAGGTTTAAATAAGAAAGATATGAAAAATCAAATTCGTTGGGGGGTACTCAGCACTGCCAAAATTGGTCGTGAAAAAGTGATACCGGCCATGCAGAAAAGTGCTTACAGTAAAGTACTTGCCATCTGTTCCCGCAATTTAGAACAAGCGCAGAGTGTTGCAAAGCTTTTAAATATTGAAAAGGCATATGGTTCTTACGAAGAATTATTAAACGATACCGAAATTGATGCGGTTTATATTCCTTTACCCAATCATATGCATGTGGAATGGGCCATTAAATCATTACAGGCCGGAAAACATGTGTTATGTGAAAAGCCGGTAGGTATTTCTGCTGCCGATGCCATCAAGTTGCAAAAAGCCTCCATAGATTTTCCTAAGCTAAAAGTGATGGAAGCATTTATGTACCGTTTCCATCCGCAATGGGTATATGCAAAAGACCTTGTAAAATCCAATAAGATAGGAGAACTAAAGATGATTCAATCCTTTTTTTCCTATTATAATGCCGATCCTGCTAATATCCGTAATAAAGTAGAAGCAGCAGGGGGCGCTATGATGGATGTAGGTTGTTATTGTGTTTCTCTTTCCCGATTTATATTTGATGAAGAACCTTTATCGGTTATTGGAAAACTTGAAAGGGATCCGGTAATGCTGACAGATCGGATTGCTTCAGGTATTCTCAATTTTTCGAAAGGAATGTCTGCATTTACCTGTTCTACACAGATAATGCCTTATCAACGGGTTAATATCATTGGCACTACAGGTCGTATTGAGATTGAAATGCCCTTTAATCCGCTTCCAGATCAGAAAACAAAGCTAAATTTGTTTACACAACAGGGAAATGAAGAAGTTTTCTTTGATGCTAAAGATCAATATACGATTCAAGCCGATCTGTTTTCAAAAGCCATACTAGAGGATAGTCCTTTACCTTATGGTATGCAAGATGCCGTCAATAATATGAAAGTAATAGAAGCTATTTTTGAAAGTTCGAAGAAATGACCCCAGCCCCCTAAAGAGTTTCTAAGACGTAGTTATAAAAATCCTATTTCTTTATTTTTTTATTTTTAAATTTTATTTTTCTCCATTAATTTACTTATTTTTGCAAACGACACTTTTTCATTATTCAGGTGTGGTTACAACAAATCGAAAACGCTATGGCTCTACAGTTTAGAATTCAAATTAAAAACATTCAAAGGCCACCGGTATGGAGGCAAGTACTTGTTCCTGAAACCTTTACTTTTGATCAGTTTCACACGGTTATTCAGGAAGTGTTTGGTTGGTCAAAAAGTCATTTGTATCAATTTTCACCTGCCGGTTATGGATCAAATCCTATTATTGCGGTTCCATCGGAAAATGAATGGGAGAAACCGGATAAGAATGCCAATAAAACTAAATTGAAAGATGTTTTTAAAGTAGAAAAACAGAAATACACTTACATCTACGATTTTGGTGATGATTGGATTCATGGTATTATTCTCGAAAAAATACTTCCTGAAAAAGCAGTAAGAGCATCCTGTTTTGCAGGTAAAGGCAATTGTCCGCCCGAAGATTGTGGTGGCCCATTGGGTTATGAACGAATTAAAGAGATATTAAAAGACCCAAAACATAAAGAATATAAGGATATTAGAGAATGGCTTGGACTTGACGGGGAAGGTGAAGAGAATGTATGGGATGTGAATGATTTTGATCTTGATTATGCAAACGAAATACTAAATGATATCTGATAAATATGATTTTTACCGATGAACTGATTAAATTTTCCATCTGTTAAAATCAAAGAGAGTAGGGGAGTAGTCTCAAAAAAAGCCACTAAACGTCTAGTTTAGTGGCTTTTGTATATTAGTTGAATAGTTAATTAGTTAAATAGTTAAATAGTTGATTAGTTAATTGTAAATCAAATCATCCTTTCTTCAAAAAGCAGGTTTTCAATACCAGGCTTGTTCCATCTATCTTACAATCAACTTCTTGGTGGTTATCGGTGAGGCGTATGCTTTTTACTTTTGTGCCGCGTTTCAACACCATAGACGAACCTCTGACTTTCAGGTCTTTAATAAGCGTTACACTGTCGCTGTCCAACAATTCAGTACCATTGCTATCGCGGGGTGTTTTGTCTTCAATTTCTTCTGTATTTCCGTCATTGCTAAACTCATGGCTGCAATCGGGGCAGACATAAAGCATCGACGACGAGTCATAATAAGTGTTTTCCATTCCACACTTAGGACATTTTGGTTCTTTATTCATTTATATTTTTTATTGTTTCGGGTACAAAAGTACAAATAAGAATCCAGAATCCAGAACCAGGAACCGACTCAATCAACTTAATATCCCAATCAATTATTCAACTAACTTCTAATAGAGTGTAGGATTGTAGTGTTATAGCTATAAAAGAAATGACAATAATCTATTATACATAATATAAATTATAGGAAAATGTACAGGATAAAACAATAACTTAATTATATGTAGTTTAAATGATTATAATTAGCTGATTGTTTTATTGAGCTATTGCCTGCACATTAGCTTGTAACGGAAAATTTTCGATTGAAAAATTTTCAGACAACTTATTTGTCACGAAGATTTATAAGAATTGAAAAATTTAGTGCTCCGCTAAGGTTGTGCACAAATAATTTCTTATAGATATTGGTACAATGTTTTCTGACAGTTTCCTTTGAAATAAATAATATAGTAGCCGCTTTATTAATTGAACTGCATGTTTGTAATAATGAGAGTACTTCTTTTTCCATTGATGTGAGATATACAAAATCACCATCCCAAAATTTTTGAAATGCTTTTCTGTGCTTATAAGGATAAATTGAAAAGATTTGATTCTGTTCAGGATGTTCCGATTCTATTAACAAACCTGATTGACCTTTAATTGAAACAATCCACGATTTGCCTTTCATGTCCAGCAATTCTACTTTTGCTTCATTTATATAGCATTTAGTTGTAACTGAATTTGATTTAATATTTTGCTGACAAACTAACTTATACTTCTCTATATCAGTTTTATATAAAGTTTGCAGGAAGTTTAAATTTGAAGTAAATAAATTAAGTAAATACAGTTGATCCTTCAAATCGGTATTTTCCATTATATATCGGTGATTCAGATATTCTTCGCCAACTTTATTTTGATGTTTTCCAAAGCATTTTTTGCCATACTTCTTCGAAATAATCTTATTTTCCTTTAAATCGAACAGAATCTTATATTCAGTGTCATTTATCTCCGTGTTTTCAAACTCAATAATCAAATTTTCCTTCTCAATTTCTTTTTGATCGTTGATACTAATAAGTAGATTGGCAATAAATGTATTCCAAATATCTGTCAGTTGTTCAAACGTAACTTTTTCATTCATAATAGATTATATTTTTTAAAAACGATTAATATTAGTAGTTTAAATCATTTCACAGGGTATTAATTTATAAGTAATTAAATAGATTAACAGGAGTTCTCGTTCATACGCAACAAATTTTGCCTCTGGTACCCGTTAAATCAAAAATTTGACGGTACTCCCCTACTCTATTGTAAATTCTTATTTCAGCTTGTTGGCTATTTGAATTATAGTATATACATATCTATTTAGAGAATAGTTTGCAAAAATATATTGTTAATTCGAGATAAAAAACTTTTTTTAAAAATATATAAAAAAATACACCAAATTGAGTATTTTTTTTGCCAATTTTTTGACATTACTTTACCGCAAAATTGATTAGCCCTGTTCATTTATCGAATTTTGATGCTAAAATGAGTTGATTGCCCGAAAATAGTGGCTTATTCATTCAACTATTTAGTTATTTAATTATTCCAAATGGAATGTTAGTTAGCATAAATAAATTTTAATACAACAAAAAGTCTTATTCCTTACACATAAAACTATTTTCCTTATACAGAAACTCAATATAATGACAAGGAAACTCAATATACTGACTAGGAAAACCAATTTAATGACAAGGAAACTCATTTTAATGATATAGAAACTCAATATAATGACAAGGAAACTCATTTTACTAACAAGGAAATTCAATATACTGACAAGGAAACTCAATTTAATGACACAGAAAATCAATTTAATGACAAGGAAAAAGCCCTGTGAATGTAAAGATTAAATAGTGTAACTTACTGAATAATAGCAAAAAAATAGATATTTTGTTTCTCTAAATTATTAATAATCATTCAAAAAAGATTAAATTATGGCAAAAGTAAAAGTGACTGTCGATTACTCAACCAATCGTTATTCCGATCTGGAACTGAAAAGTAAAGGGGATAATGTTGTGATTTGTTTAACTGATAATCCTAAGTTTGTGACATTGGTTGCAATAGTAGCACTAATTAAAGCGCAGCTTATTGAATTTGGTAATTTGTTGGCACTAATGCCACAAGGTAACAAGCAAGTGACACTTGATAAGAACAAGTCACGAGCTATTTTAGAGAATCTGTTGGGGTCTACAGCTCTTCAGGTTCAGGATTTAAGCGGTGGTGACGAAGGTACGATTATCGGTGCGGGTTTTGACGTGAAACGTAAACCGGCTCCGATAGGCTTGTTGGAACGGCCCACGAAGTTGGAAGCTAAAGAGGGTCCAATCCGCGGCAGCCTGGAAGTAAGCTGGAACGTGGTTCCGAATGCTTATATCTACGAACTGCAATACACCGAAGCACCCAGTACGGACGACAGCAAATGGATCCGGATTTCCAGCACCAAACGCAAGTTGATAATCGACGGCCTGATACGCGGAAAAGCATATGCTATTAAGGTGGCTGCAGCCGGCACCGACCCGGGACGTGTGTGGAGCGACGAGATAATCAGTTACGTGATGTAAGCTCCTCTCCCACTTTAATGACTAGTGACGGCCTCACTAAAGCAAAAACAATTATATAGAGTGAGGCCGTCTCACTAAGAAAACCGCCCCGACTGCAAGGTTTGGGCGGTTTATTTTTTTCTTAATCCCGTATTACCAGCCCGTTTAAAATTTCACTTTTCTGTAGAACAGGCTACATTTAATGCACTAAATTAAATTATTTCTTCACCTAATTAAAAATAATTTAAGTTTTTGTAGGTTGTTAAATAAAGAATGCGTATTTTTGGGGGTTGAAAAAAAAGTAAACTTATTTCTTCCAAATTAATAATAGATATACCAATGATTCTATCTGAAATTCTTAAAGATTCAAACTACAAGTTGACACAATTTAGCCAAGAGCAAATTGCAATGTTTGAAGAAAGCATAAACGTAAAAGACAACAAAGGCAAGGATTCCGCTTATTTTACTTGTCTTGTTCGTAAGAAAGAAATCAAACTAACACCAGAAGAAGCCGTTAGACAATTATATGTTTTGGTACTTCGAGATAACTTTGGCTATCCAACCGAACGCATGGAGCTTGAATATTCTGTTTCTTTTGGTCGAGAAAAGAAAAGAGCCGATATCGTTATATTTGACAAGAACCAAACAACTACGCCTTTTATCATGGTGGAGTTGAAAAAACCAAAACTTAAAGACGGCAAAGAGCAATTAAAATCATATTGTAACGCTACTGGAGCGCCGATAGGAATTTGGAGCAATGGCGATTCTATTTCTTACTACCACAGAAAAGATCCAAATTATTTTGAAGATATTCCCGAAATTCCAAGAGCAGACCAAAAGTTATCTGACATTTTAGAAGAACGCTGGTTTATCGAAGATTTGATTAAAAAAGACAAACTTGTAACCGAAAGAAAATCGTTAAAAGATTTGATTTTGGAAATGGAAGACGAAGTTTTGGCAAATGCAGGTGTTGATGTGTTTGAAGAACTTTTTAAACTCATTTTTACAAAACTGTTTGACGAAATGCAAAGCGGTAGAAACCGCACAAGACACTTAGAATTTAGAAATTACGGAGATACAGAGACCGAACTAAAAAACAAAATTCAAAACCTTTTCGACAAATCTAAACAAAAATGGGGAGGAGTTTTTACTGACGATGCAAAACTAATGCTTACACCTTCTCACCTTTCAGTTTGTGTATCGAGTTTGCAAGATGTGAAACTATTCAATTCAAATCTCGATGTTGTAGATGAAGCCTTTGAATATCTAATAAACAAGAGTAGCAAGGGCGAAAAAGGGCAATATTTTACGCCTCGTTATGTGATAGACATGTGCGTGAAAATGTTGAATCCAAAAACGGACGAAACAATTATTGATACAGCCGCAGGGAGTTGCGGTTTTCCTGTTCATACGATTTTTCATGTTTGGGAGCAAATACTTAAAAGCAAAGGACTTAACAAGAGTCATTTATTTACTTTGGAAGACAAACCGCAAGAATGCACCGACTATGTAAACGATAAAGTTTTTGCTATTGATTTTGATGAAAAAGCAGTACGTGTTGCAAGAACATTGAATCTTATTGCAGGAGACGGACAAACCAATGTTTTGCACTTAAACACATTGGATTATGAGCGTTGGGATGAAAAAACAGAAGATGAAGACTGGATTGATACTTACAATGAAGGTTGGAAGAAGCTAAAAAAACTAAGAACCGACAAAAACAGCAATAGAGATTTTCAATTTGATATACTCATGGCTAATCCGCCATTTGCTGGCGATATTAAAGAAAGCCGAATTTTAGCAAAATACGAATTAGGTAAAAAAGACAATGGAAAGTATCAATCTGCCGTTGGCAGAGATATTTTATTTATTGAACGCAATCTTGATTTTTTAAAGTCTGGTGGTCGAATGGCAGTTGTTTTACCACAAGGTAGATTTAACAACAGTAGCGACAAACAAATACGTGAATTTATTGCAGAACATTGCAGAATACTTGCAGTAGTTGGTTTGCATGGCAACGTTTTTAAACCTCACACAGGTACAAAGACAAGTGTTTTATTGGTTCAAAAATGGGATGATAAACTTTGCCCCAAAGTGGATGATTACCCAATTTTCTTTGCAACCATGCAAGAACCAAGCAAAGATAATAGCGGAGAAAAAATATTTGTTCGTAAAAAGGACTTTGTTAAATCGGCTGCAAAAGAAGAAAATGTAAATATGGTGGCTGAAACAGTTGACCATTATGAAACTGCACCTCAAAATTTAGATGAATATTTATTAGATACTCATGGGCATTTAATTGTCAAACACGACTTATTTAACCATGACGGCCTAACCAAAGATGGAATTGCTGAAGCCTTTTCGGAATTTGGCAGAAAGGAGAAATTAAGTTTTTTTCTCTAAGCCCTTCTCATAATCCTGAAAATTATAGTAGATTATTAGAAGGGCTAGAAGCCGTTGAATTAAATTTAAATGAATTAGAAAGTGGCATTCGCATTGATGCAGAGCTTTATAAAAAAGATTTGGTGCTATTTGAAAAACGTATCAAATTGATAAAGTACACTTTATTAGGGAGTGAGGTAAAATTAATTAAAAAAGGAATTTTCGATATTAAATCCGATTGTTATTCAGACAAGGGAGTGCCATTTGTAAGAATATCAAATTTGAAGAATCAGGTAATTGATATGGCTAATATCATTTATATCCCTGAATCTGAAAACATTAAAAATTTAAACACTGCATTAGTTAGAAATGATATTATTTTATCAAAAACTGCAAATGCTGCCGCTTCTTTAGTAAATATTCCATTCTGCAATACGTCCCAAGATACTGTTGCAATTAAATTAAAAGATGACTCGCTGGTTAATAGTCATTTTGTAGTTACGTATTTGAATACCAAATATGGTTTAAAACAAATGCAGAGATGGTTTACTGGTAATATTCAAATGCATTTAAATTTGGAGGATTGTAAGAGTAATTTATTACTTCCTATTTATTCCGTTCCATTTCAAAATACGATTAAAGAACTATTTGAAAACGCTATTTCTAAAAGTAGTAAATCACAAACAACTTACACAGAAGCAGAAGCAATATTATTAGAAGAAATTGGCTTACAAAACTTTGAACCAAGCAATGAACCTGTAAATATCAAAAGTTTTAAAGAAAGTTTTGGAGTTACAAAAAGATTGGATGCTGAGTATTATCAAATAAAGTATGAGCAAGTAATAAAGAAAATAGCAGCTCAAAAACACGATTCATTAATCAACCTAGTTGATATTTCAAAATCAATAGAACCGGGTTCAGACAATTATTCAGATGAAAGCGGTTTGCCATTTTACAGAGTCGCTGACTTTAATAAATTTGGTTTAAGCAAACCCGATAAAGAACTTACAAATTCGTTTGTTGCAGATAATAAAGAATTGATATCAAAGCTTAAACCAAAACAAGGAACAATACTTTTCAGTAAAGACGGCAGCGTAGGAACAGCATATTTACTACGAAAAGATTTAGATGGAATTACTTCTGGTGCAATACTGCATTTGCAGGTTAAAAACATAAAAGAAATTGTTCCCGAATATTTGACATTGGCGTTAAACTCAAAATTGGTTCAAATGCAAGCCGAAAGAGATTCAGGTGGTTCTATCATTTTGCATTGGCGTAAAGAAGAAATTGAACAAGTTATTGTGCCAATAATCGACTATAAAAAACAAGAACAAATTGCCGAATTGGTTGAAGAAAGTTTTAAATTAAAAATAGAGAGTGAACGGCTTTTGGCGTTATCCAAAAAAGCGGTGGAAATTGCAATTGAAGAAGATGAAGAAAGTGCTTTAAATTTCATAAATGAAAATTTAAAATAGATGGCTTCAAAGTTTGAAAACTGGAAAATGTCAGTAGAGATTGATTATCTCTCAATGTATATAAAGACTTGGTTTGCTTTTTTAGCTACTACGAAAGAATTACATCCTCTTGCAATATCAAAAGCTGGTGATGGTACTTTAATTAATGAATACAAAAAGAATCTGACAATTCCCCATAATTACGAAACTGATATTAACTATTATATTGAAGAAGTCTTTAAATTAGGGGAAGAAATCATTAAAAGAGATTTTCCAGAATCGTACTTTGGGTATTATTATGTTTTAAACAAACAATACAGTGACGAAAAACAAATTCAATTAAGTACCTCAAGTACAAAGGATGATAATGATAGACCAATAAAAGATATCCTAAAATTAAAAATTTCATACAAAGAAAAACATGGCAGCATAAACGAAAACAACCTTTATATTCAGCTTAACACAAATCAGAAAAAATTTCATAAGAAACTGAATTGTTATTATTTAGATTGTAATATATTGATTAAAGACCTTTTGTCTGATGATATTTATAAGGAAAAAGAAAGAATTGTTTCACTTATTCAAGATGAGTTGCAAAAGGTTGCATTCAGTAAAATAGCTGAAATAAATGGTTTAGATGCTGGCAAAATTGAGGAACTAAAAGGCTTTGCAAATAGTTTAATAGTACCTGTAATTCAAATTTTTCGTACTGAATTTAGGAATGAAATTTTATTTCAACCACAACCTTTTAAAGATTTTCCATTTGACTATGATATAAGTTCAAATAAATTGAAAGTATTACAATGGTTTATACAGTTCAATTATTCACTTAGAAACATCATGTTTCATCATGTAATTGACCCATTTGATGAAAAATGGTTGAAACTTTTTAAAAACACTTATTTAGCATTGCAAGAAGTTGTCAACCATAATATTAAAATGATTAATGAACGAACATAATACTAAATCTCCTACTGGCTAGGGTCTTTGACTATGAGAGTTCGAAAGATATGTATGAAGCTATTATTGTCATACTTTACACACAGTTTTCCATCCAATTTTAGTCAAACGCTTGTACTTTTTGTAAGAATATAAATAAACAGAAAAACTTTAAAAAATAGGCATAATGAAAGGGAGAACATTAATTATTTTGGCTATAATAATAACAGCCTTTTTGATTTTTAACAATAGTGACGCCCAAAGATTGAAGTCATTAAATAATAAAAATTCAGTAAAAAAGGACACTGTTTATATTTCTGATTACAGAAACATAACTTATAATGCCACCTTCTCAAAAAAAGATCTTACTGATATTTTATCAACAAAAAACACTACAGAAAATGCTTTGTCGATATTTATTACAGCTTTAGGTGTCCTTTTTACTATAATGGCTATTGTAGTTGCAATAGTTATCTTTATGCAAAGTCGCGACTTTAAAAATAAACTAACTGAAGCTACAGATAAATACCAACTTATAATAAAGCAGTTTATAGACGCTAAACGAGAAGATTTAAAAATACAAGAAGAAAACATTACAAAATTAATATCAGATTACAGAGAAAAACTTGAAATGCCAGAACCAGAGCCTGATTCTCAACCAGCACAAGAATCTGAGAATAAAATTAAAGAAATTATTAATGTATTAGAACACAAAAAAAATATCATTGAAAAACAGTTGAACAATTCAATTGTAGATGTGAATTATGTTGCAGGAAGTTATTTTCACTTAGGAAAGCCGAGTTCATTACCAAATAAACATCATCAATGCTCTAATTGTAAATTTGGTTTTTTAGTTCATAATCCTGATTCTGGTATAGACGCTCCATCTGCTACATCAATGCATTATTTTAGTACGTCATTGGATTCACCGAATACAAATAAAGTTGTAATTTGTCCAAAATGTGGAAATGTTGATGTTATAAATTAAAAGACCCTAGTTCGACGTAGCATAGTAAATTATAAGATTAGTTTTCCCAGTCTATCGTAGATGTTGATAAACAAAATTGATATATGGAAAAGTTTATTACTGAAGATGTATGGAATGAAGTCAACAACTTAATTTCAAAATATAACTCTAAGAAATTGGCATGCATTTCTTATGTCTCGACGAGCAATTTAAACTTAATCAAAAGTGATGTTTTAATATGTGACGCTTCAGAAAATTCAATTAATCAAGGCCATACATCTGTAAAAGCACTAAAAACATATTTAGAATTAGGTGTTGAGATATTCTCTTTAGAAGAACTTCATTCAAAACTTTTAGTTTCAGGTGATTATCTGGTTATTGGTTCAGCTAATCTTTCGGAAAATAGTGCTGAAAATCTTATTGAATCAGCTATTATTACAAATAATAAATCGTTGATTAATGAAACCATTACTTTTGTAAATATGCTTATTGGCAAATCTGAGAAGATATCTTTAGAAAGAATGTCAGTATTATTTGATATTAGACCGTTAAATATTTTTTCAGATCGCAATTTACAAAATTCGAATAGAAAACGGATATTTCAACCAAATATTGAAATTGATATAGAGAAAAACACAAAATTTTCCTATATAGTTATATCAGCTGAAATTCGAAAAAATATGAGAGGTGAATATGTTTACCTAGTATTAGCGAAAGATATGTTTGTGACTAAAAATGAAAAGAAGCATATCTACAATACACAAGAAATCGAAATATGGAAAGAGGCAATATCAAAAAATAAATATCTAAATGTTTATGGAACATATATTATGGTTTCAAATTTACCAAAATTTTATACCATAAAAACTAAAACTAGTAATGAGTCAACAGAATTGGAAGTTTTTGTTCTATGCGACAAAGACGGAAAATTGTTAGAAGATCCAAATGAAGTTGCAACGGGGAAATTAAATTCAAAGTATTATAAAATTCTCTAACTAGTCCAAGTATAGAAGACGAAACTAACTCTGGTTCAAGTTTAGCGAAGCCCTCAGCTCCAGCGCGATTGTATCGCGTGGGAAAGCAAAAAATACTAAGCTATTGTTTTGATGCTGCTGATTGAGTAAAATGCCACACGATACAATCGTGCGGCAGCGGGGGGAAAAGAATAGAATTGGTTTTCGTCCTGAAAGGACAATATATCCTAGCCCAATGGCAACTCCCGATAGCTATCGGGACTGAAAGGACAACGCCTTGGGGAAAAATATAAAAAACAAAATTCGTCCTGAAAGGACAATATAAAATTTTTAAAACACGCGCTTATGTCTCAATCGTTATCAAAATTGTATGTACATGCTATTTTTCATGTCAAAAACAACGAATGTTTAATAATTCCGGAAAACGATAAGGAATTGTATGCCTATATTGGTGGACTTCTTAAGTTATCTAAATCGATACCGGTTGCAATAAATGGGATTGAAAATCACATTCACGTGTTGTGCATTATGTCCAAAAACATTTCTTTAGCCAATCTATTAGAAGATATAAAAGGTAATAGCAGTAGATGGATAAAAACATTGGGACCTCATTATCGGGAATTTACATGGCAAGGGGGTTATTCGGGTTATTCAGTTAGTCAATCCAGAGTTGAATTCGTAAAGAAATATATAGAGAATCAAAAAGAACACCACAAAACGCAAACCTTTGAGGACGAATATATTCAATTTTTGAAAGAAAATGGTGTAGATTATAATATTGATTATTTGTGGACATAACATTTATGTTGTCCTTTCAGGGCGCATCGGGTGTGGGTTGTATTATTTACCCAACACGTTGTCCTTTCAGGACGTTGTGATTGGGCTAGGATATAATAGGCTTTCAGCCTGAAAAGCGAAATTGCATCTTCCCCTCGTACCGATAGCGTTCTACTTAGGGAAAAAAGAATAGAATAGGTTTTCACTCGCTGGTGCGGGTCTCCTGACCCGTGCAAATACGAGACAAAAAAGAAACGCCGCTCACAGACGTGTATAAAACAACATTTTAAAGGATTATATGGAAAGAATAGAAGTTTATAAAGCGTATTTTTTTGATGATACAAGTTACTATGCCAAGGTGTTTGAAGAACATAAACAGGGCAAAAAATTTACGTTTAATTTTTCAGCAGGTTTCTTTGGTGTCTGCTGGTTTTTATACAGGAAAATGTATCTGGAAGGATTTATTATTTGGATTATATTAGTTTTGTTAGGTTTTATAATTGACTCTATAGTTGCGTCATTTGGTATTATTAATCACGGTTTAAATAACATGTTATCAAATTTAATATCTTTACCTATAAGTTTTCTCACGCTTAGTTTTTTGGGAAACTATTTCTACATTAGAAAATCACAAAGAATAGTTGAAATCTTTCTATCAACCCATAATTTAGAACAACTTGAAAGTAAAGATATAGCCAAATTGGGACTTAAGGGTGGTACATCCTATTTTGCTGCATTTAGTCCATTAATACTTATTTTTGTACTAGTTGTTTTATATTTTATAACAATCAGGTAGAACCTAAGCTCCCGCGCGATTGTATCGCGTGGGAAAGCAAAAAATACTAAGCTATTGTTTTGATGCTGCTGATTGAGTAAAATGCCACACGATTCAATCGAGCGGTAGCGGGGGAACTATAAACGCCAGGGCGAACGAGGGGAAATAAATATTATTCAAGCTATCTAAAAAATTATATGATGAGATCATTATTCACTTTATTATTGGTATTTGTTATTACTTTCAATTTATCTGCTCAGGTGGATAATATTGAAAGTATGATACAAAACAGAATTGAAAACAGTACAGGCAAGGCTTTTACTTCATTTCAGGCAGAGTCATTAGGTGGAATATCATACTCACAATCAAATTTAATTGGAAAAATAACCATCATTAATTTTTGGTTTGAATTGTGTGCTCCCTGTGTTGCAGAATTAGATGCACTCAATAAGCTCTATCATACTTTCGATGCTAATCCAAAATTTCAATTTATTTCATTTTCAGTAGACACTCCCGAATTGGCAAGGGAGTGTATAAAAAGGTACAACTTACTTTATCCTGTAATCAGTATTAGTCGTGAAGAATGTTTTCGTCTAAATTGTAATGTAGGATTTCCAACAACTATTATTGTCGACGAAAGTGGAAAAATGGTTTTTATAAAACCTGGTGGACATACTGAAAAACATGCTGTAGAAGAAGATATTGATAAAATAGCCCAGATTATTCAGAAAAATCTTTACAAATAAAATGTGGATGAAAAGGATTCAACCTTAAATGAGCAAAGTGTTCGGATTGGTTGCCTGTCCAACCTCCACCTGCTGGCGCGGGAATAAGAAAAGAAATCCTTCCCCCGATAAATCGAGATTAAGGGGACGAGCGCAGCGGAGGGGTTTTAAATAAAAATAAATATAAGAAACATACATAAATACATCAGGATATGAAACAAATAATAGCAAGTGTCTGCATAATTCTGTTGGCAGCAGGTTTTAATGGACATGCCCAACAGGTTGTGCCAACAGCAGCTCCCAAAGTAACTGTAGCAGCCGGTGATAAAACACCAGACTCGCAGTGGCAGGGCAAGCGGGTGGCTTTTCTGGGCGATTCGATGACCGACACGCGTCGTATTGGAACTACCTGTGTGTACTGGGAGTATCTGAGTGAATTGCTGGGGATAAAACCTTTTGTATATGGCATCAGCGGTAATCAGTGGGATGGTATTTACAGGCAGGCACTAAAGCTGCATGAAGAAAAAGGAACGGACGTTGATGCAATTCTGATTTTTGCAGGTACGAATGACTATAACCACGGCATACTATTGGGTGAGTTTTTCAGTGAAACAAACAGGCAAACCAACTTTAATGGAAATGAGGTGACACGTAAGTACCGGACTCCAAACCTGAATGACTCTACCTTTTGCGGACGCATTAATAAAGCCATGTCGTACCTGAAGAGCAATTACCCGCAACAACAGATTATTATTCTGACTCCTATCCACAGAGGTTATGCTAAGTTTAGCGAGAAAAATGTGCAACCTGACGAAAATTATTCTAACGGGCGGGGATTGTATATCGATGCATACATTGATGCTTTGAAGCAAGCGGCTTCTTATTGGGCGGTTCCACTGATTGACCTCTATTCCACAAGTGGTCTGTTTCCGCTGTCCGATGCTCAGGTGCAATACTTCCACGACAAAGAAACGGATCGGCTGCATCCCAATGCGGTGGGTGATTACCGGTTGGCTAAAACCATTCAATACCAGTTATTGGCATTGCCTTCGGGTTTTATTGTTGAATAAGCAAGAAATTCAAGAAACCCTTTCCCCTTCGGGGACTCCCCTTAATCCCGATAGCTATCGGGAGGGAAGATCATCTGGTTAGTAGGTTTGATCAATAAAGAATAATTGATGACACTTGAAACAGTATAAATTTTATTGTTTTGAAATAAATCTCAAACTTCATGGATGTCCCCTTTGGAAAAGGGGACGAGCGTAGCGGAGGGGTTTAAAATAAAAAATATAAGAAACCCCTTCTCCTCCGGGGACTCCCCTTAATCCCGATAGCTATCGGGAGGGGAGAGCTATGAAGTTCAGGGGTTTTGCTCAATATATAAGTTTTGAAAAAAAACAAGTTTCTGATAAGTTGATTAAAGTAATAAGTTACCTATTTCCTGGATGTCCCCTCCCGATAGCTATCGGGACTAAGGGGACGAGCGCAGCGGAGGGGTTTTCTTATATTTCTTATATTTATATATTCAACTGCCAAACACAAAACTATCATGAATAATCAACTAAATTCACTCTCCGAAATGAAACCCTTTCGCAGAAAACTGCGAAAGCAAATGACGCCGGCAGAAGTGGCGTTATGGATGATGATTAAAGAGCGGCAGTTAGAAGGAGAGCGTTTTCTCAGGCAATTTAGTATAGGTTATTACGTGGTGGATTTTTATTGTCACAAACACAAGTTGTCCATTGAATTAGATGGCGCAGGACACTTTACCGGAGAAGGAGAAGCTTATGATGCAAAGCGAACAGAATTCCTGAATTCAGTGGGAGTTCGTGTTTTGCGTTTCGAGAATTTTGAGGTTTTTCAATATCCTATGCGAACATTGGATGAGATACGAAAATATTTGAAATGAGTAATAATTTTTAAATATAAGAAACCCTTTCCCCTTCGGGGACTCCCCTTAATCCCGATAGCTATCGGGAGGGGAGAGCTATGAAGTTCGGGGATTTTGCTCATTAAAAGAAAATATGTTTAGCTTTGAGATTTACAAAGCAACTTTATTTGAAATAAACTTTCGCATTTCTCAGTTGTCCCCTCCCGATAGCTATCGGGATTAAGGGGACGAGCGTAGCGGATGGGTTTAAAATAAATATAAGAAACCTCGTCCCGATAGCTATCGGGAGCAACGAGGGGTAATTGGTTAAACGTTTTTAAACGGATAAATGAAATATCATTTCTATTTTTTTTCATTGTTAGAAACAACAAACCATAAATCCCACGTTGCTCCCGATAGCTATCGGGACGAGGGGAAGAAGCGTTTTTTAGAAAATAATTAATTCCGATATGTTTAATAGTAGAAGTTTAAATAGAATAATAGTCCCTAAGATTTTACTAATACTTATTTCAGGGTTTCTTTTTAATGGATGCGCTGTTTATTATCCTCAAACTACAGATATTCCACTGATAAATGAGAAAAATGAACTAAGAGTAGATGGTGGCATTTCATTAATCCCTGTCTCTATGACTGACAGATCTTTATTACCTGGGATTAACGGAACAGTAAGTTATGGTTTGACTGATAAAATTGCGGTTCAGGTTTCAGGTACTTTGTTGCCGACTGCTGCTTATTATAACCCAACATCTCAATCTCTGATAAACGGTGCTGTTGGTTTATATAAACATAACCCAACCAATAACTGGACAAAAGAATTATATGTAGGAGTTGGAAATGGATATTCCACTATTTATAGTTATGATGATTATCATTCCGGAAGTTTATTAGGGAATTATCAATTGTATTTTGTGCAGGGAAATATAGGAAGACGAAGTATTGAACTTAAATTTTTTGAATTTGCGTTTGGTTTAAAACTTGGATTAATAAATTCACATGTATTTGTTCACGATGTTTATGGAATAGGACCAATACATAATGATTTAGGTGCATTTATAGAGCCGGCTATTTCAATTAAACTGGGTGGTAAAAGGCTAATGCTAAATATCAAGCCAACCTATTGTTATGTCAGAAAAATAATCAAAACCAACTTCCATTTTGCTGGTCCATATCAATATAGTGGTGACTATGAATACTCTCACCTTCCATTTGGTATTGGATTGAGTTTAAATTATAGATTTTCAAAATAAAATGCTTTCTCTCGCTGGCGCGGGTTTGTAACACGTGCCAACACAAAGAAAAGAGAAGAGAGCCTTATTTTTGAAGAATGAAGATGGCACAGGTCGCACCCCGATTGATATCGTGGGCTGCACCAGAGTGCGAGGGGAAGAGAGGCCAAGGTGTTTTCTGATTTAGTATATACAACAACTTTAAAAAACTCATCATTATGGAAATTAAATGGGCTGTTATTATTGTAGTTTTTCTTTCTGCCATTGCTTTAATTGTTTACCTGATTAAACGAAATGAAAAGGATAAAAAAGACTTAGAAAAGTTTTTAAATGAAACTGAAGTTGAAGAAGAACCTGTACCGGAAGAAAAGGAAGAAAAATAGCTGCCCGATTTATTCCAGGTTTGTAAAATATACAAGGGCAATATTAATTTAATAAAAATTAAACTGAAGAAAATATGAAAGTAAAGAATAAAGTAATTGTTGTTACCGGAGCCGGTAGCGGAATGGGACGTGAATTGACATTGCAATTAGTGAAAAAAGGAGCCAGGGTTGCTATTGCAGATATTAACGAGCAAAGTATGGCTGAAACGGCTATGCTGGCAGGAGAATCAAATGTATCTATCCATAAATTAAATATAGCAGACCGTGCAAGTGTAGAAAAATTCCCCGAAGCTGTTATCAAATATCATGGTTGTATTGATGGAATTATTAATAACGCTGGAATTATTCAACCATTTGAGGATGTAAAAGATCTCGATTATGAGAAGATTGAACGTATCATGAATATTAACTTTTATGGCACACTTTACATGACGAAGTCCTTTTTGCCCTACCTTTTGAAACGTCCTGAAGCGCATATTGCAAATGTATCGAGTATGGGCGGGTTCATTCCATTTCCCGGACAAACCTTTTATGGTGCATCAAAAGCTGCCATTAAGTTACTTACAGAAGGATTGTATGCAGAACTGAAGGGAACCCAGGTCGGAGTAACAGTGATTTATCCGGGAGCTGTAAACACCAATATTATGTCTAATTCCGGAGTAAAGTCAGCAGCTGAGGAAGCCGAATCGAAAAAGTCACAAGGCAATATGGCTTTATCTGCAGAAAAAGCAGCAGCAATAATGATTAATGCTATTGAAAAAAATAAATTCCGGGTGATGGTTGGAAAAGATGCCCGTATGCTTGATATTCTTTATAGAATAAATCCACGTATGGCCATAAAAATTATAGTGAAACTAATGAGTAAAATGAGATAAAAAAAGTGATTTATCATAGATCTGAAATAACGCTCCCCATGCGTAGAAGATTATAAGTTCTGTAATGTAAGCTCCTCTCCCACTTTAATGACTTGTGACGGCCTCACTAAAGCAAAAACAATTATATATAGTGAGGCCATCACTAAGAAAACCGTCCTGACCGCAGCGTTTGGACGGTTTGTTTTTTTTCTATTTTCTTTATTCTTTCAGATTGATTAAAACTTTTTTGTAAAAAGTTGGGTATGTTAAAGAGAATGTGTATATTTGTGTGTTGAATAATAAAGAAATAAATCATTTCATAAATATCTCAATAATACTACTTATAATGCACAAATAAACGCAACCGGTTGCTTTTATTGATCATATTTTGTCTGTATTGCAACTGGTTGCGTTTATTTAGGTGTTAGGCAAAATACAAGAAAACAACAACTAAATAGATTACCTAGATGAAAAAAAGACAAAATATTAGAAAATTTCTACTATTGGTTTCTTTTATTTTATATCCAATCACTTTTTTTATTATGTCACCTGATCTCCTTCTATTTGGCGCATCAGAGAGGATAATGGCAGGTGATGTAATGTTTTTTGGATTGCTGTTTATTTTATCATTTTTTGTTGGTAGACTATTTTGTGGTTGGATTTGTCCCGCTGGAGCACTTCAAGATTTCTGTTTTGATATTAATAAGAAACCAGCTCGAAATAAATGGAATTGGATTAAGTGGCTACAGTTTATTCCATGGATAACATTTTTCATTTTCTTAGTTATTTATGTTGGTGGATTTAAACAGGTTGATTTTTTTTATAAAAGAGCATTTGGTATTTCGATGGTCGGTCTGGGTGAATGGGTTATGTATTTTGGTACAGTTGCTATAGTTTTTATTATGTCCATACTAACTGGTAAACGAGGATTTTGCCACTATCTCTGTTGGGTTTCACCTTTTATGATTATTGGTGGAATTATTAGAGATACATTAAGGATTCCTTCTCTTCGTCTTATTACAAAACCTGATTTATGTAATTCATGTGGATTATGTTCTCGTATGTGTCCCATGTCACTTCCGATAGACGAGTTGATAAAAAATGGTGAAATTGGTCATTCGGAATGTACATTATGTTCAACATGTGTTGATTTATGTCCCAAAGATGTTATTAAATTTGGGTTTAGATCCTCAAAAAGAAATAGAAAATAAATGTACTTCGCCCAACAACGCATATAGCCAAAAATGAGGCTTGTGGATATTCGAAGGTTTGCAGTCCGCGCTTAAGTTGGTGTAACTGGATTATGTCAGCTCTCTGCAGCCCGTTACTTGTCATATGCATGCTGTTATGCTTAATATAAAGAAAGAACTCTGAAAAATACATGAACTATGGAAATTATAAAATTAATCAAAAGACCAGCCATTGTTTTAGATAATAAATTAAATAATAAGTATTTTGAACTTGAGAAACTGATTAATGAATTAAGAAATAGAGAAATACCTATTGAAATTTCAAATTCGATTAACCAAAATGTTGAGGAGATTAACTCTTTCTCGGGTTCAAATAAAGATCTATTGAAAAGATTGAGAAAATCGCAAATGAGGATACTGAAATTGATTGAGAAAGAACTAAAACTTGTACCTAAAAATTTTTATCGCAATAGATTGTTGGCTATTGGAATGTCTGCTATTGGAATTCCAATTGGAGTAGCATTTGGATTAAGCTTAGGGAATATGGCATTTTTAGGGATAGGGATACCAATCGGAATGGTAGTTGGAATGGCAATTGGAGCAGGAATGGATAAAAAAACATTTGAAGAAGGAAGACAACTTGACTTGGAAATTAAATACTAAGCACAACACGCGGTATAACCAATAAGGGTATAAGTGCTATTCGAAGCTTAATAGTCCGCAGTAAAGTTCAATGTAATTTGACAGGAGAATCGCACGCAATCCCTGACTGGCCATACCGCCAACTGTTTTATGCAACCAAAAGGAACAACAATACGAACATGATAAATTGACAAATAAAGTGCGGTGTCAGCACGATAAACTCTGACAAAGATAAAATGAAAAAACTAATTTTACTCTTTGCAGCCCTATGTATAACAGTAAGTACATGGGCGTACGATTTTACGGTGAATGGTATTTATTATGACATTACCTCTTCCACCTCTCCCTACACAGTGGCGGTTACAGTTGAATCAAACAGTGTCAACAGTTACTCAGGTGCTGTAACTGTTCCTTCATCGGTAACTTATAGCAGTACAAGCTATTCGGTTACTTCTATCGGAACTTATGCATTTGCCCTTTCTACGGGTTTAACATCTGTTACTATTCCTTCGTCGGTTACTTCTATCGAAGCCTGGGCTTTTTACGGTTGTACGGGTTTAACTTCTATTGTCATTCCTTCGTCGGTTACTTCGATAGGTGATGGCACTTTTTGGGGTTGTACAAGTATTGCTACTATTTCCATTCCTGCATCGGTCAAAAAAATAGGAAGTTATGTTTTTTTTGGCTGTTGGGCATTAACGCAGGTCAATGCAGATGCTGCGAATACCAATTTTAGTAGTGTAGATGGAGTGTTGTATAATAAAGACAAATCTACTCTGCTGGTTTACCCGTCAGGCAGACCGGATGTTAGTTATACCATTGCATCATCAGTCGATACAATAGGTAGTTATGCTTTTAGTTATTGCAAAAATCTAACTTCAATTACTATTCCTTCGACTGTAGTCTATATCACCGGTCATGCTTTTATTCAATGCAATGGCTTAACTTCAGTTTACATCCCATCGTCAGTTACTTTCTTTAATAATAATCCTTTTTATGACTGTGCGGGTTTAACGGCTGTAAACGTTGATCCGGCAAGTCAATATAATGAGAGTGTAGATGGAATTCTGTTTAAAAAAGGTTTGACCACAATTATATATTACCCGCCCGCCCATTCGGGAACCAGTTATGTAATTCCTTCGACTGTCACTTATGTTAGGTCCAGTGTTTTCCTGAATTGTATCGGTTTAACTTCAGTTACTATCCCTGCATCGGTAACTACTATTCGTTCAGGTCTGTTTTCCGGTTGTAGCAATATGACTTCAATCAATGCATATGGATCAGTTCCGGTTGATTTAACTTCAGTTACAGTAGATGAATCAAAAGAGGTGTTTAAAGGTGTAGATACAACAACTTGTGTTTTACATGTGCCTGTAGGGTCAAAAAGTTTGTATGCATCAGCTTTTCAATGGAAAGGATTTACCAATATAGTGGAAGGTTTTACATCTGCAGTATCTATGGCTACTGTTTCTAACGTAAAAGTTAGTGTACAAAACGGGAAATTGCAAGTAAGCGGTGCTTTGATGGGAGAAACCATTACTGTCTATACTCTACAAGGCTTAACTCTCTACAGCCAAAAAGCAGATGCAGCAACCGTGGTGGTGGTAAGCCTGCCTGTGCATGGGATGTATGTGGTAAGAGTTGGTACCGGGAATGTAAAGGTGGTATATTAGCTTCGCCCTGTCGAGCCGGATATAAAGCTTGATAATATGAAAAAAGAGTGCGGATTGGTTGGTGTTCCGATAGCAATCGGGACCCGCGCTAGCTTGGGGAAATTAATCAAAACAACAGCAATACAAAACAAAATAGAAGTTTTAAATCATAGATGAGTCAAAATCAGAAGAATGGTACAGATTACAAATCTGCACAGCGAGTGATTGGAACTAAGCACAATATGTAAAATCAATATAAATTAGTCTAATCAATACATAGTAAAATGAAAAAAACAGTTTATGTAATTTTAATTCTTTGTTTCTATCTTAATGGAATGAGTCAGGAAACTGAAAAGAAAAAAACGGATACTTTATTAAAAGAGTTATCCGAAAATGCATGTAAATGTATTGACTCTATCGATACGAAAAACAAATCAAATGAGGATATTGCAAAAGAATCCAATAAATGCATTGATATTCAAGCAGGAGCTTATCAGATGGGTTCAAAATTAATGGGTATTGATCTTTCGAGCACATTATTAAATAATGGCAATAAGACCATTGATATTAATATTAATACCAATAAAAACTCAAAAGAATATAAAGAGTATTATTATGAGATGGAGAGGTATTTGATGGATAATTGTAAAGCCTTGAAAATCACAATAGGTGCGAATGATATTGAAAACGAAAAATCGGTTTCGAAAAATCCGGAAGCATTAAAACAGTATTCAAAAGGCATTAAGCTATTTAAAAAAGAAGATTATGAAAAGGCTTTACCTTATTTCGAAAAAGCAGTAAAAGCAGATTCAGTATTTGCGTTTGCCTGGGATAATATAGGAATATGCAACAGGAAGTTAAATAATCTTGATGCAGCAATTTATGCTTACAACAAATCATTGGAGTTAGATCCCAATGGACTTATGCCTTTACAAAATATTGCAATAGTCTATGAATATAAAAAAGAATATAACAAAGCCATTTCGGCTTATGAAAATCTTGCAGAACTGGATAGTTTTAATCCCGAAGTGTTTTATGGGATTGGCCGCATTTATGCTTTTTATTTAAATAATCAGGAAAAGGGACTCGATAATATGTGTAAAGCATATAATTTATACTTAAAACAGAAATCACCTTATCGAAGTGATGCTGAGAAATTAATTAATACAATTTATACTGAAATGAAAAAGCAGGGAAAAGTTATCCGGTTTAATGAGATTTTAAAAGAAAATAATATTAATGCCGATTTTAATTGAAATCTCAGTTCGTCATAGGGCGTTCGGTCTTGTTGTTCGCCGAACAACAGGAGACTTTAATCTCTTTATGCTCAGCGGAAAGTAGCTTTAGATTGAAGCGTCTTAAGGAGTTTGACCTAATATGGAAGACTACGTTGAACCAGGGCTAAAAGCAGAAAAAAGGCAAGGATTACAAATACGCGCCAGCGAGGGACCTGTATCGATCGACGAGATTATAAGTTCTGTAATGTAATCCCCTCTCCCACTTTTATTCCATTAAAACCGTCCCGACCAAAGCGTCTGGACGTTTTTTTTGATTAATTTCTTTATTCTTTCAGATTGTTTAAAACTTTTTCTGAAATTTGTGTTAAGTAAATAAATATTTTTTGTATGTTTGTGGGTCGATAAAAGAGAATGTTTTTCAGGAGCATACGGAAGAAAAGTTTTCATATAAAGGTTGAATAAATGAACAACCAATGCGAAGTATTGCGATATTAATTAAAGGCATATCCAGCAGGACATGAGAATAAAATACAGAAAAGCATCAGCTATCCTGACTTTTATTATCAGACAAGTATTATTCATTAAATTCCGATTGAATCGGAGGCTAGTATTATGGAAAAAGAACTTAAACTCACATTACCCGAATGGGTATTCCTTGATGGAAATTCGCATCTTGGCGATACCTTGGAAAATCGTATAATTTTGCAACATATTCAAAGTTACACTATCATGGAACTGTTTGCACTGAACGAAAATATTATCGGAGTAAATACAACAGTGAAAACAAAGAAATTTACTTATACAAATATTTATAGTGAAGATGAAAAACACTTGATAGCTGTGCATTTCAGTCTGGCTACTGATTTTGAATTAGATGGGATACTGGATAAAGCCATTGAATTTTACAAACTTTTTATGGATTGGGAAGACAATAGTCTAATAATAGAAGAAACCTCTAAAGATAATTAAAATGTACGACATACCCCTGCCCTATCGGGATCTGATAATTAGATATAAAAAGTAACGCATAAGTTGGTGGGATAAAAAATATTGGAACTTTGATGAAATCTTTGTTCAGAAATTCTCTCAGTTGAACAAAGTAACTTTATTATTCTGGTAATCAATAACAATAGCTATTATGAAGGATATTGAAATGATTCAGAAAATATCAGTTTTACATTGCGTTTATCAGATGATAGCATCAGCGGATGGAAGTATTGTGGATGAAAGAGATCAACCTGCCATTGATTTTGCTTTAGCTGAATTAGGATTAAGTTCTGATTATTACTGGGATACTGCATTACAGCAAAATCCTCACGATTGCTTTAGTCATGTCTCAGGCTTAAATGTCAATAACAAGAAGGCGTTTAGGTCTTTGATGCTTGAAATTACCAAAATGGGTGGAAATGAATTTTTGAGAACAAGTTGTGCCAACCATATTTTTCAACTGGCAAAAAGCTAAAAAGACGCATAAAAGGGTAGATATAGCTTCAACTAAACTAAAACCTAAAATTTAATAGAAACACAATGCTTCACAATATCGAAAAAATAATAAGGACCCGAAAATCAGTAAGAACATACGAAAACAGGGTTATTGAATCAGAAAAGGAGAAATTAATCTTTGATTTTATGAAAAATAACTCAATTGGGATATTTGGAAATAAAGTTGAATTTTACTGGATTGATGCTAATTCCGACGAATATAAAAATGTAAAATTAGGAACGTATGGAGTAATTTTAGGAACAAAGTATTTTATTACAGGAAAAATCAAAAATTCGGAGAAAAATTTTGAAGACTTCGGTTATTGCATGGAAAAGTTGGTTTTATTTTGCACTGAATTGAATTTAGGAACCTGTTGGCTTGGTGGTACCTACAGAAAAACAGCATTTTCAAACTCTATTGATTTAAAAGACAATGAAATAATTCCGGCGGTTATATCGGTGGGCTATTTTGGCGATAAAAAAAGTATGATTGATAAAGTATTCAGATTTACCGTCGAAGCCGATAAAAGAAAACCTTTCGACGATTTGTTCTTTTCTCAGACTTTTTCTCAAAAACTTTCGGAATACGAAAAAGAAAAATATGGATTTTGCCTGGAGATGATGCAATTGGCACCTTCAGCATCAAACAAACAGCCCTGGAGAATTATTTTGAAAGATAATGTTTTTCATTTTTTCCTGAAAAGAACACCTAATTACAATAAAACGATTTTACATTCAGATTTACAGCGGGTTGATATGGGAATTGCAATATCACATTTTGAATTGTCATTAATAGAAAAGAATATTACTCATAACTGGATTATAGGAAATTTAAATATGGAATTGGAAAATCTAACTGAATATGTAGCAGGTTGCGAGATAAAATAAAACTCTGCTCAGATTATTTATTACTAATATAAAAAATACATTTAAAATGAAAAAGTATTATTTCTCTGTCTGCATGTTGATTCTATCAAGTTTCTTAATCAACAGTATTTTTGCTCAGGAAATTCAACCCGAAAAAAAAGTGACTATCTCTTATACATGGTCACGAATTCAATCTCACGGTAGTAATCAGATAGCCGTCTGGATTGAGGATATCAATGGGAATCACATTTGTACTTTGTTTGCCACCCGTTTCACTACTACCGGAGGTTATATTAAACGACCACTTTCTCTCAGTGAATGGTCTTCAAAGTTCGACATTAAAAATGCTTCTAAGGAAGATGTAGATGCCATTACAGGTGCTACTCCTCAATCGGGGAAGCAAATATTAACCTGGAATGTAAAGGACAAATCAGGAAAAGCAATTCCTGCCGGTACTTACTTTGTGCGTATGGAGGCAAATATCCTTGATGCCGATAAAATGTTCTTTAGGGGCGAAATAAAGATTGGAGGCAATGACCAACAAACAACGGGTGAAATCAGCTACTCCAACCCTACTCTTGCATCAGGAAAAGTGCTGTTTCAGGATGTGTTGGTTGAATATAAGTGAGATTCACGTTTCTAGAATGAATATACTAATTGATTAAATCTACAACGATGAAAACAATTGATTTGGAAAATTGTCACAAACTTTCTGCTTATCAGGAAAAGATGCCAAACAAAGTAGTTCGCTGCCATGTTTGTCCGCACAATTGCATTATTCATGAGGGTAAATATGGATTATGCAATACAAGAGTCAACTCTCAGGGAGATTTATATTCCATCGCTTATGGCAATCCCTGTTCTATCAGCGTTGATCCGATTGAAAAGAAGCCATTGTTTCATTTTTTTCCGGGAGCAAAAATTTATTCGTTAGCAACGGCCGGATGTAACTTTCGATGCCTCAATTGCCAGAACTGGCAAATTTCTCAAGCATCGCCTCAAGAAGTGGCTCATTACAATTTGATGCCCGAACAGGTGGTGGAGCAGGCCTTGAACAATGATACCAATATGATTGCTTTTACTTACACGGAACCCACCGTTTTTTACGAATATGTTTATGATACTGCGAAAATTGCTCATGAAAATGAACTTAAAACGGTGTTTATTTCAAATGGCTTCATAAATGAAAAACCTTTGCTCAATCTTTGTCCTTATCTGGATGCAGCCAATATCGATCTAAAATGTTTTGATGATGCGGTTTATAGAGAATTGGACGGAGGTAGATTGCAACCGGTACTCGACACATTGAAAACCCTGAAAAAAAAGGGTGTATGGCTCGAAATTACCAACTTGCTTGTGCCCACTTATTCTGATAGCCCCGAAATGATTCAAGCAATGTGCAATTGGCTTTTCGAGAACGGATTTGCAGACACTCCGCTTCATTTCAGTCGTTTCTTCCCAACGTATAAGTTAACTCATTTACCACCTACCTCTGAAAGTATGTTGATTCGTGCCAAAGAGATAGCTGAGAATACCGGAATGAAGTATGTGTATATTGGCAATCGTCCTGATTTGAACGGAGAAAACACCCTTTGCCCTCATTGCAATCGAATGTTAGTGGAGCGTATCGGCTATATGGTAAAGACGAATTATATTTACAATGGCCAATGTGGTTTCTGTGGAGAATCCATTGCCGGAGTTTGGGAATAGTATCTGGTTCTATTGGCACATCCAGATGAATCGGAATCTTCGCTCTGTTTCGATTGGCAAATTTTCAAATTGGCATATTATGAGAATACCGTTGCCGTGAAGATGTATATATTTGCTGTTTTCCAACCATCCCAATCCAAACCGGCTTTGTCGCGTGCACAATGCCCCAAAAATTCTTCTTTGTTCCAGCCTGTTTCGGTGGGCACTTGCGGTAGAAATACACCGCTATGATGTTCTTTTTCAATGTTGATGCCATGCTTGCCAATTACGATTTCCGAAATGTCGTCAATCTTTTTAAGCGGAGAAAGTACCGATATTTCAATATCAATATCAGAGAGTTCTTCCGCTTCCACTGGCATAAAGCGATAATCATGTGATGCTGCCGAGATAGCCATATCCTGAACAATTTGGTATAAAGGCAGATTGCCGATTAAACGTCCAATACATCCCCGGAGTGCCCCTTTTTTGTGTAAGGTGACAAATGCACCGCATTTTAATTGGAGTGAGGCAGAGAAATTCTGTGTTTCAAAATTGTACTTTTTGCCTAGTAAACAATGTGTTTCTATCGTTTTTCGGGCAATGTTCAACAGTGTTTCTTTATCAGTTTCTGATAACTGAAAATCATCTGTATGCTTTTGTTTTTCTGAAATGGCAATACCCCAGTAGCCCACCACACGATTCGTGTCTCCATAATGTTTTATGTCACCCGAATTGCAGTATTCAATTGCATGGTAACTGAGCGAATCGTTATCTGTAGTCATGTATAACAACGTCAACACGGATGTCCATCCGCACAGGCTGGTAGCCAAATATGGAATTTGCATGCTGGCATTCTTCGCCAAGGTGGTCAATAGTACCTCTGGATTATTGGCGAGAATGGCTTCTTTAGTAATAGCATCTACTCTTTGTGCATCAGAGTATTCCGGGAAATGCGAAAAGTCTGAGCTAATAATAAACAGGTTTTTGGGATTTAAGTAGGATTTCAACGCTAAGGCAATCCGTTTGCAAACAACCGGGTTGTTGGTTCCAATTATGATTGGAACTATCCGGTAGCTCATTTTGAGTGCAGAATGCAGAAAAGGAAGCTGCACTTCAAGGCTGTGTTCGTTTTGGTGAGGAGCTCTGTCAGCCGTAAATATTTCCGGAAAAAGCTCTACCAACTTTCTGCCAAAAGAGGTGTCTACTACCTCTTTTCCATAAGGCATCACGTAGTCTCCGTCGCAATATACTGATGCACCATTAAAGTAATCGTGGTGTGATGAAGCAATCAGAATAACTCTTTCATAGCTCACGTCACCATCTATTTGGTTGAATGCCGATGCAGCTATTTTTCCGGAGTAAATATATCCCGCATGTGGGCATATAATTGCTCTAACATGTTTGCACTGTTTGGGTACTGCTGATGCAAGTAAATCTGTAACCTCTTGTTCCAGTGTAACCCTATCGGCGGGATAAAACTTCCCAGCCACGGCTGGTTGTCTGTCTATAGTTTTCATGGTGTTTTTTTTATAGCTCTACATCTTAAACAATTCAGTTAATATATATGTTTAACTCATACCATTATTCTTATTTAAGTGTACAATTCTCAGTATTTGAGATAACTCAATCAATTAGTAGCAATAGCAAATAATATCTGAGAAAAAAACCTCAGTATAATTCTTTGTTTAATCAATAATATTGCTCAATATATTTGTTATTTTAAGTTTATTGAATTTTCTTTGTATATGCAACTCCTTTGAACTGAATTAAACATGATTTAGAATTTAAATATACAACACCATGGAAACACCCAATGACCTTAAATTAGCTGTTTTAATCGATGCTGACAATGTTCCTTATGCAAATGTAAAAGAAATGTTTGAGGAAATTGCCAAATACGGAACACCGACCTTTAAAAGAATCTATGCCGACTGGACTATGCCAACAGTTTCGGGTTGGAAAAATGTGTTATTAGAGAATGCAATCACCCCTATCCAACAGTACAGCTATTCAAAGGGAAAGAATTCAACTGATAGCGCCTTAATTATTGACGCTATGGATATTTTATATACTGGGAAGGTTGATGGATTTTGTATTGTTTCGAGTGACAGTGATTTTACACGGCTTGCTACAAGACTCAGGGAAGCAGGTATGAAAGTGATAGGTATAGGTGAAAAGAAAACCTTGACACCTTTTATTTCTGCCTGTGATAAGTTTATTTATATCGAAATCCTTAAACCGGAAATTGTAAATGAAGTGGAAAGTGGTAATAAAAATGTTTCTAAAAATGAAAAAACTTCGACTAATGAGCCTTTAAGTAAAATTGATCCTAAATTAATCAAACTTTGTGTTAACAGTATTAATGATCTTGCTGACGAAAATGGCTGGACTTTCTTAGGTGAATTGGGAAATTTAATGCTAAAGAAGAAACCTGACTTTGACCCCCGGAATTACGGTTTTTCCAAATTGTTACCTTTAATAAAGAGCATGAATAAGTTTGAAATTGATGAAAGGGAAACGGGTAAAAATAATATTAAACTTATCTATATCAGACGAAAGTAATATTTCCTGTTATTTAAAATGATTTTTTTGATAACAAATTAGAAAATCCCGGCTTCATTCAACGAATCCGGGATTTTCAATTTCAAAAAAAGTACAATTTAGAACGTGTTAGCTTCGTAAAATCAATAAGTAAATAACAACGTGATTTAATTAAACTTATAATTAACACAATATCAGTCCAACAATAAGATATACACTGAATAATAATGTTAATATTGTTTGTCTAATTCAATTTATTATGTTTACTTTGTGTCAATTTTGTTTTCAAAAAGAGGCACTCACTTTATGCTATATTTAACTAGTTTATTCAGTAATAAAATAAGTTTGTAACTATACACTTTAATACATATTAATTCCCATGAAACACAGAGCAACAAGACTTAATGCCACTTTTTATTTAAAAACATCTATCCTTTTATTAGGAATGCTTTTCTCAACATTCATTTACGCACAAAAAGCTTCTTCTTTACAGAAATTTACAAAAATTGATAAAGAGCCATTTGCCGATAATACGCACCATTGGTATGACATTTTCGATAAGGCAAATGTGATAAATCCCCGAGTGGGCAAACCACAATATCAACCTACTGAGATTAGCAATATTGCAGATAATATATTGTTATTCCAAAAAAATAATGGAGGCTGGCCCAAAAACTATGATGTTTTTGCCATTCTTACTGATGCACAAAAAGACAGTGTAATGGCTTCAAAAGGGCATTTTAATACTACTTACGATAATGGCAGCACTTATACTCATATAGCTGCTTTAGCTATTGCCTATTCAGTTACCAAAACGGAGAAATATAAAATGGCTGCTTTAAAAGGTCTGGATTATGTATTGGAATCGCAATATAAAAATGGAGGTTGGCCGCAATATTATCCGCTGGAATCGAACTATAGTCGTTACATTACCTTTAATGACGGTGCTTTTGTTGGAATTATGCAAATGCTGAAAGACATTCAGGATAATAAATCCCAATATGATTTTATTGATAGCAAACTTCGTGAAAAGTTGCAAAGAGCTTATGATAAAGGGATGGACTGCCTTATTAAAACCCAGATAAATGATATGGGTAAACCTACTGCCTGGTGCCAACAATATGATGAAGTGACTTTAAAACCCGCTTGGGCACGGAAATTTGAACCGGCCAGCATTTGTAATAAAGAAAGTGCCGATCTGGTGATTTTTTTAATGAGTATCGATCATCCCAAAAAGGAAATAATTGATGCAATTCAAAATGCAGTAGTCTGGTTTCAGGAATCAAAAATTTATAATACCCGTGAAATAACCATTAGGGCTCCTCGTGTAGTAACTACATTCCGCGTTTCTGAAACCGATAAGATTGTAGTGAAAGATAGTACTGCAGTTCCTATTTGGACACGTTACTATGAGCTTAAGACTCACAGACCTATGTTTTGTGATCGTGACAGCAAAATAGTTTATACCCTTGCCGAAGTTTCACGTGAAAGACGTGCCGGATATGGATGGTATCTTTATGATCCTCAACAAGTTATTAATAAATATCCCGAATGGCAAAAAAGATGGGCAGGTAATAATGATGTTTTAAAGAAATAATAAAAAACAGATTACAGTAAATGACTCAACAACAAGAAAATAATCCATTACACGGCATAACCCTGAAAGCATTATTGGAACATTTAGTCGATTATTATGGTTGGGAAGAGCTCGACACACGAATTCGAATTAATTGTTTTCATTAGAATCCAAGTATTAATTCCAGCCTCAAGTTTTTACGTAAAACACCCTGGGCAAGGTCAAAGGTGGAGGAATTGTATATTTCTACTTTTTCCGAAAAGAATAAATAAAAGCATCGCTCCTCACCTATTGCTAAAAAAGTATATTATAGATAAAAAAGCCGTTTTGGAATTATCCAAAACGGCTTTTAAATACAATTGCTAATCATTAATTGATTATAGGCTATTAATAGCGTTCAAATCTTCAAAAGCTACTTGTAAGCGTGCGATAAGAGTTTCTTCACCTTTGCGTAACCACACACGTGGATCGTAGAACTTTTTGTTTGGTTTTTCTGCTCCTTCAGGATTTCCAATCTGACCTTGAAGATAAGGACGATTAGCAGCTTCAAAAGCACGAACACCATCCCAATAAGCCCATTGGGTATCGGTATCAATGTTCATTTTAATTACACCATAACCAATTGCTTCGCGGATTTCGGCATGTGATGAACCTGATCCACCGTGGAATACAAAGTTTACAGGATGCGCATCAGTAGAACCAATTTTTGCTTTGATATAATCTTGAGAATTTTTCAGGATAACAGGCATTAATTTAACATTGCCTGGTTTGTAAACACCGTGTACGTTACCAAATGAAGCAGCAATCGTAAAGTTTGGAGAAACTTTCATCAATTCTGAGTATGCATAGTAAACGTGTTCAGGTTGTGTATAAAGTAATTTATTATCAATAGCGCTATTATCCACGCCATCTTCTTCACCACCTGTGATACCAAGTTCGATTTCCAGAGTCATACCCATTTTGCTCATACGTTCAAGGTAACGTTTGCTGATTGCAATATTTTCTTCGATAGGTTCTTCAGAAAGATCAAGCATGTGAGAGCTGAAAAGTGGTTTACCTGTTTCAGCAAAATTCTTTTCACTTGCATCCAATAATCCATCAATCCAGGGAAGTAATTTTTTTGCAGCATGGTCTGTATGAAGAATCACACGTACTCCATAAGCTTCTGCCAGTGTATGTATGTGTTTTGCTCCTGCTATAGCACCAAGAACTGCTGCCTGATGTCCTTCCATTTTTAAACCTTTACCAGCATTAAAAGCAGCACCTCCATTAGAGAACTGAATCATAACCGGTGCATTTGCATTTTTTGCAGCTTCCATAACAGCGTTTACAGTAGATGAACCTACAACGTTTACTGCCGGAATTGCAAATCCATTTTCTTTAGCAACCTGAAAAATAAACTGCAGGTCAATGCCTGTAACCACACCTGGTTTTACTTTGTCTGAAATTTTACCCATAATTCTAATATTAAATTGTTATATATTATTTAACCTTGATTTTAAAACACATAACTCGTAAAAAAGTTAGATTGTGTCAACATATTTATACTGTTTTAAAGCTATTTGACACCTTGATTTTCAAAGCACAAAAGTAGTCAATAAAAATGATTTATACAATCAATTTAAACAAAAAATCCCAAGTTTGCTAAGGTGCAAACTTGGGATTATTTTTTCTTTTCAAGCGAAGGCTTCACTCAATTATTTCTTTCATAGTGAATCCTTCACTAAAGGTAATTAGAACAAACCCCACGCAACGGTTAATCCAGCCATTACGATAGAAACCATACTCATCAATTTAATCAAAATATTAAGAGATGGACCTGAAGTATCTTTGAATGGATCACCAACGGTATCACCTACCACAGCTGCAAAGTGATTGGCAGAACCTTTACCGCCGTGGTTTCCTTCTTCAATATATTTCTTAGCATTATCCCAGGCACCACCGGCATTTGCCATAAAAATAGCCAAAATAAATCCGGTAGAAACACCACCTAACAATAATCCCATTACTCCCGAAACACCAAAAATAAGTCCGGTTAGAATTGGTATTATAATGGCTAATAAGGAAGGTAATAACATTTCATGTTGAGCTCCTTTGGTCGAAATTTCTACGCAACGGGCATAATCAGGTGTTCCTGTACCTTCGAGAATTCCTTTAATTTCACGGAATTGACGGCGAACTTCTTCCACCATACTTTGAGCTGCACGCCCTACAGCGTTCATAGTCAAACCACAGAATAGAAATGCAGTCATGGAACCAATAAATGCTCCAACCAATACAAGCGGATTCATTAAAGTAACATTAAAATATTGCATCATTTGCGGAATGGTGGCTTGGTGAATATCCACACCCATAGTTTGTGTAAATAAAGCCGCTTTCTCAGGAATACGAGCTACAGCAATTTTAATTTCTTCCATATAGGCAGCCATTAAAGCCAAAGCAGTTAAAGCAGCCGAACCAATAGCAAAACCCTTACCGGTAGCAGCTGTTGTGTTACCCAAAGAATCCAAAGCATCAGTACGTTTGCGTACTTCCTCTCCTAGCCCACTCATTTCGGCATTACCACCGGCATTGTCGGCAATTGGTCCGTAAGCGTCAGTCGCCAGTGTAATTCCCAGTGTTGAAAGCATACCTACGGCAGCAATTGCAATACCATATAAACCAAAACTAATATTATTTAAATCAAAATTAGCTGCAAAAAGGAAAGCCAAAATGATAGAAGTACCTACGATTAGCACTGGGAAAGCTGTAGAAATCATACCGGTTCCAATACCGGCAATGATAACGGTGGCAGGACCTGTTTTGGTTGATTCAGCAATTCTTTGAGTTGGTTTGAAATGAGCAGAAGTAAAGTATTCAGTAATTTTGCCTATTCCGATACCACCTGCAAGACCTACAAGCATCGCACCCCAGATACCCAAATAATTTGGAATATCAAGGTATTTAAGAATTAAAAATGAGATAATAGCAATAAAAATTGAACTGACATTTACACCTCTACCTAAGGCGTTTAATAATTGTTTTTGCGAAGCACCTTCTTTGGCTTTTACCAAAAAGATACCTACAATAGAAAGCAAAATACCTACGGCGGCAATAATCATAGGCGCAATTACACCGTTTAATTGCGTTTCGTATCCAAAACTAGCAAAAGCAGTAGAACCAAGGGCAGCAGTAGAAAGAATAGCACCACAATACGATTCGTACAAGTCGGCTCCCATACCGGCCACATCACCCACGTTGTCACCTACGTTATCGGCAATTGTTGCAGGGTTACGTGCATCGTCTTCAGGAATACCAGCTTCTATTTTTCCTACCAAGTCAGCACCAACATCGGCAGCTTTAGTAAAAATACCACCCCCCACGCGAGCAAACAAGGCTTGAGTAGAAGCACCCATACCAAATGTAAGTGTTGTTGTGGTAATCATGATTAACTTCATGGAAGGATTGGCTGCAATAATAGCATTTGTTGTGCTATCTAATGCTCCAATAATATATTGCAAAGCATAAAACCAGATAGATATATCAAGCAATCCAAGTCCAACAACAACTAAACCCATTACAGCACCTGAACGAAAAGCTAAGCGCAAACCATCATTCAACGATCGTTGTGCAGCATTAGCGGTACGTGCCGAAGCATAAGTAGCTGTTTTCATGCCGAAGAATCCGGCTAAACCCGAAAAGAAACCACCGGTAAGGAATGCAAATGGAACCCAGGGATTCTGTATTGCCAACACATAAGCCATAATTGCAAAAAGAGATGTGAGAATAACAAACACAATTGTAACAACTTTATATTGTTGTTTTAAGTACGCCATGGCGCCTTCGCGAACATATTGTGCAATTTTTTTCATTGTGTCGGTACCTTCGCTTTCTTTCAGCATTTGTCTGAAGAAATAATAGGCGAAACCCAACGCGATGATTGCCGATGCGGGCACTAAAAAGAAAATTTTGCTTTCCATAAATAATTAAATGATTGATTAGTATTAAATTGATTATTTTGTGATTTTTTTTATCAAATGTCAAATGTCAAATGTCGAAGGTCTACAGTCTTCAGACTCAATACTTATTTTTTTTATTCTTTTCTTTTATATTTTGTAACTATTTATTTATTATCTCAATGTATTCCTTTAAAATAGATAGCGAATAATCGCTGGCATGTTGATTTACAAACCCGATGGCTGTGATATGTGCCTGTTCGTCGGCTGAATCTGAAATAACGCGTACAACTAATAATGGAACTCCAAAATCGTCGCAAACTTGTGCCACGGCTGCTCCTTCCATTTCGGCACAAACCACCGATGGTAAGTTCTTAATGAGCGCATTTTTCATTTCTTTGCTCGAAATAAATAAATCGCCACTTGCGATGTCGCCAATCAGCATTTTAGGGTTGTTTATATTATTCTCAATCAGTATTTTCCGAAATTCTTTGTTGTTTATCAGAAAATTATGAACGGCCTGTGCCATTATATCCACGTTTTGTTGAGGTGTTTCATAAGACGTTTTACCGGTAAGCGGAATTTCAAATCGACGCATTAGAGGTCGTGCATCCATATCGTGTTGATATAATCGTTGTCCAATCACCACATCGCCTACATTTAATTCTGGAGAGATTCCACCTGCAACTCCCGTAAAAACAATCCTATCTACATTAAACTCTAAAATCAAATGAGTTGCCGTTGTTGCTGCTGCCACTTTTCCCCAACGTGAAAAAACGGCCACTACATCCTGACCATATAGTTCACCCCGATAATAAATCCGGCTGCCTCGCTCCACAATTTGCTTATTGCTTATTGTTGCGATAATCTTGTCCATTTCTTCGGGCATGGCACCCATTATTCCGAGTAGCATAGTATATCAATTTACAATTTATTCATTTACGATTTACCATTAATTGGTAAGTTTGCTTAAACGTTGGAAAAGTGTTGGATGTGAATAATGAAAGAAAACATATAATGGATGAGGCATTAAATTACTGAGTGAAGTTGCCGAAAGTTTTTTAAGTCCGGATTTTAATTGTGATGAATATCCGTAACTAGCTGCAAATGCATCAGCCTGATATTCAAACTTCCGTGACAGTACATTTGTTACAATATCTAATATCAATGAAATTGGTGAATACAGGATGCTAAATGCCAATGCATTTAGATGAAATGAAGCTTGTTGACCACCCAAAGCTTTTGCTAAGTCATCACTATGAAGAATTAGTCCAAAAACAAAAAAGAGTAATAAAGTAGAAGGGATAGAAATCATGAAATTAATCAAGGTATGTTTGTGTTTGTAATGTCCCACTTCATGTGCTAAAACACCAACAATCTCTTCAGTTGAGAGTTTATCCATTAAAGTATCATACAGAACAATACGCTTTTTACTGCCCAATCCGCTAAAATATGCATTGGCTTTGGTTGATCGTTTAGAACCATCAATTACAAAGATATTGGTCAGCTTAAATCCGGATTTAGCTGCAAACTTTTCAATTTCGGTACGTAATTCTCCTGCTTCCAAAGGAGTTTGTTTATTGAAAAGCGGAACTATTATTTCGGAGTAAAACATTGTCATGAAAAGACTAAAGACTGTAATAACAGCCCAAGCCAACAACCAGAAATAATCGGGAGTTAATGTGTAAATCCAAATAATGACAAATAATATTCCTCCTCCAAGAACAATTGTCATACCATAACCTTTCAACTTATCTACTAAGAAAAGTTTGGGTGTCACTTTATTAAAACCAAATTTTTGTTCTATAACAAAGGTATCGTACAAGTCGAAAGGAATGCTTAGGATGTCGTTTGCAAAATAGAGTAACCCGAAAAAGAATATTGGTGTCCAAATAGGGTTTTGTATATAAGTTTGCACTAGTTGATCTACCCATGCAAATCCACCTAAGCTATACATTAGCAAAATAATAATAAAACTAAACGAGCTGGTAATCATACCAAAACGCGTGTTTATTCGAAAATAATTTTGTTGTTTTATGTATTTTTCGGGGTCGTAAATGTCACTTAAAATAGTGGGAAGGTCCTTTTTAGCATTTTTGATATTTAAGTAGGCCAGGTAGCGCTCCAAACCAAAATCGGCAACGAGAATGAAAATTATTGTAAAAAAGAGGAATTGCACCATGGGAGGAAAAAATATTATGCTTAAATTATAATAAGACTACAAATATACAGTTTTTACTAATAATAAATAGCATTTTGACTAAAGAAATATACAAAAATTGTATCTTTGTGCATTGAAATAAAAAATACGAGTATGAATATGTATCCTATAGTGCTTATTCTCTTGATAATCGGAATATTGATTATTGATTATTTCTTTTTCCATAAATTGAGAAAACGTACAGATAAATTGATCCTGTTTGTCTTGCATTTTTTACCAGGATTTATTTTTATTGTATTTTTCATTTATATTCGATTTGGATTAGAAAATCAACATGATTATCGTATATCGGCTGATATATTGTGGTTGATATTTGCATTTATCATTATATATATTCCTAAAATACTGTACTCCTTTTTCCATTTTTTCAATTTCACATTAAAAAAATTAATCGCTAAAGAAACATATCTTCTCCGATATGTGGGTTTGGCTGTGAGTTTTTGCACCTTGGTATTGATTTTATATGGTGGATTTGTTGCTCCCAAGGATTTTAGACTTAGAAAAGTAATTATTGAAATTCCTGATTTGCCGGCTTCTTTTAATGGTTATCGGATAGTACAATTTTCTGATTTCCATATTGGCAATTGGAATCGTGATTTCAGTATCATGAAGCCCATTATTGAATTAATTAATTCACAACATGGGGATATCATAGTTTTTACGGGTGATATGGTTAATAATTTTTCCAATGAAACCAAAGGTTGGCAACCCTATTTTTTGCAACTTAAATCGAAAAGTGGTAAATATGCAATATTAGGGAATCACGATTATGGCGACTATGCCAATTGGAAAACTGAAAGTGATCGTGAAGCCAACTTTATGCAAACAAAACAAGCGATACGCAATTTTGGATTTCGTTTACTATTAAACGAACATGTTGATTTACAAAAAGGAAAAGATAAAATCGCTTTAATTGGAGTAGAAAATTGGGGAAAAGCCCCTTTGTCAACTTATGGAGATTTGAAAAAAGCAATGTTTGGAATTGACAATTCAGAAATTAAACTTTTATTAACGCACGATCCTACCCAATGGGATGCACAAGTGGTTGGTAAAGAGAATATTGTTCTAACATTGTCTGGTCATACACATGCATCACAATTTGCATTTCATTTTTATAACAAGTTATTGTCACCTTCATCCTGGGTTTTCGAAGAATGGGATGGGTTATATGTTAAAGGCAAACAGAATTTGTTTGTAAACAGAGGTATAGGCTTTGTTGGTATACCCATGCGTATTGGTGCACCTCCTGAAATTACGCTGATTGAACTCCGGATTAAAAAGAAATAAATTTTATTAAATGAAATCATTATTACGTCTTGCATATTTGAAGAAAATAATTGTGACTCTTCTTGTTGCATCTCTTTTCTCATGCTCCAATAATTCCTCCAAAACTATTCGTATTGGAATATTAGACGGTCCTTCTGCTGTCAGCTTTATTCAGCTAATTGATAAACCATTAGTAATAGAAGGTAAAAAAATCGAAATTATCATCAAAAGTGAACCTCTGCAACTTCAAGCCTTAATGATGCAGGATAAACTCGATTTTGCCATTCTACCTACTGTTATGGCAGCCAATTTATTTAATAAAGGAGTAAAATATCGCATGGTGGCTTGCCCAATTTGGGGAACATTATACTTGCTTAAAAATGAGAAAATTCATAGTATTTATGATATAAAAGGGAAGACAGTATCAGTATTTGGACAGGGTGGTACTTCAGATATTTTATTGCAACGAATAATTCAACAGAAAGAAATTGTAAACGCAAAAATTGATTATAGCTATTCTACCAACCATGAAATTGCTCAAGCTTTACTTTTTAAAAAAATAAAACTGGCTGTTGTTTCCGAGCCTATAGTGAGTATGCTTTTAGCACGTGATTCTTCTATACACATTGTTGCAAAACTTGACTGTGAAGAATATATTGATAATTCTGATAAAGATATATTCGTACAAACATCATTTTTAGTAAGTGAAAGATTTACAATCGAAAATAGTTCATTAGTAGAGAAAGTGTGTAAAGCCTATTCAAATAGTTGTAATTTTACTAATGAACAGCCTGAAGAGGCCGCAAAACTTTTAGTAAAACATAATTTTTTACCCAATATTGACATAGCAAAACGCTCCATACCCTTATGTAATATACGATATGTTGGTGCATTTGCAATTCAACAAGAAGTAAACCGTTATCTCAATATATTTTATAAATGCAATCCGAAAAGTATTGGTGGAAAACTACCAGACAGTGAATTTATTTATCAAACCTACTAATCGTTTCGGTTTCCGTGTTTTGAGTTAATTCAAAATAGTTAGTGTTGAGTTTTGAGATGCAAAGTAATTAGCTGATATTAAAGTACTAATTAATACAAGAGTTTATGAAAAATAAAGTACTTATTCCAACATTGCTTGCTATCATCTTTATAACCACAGTTTGGCAGCTTATTGCTTCGCATATTGGTTTTCCCGCTATTTTTCCATCAATTTTTGATTTAGTTAAACAAGTTTTCGGACTTTTTCTGAGTGAGAATTTCTACATTGCAGTATCAACCACTATTTTAAGAGGCATTCTTGGCTTTGCTTTCGCTTTTAGCTTTGCTTTTGTTTTTGGAACCATTGCTGCATTTTCTTCATTTTGGAAAGTCTTCTTTCATCCTATCATTGTTATTACCCGTTCTATTCCTGTTATTTCATTTGTTTTGATAGCCATTTTGTGGTTTTCGCCGCCTTATCTACCAGTTTTCATTGCACTGATTACGATGTTTCCTATTTTGTATCAGAATATTCTTACCGGATTGGAACAAACTGATAATAAATGGATTGAAATGGCAAAAGTGTTTGGGAAATCACCATATCAACAGTTTATTTCAATTTACATTCCGGCTTCAAAAACTTTTATTTATGATGGGATTAGCACTGCCATGGGATTTGGATGGCGTGCTATAATAATTGGTGAGGTTTTGGCGCAACCTATACACGGAATAGGAACCGCTATGAAGCAGGCACAAGCTTTTATCAATGTTTCAGAACTCATTGCCTGGACGGTGATTGCAGTAGGTGTGAGTTATTTATTCGAAGGCATTATCAAATTAATTCGAAAGATTCATTTAAAAGAAAATCTCCCGGAAGCAACCGGATTTGATATTACTAAAAACAATCAAGTGTCTGAAATAAAGATAATTAAGATACAAGATATAGAAAAAAGATTTAATGATAAATTAATCTTTGAATCCTTCACGTCGGTGTTTGATAATACCACAGTAAGTTGTATAAAAGGTACTTCAGGAAAAGGAAAAACTACTTTACTCCGATTGATAGCACAACTCATAAAGGCTGATTCTGGTAACATATCACTTCCAAAATCATTTCAACTGGCATATTCTTTTCAGGATGTTCGTTTGCTTCCCTGGCTGACAGTATCAGAAAATATTGCTTATGTACTTCATAACAGGCATATTCATATTCAGGAAATCAGCAATCTGGTGACTTTTTTATTAGAAAAAATGGAGTTAGAAGAACATGGACATAAATATCCACACGAATTAAGTGGTGGGCAGCAGCAAAGAGTAGGTTTGGCTCGTGCTCTGGCTGCAAGATCGGATGTTTTACTGCTCGACGAGCCACTGACAGGATTGGATAATGATTTGAAAATTAGGATAATTGATTTTCTGTCAGAATGGATATCAGCATATCGGCCAGTAGTTGTGTGGGCAACACATGAGCATGTTCAGTTGTCTGAGTTTAAGGTTCGGGAAGTATTTCTTTAAGTTTGAAAGGTTCCGCGTTTTATGTTAGAAAATTTTCTGGTTTCAGAATCAGTTTCTTAAAGCCCCTTTATTGGTTTGGTGTCAATTTCTGCTTCCAAATATCGAACTCCCCACACGAACCATTGTACTCCCCTCCTCTATGGCAATTTGGTAATCGTCGGACATACCCATAGAAAGTTCAGAGAATGAAATTTCATTAACAAAAAAAGTATTTTTTACCTGATTGAAAAGAGTTTTCAGCATTTTGAATTCAGATTGAATCTGATCTCTGTTTTCAGTAAATGTAGCCATGCCCATCAAACCACAAATACGGACATTTTTAAGTTCTTTCCATCCAATGTTAGTCAGCGTTTCCAATAATTCTTCGGCTGAAAAACCAAATTTCGTTTCTTCTTTAGCAATATGAACTTGCAACAAACAATTTATAATCTTCTCTGATTTAATGGCTTGATTATTTATTTCTTCCAGTAATTTATAGGAATCTACACCATGAATTAATGAAACAAAAGGAACAATAAACTTAATTTTATTACTTTGAAGGTGACCAATAAAGTGCCAGGATATATCTTTTGGGAGCGTTTCATATTTGCCACACAATTCCTGTACTTTGCTTTCTCCAAAAACACGTTCACCACACCCATAAGCCTCTAAAATTGCTTCATTGGGATTAAATTTCGACACACAAACCAAGTTGACATGACCTGGAATGTGTGTACGTATAGCTTGTATGTTTGATTTTATGGACATGGCTTAATAAGTAAACAAGTAGACTAATTAACGAGTACACAATTTGACTTTTAAACAATTATTTTTCTGCTGCTGCAAACGGATAAACATCCAAAATACTTGTTTCCACTATCGAAGCAACTTCGTAATCGGCCATTGTACCTTTCATACCTTCTTGCAGACCGTCCCACGCTTCTTTCACATTGTTGGCTTGCACCATCATAGTACAGGCTGTACGTTTTTCAATCCCTTTTTCTTCGTCAAGTGAGATAAAATACACTTTGCTGCGATACCATTTGTCACCATTTTCATTGGCAAAAAGTTCATTGATACGTGCTCTGCGGATATTCGATACAATAAACTCACCGCTGATAAAAGGTTTCATTTCTTCATTTATTCTTGCTTCGGCTTCGGTAAATGATAAAGCATCAACCAAATAAGCTTCATTAACTTTGACTATTTTGCCTTCTTCGGCTGTTTTTTCGTATTTAATTTTGCATTCAAACCAATTCAACATAGTTGTTATTATTTTTAAAATGAGTTGTTTAATAATTAATTAACCGTTTTTTTCAGGCTTACAAAGATATACATTTCTTCGTAAAAACCGAACCCTAAGTACACTTAATTACTTAGATTTTTGATATTAAGTCTGGTCGTTATTTGTTGTCAAATTTTTTTTTGAAATTTTCAAATAGCATAAGTATTTATCAGGGGAAAAATCAAATTTTCTAAAACAAACTGATTTTAGTACCTTTGCTCTCTGAAATATTCAAACCATGGGACGAATTTTAGCCATTGATTACGGACAAAAGCGTGTAGGTCTAGCAGTTACTGATATGCTTCATATTACGGCCAATGGATTGGATACAGTTCTGGTTCATGAAGTGCTGGATTATCTGGAAAAATACATGACTAAAGAACCTGTAGAAAAATTCGTTATTGGCTTACCCAAACAAATGAATGGACAAGAGTCTGAATCAATGCAGTATATTCGTCCGTTTGTGGTTGGTTTACAACGAAAATTTCCTGAAATTGAACTTGTGTACGTTGATGAACGTTTTACTTCGGTTTTGGCACACAAAGCTATGTTGGAAGGCGGTTTAAAGAAGAAAGACAGACAAAATAAAGAACTGGTAGATAAAATCTCGGCTACCATTATTTTACAGAGCTATCTGGAAAGTCAAAACCCTTAAATTCCACTAAAGGGGACTTAAGATTATGAAATTTATTTCATTATAATAATATAATTACTAGATTCTAACTTAAAATAAAGCTCTTTAAATCCACTATAGGGAATTTAGGGGTTAACTAAAAGAATGATTTTACCTATTTACACTTATGGCAACGCAGTATTACGTAAACACGCCGAGCCTATTGCATCTGATTTTCCTGCGTTGAACGATTTGGTAAACAATATGTATGAAACCATGTATAAAGCCGAAGGAGTTGGTTTAGCTGCTCCGCAGGTTGGTTTTCCGATACGTTTGTTAGTGATTGATTTGGCAGTATTTTTAGAAGATGATCCCGAATTGGGAGCATTTAAAATAGTAATGATTAATCCAATAATATTGGAGCGTAGCGAAGAAGAAGTATCGGGTGAAGAAGGTTGTTTAAGTATTCCCGGTATACATGAAAACGTTATGCGTGCCGAAAAAATCAAAATTCAATATTTCGATGTAGATTTTAAAGAACATATTGAAGAATTTGAAAGTTATAAAGCACGTGTCGTACAACATGAATATGACCATTTGGAAGGACACTTATTTACCGATAAGGTGACTCCTATTCGTCGTCAATTGCTAAAATCGCGTTTGACAAATATTGTGAAAGGAAAAACCAGTTGTGATTATAAAGTGAAGACAGCTAAATGATTGAATAATTAATTGTTTTCATTTTAAAGATAATAACAAAGGCAGAACATCGGGAATGATGTTCTGCCTTTGTTATTATTGTCAAACAGTTCAATCTAAAGCTCTTCTGATTGAATATCAGATTTGGGTTCTTGTATTTCAACTTTAGTCTCTTGAACCTGAGCTTTATTTTGAAAGAAGTAATTCGCAGTTTTAATAGCAAGCCAGGTTAAAGCAACGTAATAAACCAGATTCAAAAAAATCCAATGCAAATAAAATGTGAGAATATTCGCAGGCATAAACATATTATTTTCATAAGTCCCGTTAATAGGGAAATACAGGTATAAAACATCAATCAAATATTGACCATTTAAGCCTAAATATTGTAAGCCTAAGTTGTTAAATGTTGATACGAAATGTAAGCCATGGTGTATCTTCAAACTTAGAAGAAATATGATATGAAAAACAACAAATTGAACCAGTACAAATAAATAAAAAGAAAACTTCTTGTTCTTCAGATATATAAATGCAACCGTCAAACAAATTCCAAATAAGAGGGATTGTATTAAAAGAGGTTTTACAAATTCGTTGGCAATATTTTCTAAATAAGTAAATTCAGCAGGATTTAAAAGTTTACTGATCATCAGACCAAACATATTAAATGTCAGATTAAGAAAAGTCCATACAAGAATGATTTCAACTAAATTTTTAGTTTCCGTTTTCGATAATTTCATTGTAAAAAAAGTTGTTATATTTCTAAATTTAAATATCCTGATAAATTGTTGCAAATTTAGTACAAGCTTTTTGAATGTCAATCTATTTTCGACTATTTATTCATTGGAAAATTTACCAAAGCTTCCCCTACTACGAAATTGCTTCCACCAATAAAAACAAAATCGTCGTCATCAGCATTTTTCATTGCAGCCTCAACGGCTTGTTTTACAGTTTGATATGAGGCTCCGGTTAAACCATAACTTTGGGCCATCTGCTTCAAATCTTCAGAAGAAAGTGCTCTGGCAATATTGGCCTGCGTAAAATAATAACGAGCTTCAGGGGGTAATAAAGCAAGTACAGCCGATATATCTTTGTCGTTAACCATACCAATGACAAAATGCAAAGTTTTGTATTGCTGTATTTTGAGTTGTTTTACCACAAACTCTATTCCACCTACATTGTGACCGGTATCACACACCACAGTCGGAGTTTTTTGTAATTCCTGCCACCGGCCCTTCAATCCGGTTATTTCTACAACCTGTTCCATACCTTCACGCATGGCTATTTCTGAAATATTAAAATTCAGGTTTTTAAGTTGTTCAATAGCAGCCAATGTTGTAGCAATGTTTTTTATTTGATAAATACCGCATAATCCCATGTTTAGTGTCTTTTTATCGGCAGTTTCAACCAACATGTTGCCATTTTCAAATCCTTTGAAAGTTACTGCATGGTTTTCTTCAGCAAAATGAATAGGTGCATTTTCCTGACTTGCTTTTGATTCGAAAACCGGACGGGTTTTATGCAGTACTTCTCCAATTACTACCGGAGTATTTGGTTTGATGATACCGGCTTTTTCGTATGCAATTTTTTCGAGCGTATCACCTAAAAATCCAACATGATCGAAGCTTATATTAGTGATAACCGATAATTCGGGTTGAATGATATTGGTGCTGTCGAGCCTTCCGCCCAATCCGACTTCAATAATGGCTACATCTACTTTACAATTAGCAAAATAATCGAATGCCATGGCCATAGTTGCTTCGAAAAATGAAGGTTCTACTTTGCTGAATAAGTCCTTATTTATTTCAACAAAATCAATGATATACTGTTTGTTTATCATTTTTCCGTTTACACGGATACGTTCGCCAAAATCGAATAAATGTGGTGATGTATATAAACCTACTTTGTACCCGGCTTTTTGCAATACAGCTGCCAGAAAATGCGAAACAGAGCCTTTTCCGTTCGTCCCTGCTATATGTATAGTGCGGTAACGGTTGTGTGGATTGTTCATACTATTCAATAGTTGAATTGAATTATCCAAACCGGGTTTGTATGCGGCACCGCCTATCTGATGAAAGACTGGTAGACGGTCGTAGAGATATTTAAGTGTTTCGTTGTAAGTCATATTTACTAATAGTTCTGTATTGCTGCTAACATAGGGCTGCACCCTATGTTAGCAGATTACACCACTTTGTGGCTTTTAATATTTATTGTGTGAAATTATCTCTTCTAACGTTTTCCGTTTTTTTTCACGAAGTTTTTGGGCTGAATAACCTAAGAGAATAACCATCATAACGCGTTTATCTTTAGGAATATCGAGTGCTTTTCGAATCTTTTTCTCGTCGCACCATCCAATCATGCACGAACCCAATCCCTCGTCAGTTGCAGCGAGACAGATATGTGAGGCAACAATTCCTAAATCGATATGCGGATAATGCTTATTGGTAGCCCAACCACCAACACTGGAAGTGAAATTGGCATTTTCTTCAATCAAAACCAACTGAACCGGTGCCTGTTTGCTGAAATGATTCATGGATAAGATTTTACTGGCAGTAGCATCACCTACTAACATGCGCTTCCCGGGATCAGTTACCACTACAAGTTTCCAGGGTTGAGAATTACATGCCGACGGAGCCAGACGTGCAGCTTCCAGTATCCGGTCAATTTTATCCTGTTCTACCGGTTTATCTAAATATGATCTGTCGCTTTGTCGTGCCCGGACTAATTCTAAGAATGATTGCATATTATGATTTGTTTTGGTATAAAACTTTTCCAACGTTCAAAACTTTGGAAAAGTTTTTTCAAATAAAATCAATACCTTTGCGGATATCAATTTCATTTGCAAAGATACTTTAAAATCAACATGAATATGCAACAAAAAGTTCAAAATTACATCGAAAAGCACGAATTACTGACTCTCAAAGGACATGTGATTGTAGGTGTGAGTGGTGGTACCGATTCGGTGGCGTTGTTGCATTTGTTGGTGTCGCTCGGATATGACTGTATCATAGCACATTGTAACTTTCATCTGAGAATGGAGGAATCCGACCGCGATGAAGCATTTGTTCTCAATTTGTCAAAAGACCTAAAAATACCTTATTATAGCATTGATTTTGATACAATTAAATATGCCGATACACATCATATTTCCATAGAAATGGCTGCACGTGATTTGCGTTATGCATGGTTCTACGAATTGCTCGAAAAACAATCTGCACAAGCCATTGCGGTGGCTCATCATGCCGATGACGGTATAGAAACCATGCTGATGAATCTGATACGCGGAACGGGTTTGCGTGGTTTGACGGGAATATCTGCCCGAAATGAAAAAGTGGTGCGTCCCCTACTCTGCTGTACACGTAAGGAAATTGAAAATTATATCATTACACACGATTTGGAACATATCGAAGATTCTACCAATGCTACGCCCGATTATCAACGTAATAAGTTTCGGAATGTGGTTTTACCGCTTTTGGAAGAAATAAATCCTTCTGTTCGGCAAACGCTTTATGATTCATTGGAGCGATTTGAAGGAAATCTGGCAATTTATGAGCAAGCCATTGAAAAAATCAAAAATGCAGTTGTAATTAAAGAATCAGAAACGGTAAAACTGAATATTGATTTATTAAAACAACAAGCAGATGTGCCCACCGTGATGTACGAACTCCTTCACTCCTACGGATTTGGAGCTGCCACTATCAAACAGATTACCGAACAATTGGATGGAGAATCCGGTAAACAGTTTTATTCAGAGACACATCGTTTGCTGAAAGACCGAAAATATTTAATCATAAGTAAAATTGAATCTAAAACGGATGATGTTTATTGGATACAGGAAACAGATACAGAGATTATGAAACCAATTCAATTGAAATTAAGTAAGTTGGAGATGAATTCTGATTTTCAGGTTTCGAAAGAAAAAAACTGTGTTCATATTGATGCAACTAAATTACAGTTTCCACTCCAATTGCGTCGTTGGCATGAAGGAGATACTTTTTTTCCTTTTGGAATGAAAAATCGTAAGAAAGTCAGCGATTTCTTCATCGACAACAAACTCAATCTATTGGAAAAAGAACAAAGCTGGTTGCTTATATCGGGAGAAGATATTGTATGGATAGTCGGGCAAAGAATGGATAACCGGTTTCGTGTAACTGAAAAAACAATAGATGTTTCAGAGTTAAATGTTCACGTTTCACAAGTTTATCCACATTGTTAATTCTAATAAGGTTTTATTTGTAAATTTGCACCTTAAAAAAATATCCTAATTTAATAGACATTATATAAGTTGTGAATAATGATTAACCGGAGTTCAAGTTTTCAATATAGTCCGAAGGACTTAAATGTGAATAACCGCGGGTGTAACCCGTGGCACTGGACAAAAAGAAAAAAGAGCCCTGAAAGGGTTCAATGTATTCTATATATTTATTATTGAACCCTTTCAGGGCTCCGTCATTGTTTTATATTTTATCCACGGGTTACACCCGCGGTTATTCATATTGACTCCCTTCGGGAATCCAAAATAATGATTCAGTCTTCATTAGTCATTAAATTTAAAAATTTAATTTCAATAAGAATCTAACTTATATAAAGTCTAATGAATCTTTAGTTTACTAACAACCTGAAGTATCGTTGATATTAAAACGAAATAATTAGCTATATTCAATTATAACGAATGATGATAAAAAAAGACAAACTAGCAGAAATTGATGTTTTAAGAGCCATATCTGCATTAGCTGTAATTGCGATACATACAACATCTTCTTTTGTGTTAATTCCTCTTTTAAACCCATTATTATTGACAGTTGCATATATAGGTAACTTAGCTGGATTTGCAGTTCCATCATTTATTTTTATAAGTGGTTTAGTATTATATAAAAACCACAGCATCTTAACAGAAAAGCTATCAACATTTTATAAAAAGCGGTTTTATAGAGTTTTACCAATTTATTTATTGTTTTCAATGTTTTATTTGGCTGTTCGCATAATCGCAAATTTAGTTCATGGAAATGACATTCAAATTAATCCGATTGAAATAATTTATAAATTAGTTACAGGAGGTGCGCAGTATCATTTATGGTATTTTGGTATATTGTTCCAGCTTTATTTGTTCTATCCTTTACTAATAAAACTTTACAACAAGTACAAGATTAAATTTCTGATAGTTAGTTTAATTATTCAGATAATATGGAGTTTTGTTGGGAACGAAGTGATAAAATATAGTTGGCTGTTAGTTGGTCAGCAAAACCATAAATTCCCATTCTTTTTCAGTCATATTTTTTGGTTTGTACTAGGTTTTTATTTTTTAGAAAACAGGGAGAAAATAAGTAAAGCCATCAATATTAAAGTTGGTGTACTTTTAATAATTCTATTAAATATTCTAAGGACCGCACCCTTATATTTTGGTTTGAAACAGTTTACTTTCAATGCAATACCTGAATATTATTATTACATTACAACAGCTATTAATCCATTATTTTTCCTGATTGAAATTTTAGTTTTTTACAAACTTTCTTTGATTATAATACAAAAGAAAAATACAATAACAAATGCATTAATAAAAATTGGAGATTATTCGTTGGAAATATATTTAATTCACGCATTTTTTATTTCGTCTTTGCTAGTTATATTAGCCAGATTATCTATCAATTACGAGATGGTATTGTTCTATCCAATTTTGTGGATTGGAACATTTGCTGCAAGTTATGTATTTACTTATGTTTACAGAAAAATTAAATTTACTTTAACTCGATTTCGTATAAAATAAGAGTCAATAGGAATCTAATAAATCAATTTCAGGCACTTCGTTGAACAAAGTGAAGCCGGAACTTGCTATACTTTGAGTAATTGCTACAGTGACGGTTTCACTTAAAACATAAGTATTTCTATAAATCAAACTAATTTGTGATTTTATTGTGCGTTAAATGTTCAGTATTTCAACCATTTCAACGTTAAATAAGTATATATTGCCATCTCTGCATTGCAAAATGAAAATTAATTGGTAATTTTGCCGCAAATTAAATACAAATGGAGGCGTTTTATAATACACATACCTATTTAGTCGAACACGTGCAATCACCGGTGAGGCGCTTGCTGATGGATGAAATAGACTGGACTCACCGCCTGATTGGTATCAAAGGCAGTCGTGGTGTAGGAAAAACTACCTTTTTACTGCAATATGCCAAAGAACATTTTGGAACCGACCGTTGCTGTTTGTATGTCAATTTTAATAGCTTTTATTTTACCGAACATACATTAGTTGAATTTGCTGCTGAATTTTTCGCCCAGGGTGGCAGAACCTTACTGATAGATCAGGCATTTAAATACGAGAATTGGTCGAAAGAGTTACGTGAATGTTACGATCGTTTTCCCGAACTGCATATCGTTTTTTCAGGTTCATCGGTTATGCGTTTGAGAGAGGACAACGAAGATATTCAGGATGTTGTGGCTTCATACAATTTACGGGGTTTTTCGTTTCGGGAATTTTTAAATCTGCAATCCGGATCAACATTCCCAGCCTATAATCTGGAAGAGATATTGCGAAACCACCAGCAAATAGCACAGGATATTTGCAAACAGGTTCATCCGCTTGATTATTTTCAACCCTATCTGCATCACGGTTATTATCCTTTCTTTTTAGAAGAGCGTAATTTCTCTGAGAATTTATTGAAAACGATGAACATGATGTTGGAAGTAGATATACTGCTTATTAAACAGATTGAACCCAAATACTTATCCAAAATACGGAAATTGCTTTATTTGCTAATGATCAGCGCACCCGCTGCTCCTAATGTAAGCTTTTTGAGTAAAGAAATTGAAACTTCGCGTGCTACCATAATGAATTATATTAAGTATCTGAAAGATGCCCGATTACTGAATATGTTGTATGCCGAAGGAGATGAGTATCCGAAAAAACCGAATCAGGTATATGTTCACAACTGCAATTTAATGTATGCGGTAAGTCCTGCAAATGTAGATAAAGCTACTGAAAGGAAGACATTTTTTTACAATGCATTGCATGCCCGACACAAGGTAAATATGTGTAAATATCAATTGGATTTTTGTATCGATCACCGCTATCATTTTAAATGTGAAAACAAACCCGAAGGCGCAAAACTTTATTCAAAAGTAATTTACGCACTTGACGAGATTGAAATTGGAAACAAAAATATTGTACCATTGTGGCTGTTTGGTTTTCTGTATTAAGAACGCCTAACCTATAAAGGGGAATAAAAAATGAAAGTTCGTTGACTTTCTAACAATAAATTGGAAAATTGAAAATAAATATATTATAAAATTAGGATCCTAAACTAATATAATCCCCCTTTAGAGCCTGTCCGGCTTTTGACGGAGGTTAGGGGTTCACTAAAACAATAAATAAATTAACTAATCAATAATTACTAACGAAATGGCAAAATCTAAAAAATTTTTAACCTGTGATGGTAATCAAGCTGCGGCACATATCGCGTATATGTTTACCGAAGTGTCTTCTATCTACCCCATCACCCCATCAACCACTATGGCAGAATATGTGGACGAATGGGCTGCTACCGGCCGGAAAAATATTTTCGGAGAAAAGGTACAAGTACAAGAAATGCAATCGGAAGCCGGAGCTGCTGCAGCAATGCACGGAGCTCTTCAAGCCGGTGCATTGACCACCACATTTACAGCTTCGCAAGGCTTGTTACTTATGGTTCCTAATATGTATAAAGTAGCCGGTGAATTGTTACCGGGAGTTTATCATGTTTCGGCCCGTGCGTTAGCTTCACATGCTCTTTCAATCTTTGGTGACCACCAGGATGTAATGGCTGTTCGTCAAACAGGATGTGCCATGTTGGCAACCGGATCGGTTCAGGAAGTAATGGATCTGGCAGCTATAGCTCACCTGGCTGCCATTAAAACCCGCGTTCCTTTTGTACATTTCTTCGATGGTTTCCGTACTTCACACGAAATTCAAAAAATCGAACAACTGGATCAGGAAGAGTTGGAACCCCTACTCGATCGTGAAGCTTTGAAAGGTTTCCGTGACCGTGCATTAAGCACAGAACATCCTGTTGCACGTGGTACTGCACAAAATCCTGATATTTATTTTCAGGCCCGCGAAGCCTGTAATCCTTTCTACGATGCTATTCCACAGGTTGTAGAAGATTATATGGACGAAATTACCAAAATTACAGGACGTAAATACGGTTTGTTCAATTATTACGGAGCTGAAGATGCTGATCGTGTGGTTATTGCCATGGGTTCTTCTACCGAAGCTATCCGCGAAGGAATCGATCACCTGATTGCCGAAGGCCAGAAAGTAGGTTTGATCTCTGTACATTTATATCGTCCGTTCTCTGCAAAACACTTCTTATCGGTATTGCCAAAATCGGCTAAACGCATTTGTGTTTTGGACAGAACTAAAGAACCGGGTGCCGGTGGCGAGCCATTGTATCTGGATGTAAAAGATGTATTGTATGGCATTGAAAATCAACCATTGGTTGTTGGTGGACGTTACGGATTGTCTTCGAAAGACTTCACTCCCGCTCAGGTAATGGCTGTTTATGAAAACCTTGCTTTACCTGAACCACGTAATCACTTCACCGTAGGTATTGTTGATGATGTTACATTCACTTCACTTCCATTGAAAGAAGAAATTTCGTTGGGTGGAGAAGGAATTATTGAAGCTAAATTCTATGGTTTGGGTGCTGATGGTACCGTTGGTGCTAACAAGAACTCCATTAAAATCATCGGTGACAATACCGACAAATACTGTCAGGCCTATTTCGCTTATGATTCTAAAAAATCGGGCGGATTTACCTGTTCTCACCTTCGATTTGGTGATTCACCTATCCGTTCCACTTATTTGGTAACTACTCCTAACTTCGTGGCTTGCCACGTACAGGCTTACCTTACTTTGTATGATGTAACAAAAGGATTGAAAAAGAACGGTACATTCCTGTTGAATACCATTTGGAATGCCGAAGAAGTAAAGAAACATTTACCAACCAAAGTAAAAAAATACCTGGCTGCCAATAATATCAAATTCTATATTATTGATGCTACCAACATTGCCGAAGAAATCGGACTTGGAAATCGTACCAATACCATTCTTCAATCGGCTTTCTTCAAAATTTCCAAAGTAGTTCCTTACGAACTGGCTGTTGAGAAAATGAAATACGCTATCAACAAATCGTATGGTAAGAAAGGTGAAAACATAGTAAAAATGAACTATGCGGCTGTTGACCGTGGTGGTGAATATACCAAAGTGGATGTTCCTACCGAATGGGCTTCATTAGCTACTGAAAGCGATGTTCATGTGGAGATTGTTCCAGCATTTATTAAAGATGTGGTTTATACCATCAATGCGCAAGCTGGTGACGATCTTCCTGTTTCTGCATTCAAAGGACGTGAAGACGGTACCTGGGATCAGGGAACTTCTAAATTTGAAAAACGTGGTGTAGCTGCTTCAGTTCCTGTTTGGAACATGAACAACTGTATACAGTGTAATCAATGTGCTTACGTTTGTCCTCACGCTGCCATTCGTCCGTTTGTTTTGGATGAAACCGAGCAGGCAAAGGCTCCGTTTAAAGATATGTTGAAAGCCAATGGTAAAGCATTTGGCGGTATGACTTTCCGTATTCAGGTGGATGTACTTGACTGTATGGGTTGTAACAACTGTGTGGATGTTTGTCCGGGTAACAAAGGCGAAAAAGCCTTGTCATTGGTTCCAATCGAATCACAATATCCAAACCAGGATAACTGGGATTTCTGTTCTACTGAAGTGAAGACAAAACAACATTTGGTGGATATAAAAGCCAACGTGAAAAACTCTCAACTGGCTACACCATTGTTTGAATTCTCGGGTGCCTGTGCCGGTTGTGGTGAAACTCCTTATGTAAAACTGGTTACTCAGCTCTTTGGTGATCACCAAATGGTATCGAATGCCACAGGTTGTAGCTCTATTTATTCAGCCTCTGCTCCTTCTACCCCTTATACTACCAACGATGAAGGTCAGGGACCTGCATGGGCTAACTCTTTATTCGAAGACAATGCCGAATTTGGATTAGGGATGGTTTTTGCCACCGATAACATGCGCGAACGTTTGGTTCGTATCATGACCGAAGCTCAGACAAGCGACTGTTGTTCAGCTGAATTAAAAGGATTATTTACCGAATGGATTGCAAACCGTGAAGATAAAGAAGTATCGAAAGAACTGGCTGCCAAAATTAAACCGTTGGTAACAGGCTGCGATTGTAAATACTGTAATGAAATTGCCGAACTGAGTCAATACCTGACTAAGAAATCGCAATGGATTATCGGTGGTGACGGTTGGGCTTATGATATCGGTTTCGGTGGATTGGATCACGTAATTGCTTCAGGTAAAGACGTAAATATCCTTGTTCTTGATACCGAAGTTTATTCTAATACTGGTGGACAGGCTTCCAAATCGACTCCGGTTGGTGCTGTGGCTAAATTTGCCGCTTCAGGTAAGCGTGTTCGTAAAAAAGACCTTGGAATGATTGCCGCCACATATGGTTATGTATACGTTGCACAAATTGCAATGGGTGCCAGCCAGGGACAAACTATCAAAGCCATTCGAGAAGCAGAAGCATTTGATGGTCCATCGGTAATTATTGCCTATTCTCCATGTATCAGCCACGGTTTACTTGCCGGAATGGGAAAAGCCCAGGACGAACAAAAACGTGCGGTTGAATGTGGATACTGGCACTTGTATCGTTACAATCCAGACATGGAAGCCGAAGGTAAAAACCCAATGGTGTTGGATTCGAAAGAACCAATATGGGAGAATTTCCAGGACTTCCTGAAAGGTGAAGTGCGTTATACTTCGCTGTTGAAACAATTCCCTGCCGAAGCAACTGAACTGTTTGTAGCTGCCGAAGAAAATGCAAAATGGCGCTATAATGGTTACAAACGCATGGCCGAAAGAGTATTTTAGATAATTGATAATTAATAAAAAAGATTGTCCAAATTGGACAGTCTTTTTTTTTGTAAAAAAACTTATGGAGTACAAAGTTAGCAAAAACTTATGGAGTACAAAGTTAGCAAAAACGATGATGCAAAATGACAAAACCTGATTGCTGTGCAACAAATGACTTTTGTCGTGTGACAATTCCCAAAAACGATTGAAATTTGGCTTTTGTTGTGTGACAATTCGCAAAAACGATTGAAATTTGACTTTTGTTGTGTGACAATTCGCAAAAACGATTGAAATTTGGCTTTTGTCGTGTGACAAAACCCAAAAACGATTGAAATTTGGCTTTTGTTGTGTGACAATTCGCAAAAACGATTGAAATTTGGCTTTTATCGTGTGACAAAAGGTAAATGTTGCGTGACATTCGTCTTTTGTCACATGTGAATGGAAAAATGTGAGCCACAAAGTGCCTATGTTGCCTAACTTTAAACCACCTAAGGCTTCGACCAACTGAAAAACCCTTTAGATCCTTTAAATATTTTGCAGATAAAATCAGATTAATTAAAATATAGTATCTATCTTTGATGCGAATCCGACAATTACCCATGCATTGCATACATGATTAATCATTACCGCATTACCATGCATTGCATATATGGTTAATCACATTAAACCGCATTGCGGTTCGAGGTACGGCAGCAAGATAACACACAGAATCCCGAAGGGATTGAATTTGATTAACCACGGGTAGTAACCCGTGGGATACACATAACTAATACAATATGAGCACCTAACACGCAAAGCCTGATTCAGATTGTTTTCAGCACCAAATACAGGGAGAAAACACTTACAAAACCCAACAGGGAAGAGCTGTTCAAATATATCTGGGGCATGTTGAAATCAAACAATTGTCATTTGTATCGTATAGGTGGCGTTGATGATCATATACATATCGCCACGCATATTCATCCTTCAGTTAGTGTTGCGGACTTGGTAAAGGACATAAAACTTGCCAGCTCGGATTATATCAAAACCCAAAATCTGTTTTCCCATTTCGGAGGTTGGCAATCGGGCTACGGGTGGTTTACGTATTCATTCTGCGACAAAGATCGTTTGATTGAATATGTAAAGAATCAAGAGAAACACCACGAGGAAAAAGATTATATCACCGAATTGATTGAATTGCTGAAAGAGCACCAAGTGGAGTTTGATGAGAAGTATTTGCTTTGAAAAGGTTTTTGCTAAGTTCACTTGTTTGACCCACACCAGCATGAGGAAAATTGACCAAATAAAACAGGGAAGAATGTAGGTAAGTCTATAGTGATTTGGTATTGTGATATTTAGTTGCTAATTTTGTAAATATTGTGAGACTAATAGAAATTTTGATAAAAGTATGAAAAACTGGAATTACTTTCTCTGCGGTTGATGGTGTAGGAACAGACGGACTAATATTGTTTTAAGAACGCATTACAAATGCTAAGAATACAAGAGGTGGAATTGCAAATTCCACCGACAGTTCGCACCATTTATAACTATAATTGAGGGTATATATCCGGAAGGATTGGGGTATATACATGTGTTATGTGGCATATTAAAAAAAAATCACGACATATGAAAAATATCATTTTTGCAACTTTAGTTGTTTTTTTTGTTAGCTGTACTTCTCCAAAGACTTATCTCAATAAGGCGGTAGATATTATTGAAAAGAATTCTATGAATAAAGACTCTGTAGATTGGGTGAAATTCAGAAATCAGGTATTAGAAAAGGGCAAAAATGCAGAAAGCATTAAAGACACTTATCCAGCAATTCAGTATGCATTAGAACTATTGGGAGATCATCATAGCTTTTTGATGACACCTGAACAGTCTAAAACTTATGTTGATCAAAAAATATCGCTACCAGAAATTTCAGCAGAATTAATTGACAATAGAATTGGATACATTAAAATCCCCGGATTTAGTGGAGATAGGAATGAACGTGCTCTTAAGTTTGCACAACAAATTCAGGATACTATTAGAGAATTAGATAAAAATAATATTAAGTATTGGATAGTAGACTTAGGAAATGATTCAGGAGGAAATATGTGGCCAATGCTATTAGGATTAGGTCCAATACTAGGAGATGGAATAGCAGGTTATTTTTCAAGTAATAATAATGGTTTTATAGGTTGGGGGTATTCCAAAGGTAGTGTGTTTTGTAATAAAAATGAGGTAATGAAATTAAATACTCCTTACAAATTAAGGAATAAGATTGAAAAACTTGCAGTTATTATTAGCGATTATACAGGTAGTTCTGGGGAAGCAATCGCAGTATCATTTATAGGTATCAAGAATTCATGTTTTATTGGAAGGCCCACTTATGGTAATTCGACTGCTAATGGCTCATTTAAGTTGAGTGATGGTGCTATGATTTATCTAACTGTAAGTAAATTCGCTGACAGAAATAAGAAAATTTATGGGGTTCCAATTATTCCTGACATTATTGATTTAAATGGGACATCAAAGAAAACAGCTGTAGAATGGCTGAATAAAAAATAAATACGACCACATAACACACGCTCTATGCTCACCTGCTGGTTGACATGAATTCTATGTTCAAATCCAAATCATTTCAGTTAAATCAATCATTTTTTTTCAGGCACAATCTGCCCATGGGTTTAAATAGTTTTCTCGGTATGG
>Ga0209540_10000174_pt1 | contig 80128 bp, 94 predicted proteins | sample BarGraIncu01121A_FD_184501 | JGI IMG/M metagenome (GOLD analysis project Ga0209540, IMG submission 184501) | Arctic peat soil microbial communities from Barrow, Alaska - Barrow Graham LP Incubations 011-21A (SPAdes) (version 2) | ecosystem: Environmental > Terrestrial > Soil > Wetlands > Peat... | reverse complement strand
GAATGGTTCCAATAGGAAAGCATATATTCTCATTTGGGATTATTTCATCTGTCCTTAGTTTAGTTTGGTATGTCATCAATAACAAACATGCTGAGGACTATATTATTATTTACCTGTCAAACTTAGGTAATAACAACAGGCTTATCATTAATTTTATATTTTCCTGCAATTAATATTATTTTATTTAAAAGGATTTTGATTTTTCATTATTAAAGTCAATTTAATCAACCTGTTGACCGTTTTATGCATGCTTTTTATTCCTTCTTCATCTTCTTTTGCCCCTTGTGCACCTTTGTCCTTTGACCAGAAAGCTCCGCCAAGATTTGCCCCGAAAGAACCTCCTCCCACAGGTATTGCCTCGTTAATGATATAAAAGTTGTGTATCGCCTGTATCGAGGGTTCCTGCCCGCCAATGCGGTCGCCACCAACAGCAAGAGCTGCTCCAGGCTTGTTCAGGATAAAATGCGGATCCTGGGCTGCAAGGGCCCTGCACCGGTCCATTATGACCTTTGTCTGTCCGCTCACCATTCCCTGGTAGACCGGGGTTCCTATTATGATCGCATCAGCCCATTTGAGTTTTTCATAAACCTCATGCATATCATCCTTATGAATGCATCCTCTCTTTTCCCGAACGCAGTAGTCGCAATGAATGCAGAAGTTCATTTTTTTTCCCATTGCCGAGAAATATTCGATTTCGACATTATATTTCTGCTTTGCGTAATTGAGGGCCGCCTGAACGATATGATCGGTCGCGCCTTTTTTCGGGCTTCCACTTATTCCAAAAAGATTTATCCTGTGTTCGTCGTTCACTTACAATAATTAGTTCCGGTATTCAAATATCTTTTGTGCCCTGTTTGATGAACAGCATCAAGGCATATTTTTCCATTTATAAATGAAGAAAAGACTATATTTATTGGGAAAAACAAAGCTGCGGCCAATACCAGCCGCTCTCCCCGCCATCACCGGTATTCCACAGGCCAAAAGATCGAATAATACTTAATTGAGCTACCGCCTGCTTCAAGCATACATAAAATTATGCTCAATTTTCGGCATTTCGCCATCAATTACCTGAGGGGGACTTACTCTATTTCCTGAGAGAGGGGTAGCTACTATTTGAAGGAAATTCTCTTCTATAAAAGAGATCTCCGCCTTGCTCATCCCTTTGCGTTCCATGACAAGTTCGCCTTTTTCATTATATACGTAAAGTGTACCTTTTTCATCATCAGATATTACTTTCCATATCCTGTCTACTGGTTGTATCCATGCCCAGATTCCCATTAATAAAACCTCCTTTTTTTTCTGCAGATCACCTGTTTTGCGAGTTGTGGTCAATCAAAATTCCCGTTCGCCTGTGAATCAGATGAGCCATATGTTTGACTTGCATACCAACTTCGGTTATTATCTTATTTAAATTTACCCATTAAAATTTTAATAATCATAATAATAACAATGTTTTAGTCATTTTTCACAGGAAACCTGTCTTGTCAGTCGTTACTTATTTATACTCAGATTATAATGATATGCAAACGGACTGATATCAAAAATGATTATAGTCAGTGAAGAAGAAGAAGATAGCGACTCTAATCCGTTTATTTTTTTGAGGCACCCAGTACACGACAGCGTACTAAATATCAACCATGACTACCGTTATTTGAGAATGGGATATTATGTATCTGCCCATGCGGAAACCTTTGGAGTAGAAGTCACACCGAATTGTACGGAAATAATGGATGCATACAGAAATCCGCTGCTGATGGAAAAAGCCAAAAGGCACGGTATTCGCACCAATGAGTACAGGCTCGTAACCCACGTAAAAAGTGAAATTAACGCTCCAGCCGTTTTATTCGCCGTGAATCCTTTCACCAATAACTCAATGAAAGTGGTAGATTCAGGCTCAAAACTTCCTGGAATGATTAAGAGAATGAGTATGGGTGCAAGATTTCCGGTCTCGTTACATCCACTTACAGGAGAAGTCCTGGAAATAATCCAGATGTTCGGGGAATCAACCAATGAAGAAACTTCAGGATTCACAAAGAGATTCTATGAGGTTTTTAACATACCAATATGCAAATTGGTGGTTCAGATAGACGACGGTGGCGTTGTGCTGAACCATTGCGAACCCGCAATGAAAAAGGAAGTCAAGTGGGATATCGTTCATGATAAAATGCATGAGATAAAACAGGGTATTTAAAAAAATGAAAATCGCCTGTTTTGTAGAGGCATATAATTTTGATCTTAAATCCGAACGAAGCGCCCTGTTGAAATTCAAGTCCACTGCTGAATCAATGGGGCATTCCTTTGAATTTATCTATAAAGATGATATTTCAAAAATATCAGATTATGACGCCCTCTTTATCCGTGCTACTACCGATCCAAGCAGCTGTGCATATATAGTATCAAGACTTGCCGAGCAATCAGGTTTGAAAGTAATCGATGATCCACATTCCATCAGGACATGTTCCAATAAAGTGATCCTCCATGATATTTTCCAGAAAAATAATATTCCTTCACCAGGGTCAATTCTATTCTATGGGGATTATTCCCAGGAAAATATAGATGGAATATTCAAGTCGCTGGGGTGTCCCGTGATCCTAAAAACACCCTATACTCGTTTTTCCTCCCATGTCGAGAAAGCCAGAAATGTTGCAGAATTCATTGAAATATCAAAACATCTGCTCAGGAAAGCCAAGGTTCTGGTTGTCCAGGAATACGTACAATCTGATTTTGACTGGCGCGTCGGGATACTCAGGAACGAAGTGATCTATTTATGTAAGTATTGTATCCCAAAAGGGGGATGGAAAGTAAAATCAAACATAAATGGGAAAAACGTCTGGGGAGATACAATTGCAGTACCGCGGGATTCAATTTCTCCTGAATTGAAAAATATTTCCATAACGCTCTCAAAATATATTGGGGACGGTCTTTTTGGAATTGACGTTAAAGAAACAAATGAGGGATATAAAGTCATCGAAATAAACGATAATCCAAGTATTTATGATGGATTTGAAGATGTCATAGACAAGGACATTTATGAAAAGATAATAAATGCACTTGTTTCATAATCTCCTGATAAGATGGAACGCATCCTCACCGTTCGTATAATAATTGGATAATTTTTTATCGACATAAAATCCCTTTGACCTGTAAAGATTCTGTGCAGCATTATTATTAATTCCGGTCTCAAGTGTGATATTATCATATCCTTTTTTTTCTATGAGATCTGATGCAAAATCCATAAGTGAACTCGCTATTCCCATGCGCCTGAATTCAGGATGTACATTTAAAGAATATATCCTTGCATTTAAGATATGTTTTCTTAAAAGGATTATCATCGACCCTATGATATTTCTTTCAATTTCTGCGACCAGAATTATGGATTTTGCTTTACGGAGCAGATATTTAATCTGCCTCATATGAAAAGTTTCTTCTTTATAACAGATATTTTCAAGGCTCAAAAGAGCATCAAGATCATCTTTTGAAGCCTGGCGAATATACGGCTTCAAGGAACTGCCACACGTGCCCTTACGCATTCCTGGACCTGTTTTACCACTTCTGGATAATCACCGAAGATAAAACCAAGATCCACCGTTCCCACAACATCAACCACCCCGATGGCAGCGATGCCATATCCTTCTATATTCCGTATCGGCACAACGATCACAGGGATCCCGGCATATTTTCCGCTCGTGGGAATGGTTCGTGACATCTTATTTTCTTTGAGGACAGCCTCAAGAACGGGACCTGTGTAATTATTATCAAGGATCTTTCTTTTTTCGATCCGTACCCCATTTTTATTCATGCTTCTCATGGTCACAGGCAGCCCCAGGAGTTCATGTATCGCCATCGCGAATTGCGCCAGATCTTCCGCACTTGAATCCACAGTTATCTGGATATTTGAATATTTCATACTATATCACCACCAATTTATTAGTTTCATCTTGCAACAAGCACCGAACATTGCGCGTTCCTGACAACGTTTTCAGCTACGCTTCCCAGAAGAACCCTTTTTATCCCCTTTCTTCCTTCAGAGCCGACAACGATAGTATGTACCTTGAGACTTTTTGCAACGTTAAGGATCGTTTCGGAGGGGCTTCCGAGTTTCAAAATTCTTTGCACAGCAATACCATTTTTTTTCCCGTCCTCAACAACCTCATCCAGGACTTTTTCACCATATTTTATGAATTCAGGCTGTTCAGATGTAGAAGGAACATTCACAACATACAGGGCAGCCATTCGAATATTATATGACTTCGATATCCTCAAAGCCGCGATTTCTGCTTTTTTCGCAGAATCTGAACCATCGGTCGCAAGAAGAACTTCAACTTTTCCCATATGCAATTTTTAGGCGTTAAAACATATTAAAGCTTACAGTTATAAAATTTATTCCTATTTCCTATGTTAACGCCAATAGTTCAGTTATAGGTTTTACAGGACTCATTACTATGAGGTTTTCAGAACATCTGGACTCATATTTTGCCCCGTTCATATCGAGCACATTCAACAATATTTTTTCAATCGCGTTGATTGCACGTTTATCAGTGTTGCCATGATAGATATATAAAGTATTCTCGTTCACATCGATGCGTTCAACGATCCCCATGAATTCATACACAGATTTCATTGTCTGGATAAGTGCATCAAGAGGTATGTCCCTTATTGGGATCTTATGTATTGCTTCAATAGGAGCCGTTAGATAACTTGGAGCTTCTTTTCCTACAAGCAATTCAGTATAATAATTCTTTGGCAAAGTGACCATATTATAATTGGTCTGTTTATACAGATTTACGATACATTTCCAGAAATCCTGTTTTTTTGAAATTTCTGTTGTAATATCTTCCATATCCCCAAAAAAATTAATAAGCGATTGTTTTGCAATGTTAACATTCAATTGTTTTCTGAAATTCAAGGTGATCTTATTAGATATCCTCTTCAGTGAAACAATTTCTTGCTTTTTATTAATTACAAGGAAAGAAGAGATCATTCCCCCAAGAAATTCCATTTTATAATTGCTATTTCCAGAAAGCACGATTTTTATATGTGTTGGATTTACATTATCATCGTAATCTTCAATTTTTACCTGGGTTTGCCAGCTTGCACCATTTGTCATATCATCAAGATATTTTTCAAGATCAGAAAGCAATATTATTTTGGTAGGATCTATAATACTGTTTAAATGTTCAGGGTCAATGAGCCTTCCACGTGCCTGTTTGATCAACCAATAAAAAACATTTTCAGTGAGATTATAATCATTCTTTAATCCTTCTATGAGATTATTCACAGCCCCTGGATCTTTTGTCATTATATCGATCAGATCAATTATTTCGCGCATGGCTGCGCTGAAATTTCCGTTATGCTTTTGGACGATAGGCTCCAGTTTCTTTAAATGTACATTTTCCAATGAAATGTTTTTTCGTACCGACATAAAGACGTCCTTATAGCTAACAATATTCTAATGGTTCACCTGAATATAAACAACGTTGTGAAATATTTCACAACGCTTGTTTTATGAGTGAGAAACAATAATCTTATAAAAGAGAATGAAATGGTTTCCAAAAATGTAACAATGTTAAGTTTCTTACTGCCAATAGCCATGGTAATAGGAACAAGTATTGCAATTGAATTCTATCAAGGATCACCACTTCTCGTGCTCGCTCTTTTTGCTTTAGGAGGGGTGATGTTGTGCGCGTATATAATGATCTTGCGGTCAGAGCGGCATAGGTCTGTCAGATAAAATTTTTTTTTTAAAATAAATTTCCGGTCTTATTTTGATTATGCTCCTCCAATAAGTTTCAGTTTTGAACCACAGAAAGGACACATAAGCCAGCTTGGTTCTATGCCCTTCTTGCAGAACGGACAGATCTTTGCAACTTCAATTTTCTGGATCAACTGGTTACCACAAAATGAACAATTGTTCCATTTTGGATCAAACGGATTCTGGCATTTTTCGCATAATTTATAAGTGGCGGTCCATTTTTGACCCTTCATTTCGACTCCGCATTTTGTGCAAAATCGATATGATACAACGACACGCTCACCACAGGATGTGCACATTGGTACATCATGCATCAGTGTAGGATTGAGTTTCTTTTTCAGGTTCTCGATGCAGACTCCCGCTTCACGCTTGACCATTTCTTCGGTATCTTTTTGTACAAGATTTTCTATTATCCTTACCAGGGATTTTGTGAACTCCGGTATTTCCATATCCATCTTTGCAAAATCAACTTTATCCTGGTTTATTGTGGATGTTATATATTTCAGGGTCATGAACCTTGTGGCAACTATTTTGCTTTCGAGCTTTTCAAGCATATGCCTGCGTTCTTCTTCTGATAATATCTTTCCCATAATTATTCAGTTATCTCCTCTATAGACAGCGATAATTGTATGGCAAAAACAAAAAACAGGATCAAAGTCACGGATAAAAGCGCTTCAAATACTGGTTGTAAACCCTCAAAAATTATGGTACATATTGAGCCAACAGCTCTTGTTATCCCTAGCAATATGAAGAGATTAGTCAAAATGATGAAATTTGTCCACATCACATCCATGGTTTTCAAGCCTTTTAGTTCTCTTGAAATTCCAATAAGCAATTGAAAGGACAGGACGGTGCAAATTATCACAATCATGGATGCTATCGTATTAAGGACTACAAAGAACTCTTCATTCATTGGATTTCTCCTCCTCATCTTCCTTGCCGAAAACTGTCCAGGGCTTTGTTCTCATAGCATCTATGATCTTTCGAAGTCCAAATAAGAGGATTAAGAATACGATTACCGCAATTACAGGGTCGAGTATTTTGACAATAATAATATATGTGTTCAAAGCTTCATCTGAAATCACAATTCCAGGTGTTGATTTTCGGATCGTAAGCACATCTAATAAAATACTGAATGTACCTATGATATTCCAGAAAACGAATAATATCATTGAAACCGAAAGATATTTCCAGCTTTGTGAACCTTTCTCGGACCTTGACCACAATCCTGCTGCCAGATATGCCGCCCCGCATACACCCAGGAGATATGATATCAACCGCACTATGGTTCCGCTCATATCAATTTGACTGATATTTTCCAGGGCATTCACATTCTCTATCATCAATAAGGGAATCCCGGCTAAAAATGCAAGCTTCTTCATAATATATTATTTTACCTCGAATCCTTGAGTTTACTCGAATTTATAGTTAAAAGTAAATTAATCAGCATATAAACCAATTTGTGAAGAACGTGTGAAACAAACTGAAAACTATAATATGACGTCCGTTAATTGTGCGTTCATGTTCACTATAAAAGATCATCTTGAGATCAGCGACGATCATCTGACAATAGGTAAAGTGGATACCATTTCACTTGCAGAAGAGTTCGCAACTCCCCTTTATGTCACCAATGAATCACGTGTCATCGAGAATTTTTCAGCTTACAGGAAGGCTTTTCCCGACGCTGACATTTATTATGCCGCCAAGGCTAACGGAAGCTTTGCAATCCTGCGGATGCTTGCCCGGGAAGGAGCAGGCGCTGATGTTTTTAGCTATGGTGAGCTTTATATGGCTCTTCTTGCCGGGATACCGCGTGAGAAAATATTATTTAATGGCAATTCCAAGACGGATTTTGAGCTGCAAAAAGCGGTGGATCTTGGGGTCAAAGTATCAGTGGATTCACTTGATGAACTCCACAAGCTATCGAATTTAGCGAAAGTCGCCGGCAAAAAGGCTGAGATCGCATTTCGCGTTAATCCTGATGTTTCACCGAAAACGCACCCAAAGATCTCAACAGGATTACGTTCTTCAAAATTCGGTATTCCTTCAGAAGAAGTAGTAAGCGCTTACCGCGAAGCCTCAAGACTTCCGGGTATCACGCCTTCGGGGATACACTGCCATATAGGTTCACAGATACTTGAAACATCTTCTTTTACAGAAGCTACGCATAAAATGATGGATCTTGTGGAAAAAGTGACCGATATCGGGATCGATCTTAAATTCGTGGATATGGGCTCAGGGCTTGGTATCCCATATAAGAAAGATGAAGGACGTGCGCCCACACCGCAAGACCATGCAAATGCTATTGTTCCTGTTTTTAGGGAAAAGACAAAGGCTCTTGGCATATCGCCAAAACTTATTCTTGAACCGGGAAGATTTATTGTGGCTGATACCACGATTCTCCTGACACGCGTTAATACCGTGAAAAAGGCGGAAAAGAATTTTGTTGGCGTGGATGCAGGTTTTAATCTTCTTGTGCGCCCCACGATGTATGATTCATATCATTATGCTGTCGTAGCGAACAAAGCTTCTTTGCATGCAGAGGAGACTTATACCATCGTAGGTCCGATATGCGAAACAGGTGATATTTTCGCGAAGGACAGGATGCTGCCGCATATTGAAAAAGGAGATATCATTGCCATCCTTGATGCCGGTGCTTACGGATTCAGCATGAGTAGCCAGTATAATGGAAGACCAAGATGCGCAGAAGTACTGGTAAAGGATGGAAAGGCGGACATCATAAGGACGCGAGAGGATGTTCAGGATTTGATGGGGCGGCAGACGCTTCCCGCAAGATTGATGTGAGATAATTTTAGTGGATAAAGGATTGAAAACAATACCCTAAAACATAGGGCAGGGCGCTTAAGAATTCTATCATGAGCCTGCAATAATCAAGAACAAAATAGCGATTGTGTTTTTTTTTAATTAATCAGGCAATTCAAAGTAAATAATTTATTTTTTTTTCCACATTACAATTACACAATAAAATTATATCATCGATGTGTTGCACCCTCATATCAACAGTATGCGCCTCTTGAATTGGGTATTTCGTCTTCGTCTCATTCTCATATGATTTGGTTGATCCATATCCAAATGATTTATCTTTGGAATCATTTCCCGTGCTTCAAGATCTTCGTTTGTTTCCATTTTATTCCTCTCTCCATACCCTTCACTCAATCAGTTGCATCTGCAAAGCTGTCACTTGATCCTCGTTATCTTTGCAGGTTTATATTTCATCATTTCACTAAGAAGATTTTCACCTGTTACATACCTGATTTCGTTTTTCATCATAAGGATGAATATTTTGTTCATAGCAGCTATGGATTTATAAGTATTCATTCCATAGAAGATAGCCCAAGCTAATTCTTTATTTGATTTCATTTATTTTTACACCTTTTTCTTGATTCGTTTTTCAGAAGTAAGATCACGATTTTATGGCACTTTCTTGTACCTATTTATGAAACTTCCAAACATCATTATGATAATATATATTATAAAGATTTCGGCCTGTTTTGGTATTGTTTGGGATATATGCAGTTTCCCCTAACGGGCAATTTCACACGTTTCTAAATGAGGTAGCAAGCTGTCACCGGGGGCATGGTAGCGAGCATTTAGGGTAGAGGATAGTTTCAGGTTGTCAGATTATTCCATCGTTGCGGTGAGGAACGAGACCTTGCCTTTTCAGAATTCCTTCCTTGGCTTGCATTATTTCCGGGACGCTCACCTGCACTATCGTGATGACGCTCTCCCGATTCACATAAAGTTATGCATGTCACAAGATGCCTGGGTCACCGTTTAGGTACACACCCAATTTCTTATGGAAATCATTGTGCTGGGGCAAAACCCCACATTCAACTTGATATAGATGTGAAAAGATAACTTGTTATACATAAAATGCGGACAAAAAGAACTGTGGGGAAATGAAACTGCTCACAAAAGAGGAAGTAGTGACCCCCTAAACGAGAAAAAAGAAGGACTTATGAATTGTGCATTGTGCGGGAATGAAATTAAAGGCAGGGACTATATCAATGCGAGCACACCTGAAAAAGAGATATATGTTCATTCAATGCCGTGTAATTGGTATGACTTAAAAAGAGAAGCCGATAATAGTGCCTGATTCACTTACCATTTTATATCTTAAATAGTAAGTAAACTGGCATGGTGCTCTTTGCCAGACCGGTGACGTTATCTCGCTTCTCTAAGTGCCATGCATGTCGCATGCTTTGAGAGTTCTTCCATCAATATAGTATTTTTATTTTTCTGGATATTCAGGAGTTTTGCCAATCTTGAACTCTCCTGGTTGAACCTCAAGTGAGGGCATCTCCTGTGCTTTGGGGTGCAATACAACGATAAGTTCCCAACATACTTAATTTATATACATGATAATGTATTTAATACATAAATGGAAAAATGGGAACGGAAAACATTGATGGAGGGCGTGCCCTCAGAATCGCGGTTGAAACAAGGATGCTGGCATTTTTGCCAGCTGGAAGCGCAAGCGCGCTTTCGAGTTTAGGCGATAGCATTAATGGTTCAGTTGAAGAGAATAAGAGAAAAAAATGAACCTTCAAAAAAATTCTGCGTTCTTAATAGTCGCATTGCTGATGGGCATGGTTTCAGCACCAGCCTCGTTAGCTGAATCGAACAGTGAACAAACAATGATAAAGTCGGATGGTGTAAACATTTGTTCTGTATCTATAAAAGATTATAGCAGTAAAACATATGAAGAAAAAATTTATCTCATAAAATATTGCAGTGACCCTGCAGAATATCCGCCGGTTGGAATTCATGTGTTGAAAAAGAAAGGAATGGAACCGAAAGAATTTGACGTTCTTTTACCGGGAACCGGACTTAATTCTACCACGAATTTCTTCGTAAATGAGAAAAAAAGTATGGCGGAATTTTTAGCAGATAAAGGCATTCTGGTAGTCGGCGTAGATTACCCTGAAACTAATACCGAATTTGATCCCATGGCCGATTATAATTATATGGCGACAATGGGTTTATTGCAGCATACAAATTCTGTTGAAAAAATCGTAAAGCTTATCCAGGAAAAAACAAGCATTTCTAAATATAGAGTGATCGGCCATAGTTTAGGAGGTTTAATTGGATTAGACTTTGCCTCTAAACATTCAAGCGACAGAAATTTACTGGGGCTCTATGTTATCGATATTGCAGGCACGCTTAATGCAAGCAAAGAGCCGGAATTGGTACAATCTCAGCGAGAGAACTATTATGCGACTGCCACTATGATCGGCGCCCGAGAAACAGTAAATTTTGAAATGTTAGGATTGGCTATGTTGGCTGTTAATGCCAAGACTATTCCAGGTGGAGTTTCTGACGTACCAAATCCTTATAAACCGGGTATCAATTGGACAAACTATGAATATTTTTTGCTTGCCGCAATTTTTACCGGCCAGATGCCAGGCAACGAGATATTCGTGCAAGGATTTTTTGTCGGAGATATGTCTAACGGTTTTTCCCATACACCAATCGAAACGGTTTACAGCATTGGCTCGCAAGGTAAAATCTATCCTTTAAAGATTAATGAAGATATTTCTGGCATTTATGCAGGAGTACCTGGAAGTTATCAGATCCAGTGGAAGAACATTAAAGCTCCCGTAAAATGGGAGAATTTCGAACTCGGAATTGGGTTAAGAGGGGAAGAGGCCGCAAATCTCATTAGACAAGGAGGAAATCAAAATGTCCATTTCTGGGTTGTACCCGATTATGCGCATGCAGATGGCGTATATTCGTTGACAGCCGAGCAGGATGTTTGGAATACGCTTTTTGCGCACTAAATACCATTAGTGAAGAGAAATCTTCATCAATTTTTTTAAATTGTTATATATATTTCGGTATTTTGCAAAAAACTCATTGTGATTATTCTCATTCTGGATATGTTGTTCATCTTCTTCCATCCAATACCCCTTTTGTTTCTCTAATAATCACCTGTCATCTTATAATTTTATATTTTTGGTTTGCAAATTCTTCTTATAGAGCCCTGATCATAATATGGGGTGTGCCTTAAGGCTGAATAGATTCAATAAGCGAGGTAATTAATTATGAGAAAAGAGACTATTGAACAGGGGCAAAATGATGAAGTCGAACAAATCGAGATGAAAATTATTAAGCTCTCAAGAATTGGTTCAAATCCAGAGGTGGTGCTCCATGGTGAAAACAATAAGCAGATAATGGCAACCATGCGCAGTACAAAAGGTTTTGGGGACAAAAGGGATTTTCGCCCAACAGAACTGAAAAACTTCTTTGAAGGTAGAATTAATTCATTAACTCCAATACAACCTTTCATCGCTTACCCAATAATAAATAAAAGCACTGGTTTATGCTATTTAATAACATTTGAAAGATTAATCCCAACAACTCCGGAGTTCATTGATGCACAGGTCTATGGAAGACCTTATGCAATACCTTCCGTGATAAGGTTCAGCCTGGGAACGTATAAGATAAAGACAAAAAACGACCTAACAATTTCGGTTAATCTCGGCAATTTTAGTAATAATAGTGCAATCAGGTTTAAGGGAATAAAAATTGATCGAAACTTCAGTCACTCAGCAAAACCGGTCCATAACCTCATAAAAATACTCAGGGATATCATAGAACTTGATGCTCAAAATGATTTCAAAACACCAGAAGAACTTTTGGAGGCTTTGAGTCATAGAATTTAATCCCGTATTCCGCACCCTTCACATGAAGGAAATAATAATTCAATTGTGTTTGGTACTATCTCTACTTCTTTCGTCAATATATTTTTTCAGAGCGAATGTAGCTTCTGGCTTCTGTAATAAGTTCTGATGGAAACTTGCCAATACAGGAACAAAACTTTTTGTAGATAATATATGTTCTCTGGCTTTTTTCGGATAAATCATTAATGCTAAACCATTGAATTGTCTTGGGGTCATCTTTTATATCAATGAGTATCACAATTAATATAACGCAGTAATAACAAAAAAAATTAGCCAAAAAGTAGCTTCAAATGGTCCAAGAAAATATAATTTTTGGTATAGATATTGCAAAAGGCTCTTCACATTCCAGGGAAAAACCGGGTTATGCCGTAGTGATACTAAGAAACGGGGATATCGAGCATCATCGAATGGTAAGCTTCCATAAATTCATGCGCATGGTTTTAAAGGAAAAGCCAGCGATTATTGCCGTAGATAATATTTATGAATTAGTTTCCGATAAGCGTGACCTTATTTCATTTCTCCAGAAATTACCTGCCAGCACGAAACTTGTCCAGGTCACAGGAGGTGAGAAACTCATGCCACTTACAAAACTTGCCCGCGAGCAGGGACTTTCTTTTGACAGGTTTGATCCCAATGAAGAGGCTCTTATCTGTGCCAGGCTTGCGCAGATGGGGACGGGCTATGAAGTATCGGCGTTTGAAGACAAAACCATGATCAAGGTCAGCAGGGCGCGCTCTCCGGGAAGGGGGGGTTGGAGCCAGAACAGGTACAGGCGCAAAATGCACGGGTATGTCCGCCAGAAGGCAAGGGATGTCGAAGATCACCTGAATGAACAGTCAAAAACCAGTGGAATCACGTTTTCCCAGAATATATCAGAGAGATTCGGAGGATATTCAAAAGCCGAGTTCCTCGTGGATGCGCCAAGAAACCAGCTTCACATCGGGTCGGGAAAATATGGGGATGTGCAGGTGAGTGTCAGGAGCATTGAACGTGACGCACTTGTTTTTAAACCTCTCAAGACAAAAAAAAGGGATTACATTATTGTGGGGGTCGATCCTGGCACTACGACAGCTATCGCAGTCCTGACGCTTGATGGCGAATTGCGAATGCTTCACAGTTCAAGGACGATATCGATACCTGAAGTTATTGAAAAGATAGCAGAACAGGGACGACCGCTTGTGATCGCAAGCGATGTATTCCCGACTCCGAATGCAGTTGAAAAGATACGCAGGGCATTTAATGCGGTATCGAGTTCTCCTCTGGAAGTACTATCGGCGCAAAGTAAGATCGAGTTTGCAACTCCTTACGGATACTCGAACAATCATGAACGCGATGCCCTATCAGCAGCTGTATCATTTTTCCGGAAGAATAAGAATAAGTTAGAACAGATCCGAAAAAAAACACCTGCGGGGATTGATACAGGCGAAGTGATAGCGCAGGTCATTAAAGGTAAATCCGTAGAAGCTGTGATCTCAGAGTTGACAAAGCCGCAACGAAAAGAGCCCACCAAACATGAAGTTCCTGAAAAAAGAGAAGAAGAATCGTTTTATTTGAGGGGATCCATCAAGAAATATGAAGACATAATTGATGAGATGAAGGGTCAACAGGAACTCTTTAAAAATGAACTTGCCCTTAGAGATGAAAAGATCCGGGAACTTGAAGAGCTAATTAATAAGCAGCGTTCTGAGGTTTATAAGAAGCTCAAAAAAGACAAAACTATTCAAATAAAAGACATGGATATCCAGCGTTTCCAGGACAAAATATCAGAGAAAAACAAGAGAATTTCTGACCTGAATGACAGAATCCATAAACTGAAACGTGTGCGAAGGCTTGAAATGAGTGGGCGTGTCCTGCCCGTGAAGATAATCTTTTCTTTTACAAAGGACAGTATCCTCAAAACCCAGGAAACCGTGGGGATAAAAAAAGATGACATTATTTTGCTTAAGGACGCAAGCGGCGGAGGGACAATTACTGCTAAAATGGTCGCAGACTTTGGTGTTCGGGCACTGATCGTTTGTAATGAGATGTCGCATGCTGCGGAAGAAGAACTTTTCAACCTTGGTGTGCCTGTATTGAAGGCAAAGGATGTTAATGTCCAATTTGACTCGACTGAAGACCTTGCAGTTATTGATCCTGAAGATATCAAAAACGCGATTGAACTCTGGAATCGCATAGCTGAAAAACGAAGGATGGCTGCCAAAGAAGAGTGGTTGAAATCGCTTGTGGATGAGTACAGGAGTGAAAGGCGGCGAGAGCTAAAGGAATAACGTTTTTTAACATCATCGTAAAATACTATTTTTGAAGCATAAGTTTAAGTATTTTGCAGATAAAAGTGAGTTAAAATATCATTATTAATAATTTAAATAATGATAATGATAATGATAGGAGTATCATATGTTATATAAAAACGTTTCAAAGATTATCATAGGAATAGTTTTTGTGCTATTAGCCTTGCAGGTGATTCAACCCGCAGTAGCGAAAGCACCCGAAATGCCAAATAACTCTTGTGCCGATTGCCATCGCAAATTGCTCTTTAGTTCAGAGTCACAAAGGCAATTCATCGATATTCGAATCAAGCACCTTGAAAGCGGTATCTCATGCTCGATCGTATGCCATGAGGATAAACTTAATAAGACAACAGCCAGCACTTATGCAATGTGGTCAGTATCCACCCACGCTCTTTTTGAGGTGACATGTGAAAAATGTCATGGGGGAGACCCATCAAAAGTTTTGAAGCAGGAAGCGCACGCAGGTATTTCAAACATAAGCATACAGCGCGCCAATACTCCCGAAATGTGCGGAAAATGCCATGCGCAGGAACTCGGTGAATTCAAGAACTCCCAGCATTTCAAGAGGCTTGAATCGGGCCAGGAAGGGCCGGCGCCTGCATGTATCACCTGTCACCAGGCGCATAGTGTCCGGGTTCTGACAGCATCAGAAATCGAGGATTTCTGCAGCAATTGCCACAATAATATCACAGGCATCAATCCCGCAGTGCCAAAAAAAGCAGAACACGCTCTTTCTTCAGTAAGAGAACTGCAGCTTGAGATATCAACAGCAAGAAGCTCTGTCCTTGCGGCAAAAGCCATGGGAAAAGATGTTACAACTGCGGAGGCAGACCTGGAATCAGCCAATGTTATCCTTAAGAATACTCCTTCGGTCTGGCACAGGTTCAACCTGACTTACTTTGATACGGAAGTACAGAAAGGATTACAGGATGCCATGAATGCACAAAAAGCAATGCCTGAAGGAACTGCACAACCTTCGCCTACAAAAGCGCCGGGATTCGAAATTCTGCTAATGGTATCAGGTATTCTCGCAGCTTATCTAGTAAAAAGACATAGATGAAAGATCAATATCGAAAATTGATTAAGAAAGGAAGTGATTGAATGAATATAAAAAAAACGATTATATTAGCCGGTTTTATGTTTTTATTAGCGATATTTACCGCCCCAGGTGCTGTGGCAGATAATTCATGCCTGAATTGCCATGAAAAACTCACGGCTTTCAGTGAGAAAGAAAAAGAACTTAATGATATAAGGATAAAACACCTGCAAAGAGATGTTGCATGTTCTCTTGAGTGCCATGCCAATACTATTGATAAGATTGCGAAAAGCAATTATGAACAGTGGACAAATTCCAAACATGCCATGTTCAATGTCACATGCGACAATTGTCATGGAGGGAATTCCAGTTCAGATGTAAAAGAGATTGCTCATGCTGGAGTTTTAAATTCATCTGAATCCACCAGTTCCATATTCTATAGGAATGTGCCAGATACTTGTGGCAAATGTCATAAAGATGAATTGAACCAGTTTAAAGATTCAAAACATTATCAGAGATTAAAGGCGCTCAAACAAGCCCCTTCATGCGATACGTGCCACATGCCCCATGAATTCAGCGTTTTAAACGCCAGTGAATTCCAGAATTTGTGCAGCAGTTGTCATAATATTGATATGAAAATTGCTCCTGACATACCGGAGAAAGCTGTGAACGCATTTGAAAACGCTGAAAATCTAAAGAACGAGATAAGGATTGCAGATGCAGCAATAAAACAGGCAAAACAGCAGGGAAAAGATATCACAGCAGCCCAGAAAGAACTTGACACAGCGATATCCATCCGGGACAATCTTCCCATACTCTGGCATAGTTTCAACCTTCCTAACTTTCAAAATGTTACGGACAATGGTATTATTCATGCAAGGGCAGCACAGACAGACTCGGGTTTACCGCCAACAAAACCTTCTACTCCTGGATTTGGAGTAATATTATCCTTAACAGGGATAATTTCCGTTTCCTTGTTAATGCACAGAAGAAAAAGGAAGGGTAATTAGAATGAGCCGAATAAATCAACTCATATTTCTGGTTGCATTAGTTCTTCTGCTATTTGTCCCATCTTTGACTTTGGCAAGACCTGAATATGCTGTGAAGGAAAGTAAAAATTGTCCTTTTTGTCATTCCATAGATGGCCCACCGCAACTCAATGAGATCGGCGTTTATTATGCTAACCACAATCATTCAATGGTAGGTTATATTCCTGCACCGAAGGTAACTCCCACTCCTATTCCAACACCGGAAATCGAGATCGGGGTTCACATGAATACATGGGATGTTGGACTGCGAGCATTGTCTTTGATCCTGCTCATTCTTGCGGTTGTATATATTATAAGGTTGTGAGGTGATCTTATGCATATAGAAAAAATTGAATATGGGAAGGAAAAAACTGGCCTTTGGTCACAGGTTGCATTTGCATTGATAATTCTATTGACACTTGCTGCAGCAGTAATAACCGGCAATATCTTCTGGAAAATACTTTCCAGCGATGCCTCCGCTGCCTCAACAAGATCATTCATAGAAGAAGTTGGAAAGCTACTTGCTTATCTCCTGTTTGACCTGGGAGCGATCATATACCTCTATGTAAAAGGATTGCTGCAAGATGAATATGTTACGACACTGGAGTGAAATCCATGGAAGATAAGATTACTCTTACTATTACAAGAAGAAAACTTACTGAAATATTTATGGGACTAGTTGCATTATTTTTTGCAGGGGGAGCGACAGCATCGATATTGAAATACCTCTGGCCAGCGACAGCAGCAACAGGTGAATCTGTTGAAATAAAAATAGCAAATGTAGATGAAGTGCCAACGGGAAGCGTAAAGAAATTCATGTTCAATGGAAAAGCTTCTGTTTTGCTTCATATGCCAGCCGGATTCAGGGCATTTGGTTCCGTTTGTACACATCTTGGATGTATAGCTTCCTGGAAACCAGATGAGAATTTAATCGAGTGTCCATGCCACCTCGGCAAGTTCGACCCCAACACAGGTGAAGTGGTATCTGGACCACCACCATCTCCTTTGCCGGCTATTGACATAGTCGTAAAAAATGGAGCAGTTTTTGCGCTAAACTGGAAGGATTCGAACTACGTGAAAACTATTTCATTCTATTCAGGAGCTGCGTGAGGTGAAAACATGTCTATCTTAGATAATATTTATAAATGGCTCGATGAAAGATTCAAATTAAGTGATTTGCTACCTCCGATAGTGAAGCATCCTGCGCCAGAATATGCAGTGACAAATCCATTGTATTGCCTTGGAGGGATTGCATTTTTGTGTTTCCTGATACTTGTTGGCACCGGGATATTCCTGGCTATGTACTACAAACCCACTCCGCTTGAGGCTTATAAGAGTGTTGAGCATATCATGACCGCTGTCCCCATGGGAAGCCTGATTCGAAGCATTCATCACTGGGCCGCAAATACGATGATAGCTGCAGTAATGCTGCATATGATGAGGATTTATTTCATGGGAGCCTATAAGAAACCACGTGAATTGAACTGGGTCGTTGGTGTTACATTGCTATTAATCACGACGACTTTTGGTTTCTCAGGATATTTACTGCCATGGGACCAGCTTTCATTCTGGGCCACAAAAATCGGAACGGGGATAGCAGGGTCGCTTCCCATTATAGGTCAATACATATCTTTACTCCTTATGGGAGGGAACGACATCGGTGCAGAGACGATGACAAGATTCTTTGCGATTCATGTAATGATCCTTCCAATAACGATCGCAATTCTCCTGTTAATGCATTTTGCAATGGTCAGGATACAGGGAATTTCAGGGAGGCTGTAATATGTCATTGATCGAAATAGAAAAACATGAAGTAGAGGAAGAACATCACGAACCGGTAAGGATACGCGGTCTTCCGTTCTTCCCGCATTTCCTTCTCCGTGAAGTTGTTGTTATGTGTTTCGTAGCAGGCAGCCTGATATTGTTGGCGTCACTATACCCGGCAGGACTGCTCACACCAGCGGATCCGTTCACTACACCTGAACCCATTTTTCCCGAATGGTATTTCCTTTATGTGTACGGATTCCTTAAATTCTGGACATGGAATATCGGGCCAATTGAAGCAAAAATAATTGGTGTGACTTTACCCATGGTAGTCTGGTATGGTCTTTTATTCCTGGTGCCCTTTATCGACAGGAATCCTTCAAGCGATATAAGGAAAAGAAAAGTTGCAGTGGCTCTTGGTGTGATCGCACTCCTTGGAATCCTGTATTTCACATATTTCGGTATTGTTCACCATTGATGAAACTGACAAGATCGAAATATAATAAGATAGATACGTTATCAAAATTCACAGGACTCATCCTGCTGGCTGTGAGCGTTGATAATGTGACAAAGGGCAATTATTATATTGCCATCTTTCTTTTCGGGCTTGGAGGAATAATCGGGATCATGCCGATCTTCATAAAGGTTGAGACTTAACCTTAAGGATATCTGTTAATTTTTTTCCATTAACTTTACAGGTTGAGATGATCTCGCCGTCCACTTCAATAACAGGTATAAGATATTTGTATTTTTCAAAGGCAATTTTGTCTTTTTCGATATCCACTTCCTTGATTGAGAACTCAAAATCATATCGCAGCGCTTCAAGTTCCTCTTTAGCGATGTCACATAAATGACATTCTTTTTTTGAATATATAATTATATTAACCATTTTGTACATCCATTATCAGATCTTGCGTTAATTCATGAATTGATAAACATAGTTTTTTATTCTTTAAAATAGTATCATAAATTACTTAAGTCTCCTGATATGATATTAATAAAGAGATATAAGAAATTAGTGGGAGTCAACCATGAATTATAGCGAAAAGAACGCTGATGAGATATTGCCGCAAGCTGATGCCTTGTTCCAGAGCCCTTTTGATTTTGCCCCTGATGCAATAATTGTTGTAAACAATAAAGGATTTATATTGCAGGCAAACGCAAAGGCTGAGAAGATATTCGGATATGTAAAAAAAGAGCTTATCGGTAAAACTGTTGATATCCTGATACCCGAACGGTTCAGGAAAAGTCATGATGAACACTTGAAAGAATATATAAAAAATCCCCGGAAGCGCTTCATAGGGGATGAGTTTGAACTGTACGGCCTGCGAAAGGATGGGGCTGAATTTCCTGTTGACATCGCACTCAGTTATGTTTCGACTAAAGATGGTATTATAATTTTGAGTATTGTCCGGGATATCACAGAACACAAACGTATGGAAGAAGCGCTTCGGTTGAGTGAGGAAAAATTCCGACGGATTTTTGAGAATGCCGCCGAGGGAATATTCCAGACCTCCTTGAATGGACACATTCTTGCGGCAAATCCTGCGTGTGTGAACCTTCTTGGTTACGCTTCATCTGATGAACTTATTGCAAGCGTCACAGATGCTCGCAAATTATATGCAGAACCAGGAAGACGCCTGCATCTTGTACGAAAGGTAAATGAAGAGGGCTCGGTTTCTGATTTTGAAGCCATTATCAATAAAAAGGATGGAAGTAAGATATGGGTTTCAATAAATGCTCATGCGTTGCGGGATCCGTTGGATAAGATCGTGGGTCTTGAAGGCATGGTAATTGATATTACACATCGAAAGCGAGCCCAGAAGAACTTCCAGATGCTGATAGACGGGACACCTGATGCCATTATCGCGATAGAGCAAAATTCTAATATCCTTATTATCAATTCCAAAACTGAAAAAATGTTTGGATACAGCAAACAGGAATTGTTGGGGCGCCCGTATGATATCCTGATACCAATGCGGTACAGGGAGAAACACATTGCATATTGCAGGAATTATTTTGCAGATCCATCAACAAAAATAATGGCGCTTCATCTAAGTTCCGTCGCAAAGTGCAAGGATGGCAGTGAATTCCCGGTTGAGATCAATATGAGCCCCATGGAAACTGATGAGGGGATTATTGCTGTAATTGATATTCGTGATATATCAGAGAAAAAGAAATAATAAAGTAAAAAAAAAATGAAAAGCTAACGTGCCCTAGGAACAGGGACTTCAGCTTCCGGAAACAATTTTTTGGATTTCATGAATTCCCTTGCATTCTTGATAGCTGTTGAATATACGAACATCCAGCCTTCATTGATATATATCGTTCCATCCCGTATTGTTTCATTACTGAGTGTCTCGACGCCGAATTCCATTAATAATTGTATGGTTGCTATACAGGCTGCCGAATATACGTCCATGTCAATGGATTCTGTGGTGATATCATGAAGCAGCATCTTAAAGAGACTCCTGAATTTATTTGAAGGGATGAATTGTTTATCTCCAACTTTCACCATAATATTTATCTCAATAAGATCCAAGATAAGTTTGTTGATCTTTTCTTCGCTCCAGTGTTCCGTAGGAGAATCGGTGAGTTCATATTCATCCCATACATTCTTGAGGTACTCATCGATTTTCTCCTTTTTCTCGACTCGCTTTAAAGCATATTCGGAAGATTTTAATTCCGGTATGGTTGAAACATAAAGCCTGAAGAGATTCCTGAGTTTCTCTCCATCTTCCCCTTCCACGACCTTCATTTTCTTGAGTATCTCATACTCAAGGTCGTTGAGGGTCACTACCAGATCTTTTGGCATTTAACTCCTGGCCAGTGAAATCTAACCGTTATTCTTGATTTAATAGCATAGTTCATATTTAGAAATATTCGATATCGCAATGTTCATTCAACCAGCTCCGCAATAAAGATGCACTCACTTGCACCTTCAAGGATACACTCACCACTTTTCTTGCAGTAAAACCTCGGATCAAAGTGTTTCTTTGATAAGCCTCCGAAAAATCCTCTCAAAATATCGCAATACATGCATTTCTTTCCAGTCAAAGGCAAACCTTTTACATGAAATATGATCTTTTTTTCAGATATTTCAAGCGAAATAGAGATCCCCTCTTTAACAAACTCAACATTAATATCTTCTATTTTCAGGGTTCTTATATTAAGCGCCGCCTGTTCCCCCGCTTCAAACATCAATACATTGTTGGCTGCCTCTGTAACAATATTATTACAGACATCTACATATGATTCCAAAAATCTCCTGAACAATTATTCACGCCCTTTATTCTAAGATAATAGTCGAATTGCATTCATAATAAGGCTTTCTCTTAAGTCTTAATTAAGAATAACTTTTAATATCCGTATCCCCATTTTACCCCAAGATGCTAAAACGTGAAGATATCCTCATAGAAGCTCTTCCATATATTCGCGAGTTCCATGACTCGATGATGCTGATCAAGATGGGAGGACATGCCATTGTCAACCCGGAAATAATGGAGAAGATAGTACAGGATATCGTACTTCTCAAATTTGTGGGCATCCATCCTGTTATAGTGCACGGCGGGGGACCTGAGATCACAGAAAAGATGGAGCGCATGGGAAAAAAGGCTGAATTCATTGCGGGATTAAGGGTCACGGATGATGAGACCATGGAGATCGCGCGGATGGTGCTTGTAGGAAATGTGAACAGTAAAATAGTTTCACTTATCAGCAAGCATGGAGGGAAAGGTATAGGATTGTCGGGTAGCGACGGCAGGCTTATCGTTGCAAAAAAACTTGCGTTAAAGAAAGTGACCGTGGAAGGGATTGAAAAAATGATAGACCTTGGCTGGGTAGGTGAAACAGAGTCTATTAATCCTGAAGTGGTCATGATACTTGCAGGTAAAGGATATATCCCTGTCATTTCACCGATCGCTACGGATGAAAAAGGAAACGACCTCAATGTGAATGCAGATACCGTTGCGGGAGATATCGCATCTGCCATCGGAGCAAGGAAACTTGTTTCATTAACTGATGTGCCTGGTGTACTTCGAGATCAGAAAGATCCTAAAACCCGCATTTCAAGGATAGCACTTGATGAAATTGATAAACTTATTGCCGATAACATCATTAGCGGCGGCATGATCCCCAAGGTCATGTCAAGTGCTGCCGCGCTAAAAGGCGGTGTGAGCCAGGTGCACATTATCGATGGCGGAAGTCCACATTCCCTGCTTATCGAATTGTTCACGAATGAAGGAATCGGCACAATGATATATACTAAAGAGTGAATTATTTTGACTGAAATGGAAACAAAGACAGAAACTATTAAAGAAATAGAAGTTATCGCCAAAACTCCTGCGGAGAAGAAGCGATTATTGATAGAAGGAATTAAGAAAACAGTGGCTCCCGCTTTTATAAGCGTGTTCTTTGCATTGATATTTGTCTACAAGTTCGGTGATGCCACTGGAATTGCCTGGTTTTCAGTATTTTTGCTTGTCATTCTTGTTTCATATTACATCCAGAAATTAGTATATCCAACAATTGGCGTACAGGTGAAAGATTTTGAAACAAAAGACTGGCTTTATGTGGAATTCCTGGTGGTAATATATTTCTGGGTATTCTGGGTTCTTTTGTTGAATTAATAAGGTGTTTTCATGCGACTTGCTGTTTTAGACCGTGACAGGTGCCAGCCAAAGATGTGCGGGCTACAATGCATTAAGTTCTGCCCCAGGGTAAGGACGGGAGATGAGACAATAATTATCGGGGATGATGAAAAACCTGTCATTTCTGAGGAATTATGTGCAGGATGCGGAATTTGTGTCAACCGATGTCCTTTCGGTTCAATTATGATCATAAGTCTTCCTGAAAAACTTGAAGAGGCGACACACAGGTATGGGAAGAACGGTTTTTCGCTCTATGGTCTTCCTGTGCCGACCGTGGGAAAGGTCACAGGTATCCTTGGTCCTAACGGCATAGGAAAAAGCACGGCGATAAATATACTTTCAGGCACGCTGAAACCCAACCTGGGGCGGGGCAGGATAGGATGGGAAGAGATACTTGAATATTATTCGGGAAGCCTTATTCACGATTATCTTCTTAACGTTTCCCAGAAAAATGTCAAGACTTCACAAAAACCGCAATACGTGGATATGATCCCCAAGAAATTCAAAGGGAGCGTGTCCCAGTTATTGTCAAAAACAGATGAAAGGGGAATCCTTAAAGACCTCATCGCCAAACTTGATATTTCAGATATTATCGAGCACAAGATCGAAGAACTAAGCGGCGGTGAACTCCAGAGAGTGGCTCTTGCGGCATGCGTTGCGCGGGATGCTGATTTTTATTTTATTGATGAAATAAGCCCTTATCTTGATATTTATCAGAGGATCAAGGCTGCACAGTTGATCAGGGAACTTGCAGTGGATAAAGCCGTGATGGTTGTGGAACATGACCTTGCCATCCTTGACCTTCTTGCTGATGTTGTCCATGTCGCATACGGAACGCCAGGTGCTTTTGGTGTAATAACCCACCCGAAAGGCGTGCGTGTGGGGATAAATGAATATTTAAAGGGTTTCCTGCGGGAGGAAAATGTGCGCATAAGGACTGAATCCATAAAATTCGATGTGCATGCGCCCCAGGCAACGAAGGAAATCTCATCTCTTTTGACCTTCGGGCAATTCGAAAAGAAATACGAAGGGGGATTTGAGCTCATTGCAAGGGGGGGTGATATACGCAAAAGCGAAGTAACAGGAATAGTAGGACCAAACGGCATCGGAAAATCTACGTTCGTGAAGATCCTGGCAGGTGAGTTCGCACCGACCGTGGGAAAGCTTGAAATGAAGATCAAGGTTTCATACAAACCACAATATATTAAATCTAATGACCCGATCCTGGTTTCTGATTACCTGCAATCACTCAGTAAACAGGTGGGTACGAGCTATTACGAGACCGAGATAATCAGGCCGCTGCAGCTTGAAAGACTGATGAAGCAGAAGCTTGATGACTTAAGCGGCGGTGAACTCCAAAGAGTCGCCATAGCAGCATGCCTCTCCCGTACGGCAGACCTGTATCTTCTTGATGAACCCTCGGCACATCTTGATGTTGAGCAAAGGGTGCTTGCCACGAAAGTGATCCGGCGCTTTGCCGAGAACAATAAGGTTACAGCAATGGTAGTTGACCATGATATTTATATGATCGATATGTTAAGCGACAGGCTTCTTGTTTTTGAGGGTGAGCCCATGAAAAGGGGTGAAGTGCACGGGCCCTTTGACATGCGCCAGGGCATGAACAGGTTCCTTCAAGGCATCGGGATAACCTTCAGGCGCGATGAGGAGACAAAGAGGCCCAGGGTCAATAAGCTTGATTCGCAGCTTGACAGGACGCAGAAGTCAGAAGGAGAGTATTATTATAGTGTGGAGAAGTAGGTTGGAGTGAAGCAGAGGTCTTCTGACCCCAATTCATGAACTAACATTTTCCCCGTAAAACCCATCTCCTATTATTCGCAAAATAATCGGGATGTTTTGTAATATCCTTCCTGAAACTATTTGATGATCTAATCTTTGTATTTATCGAGTTTGTTTTTTCTATTTTTTGCCCAAGATTGTCAATTGGGAATTTTTTTACCCTGAAAATGGAGAAAATTAAATCGTTTTTGGTATTTGTACTCACTCGGATACAAAATCAAATGAAAAGATATTAATTCATAAAGAATAAGTACTAAAAGAAAAGGTTAAAAAATGGAGAGTTTATCATTGATCTCATTGAAAGCTGGTGGTTCTGTAGTACTTGCATTGATCGGGCTTTTTTTTGTCATAAGGATATGGACAAAATGGCAAAAAATGGATATTGATGTTATCAAAGCTCGTGTTTTTCTTAATAGGAAGTTCCTGATAAAGAACTGGCAATATACTTTTTTATCAGGTGCTGCCCTGGTAACGCACCAATCCCTGGATATATTTATATCAATGAATTATCTCGGCAATACACTCTTGATCGAGACATTATCAAACTTCTCTGATTTAATAGCTCTTGGCTTCCTCGTCCTGCTCGCTTTTGAATGGTATGTTATGCTATAGAAAAAAAAAGAACTCTTTTATCGCATGATCACGATCGTGGAGTTTCCCACTTCCAGGATATCCACAGCTTTACCTTTCAGAAGCCTTTCTTTTTCAACGGTGAAACAGGATGAGTCAAGCGTTACCTCTTCACCATCGACCTGAAGGGTTATGCTTCCAGCGCAAGCAAGATTCAAATCAGCATTGACAAGTGCCTCTGCCATGGATTTTGCTTTGTTCCTGTACGTCTTTCCAAGCACCTTCATATTGGGTTTGATCTCCCTGGCCACCATCTCAAAATCCGGCGCACCGGATCTTAATTTGATGAGTGAATTGGAAGCGCCGGCGATATCGGATGCGTCCGTTATAGTGGAATATATCTCTATTTCCTTAAGCGGGACATTCAGGGGCATTCCGTGTTCTGCCTTATACCGCCTGATAGCGGAAGTCATCTCTTTTATCAATTCACCTGTACTTTCAGCATCAGCATTAATAAGAGATTCATTAACCTCTGGCCATGGCTGGAGATGAATGCTTTCCTGCTTTATGTGTGAATATATCTCCTCGGAAAAATACGGAAGGAACGGTGCAAGGAGCTTTGAGATGGTTTCAATTGCCACAAAAAGCGTGTATTGGGCTGCCTGCTTTCCTTCCCCATCCCCCCCGTAAAGCCTTGATTTTGCAAGTTCAATATAATTATCCGCAAGGACATCCCATGCAAATCCCCTGATAGCCTTAAAAGTCTCATCGAACTGGTATGCATCCATTTTTTCCGTGGTCTCTTTTACAAGCCTGTTCAATTTGCTCATGAGCCACAGGTCAATAGGTGTAAAGGAGGCAGACTTATCCGAAATATGGGGGAGCGAGAACCGCACGATACTCCACATTTTCTGTAAGAAGCGCGATCCTGCGACCACATCCTTCCATAAGAAAATAATATCAGAGCCTGTTGTCCCGCCGATGGCAGCCCACTGCCTGAATGCATCAGCACCATGCTTTACTATGACTTCTTCAGGTATCACGAAGTTATCGCGGGATTTGCTCATCTTGTGGCCGTCTTCGCCCAATACCATGCCATTCAAGAGGATAGTATCCCAGGGCCTCTTATCAAGAAGCGCTTTTGATCTCAGGATCGTATAAAATGACCAGGTTCGAATAATATCATATCCCTGGGGGCGAAGCTGCGCCGGAAGAAGAAGCGGATGATCGCTCAGCCAGCCACAAACATGAAGAGCGGATATGGATGAATCCATCCATGTGTCAAGGACATCAGGCTCTCCCCTGAACTCCGATGAGCCGCATTCGCAGGCCACGGGTGGCTGTGTTTGTGTTGGATCAAGGGGCAGCCATTCTTCTTTTGCGACTTTTGTTTTACCGCACCCTGTGCAATACCAGGCAGGAATTGGAGTTGCAAAGATCCTCTGCCTTGAGATGCACCAGTCCCATTCCATCGTTCCTGTCCAGTTCTCAAGACGGACTTTCATATAATCGGGAACCCAGGTGACCTCGTTAGCGGTATTCAGGATATCATCCTGCTTTATCTTAACGAACCATTGCCTCTCGGAGAGTATTTCAATGGCTGTTTTGCAGCGCCAGCAAAGCCCCACGTTCTGGGGGAGTTCTTCCTGTTTGTACAGGACCCCACTATTCAACATGTCCTCGATTATGGCTTTCTTGCATTCCTTTGTACTCATACCTTTATATTTTCCTGCAAGCTCGGTCATCTTCCCGGTCTTATCAATCGCTTTCCGTAGCGGCAGGCTGTGCTCGACCCACCACCGCACATCCTGCTTGTCCCCGAACGTGCATATCATAACGACCCCTGTACCGAATGTGGGGTCAACGTTCTTATCTGAGATGACTTGGACATTATGACCACAAACAGGAACTTTTACTTCGGTATTCACATAGTTGCGATATCTTTCATCATCAGGATTTACTGCTACTGCCACGCATGCAGCGAGCAGTTCAGGTCTTGTGGTTGCGATTTTGAGTTTGTCAAAATTAAGATAGTTCAAGGCTGTGCTTCGCGAATCATATTCCACTTCGGCAAAAGCGATAGCCGTCTCGCAGCGAGGACACCAGTTCACAGGATGATTCTGCTGGTAGATCATGCCGCTGTTGTGCATCTGGACGAATGAGCGCTGCGTTTTCCCAAAATATGAAGGCTCCATTGTAATATATTCGTTGCTCCAGTCAATGGAAAAACCAAGTCTTCTAAGGCTTTTTCTCATGCGGGTGATGTTTGTTTCTGTCAGTTCCACGCACAATCGGCGAAATTCCTCCCGCGATACCTGGCTTTTGGTGATGCCGTGTTTCTCCTCGACTTTCACTTCAGTCGGAAGACCATGGCAGTCCCATCCTTCGGGGAACATCACATTATAGCCGCGCATCCTCTTATAGCGCGCCACAAAATCGATATAACACCAGTTAAGGGCATTGCCGATATGGAAATTCCCGGTCGGGTATGGAGGAGGCGTGTCGATTATGAACTGGGGCTTCCGAGAGTCCCAGTCGAAATAATACATGGAATCATGCCATGTGTTCATCCATTTTTCTTCAAGGGTGTTATGATCGTATTCTTTCGGGAGTTCCATAGTTCCGTTTTGATTATTTGCATGATTAATAGAATTATCGGTTTTATGGAATGAAGTTCAGATTTTTTATTGTAGGTTACACTTTTGAGCGGTCGGGATGGCATAGCTATCAAGGGTTATAAACTGAAACAAACTTAATAACTTATAAACTAAGATGAGTCTATGAATAAAAATGGTGAATCTCTATTCTTTAATGCTCCTGCTATCGGTTTGATCGTAGGCAATCTTGCAGGTGGAAAAGACAAAGAAAAGGGCGGTAGTGGACTTATTTCTCCATTCGGCATCGACTTAGCAATAATGCTTGGATGGACATTTGGAATCTTCAAAACATTCGGATTTACTTTGACTCCAGCAATAGCAATCGGTAGAATGGGTTTTTTCGTAATATCTTTCGGAATTCACTTTCAGCGACGTATAGGATTTGGAATTGTAATTCCGATATTCCCTATTTGGGGTTAGCGAAAAAGTGAATCTGAACCATATGTTAATAGACGATTTGAGGTGATTTTTTGGAAGCAGAAAACATTGCAAATCATCTCCTCCCAGGAAAACTATGCCCATAAACTCGATTGAAATAAACTCCAAGAAAGAAAGAAAAGTATTACTCCGGGGTCACCATCTGATATGCCTCAATTTCTTCAGGGGAGAAGGATATTCTGAGGAATTCATAGAAAATCTCTATGCAGTCATCAAAAAAGAACAACTGGAAATAGTAACAGGTGCGGATGACGTATGCAGGAAATGCCCGTATCTTAAAGAAGAGAAATGCCAAAGCAGCGATTATACAGATGAAAAGATACATCTTCAGGATCAAGAGGCGCTGCGATTGCTGGGATTTATGCCGGGAATGATCGTGGACTGGAAAATGATCTCTTCAAAATTACCCGAAATCATTGAAGAATGGAACGCTGAATTTTGTTCCTCTTGCGGATATCGAAAAGTATGTTTTAATGTATGAAACTGATGGGTAAATTCCCCTTATGCAGGGCAGTTGCCGCAAGCGCCCCCCCAATGCCCAGTTGCCTGAGGGTTTCGATATCTTCAAAGTTCTTTATCCCGCCCCCAACGAGGATATCGTGAGTTGATATTTCAGCGATCATTTTTAAGAAAATCTCATCAATTCCAGCGCTAGTTCCCACTTTCCCCAGATCGAGCATTATTATATCCTTTATTCCAATTTCATTCAATCTTCTTACAAGGTCTTCGGGTCGCACTTCCATTGTCTTGTCTTTTGTCAAAACAGAACCATTTTTCATATCTATACTCACGTTGATCCTGCCCGGGAATTGGATGGCTGCATATTCAATGACCTCAAAAGAAGCAGTTTCAGTGCCTATGATCACCGTATCTGCAATTTCTGCACATTTTTGGACATCATCCATATTTGTTACTCCTATGTCCACCATGGTTTTTGTTTTGCCAGAAATTTTTTTGATAATTTCGAAATTATCCCCGATATCCTGGATATGATCAAGGTCAGCGATATATAATTCACGTGGTTTGACCGCAGATATTGTCTCAAAAGGATCTGGTGAATCACAGATCATGCTGTCCTGTATTGGTTTGTATTTTGATCTCTCACCCTTTACCGCATGGACGACGCTGCCATTTAATATGTCCAGGACGAAAATAATTCGAAACATTTCTTACTCCTTACCAGACAGTTTTCCAATATCAATCATAGATATTTTTCCTGTGCCCAACTTTTAAAATTAATATTCTAATTATTTTATTATCTATATCCATTATAACTCTATAATCACCTACTCGCAATTTGTAGCCCGGATCCCCAACAAGTTTAGTCACATAAGTTTCAGGTCTTATTCGAATCCTTTCTAATACAGCGATTATTCGTTCCTGGACATTTTTTTCTAGGTTCTTAAGCTGTCTGAGAGCTTTGTCTGAAAAAATGATCTCATAAGTCATAAACCTAGCTCTTTCTTAACCTCGGCCAGGGAATGGGATATGCCTTCTTTTATTTCAGCACGTGCAAGGGCTATTTCTTTTTTTGTATCCTCATTAAGTTCCCGCGAATCCTCTACCAGATCCCAGATTACTTCTTCATAGGTCTCTTTGTCAGATAATTTCCTTTTAACAAGCTCTTTTTGTAGATTTTCACTTATCTGAATTGAAGTTGCCATTAATATCACTATAATATGCTATAATATATTATAGTAATAAAGTTTTTCCCTTCATGACGAAGGAAGCAGGATATTATAATGTAGCATAACAAATTCGAAACATAAATGTATAAGAGCGGTAATCTGGTTTAATTGTTATGAAATTGCTCGTAAGTCCTGTTAATGTGGAAGAGGCAAAGATCTGCAAGCTTGGCGGTGCCGATATTATTGACGTGAAGAACCCGAAAGAAGGTTCACTGGGCGCAAATTTTCCGTGGATGATAAAAGCCGTAAAACAAGCAGCTGGTCATATCCCTGTAAGTGCAACCATCGGCGATTTCAATTATAAGCCGGGCACAGCTTCACTTGCAGCGCTTGGAGCGGCTGTTTCGGGCGCAGATTACATCAAAGTTGGATTATATGATATTCATACGAATGACCAGGCCCTGGATATGCTGACGAAAATCGTTCGCGCAGTAAAGGATTTCGATAAGAATAAGAAAGTAGTGGCTTCAGGCTACTCTGATTACAAGCGAATTAACTCCATCTCACCGTTTGAGCTCCCGGCTATCGGCAAGGAAGCGGGTGTGGATGTGGTCATGATGGATACAGGTATCAAGGACGGACGCTCAACTTTTGAATTCTTGAATGAGGAAGAACTTAAAAAATTCGTTTCAATTTCAAGAGACCATGGGCTTGCGACCGCTCTTGCAGGAACCATTAAATTTGAGGATATACCGGCATTGAAACGAATATCCCCGGATATCATTGGCGTCAGGGGTTGTGTGTGCGGGGGCGACCGCAATTCTACCATAAAGAAAGAGCTTGTGGAGAAGTTAATGATGGCGATCAATGTGTGATAATTTAGCCTAAAGGCATTTTTCGACAGGATCAACAGGATTTACAGTATATATTTTCAATTCAATCCTATCTAAAATTATTATATTTCGATAAATTAATTTATGGCGCGTCCGAAAAACCCGATGCGCTATCAATCGTCATCAATAAAGAAAGAATTTGAGATAGAAAACGGATAGCGCAGATATTATTATTATCTGTTTCTCGCCATAACTTTCATCTTTTTCGTAGTTTCAACGACCCTGTCAAAGTATATCTTCTCAGTATCAAGAGGTCCTGGATGCGCTTCAGGATGATACTGGACTGACATTATATCAAGGTCCCTGTGCTCAAGCCCCTCGACGGTCTTATCGTTCGTATTGAACTGGGTGACCGATAGCTCTTTTTTATCAATGCTGTCTTCATCAACCGCATAACCGTGGTTCTGCGAGGTAATATAAACAATACCCCGTTTCAGATCCTTTACAGGCTGGTTTGCTCCACGGTGCCCGAATTTCATTTTATAAGTTTGCGCGCCCAGCGCCAGGGATATTATCTGGTGGCCAAGGCAGATGCCAAAAACAGGAAGTTGACCTGCGAGCTCCTTCACAACAGATATGCCGTTTACCGCCTGCTGCGGGTCGCCTGGTCCATTGGAAAGAAGTATTGCATCAGGCTCGTAATTCATAATATCTCTTACCGGCATTGTAGCAGGAACTACGGTGACATTGATGCCTCTGTTGTTCAGGCTCTTAATGATGTTCCTTTTTACCCCAAAATCCATGACAACAATATTATCGCCGTCTTTGCGGCCTTTCACATTATATGCCTGTTTGCATGTAACTCTTCCAATGAGGTCAAGACCGCCGATATCCGGCTGCTCTCTTGCAAGCTTCACGGCTTCATTACCGTCATCGTTTCCCACGATCATCGCAGCTTTCATGGTCCCATGTTCCCTTGTCTTGATCGTAAGCATCCGTGTATCGATGCCCGTGATGCCGGATTTTCCCTCGTCCCTGAGGAATTCAAAGATGGAACGGGTTGACCTGTGATGGGATGGGTGGTCGCATGCTTCCCTTATTACAAGCCCTTCAGCCTGCATGCAGTCCGATTGGAAAGTATCACCGCTGATACCGTAATTGCCTATGAGCGGATAGGTGAACATCAATATCTGCCCCCTGTATGAAGGATCGGTCAGGGCTTCCTCATATCCTGTGTACTGGGTCGTAAAAACAAGCTCGCCCTGGACAATTCCCTCAACGCCAAGACCTTCTCCTATTACGAATGTCCCGTCTTCAAGCCCGATAACAGCTTTCATGGTGGCTTAATTGTATAGGGATTGTAAATAAGTTACGCAGGCTTGACCGATCAAAATAAGCAGATTTATCATCAGGAATCTGACAATTAAATGCGAGGAAGAATATGATAAGTGTAAATGAAACCGGACTGAGTGTATTTAAAGAAATGCTTGACTTTGCGAACGAATTGAATGTAGAGATACATGAGCAGAAAAACGGTTCCACAGTAGTTGATGCGGGTGTGAATGTATCCGGGGGTTATGATGCCGGAATGTTCCTTTCAAGAATATGCCTTGCTGACCTTGCGGATTTAGAATATACTACTTTTGACCTGGGCGGGATAATGGTTCCCGCCATCAGGGTAAGCACCGATCACCCCGTAGTCGCATGTATGGCTTCGCAATACGCCGGATGGCGAATCAGTGCAGGAAAATATTTTGCCATGGGTTCCGGCCCTGCCCGTGCCCTGTCCCTTAATCCGAAGAAGCTGTATGCAGAGATAAATTACAAGGATTCCTATAATAGTGCTGTGCTCGTACTTGAATCTGATAAGTTGCCTCCTGAGGAGGTCACGGATAAGATCGCAAAAGATTGCAATGTGGACCCCAGCGATCTTTTTATCGTAGTTGCTCCTACTGCGTCTATCGCAGGATCGGTTCAGATATCAGCCCGCATCGTTGAGACCGGAATCCATAAGATGGAATCTATTGGCTTTGATATCAACACCATAAAAAGCGGATACGGTATCGCTCCTATATCTCCTATCATCGGGGATAGTACGAAATGCATGGGCTCGACCAATGACTGCATCATTTACTGCGGAAAGACATATTATAATGTCAAGTACGATGTGGAAAAGGTAAAAGAACTGATCGTCAAAGTGCCTTCAGGAACATCATCTTCCTATGGAAAACCCTTCTTCACGACCTTCAAGGAAGCAGGTTTTGATTTCTTCAAGGTGGACGCGGGTGTTTTTGCTCCCGCTGAGATCACAATAAATGAGCTCAACAGCGCCAAGACCTTTACAAGCGGAAAGGTGGATCAAGAAGTGCTCATGAAATCTTTTGGGATTTCAAGACTTTAATTTTTTTTTTTGATAGGATCGACAGGATTTACAGGAATAAACATAAAAATCGTATCCTGTCGATCGTTCTTGAGCGGTCGGCATGAAGATTATATTTTCATCATCAAATATAAACCTTAAATCGAATGTTTCTTATAAGGGATGAAATACAATACTGTCTAAATATTTGATAAATAAGTGATAGTACAGGGAAACATTGTTAGCTTCAAACGAATAAACACGCTTTTGTCATAAGAGCCATTGTGGTATCCCCATTCTCCCCCATAAATCCATCATAATTACTCATTTCATTCGTATATATACGAACCAAAATCTTTAATACGGTATATATCGTTTACATGAATTGTAAATATGACTCGACATAGCAAAAGAAAAACCGCAGACAGGCTGCATTGCACTTTCAGTGCTATAATAGATATATTTGAGATGGAAAACAACCGGGAACCCTCAAGCCAGGAAGTGAACAACATAATAATGTATATGGGGGACAGGGGCTGGAGCGCAAAGTAACATGATTAATAATTATGCTCCATTATTAATAATGATTTTATGCTATTAATAATGATGCTCTGCATTGTTATAAATCGAAAACTTTAAAACCAATTATACCCTCTTACAATAAAAAACGTTACAGTAAAGAAAAAAACTGAAGGGTACAAATGAGTAACGTACAAACATGTTATCAATGCGGCAAATGCACATCCATATGCCCCATGCGCCGGGTTTCGAAGACCTCACCTCGTAGTTCAATCTATAATGCAAATGTGTATGGGCTTGAAACGAATGATATCTGGACATGCCTGACATGCGGCCTGTGTCCGATCGAATGCCCGCAGCAGGTGGATTTTCTGGGCTTTATACGTGAAGAGAGGACTGGGAAAGAGCCTCTTTCTATAGCTCATCTTGGTGTTTTTACTGAAATGGCTGAATTGAGTTCAAAACTTAACGGGAACATTCCAGAAATTTCAGCAAAATCCTCTGATTCAAAAATCGGATTCTTTCCGGGATGTGTGGACTCACTCGACTTATTCCTGCACGATGTAAAAACCAATTTCGGGGAAATTACCACATCATCACTCAAACTTCTTGATAAACTTGATATAAAACCGCAGGTCATGAACATGAAATGCTGCGGTCACGATGTCCTGTGGCAGGGGAAAAAAGATGTTTTTGACAGGTTAAAGAACTACAATAAAGAATACATCAAAAAAAGCGGCATCGATACCCTTGTAACAAGCTGCGGAGAATGTTACCGCACATTTTCGAAAGATTACGACCTTGGAATAAAAGTCGTTCATACATCGCAACTCTACGATAAGCTTGGATTGAAGATCAATACGGAAGTTACCTATCATGACCCATGCAGGCTTGGCAGGCACATGGGTGAATATGACGCACCGCGAAAAGCACTCACAGAAAACGGCGTGGTCGTAAAAGAGATGGAGCATTCAAAAGAAAATGCCCTGTGCTGTGGCGTAAGCAATTTCATGAATTGCAACGAGCAGACAAAGGCCCTTCGCATTGCACGTATGAACGAAGCAGAAGCTACAGGCGCAAAAACCCTTATCACAACATGTTCAAAATGCCTGGCGCATTTTAACTGCCTTAAGACTGAAAAAGATGCAACAAAGAAGTATGATCTTGATATTGTGGACCTGAGTGTATTCCTTGCGCGGCAACTGGAGGCGGGAAATTGATAAAATCAAATGATCTTGACCCGGATTTTAAATATGAAATATCTAAAGAACCGGGCGGCGAGAATATTAAAAAATGTTTTAATTGCACAGGATGTACTGTTGGATGCCCGGTCACTGAAATTGACAAATCCTACAACCCGCGAATGATCCTTCGAAAAGCCATTCTTGGCATGAGAAAAGAAGTGCTATCAGATGAATCACTGTGGCTTTGCGCTTCATGTTATATCTGCTACGAGCGATGCCCCCAGGATGTCAAAATAACAGAAGTCATAGGAGCGATACGCGCGATCGCCCAGCGTGAGGCAAAAGCGGGCAAGATCAAGCTCGATAATCCCAAACCCCTCTTCGATCATCTTTTCATTGACTCGGTCAAGAAAAATGGAAAATGGTATGAAGCAGGTGTGAGCGGCACGTTCATGCTAATGACAAAAGGCATCGGGGGAGCCATAGGTTATGCTCCCATGGGTCTTGAATTGTGGAAGAAGGGTAAATTAAGCATCCTTCCACATACGATAAAAGGAAAAGACGAGATCAAGCGCATATGTGAGGAAGTGGAAAAATGAAGCTTGCTTATTATCCAGGATGTACGCTTCACGGTACAGCCCGCGAATACGACGCATCCACGAAAGCAGTATGCAAAGCAGCTGGCATTGAGCTTACTGAGATCGATGACTGGAACTGCTGCGGAGCACTTGAAGCGATATTTGACAAGGAACTTTCCATGGGCTTATCTGCCCGAAATAACTTTAAGGCACAAAAAACAGGTCTTGACCTTGTCATACCATGCAGCATTTGCTCGCATAATCTTTCAAGAGCCGATAAAGCCATGAAGAATGATAGTGTTTTCAGGGCAAAGATCGAAAAAGTGCTCGGTGAAAAGTATACTGGTGTAAATATAAAACATCTTCTTGATGTCGTTGTAAATGATCTGGGGATAGAAACCCTTGCAACGAAATTCACAAAATCCCTGAATGGCATAAAAGCGGTGCCTTATTACGGCTGCCTTCTTATTCGCCCCTCAGAGGTATGTAAATTCGATAATCCCGAAAACCCCAGTTCTCTTGACGATATTATTAAAGCCACAGGCGCCGAATGTTTGCCCTTTACCCAGAAAACAAAATGCTGCGGCGGCAATCTACTGATGAGCAAACAGGATTATGCATTCATACTCACGAAAAAGTTATTCGACGAAGCAAAAGCCGCAGGCGCAAACTGCATCGTTGTGGCATGCCCTATGTGCCATATGCTGCTTGACGGGCAGCAGGGAATGATCGAAAAAGCTCATAACACAGTGATCGATATGCCGGTGCTTTATTTTACCCAGCTTATCGGACTTGCGATGGGTTTGGGCGAGAAAGAACTTGAACTGGATAAGAATATGGTTTCTACGTCCAAGCTTATTGCATCAATTGGAAAAGAAAAACCCGCGCAGAATAAGGTGCAGGTAAAAATAGAACCAGCAATTGAAGCGGAGGCAGCACAATGAAAGGCTCAGTAGCGGTAGTCGGGGGAGGAATAGCAGGGATACAGGCAGCCCTTGACCTTGCTGACAGCGGTTTTAAGACTTATCTGATAGAATCAAGACCAAGCATAGGCGGCGTCATGTCCCAGCTTGACAAGACATTCCCCACAAACGATTGCGCCATGTGCATCCTCTCCCCGAAACTTGTGGAGACCGCGCGCCATCCCAATATTGAATTACTCTCATATAGCGATGTCAAATCCATAAGTGGCAAAGCCGGTGATTTCAAGGTGAAAGTGATACGCAAAGCCCGCTACGTCGATGAGACAAAATGTACAGGTTGCGGCTCCTGCACTGAAAAATGCCCTTCAAAAGTGGCAGACGAATATAATGCAGGCATGGCCAAGCGTAAATCCATTTATATTCCGTTCGCGCAGGCAATACCCAGGGTTGCCACGATCGATGCCGTGCATTGCATTTACCTCACAAAAGGCAAATGCGGTGTATGCAAGAAAGTATGCGGTCCAAAAGCTGTGGATTATGAACAGAAGGATAAGGAAGTTGAGCTAAATGTTGGCTCAGTGGTGATAGCTACTGGTTTTAAACCCTTTGATCCCTCTATCCTGAAACAATACCGATTCGATCATCCTGATGTCATAACCGCACTCCAGTTCGAGCGCCTATTGAGTGCAAGCGGTCCAACACAGGGTCATGTCACGAAACAAACAGACGGGAAAGTCCCGAAAAACATTGCATTCATCCAGTGTGTGGGATCACGAAATCCCAGGATTGACAGGAAACACTGCTCTTCAGTGTGCTGCATGTATGCCACCAAAGAATCCATAATCGCAAAGGAGCATGATCCTGAACTTAATATTACTATTTTCCATATCGATATAAGAGCTTATGGCAAGAATTTCGAGGAATTCTACAACAGGGCCCAGAAGGAATATGGCATTAAATACATCAACTCCCGCCCGTCTGAAGTAAACGTCAGCACAAATAATATTCTCTCTTTGAAATACGAAGATTTCAATACGGGCGACCTTATAAGCAAGAATTTCGACATGATCGTTCTCTCCATAGGGCTTGATCCTGCTGATTCAACACAGGCACTTGCAAAATCTTCAGGAATTGCACTTGACGATTTCGGAAATATCGCCACGAGTATCGAAAATCCTGTTGAGACAAGCGTCGCTGGAATTTATGTATGCGGCGTTGCGCAGGGACCAAAGGACATTCCTGACACCGTAGCACAGGCAAGCGCTGCCGCATCAAAGGCCGCCGCCCTTTTGTCCCCGGAACGCGGGACGCTCATTAAGGAAAGGAAATTCCCTGATGAGAAACAACTCTCGACCGAACCGCGCATCGGTGTATTCATATGCCACTGCGGGATAAATATCGGAAGTGTTGTCAATGTCCCCGGAGTCGTTGAATATGCAAAGACGCTTCCCGGAGTTACGCATGCTCAGGAAATGCTGTATGCATGTTCTTCTGATTCACAGGTCACGATAAAAGACGCCATATCAAAGAACGATCTTAATCGCGTGGTAGTGGCATCATGCACGCCGCGTACCCATGAACCCTTATTCCAGAATACCTGTCGCGAAGCAGGACTTAATCCATATCTTTTCGAACTGGCAAATATCCGGGAGCACTGCTCATGGGTGCATTCAAAAGAGAAAGAGAGGGCCACAGAGAAGGCAAAGGGCATCGTCCAGATGGCTGTGGCAAAATCTGCACTTTTCCAGCCGCTCTACAAACAACAAGTCGCACTCATTAACAAAGCGGTAGTACTTGGCGGTGGCGTTGCCGGTATGACCGCTGCGCTTGATATTGCCAATAATGGCTATCATGTGACATTGCTCGAGAAGGAAAAAGAACTCGGCGGTATGATTCGTGAAATGACAGAATTATACGATGGCAAGAAGCCTGCCGATGTGTTAAAAGAACTTATCCGAAAAGTCAGCAGTAACAAGAATATTAAGATCATAAACGAGGCAAAACTCATCAGGGTCGAAGGTTATCTTGGCAATTTCAAAGGAACTATTCTTGCAAATGGAAAAGAACTGCCCGTTGATTTTGGCGCAGCCGTGGTTGCAACTGGCGCCCGCAACTTTGAGCCTTCGGGATTATTCGAGTATGGAAAGGATCCACGCGTTGTTACTCAGGCGCAGCTTGAGAAAATGCTTGGAAAGACTATCAGCGCCAAAAATGTGACCATGATCCAGTGTGTGGGAGCGCGAAGCATTGAACGAGAATACTGCGGCCGCACATGTTGCGTTGATGCTGTCAAAAATGCGATAAGGATAAAGAAAGCAAATAGCAGTGCAAACGTCTATGTTCTTTATCGTGACATGAGAACATATGGCGTGATGGAGAAGCTCTATGAGAACGCAAGAGACCTTGGAGTTGTATTCATCAAATACGAACCTGAAAATCCGCCGAAAGTGCAAAACGGGTCGGTTATCGTCCATGATGTCATGCTTAACCTGGGCATTGAGTTAGCATCAGACCTCATCGTTTTGAGCACTCCACTTGTGGCTGGCGAGAATAAGGAGATCAACGAGCTCTTTAAGATCCCCCTGGATAAGAATAAATTCTTCCTTGAAGCTCATCCCAAGTTGAGACCAGTGGATTTTGCAACGGACGGCGTATTCCTGTGCGGCAGTGCCCAGGCGCCAAAGCTTATTGAGGAAGCAATATCGCAGGCAAGCGCTGCCGCATCGCGCGCCTGCACGATCCTGTCACGCAAGTTCATTGAGACCGAGGGTGCCATTTCAGTTGTTAATGAAGCAAAATGCATTGGCTGCGGCACATGTGTTACGGTTTGTCCCTATAATGCGCCTTCATTGTATGATGTGACCGTAAAAGTTGAAGAAGTTACCTACACTACAAAGAAATCAAAAATAAATGCGGCTTCATGTAAGGGTTGTGGTTCATGTGCTGCTGCCTGTCCGGCAGGGGCTATCACGGCTCAGCATTTCTCATCAAAAGAGATCGGTGAGGCTATTGATGCTTTTGATAAAGGTGTAAAAAGTATTTCGATTGACAAAGGCGTTGTGGAGGTGACCGTATGACTACAGAAACAGCAGCTGTAAAGTCCGTGCAGGCGGAAAACGGCTGGGAACCAAATATTCTGGCATTTTGCTGCAACTGGTGCTCCTATGCTGGGGCTGACCTTGCAGGGGTGAGCCGGTTCCAGTACCCTCCAACTGTTAAGATACTAAGGGTAATGTGTTCAAGCAGGGTAGAGCCTGCATTCATATTGAAAGCGCTAAAAGAAGGAGCTGATGGAGTCCTGATCGCAGGATGCCATATTGGGGATTGTCATTACATAGATGGCAACAAGAACGCCGAGGTAAGGATCAATAACACCAAAAAAGCGCTTGTGAAGCTTGGTTTTGATAAGAGGCTGCGTCTTGAGTGGATCTCTGCCAGCGAAGGATTGCGATTTTCAGAAGTTATAAAAGATTTTACAGAAGAGATTAAAAAGTTGGGGCAAAATCCAGTTAATATTCAAGGAAGTGAAGTTAAATGAGTGATAATAATGGCGATGAAAAACCTGTCGGATCGAAGGTTGACCAGGAAGAAAAACGGGTGGGTGTATTTGTTTGTGAATGCGGGGTAAATATCGGAGGTGTGGTGAATACAAGAGCGGTAGCTGATTATATTGGAACGCTCCACGGAGTTAAAGTTACCTCTGTGAACAAGTTCACATGCTCTGACTCAGGACAGGCTGACATCCAGGCAAAGATAAAAGAGCACAACCTTAACCGGGTCGTTGTAGCTGCATGCTCTCCAAAGACACATGAACCAACGTTTCGAGCCTGCATAGAAGAGATGGGTTTGAACCAGTACTTCCTTGAATTCGTAAATATCAGGGATCACTGTTCATGGATACACATGTGGGAGAAAGAAAAAGCCACGGAGAAAGCCAAAGACCTGATAAGAATGGGCGTTGAACGCTCAAAATTGCTTGAACCTCTCCAGGCAAGTGAAGTTCCTGTTAATGATAAAGCTCTTGTCATCGGTGCAGGCGTTGCTGGCATGCAATCCGCGCTTGACCTTGCCGATATGGGTTTCCAGGTTTATCTTGTTGAGAAAGAGCCTTCAATAGGCGGAAGGATGGCGCGCTTTGATAAAGTGTTCCCAACGAACGACTGCTCGATATGCATCCTTGGTCCAAAGATGGTAGAAGTTGCAAGGAACAAGAACATTAAAATAATGAGCTATTCAGAAGTGAAAGCTGTGGAAGGATATGTGGGCAATTTTACCGTGAAGGTCGAGCATAAACCCAGATACCTTGATGTCACAAAATGCACGGGCTGTGCCAAGTGCAGCGAGGTCTGCCCTGTCGAAGTGCCGTATGACTTTAATGAGGGCCTGGGGACACGAAAAGCCATATTTGTTCCTTTCCCGCAGGCTGTACCTCTTCGCGCTCTTATTGACAAAGAGAATTGTATCAACTGCAAGGCATGCGCAAAGGCGTGCGCAAGCGGGGCAATTAATTATGATATGCAGACAAGTTATACTGATCTAAATGTTGGCGTCATCATAGGAGCAGTGGGCTTTAAGACCTATGACCCTGAACCGCGACACGATTTCGGATACGGGTTATATGATAATATTATTACTGCCATGGAATTTGAGCGTCTTCTTAATGCAGCAGGGCCAACCGGCGGCCATGTCGTGCGCCCATCTGACTGTAAAGAACCTATACGCGTGGGATTTGTTAATTGTGTAGGCTCCCGTGATAAAAATACGAATATCTATTGTTCAGGAGTTTGCTGCATGTACACAATAAAGAATGCGCAGCTTCTCAAGGAAAAGCGTCCGGAGACGGACCATACGATAATGTATATTGATATCAGGACTCCTTTCCGGGGATATGAAGAATCATATAACAGATCGCGAAACCTTGGTGTTAAGTTCCTGCGCGGAAGACCTGTGGAAGTGAAAGAAGACCCTGTCACAAAGAATATCAAAGTAAGGGTTGAGGATACACTCGCAGGCGAAATTAGAAACCTTGAGTTCGATCTTATGGTGCTGGCTACTGGCATCGTTCCGAATGAAGGAATAAGCCAGATACAACAATTATTGAAATTATCAAAAGCTGCAGACGGTCTGCTCATGGAAGCGCACCCAAAGCTCAAACCTGTTGATACCACAATCGATGGCGTATTCCTCGCGGGCTGTGCTTCAGGTCCAAAAGATATCCCGTATGCTGTTTCACAGGGCAGCGCATGCGCAGGACGCGCCACAATTCTCCTTAAAAACAAGAAAGCAATAACTGAAGGTATCACAGCAGTGGTAAATCCTGATGTATGTGTGGGATGTGAGGTTTGCATACCCATGTGTCCGTTCCAGGCAATAAAGTTCGATGAGAAAGAAAATAAGGCGAACGTAGTCAAAGCCCTATGTAAGGGCTGTGGAACGTGCGTTGCAGCCTGCCCGACAGGTGCGCTTGAGCAAAGCCACTTCAAGAATAACCAGCTGCTTGCGCAGGTTAAGAACGTATTCAGGTTCCAGGAGGTTGCGGCATGAGCGCAGAAACTGCCCCGCCAACCAACGGCTGGGAACCAAAGATCATAGCGTTCTGCTGCAACTGGTGCTCATACGGAGGCGCTGACAGTGCGGGTATGGGAAGGTTCCAGCAGCCGGCATCAGCAAGGATCATACGTGTGATGTGTTCGGGAAGAATAGACCCGCTGCATGTGTTCAATGCATTCCTTGAAGGCGCTGACGCTGTTCTTGTCACAGGCTGTCATATTGGCGACTGCCATTATGTTAACGGAAACGATAAGACAAAAATAAAATACAAGTATCTTGAAAATGTTGTGCACGAACTTGGTATTGAAAAAGAGAGGCTTCAGCTCAACTGGATATCGGCAAGCGAAGGCGAGAAGTTCGCCAATTTCATCCGCGATGTAACGGCACAGATAAAGAAACTCGGTCCAAGTCCGTTGAAACCTGAGGGAGTGGTTTAAATGCAAAAAGGCGAGATGTATGTTGGATGGTCAACAAAAGATGACGTGAGAAAGCGCGGAGGCTCAGGCGGTCTTGTGACTTCAATGCTCGCAGCAGCGCTTGAAAAGAAGCTTGTGGATGCTGTTGTTGTTTTGAAGAAGATAAACGAATTTGAAGCCGTTCCTATAATTACTTCTGATGTGAATGAAGTCTTGAACTCAGCAGGCTCATTGCACTCCGTCCCGAGCCACTTTGCAAAGCTTATCGCAAACAGGGACCTCAAGGTCGCCCTTCCTGCCAAAGGATGCGATGTTCGCGGGATAATCGAACAGGGCAAGCGCAATGCAATCAATCTTGATAATACTTTCATTGTAGGTCTTAACTGCGGCGGGTCAATGCATCCTGCGGTCACACGCGAGATGCTTGAAGTGATGTATAAGATCAAACCTGAAGATGTCCACGGTGAAGAGATCGAGAAGGGAAAACTCATCTTTGAGACAAAAGATGGAAAAGAGCATGCCATAACCATTGATGAGCTTGAAGAGAAAGGGTACGGACGACGTGAAAGCTGCCGCTACTGCACGATCAAAGTACCAAATAATTCCGATATCGCATGCGGTAACTGGGGAGTCACAGGCGACCTAGTGGGAAAAGCCACATTTGTTGAGATCAACTCAGAAAAAGGCGCAAAACTCCTCCAGAATGCTATTGATGCTGGATATGTGCAGGTACAGAAACCGGATGAGAAAGGCGTTGCAATGCGTGCTAAAATCAAAGGCGTGATGGAAGAACTTGGCAAGAAATGGAAAGGTAAGATATTTGTCCCGATTGAAACCGGAAGGCTTGAATATTTCAGGAAGGAGCTTGAGCACTGCATTGACTGCGGCGCGTGCAAGACCGTTTGTCCGACCTGCTCATGCGGTGATGTTTCAAAGTGCACAGAATACCATTCCAGAGGAGATGCTTATAAGATGTCGATGTATCATCTCGTGCGCTTCCTGCATCTTGCAGATGCCTGCATTGGGTGCGGGCAGTGCAGTGATGTGTGCCCTGTGGATATTCCGCTTACCAGATTATATAGAAGGTTTGCGAACCCGGTTCAGGAGCAGTTGAAATATGAACCAGGTATGGACATGCGAAAACCGCCGTATTTTGAGGTGAAGTTAAATGAGTGAAGATTCTAGGTTTAATAAGGACCAAAAAAAGGAAGAAGAGACCGGGGTTGTTCCGGATTTCTCTGGTTCAATCGGAAAAGGGATGCTAGCAAAAGAGACAATAGAGACATTGGAAAATTCTTCAGGATTAACTCCGCTGATTTTTGGTGTTAATGTTCGTAACAGGATAATGGATAGAGATTCTAAAGGTGTCGAATTTTCTCCCGAAGAGTACGCAGAGACACTTAATAATTCATCAGGACTATCACCGTTGCGCCCATCTGGTGAAATCTATAATATGAACAAAAAAAGTGTTTCTCTGGTTGAGGATTTTTCTGCCACGGAGGGCTTAGAAACATTGAGAAATTCTTCAGGATTAACTCCATTGAATTTCGATAGCGAACTGCAGATAAAGGCGTCTGGAGTTACGATTCCGCAGGGCATACGGGTGCGTGGGATCGAGAACCTGCAGGGCATTGATGAACGCAGATATTCACCGCAAAGAACGCTAAGGACGCAAAGCCCGGTAATAACTAATTTTGCTTATAAAGGGGAGTGAATTGAATGACCGATAATGTTTATTCAACAATATGCCCCGGCTGCAATTTTGGCTGTGGGCTCTATATCCGCGAGAATAGCGCCCTGGAAGTTGATTTCAGGAAATCATCACCTGCGAATGCTGGAAAACTATGCAGGTTCGGAATGAACCTTCCCAGGCTCTTTGCTCCCACAAGATCGATGGTGGATGGCAAAGAGACTACTATCGAAGAGGCAGCAAAAGAAGCTGCAAAAAGAATTTCAGCAAGCAAGGGTTCTGTTGCATTCTTATCATTGGGAAATACTACATCTGAAGAGCTTCTTGCATTCCAGAAGATCGCAGAATCATCCTTATACACTGGTTCTGTTGCTGCGCTTCCTGAGGACACCTATCAAACATTGAATCTCGGGATTCCGTATAGCGAGATAGAAGCGGCAAAACACATCGTTCTTTTCATAGATCCGTATGAGCAGTATCCCTTGATAGTGCGCCGTCTACTTTGCGCTAAAAATAAGGGGGCCAAGATAAGCGCTGTATGGTGGAAGGACTTGCCTCTGGCTGATGAAAATATAAGACCTGCGGATGTTTCAAAACTTGCACTTTCGAAGGATTCACTTGTTATTGCAGACTACAACCCGCTTTCTGATGCTGAACAGGTAAAGAGTGTCCTGGCACTGGCTAAGAACGCAGGCGCGAGGATAACGTTCCTGAAGCCTTTTGCGAATTCAACAGGCGCGTATCTTATGGCTAAGGGGATAAAACAAAAATCCATATCGCAGCTTGTTGAGGATATCAATAAAGGCACAATTAAGACATTATTTTCACTTGAATCTGACCCACTTTCTGTCATATCGCTGGAGACACTTGGAAAGCTCACTAATCTTATAATCCAGGCAGGGCAGGCAAGCGCTGCGACCAAAAAAGCCAGTATTGTTATAGCCCATGACCCCCTCTATAAAAAGAAGGGCACGCTCATCAATAACGAGGGAAGGGCACAGGCACTTGGCGGCGTGGGATTGAGCGGGCTTAATGCGCTTGGTATCATTGCAGGCGCCAAATTTGATTTTGATTCTCTGCATGAATCTGTGAAAAAAGCAATAGGCATAACGGCAGTAGATGAATTTACGATACCGAAATATGAGCGGCCCGCATACGGCGCGTTACAAGTATCTGCAAAAACGATGGATGCAAAGACTGCCCTCGTGAGTGTTTATAATCCCTTCATGTGGTCAGAGCTTCCTGATGATAATGATTTTGTGGAACTTAACCTGAGATCAGTCCAGGCGCTTAAACTCATGAAAGGCGCAACGGTGAAAATAAGTTCAAATGGCAGCGCCGTAGAAAAGAAGTTCAGGGTGGCGCCTGTGCAGGATAATATATTACTTACAGGGAACAGGTTCGGGATAGAGAAAGGAATTATTACGCCTGTTGAATTATCGAGGTGATGGGAATGGCAGACGAAGTAAAGAAATCAGTAAAAAGAATGCCTGATGAAAAAGCAGCAAAAGAAGGTGCAAATGCGACCTTGCTGGCTTTAGCAAAAACAGATGCCCAGAAGGCGGCAGCGGTCAAGGCGCCAGCTTCAGTTGAGGTCAGGGCTCCATCCGGGGCTGCGGTCAAGGTTGAAGAAAAACCTGTTATGGTAGCGCCAAAAGTTGATGTGGCACCAGTAGCCAAACCAGATGTGCCAAAAGCTGACCCTGCAAAAGCACTAAAAGCACCAACATCCGCGCCAAAGGCTGAGGCTGCAAAGGCTGAATTAGTAAAAGCAGCAGCCTCTGAACTAAAAACTGAAGTTCCCAAAGCTGAATCAAAGAAGGAAGCCGATCCCAGCAAGGAATTCGTTGATGGCATCATGATAGAGATGGCGCTCAAGGGTGCTTCGAAGAAGAGGCTCATCAAGATGCTGGCAGAGCAGTTCAATTTCGATAAGCAGAAGGTTATGTTCAGGCTCAAGCGAGCGCTGATCACAGAAAGGTACGCGGCGGCGCATGCAGAGGCGGGGCATTAATTTTTCGCAATTTCCCCACCTTTCCATTCAAGTTTGCTATTTGAGCATGACATCGATCCTTTGTTTTCTTGTTAAAAATTCATTAAGATCTTTGCTCAAATTCTCCTCAGCAGTTACTTTTTAATAGTTTTTTTTTAGGGTGCCTGGATAATTCATATCGGTTCCTCGCCTGCGCCAGAACAATATAAATAAATTAAGATATTGTCTTCCTGTCCACCCATTCCCGCAATCCCACGCCCCCCTGCTTCCAGCGTGGGCATCACCAAATGGAGGCGCGGGCTTGGATTGCGCTAAAAAATTTTTTGGAAATAGATATGGATTTGAGTACCGATCTCGGCAATTGGCAGGAAAACGCCAAATGAGTAAAAGAGTAATTTAATCGTCGAATATCATAGGAGGTGCCGGAAAATTATAAATATTAACACTCTCCATAATATAAATATGTGGGATATGATCCGGGGCTTTATTCTCTTTATTTTGGCATTGAGTTTAATCGTTGGTTCCGCACAATGTGAACCCCTAAAAAACCTGAGAGATGTTGGCATTTTCACAACATTCGACCCTCACGACGCCGAATTCTACAAGGATTACATGTTTATAGCTGATGGAAACTCCCTCCTGGTATACAATGTAAGTAATCCTGAAAAGCCCAGGCTGGTCAATAAAGTTACAGATTTTGATGGTAAGGTTTATGGGATATCTATTCTGGAAGAACGCCTGTATATGGCATCCGGCCCGGATTGGATATATGTTCTCAATATCAGTGATCCCGAAAATCCAACAAAATTATACCAGATCACCTATCTTGACAATGCAAATGATGTTGCAGTAACTGAAAAATATATGTATGTAGCTGATGCGAATACTGGATTTCTTATTTTTAATTTTAGCGATCGAATAAATCCTGAACTTGCTGGAATGTTTTATGTCTTAAAATCCAATATTAGTGGAACCCTTCAAGGATGGGCAGGGATATCAATTGAAGTTTCTGGAAATTATGTGTTCTTAAGTGCGGAAAAAAGAGTCGGATTTTATATTGTAGATGTATCCAATCCGGAAAGTCCAAAGCAAGTCTTTCATTCTCTTGGAAAAAGTGTATATGATATTGCAATACGTGGAAATGATGTTTATCTTGCCAGGGCAGATGGGACATCTGAATATAACCTGCTGGATGCCAGCAACCCTTTTGCGCCAAATAATACTGGTACATTTTATATAAACGAATTAAAAGATAGAACCGCTATTGCAATCCATCCATCGGGTGATTATATCTATGCGGCATCAGGGGGCACATGGCATATCTTCAAAGTCCCTGATACCCTTCCCCCACAGATAATGATTGAAAGACCGGTACAGGGCGAAATATTTTCAAATCAGATAATTAACATCTCAGGTACTGCTTCTGATAAAAATGGAATTAAAGAAGTTCTGGTAAATGGAAATTTTTCTGGAACAGAGATATGGGATCAAATAGTCAAGCTTCAAGAAGGGACAAATAATGTCACAATAACTGCATGGGATATTAATGGGAATAATAATACTGAAAATATTCAGGTTATATACCTTCCACAGGTACAACCTGCTGAATTGACACCCACTCAAATAATTACTTCAAGCCCATCACCAATACACACCGTCGAAATCGCAAAAGATTCTGTGAAAAAGCCTTTTTCATATAATATTATATTGATTGCAGTCCTCTTTTTTATAACTATAGCTTTGGTTTACTGGACACATAAACTCAAGAAATAGTAATATCCGTTACTTTTCACAGAACTAAATAGCAAATATGCTTCAATCTTGAAATCCCTGTTATCCTGTCTCTTGATGCCGTTGCTATGCTTTGCATTCGCAGGTAATTTCTTCGTTCTATACCTGGGATTGCCACTATCAAAATAAGTTAAGAATATGTGTTTTCCAGCATCCTGCTCTGATTAAACTCTTCGGCACTCTAAGAAACCTTCAAAATCAGTCATTGAAAAAACATTGGTGTTAATACCCTTTTGATATTGCACTTCATTCAATGTATAATATTTCACAAGATCAGCATTTGACCAGCCTGCTTTAAGCCTTTGAGAAAAAGAAAGTGGTTTCATGCCATCACCTTTGTTCTATCAATCACAAAACCAACAACCTCCTCGATCGTCCCAGGCAGATCATCAATTCTTTAAAGCTGTAATTTCAATGTATTCCTTAACATTGCCCAGGGGCACTCGATAGCCCATTAAATGCCCTATTACAGCCCCACGGAACTCCGCTGTAACTTCCTGATCTTTTTCTGCTGCCCGGCCTCCAAACCATTCAACTTGTCATCTGCTGCTGGCTTAATTCATGCAAATATCGGGTGAAGCAGGTTTTATCTTTTTCTTGCCCGGATTATAACCTACTCTGACTGACATACCCGATTGGCGCAATCCAAAGTAATATATATTTTAAAAATCCACTTTGAAGGACTAAATATAAAACTTTTTGAGCTTTCATGAGATATAAACTGCAAGACCTTATCGACATGGAACATTTCCAGAATGTTCAGGACAGGCTGAATGAAATCTACTCCTTTCCTTCAGCGATCCTTGACAACGAAGGCAATATACTGACTGCTACCGCCTGGCAGGACATTTGCACGCAATTCCACAGAAAAAACAAAGACTGTGAACGGGAATGTATCAAAAGCGATCAATACATCCTGAGTCATCTTCATGAAGCGAACCCCGCCGTTAGTTACCGTTGCCCCCATGGGCTGATGGATAACGCCACTCCTATTATCATTGAAGGCATCCATTATGGAAATTTCTTTACCGGCCAGTTCTTCACGGAAGAACCGGATATGGAATTTTTCAAGGCTCAAGCCAAAAAGTATGGATTTAACGAAGCAAAATATCTCGATGCCGTAAAAAAAGTACCTATCTGGACTCATGAAAAGCTTAACAGCTATCTTTATTTTGTTAAAGGGCTGATTACTATCCTCTCAGAAAGCGGGTTGAAAAGGCTAAAGGAAATTGAAACCAGAAAACAAATCGAAGATAGCAAGGAACTGCACCATACCATACTTCAGACGGCCATAGATGGCTTCTGGATGACGGATATGCAGGGGCGTCTGGTGGACGTTAATGAAGCATATTGCCGGATGAGTGGCTACAGCAGGGAGGAACTGCTCACAATGAGCATTCCCGATCTGGAAGCAGTTGAAACAAACCTTGTTACAGCCGACCACATCCATAAAGTCAAGACACAGGGTGAGGGGCGTTTTGAATCCTTACATCGTCGCAAGGATGGGAGTATTTTTAATGTGGAAGTTAGCGTCCAGTACCGGACCAAAGATGGCGGGGTTATTGTGGGTTTCCTGCGGGACATCACCGAACGAAAGCAAGCTGAAGAGATGATGAAGAAATACGCAAGAGAGCTTGAAGAAGCTAATCATCTCAAAGATTTATTCACGGACATAATTCGCCATGATTTGCTAAACCCCGTGACAGTAATAAAAGGTCTTTCAGAAATTCTCTCAGAAGAGGAATTGCCACATAAAAACAGGAATAGCGTACAGATGATTATAAAGAATGTTGGAAAGCTCGAAGAGATGATTCAGAGCGCAGCAAGTCTTGCCAAAGTTGAAGCAGTGGATAAACTGGATTTTGAGGAGCGTGATTTATGCGAGATACTTAGGAAAGTGATATCTGACTTTACCCCTATGGTTAGGAATAAGGGGATGAGTGTGGAGTTCTTTGGTGAAGGGGAATGCATTGCCAAAGTCAATCCTCACACCGAGGAAATTTTTTCCAATTTGTTATCCAATGCCGTGAAATATGGCCCTGAAAATACCCGGATAACTGTGGGAATCAAGGCTAATGATGAGGATTGGATGGTATCTGTGAAAGATCGTGGATACAGAATCCCGAATGAATCTAAGGAAATTATTTTCGAAAGGTTCAAGAGGATAGAAAAACGTGGAATAAAAGGCATTGGATTGGGGCTTTCGATTGTAAAGCGTATAGTAAACATACACAAAGGCAAAGTCTGGGTTGAGGATAATCCAGAAGGCGGGAATATATTCTTAGTGAGGATACCTGCAAAACGATCGGAATAGAAATATATTATGTAGCGAGATATTATGTTTTTTCCTGTTCTCTCGCTATTGTTTTTAAAAATTCTTTATACTCTATTTAGCACTTTTTCACATTCATTATTATAAAATGTAATGTATGATTGTTTTGTTAGCCCCGTATGAAAATTAGGAATAATCATACGTGTTTTAAAATCAATATCATCACGGTTAAGATTAATAACTTCACTCACCCTTAATCCACTGCTTGCAAACAATAAAAATAATGCTTTGTCCCTGCTTGAAGATAGTTCGTTATAAAATTGCAATACAGCATCTTTGGGGTTAATATTTTAGGTTTATAGGCCTGTAGAGGGAATTTGAAATCGAATATTAAATCACCCTTTTTCAGAAAATTTCTACAAAAAACTTTCAATGCTGAAAGATAGTTACGGTAGGTTTTTTGGCCTCATTGATATGCCCCAGGAACGTTTGAATATCATTTTGTGTTATCCGGTCAATAGGTTTCTTAGTTTCTTTTAACTTCTTTGGGTATATTTTTTATACTGTTATCTCAAAAAAAGTTACGCCGAGGGGGAGATTTGAACTCCCGCTGTGCGTAGCACAACCGGTTTTCAAGACCGGCGCCTTAGGCCGCTGGGCTACCTCGGCATGATATTTCTGCGAAATGGTTGGCATTCCTTATTAATATTGCCTACATCGAAACATTTAACAACAATTAATAATTATTGACCCCTATCATACAAACTTATAAAGGAAAAAATATGACAAATCTATTAATAGTGCTTTCGAAAGACCCGTATACTACGGAAACACCCGATCTCGTGCTTGATATCGGGTTGAACGCAAAGGAAAAAGGAAACGACGTATCATTGTATCTTATTGAAGATGGCGTGACCGCTGCAAGAAAATCTGAGTTTGGAACTAAACTCGCTGCTGCTCAAAAAAAGGGCATAAAAATATATGCGGACGATAAAGCAGTTCTTTCCAGGTCTCTAACCGACAAACTTATTGGTGGCGTGGAAATTAAAGAAATAGGAACACTTCTTGATTTTATAATGCAAAAAGATAGAACTGTATGGTTTTAGGTGTGATGCAAATGACAGGAAAACAACTCACAATAGTTTCAATAAACGGCCCTTACAGGGACGAAGGTGTATTCACAATGATCAGGCTTGCCCATGCGGCAAAAGAAAAAGGCATTAATGTTAATTTCTTCAACTACCTTGATGCTACATTGATCGCTCACAAGGAGCAGGCGCCCAAAGAGTTCCCCCCTATTGAGACCATTTTCGGAACAATAGTAAAAAAAGGCTTAAAGAAACCCAAAGTAGATGTAATCGCCTGCATAAAATGCACGGACGCAAGAGGCGTCACAAAGCAGCAGACCGAAGGCGTCATAATCGGCGGACTTTATGACCTTGGCGAATGGACTGGAGAATCGGATAAAACAATACTCATCGGGTGAGCAAAATGAGCAAGAAAGTAAATATAATCGTAACACAGCCCCCTTATGGGAAAGAGGACGCTTTTTCAGCAGTACCGATGGCTGCTTCGCAGGTTGCAGCAGGGAACGAAGCATCAATGATTTTCGTGAGTGGCGGCGTCCATTCAATAGTGAAAGGACAGAAAACCGGATATGGGGACCCTGCAGTATGGTTCAAGGATGTGCCGTCCGTGGAAGCTGAAATAACCAAGAATCTGGAGCTTGTGCGTTTCTATGCGCTTGACATGGACATCACGAAACGCGGCATACAAGATAACGAGATCATTGGTGGCATAATAAAGATCTCACTCTCGCAATTGACAGACATGATACTTGAGTCTGATGTAAACATGGTATTCTAATGTCAGACATAATCCCTGATGACACCCTGGATGTGTGCGGCGAGTGCTGCCCATATCCTCTTATCCTCACAAAAAAAAGAGTGGAGCAGTTAAAATCCGGTGAGATATTACATATTGTGGCGGATGACCCTGTAGCGCCCCAGAATATCGACGCATGGGCAAAAAAGTCAGGACACAAACTGCTTGCGGTCAGGCAGGAGGGGAAGATCTATAACGTCTATGTCCGGAGAGCTTAGGCTTTTCCTGTTGATTGACCAAGAACAACGCCTGTTGCAATAAGATGGGCGACCCGGAGGGGCTCAGGGATATTGCTGTGCGTTGAAGTCATCCGAATGATTTTAACCGCGCTTTCCTTATCAAGTCCGCAAAACTGGATAAAAACGGGATTATCCTGCTTTATTTTGTATATTTTGCCTGCACGCTGGATTATTTCCCATCTTTTTTCAGCGTCTGGAAGATTCGTTAGTGCAAGCTTTATTTTCTCAAGATCCGGGCATGAGCGCATAAAGCTGATGACAGGAACACCTGTTTCTTTGAAAAGGTTTATAATATCAACAGGATTGAATCCCGCGTAGGTGACTCCGTCCAGCAAAATAATCCTTATCTGGGTATAATATTTTGAGCCAATTACCATCTGTATAAGTGTTTCTGTGGCATCCAACCCATCTTTTGTGATTTTTCCGCACAAGATTCCGTCAAGCTGCTCGCCTCCCCTGAAAAAAGCCCCGATTATAATGACTTTTTCATGTATCAGAGGCGAGTCATCGATTGCAAGGATACGTATCTGGGGTTTTATGTGCACTGTATTTTGTTGGCTATTTGATTTCATATAGATTTCTATTCGATAATTTTAATAGTGCCTCTAACTATAATGGTGCTCATGAAATTTGCTGAAAAATGTCCGAAATGTGGTGGTTTTGTCCAAACAAAAAGTGTCAGGAAATCCATCGGATTAGGATCTGTTGAAATTCCTGTGGCGCAATTCTGCCTGAATCCTGTTTGTGACTGGTACCAGGATTTTGCCGAGGCAAGAAAACCTGAGGATATAAAGGAAGGTTATCATTTGAACGGGCCTTCGCTTGCAGGAAAGCTGCCTCGATTAAATATGCCTGTGCTTTCTAGAAATCATATGATCGCCCTGGGAGGTGCTGTTGCGATAATAATCATTTACTTTTTGATCTCTTTTTTGACGCCTGTATCGAATTTTGGAAATGAGACCATTCCGCAGGCCCCATTCTCCGAATTATCAAATAATACTATTACTAATGCTTCTGCTGTAAGACTGCAGGAAACGCCAAAAGTCACTGCGGCACTTCCAACCCCTGATAGAATTGAGGCTAAGAACGAACCCAGGAGCTATATGGTCAAAATAGATGTCGGTCACGCCTTTTTCCCCGACCCCATAATGATAAACATATCTGATACCATCGTTTGGAATAATGTGGAGAATGTGCGTCCCAGGGTCGTTTTGGAAAGCAAAGACAGATTATTTGAAAACCAGCTCCTGCAAGAATATGGCCGATATCAATATCAGTTCAACAGGTCGGGAAAATATACTTTTGCTCTTGCTGAATATGGCACTTATAAAGAATATCCGAATGCTACTGGCATTGTAATTGTGAGATGACCGTGAAAATCATCACATCAAAATCCTTAACCCAAGAAAAATCTATAGATATAGTTTGATGAAAGCAAAATTACTCCGGATATATATCGGGGAATCGGGACGGTATGAAGGAAAGCCAGCATATCATGCCATTGTTGAATACTTAAGAAGCAAGGGAATTGCAGGTGCAACTGTTTTTAGGGGTTTTGAAGGGTATGGCGTCCACAGCATTCTCCATACCGCAAGCATCCTGCGTCTGAGTGAAGACCTTCCCGTAATTATTGAGGTCGTTGACACCCAGGAGCGCCTGGAACCTGTTATTCCACAGATCAAGAAAATGGCAAAAGACAAGCTAATGACGATTCAGGATGTTGATATTGTGGCGGGTCATGAATATGAAGCGTGAGAAAAAAACATTTTCAATTTGAAAAAACATATATCTTGGCAGGAGAAATATAAATCATGCTCACAAAAACTGAGGGAGAAATGGCAGTACGCCTTGCAAGAACAGCTATAAAAGAGTGCCTTGAGAATGGACAAAAGATCCAGCCGGAAAATCTACCGGATGTTTTTAAAGAAAAGCGAGGCGTTTTTGTAACATTGAACAAGAAAAAAGAAAGGAAAGAACTCAGGGGTTGCATCGGAAGACCGTATCCTATTTTGTCCCTTGGGGAAGCGATCATATTATCTGCCATCAACGCGGCGCAAGAAGATCCACGATTCTATCCGGTCAAACTCGATGAGGTAGGGGATCTTTTTATAGAAGTCACGATACTTACCGTCCCAAAACGCATTAATGCAAAACCAAGGGAAATCCCTGAAAATATCGTGATCGGAAGGGATGGTCTTATTGTTTCAACGAAACTGAGTTCAGGGCTCTTGCTACCGCAGGTCGCAGTTGAACATGGTTTTGACAGCACTGAATTCCTGTGCCAGACCTGCATTAAGGCAGGACTCATGCCTGATGCATGGCTTGAGGGGGCAGAGGTATATTCTTTTGAAGGGCAGATATTCGAGGAAATGGAGCCTGGCGGCAAGATAAAGGAAAAGGATATTAGGGGCGGCGAAGATTAATAATGTAGAGTTTAATATTACAGTCCAGAGGAACAAATATATTTCATAATAAAGGGAGAATCAATAATGACTGAATTGCGAATATCCGAGAATTCTTCAAGTGAAGAGATACTTCCGTTTGCAAAAATTGTACATGAACTTTTGTCTTTGCCTGTCACTATGCGCAGCAAGAACAAAAAAGGAGTCAGGCTTGAAAAAGGAAGCGTAGTTGATTATGATTATTCAGGACCCGTGCTTGAAGAGGCTCTACAGAAAAATTGCGTTATCCATATGATACCAACAAAAGGTGCTTATAAAGGGGTACCCGTAGTCGTTTGTCCCGTTCAGGACCTTAACGGAAATCCTATCGCAGCTATCGGTATTGTGGATGTTGTCTGTACGATCGACCTTGCCACAGTATTCGGGAATTATCCGCAGATAGTGCGGCAGGTGGAAGAAGCTAAAACTGCTAAATTTTGATACCAAAAGGTTAAATGTTATAACAATCAAGTAAGCAGTCCACCAGAGGTGAATTATGGCAAGATTTCCAGAAGCGGAACAGGTACTTCTTCATATGAAAATTTGCATGAAATGCAATGCAAGAAATTCAGTGCGTGCAACAAGATGCAGAAAATGCGGATACAAGAATCTTAGAATGAAATCAAAGGAACTTAAGGGAACATAGATCGATGAAAGTTGAGGAAAAACTCAACCGGATAATCGAAAAAGAAGGTGCTGTGCATCTTACCCTTTTAGACCCCGACTCACAGGCATCTGTTGAAGCAGGGAAAATGGCTCACGAGGCGTTTCTCGGCGGAACGGATGCAATAATGGTCGGTGGATCTATGGGCGCTACGGGAGCTACCGTTGAGCAGACAGTGAAGGCTATCAAGTCTGCCTGTGGACTTCCCGTTATTCTTTTCCCGGCAAATGCAGCGGGCTTAGCAGAAAGTGCTGATGCCGTATTTTTTATGAGTCTCTTGAATTCGAGGGATGTCAATTACATTACTACTAATCAGGCAATAGGGGCGCCGATCGTTTACAAGCATGGGATAGAACCGATATCAATGGCATACATCGTGATCGAACCGGGAGGCGCCGCAGGCTGGGTTGGAGATGCACGCCTGATACCCAGGAATAAACCAAAGCTTGCGGTAGCATATGCTCTTGCCGCAAAATATCTTGGAATGCATTATATATATCTTGAAGCAGGCTCAGGCGCAGATAAACCCGTGCCTGTTGAAATGGTCCAGGCGGTCAAGAAGGCTGTGGGAGAACAAAACAAAGTGATCGTTGGAGGCGGGATCCGCGATGGGAACACGGCAAAAGAAAGGGTAAAAGCAGGCGCTGACATGATCGTCACGGGGACTATCGTTGAACAGGTCGATGATATCAGGGGAAAGATCGAAGAACTTGTGAAAGCGATAAAATCGGGAGATAGAACATAGCAGTTTTTCAGGAAAAAGAAAATTAACATCATGCTCAACGAACTCGATACGACAACAACGTGAGATCGTATCATTTCGTACAAAGTTCTTTGTTGATACTTTCTTTGAAACCAAGTGGTACAAAACCAAATATCTTATTCAGGTCATTGGGTTCACAGATCATGTTATTATGAAGTGATTCGATAAGCCAGTACACAACATTGGGATTTACAGGAGATAGCTTTCCAAGGATCTTTGCTGATAACCAGTGCCATGAGCCGGGAATACGAATGAACGTTCTCTTCAAACCACATTCATCAGCATATTGCTGTATCAATTCCTTATAAGTTAAGACCTGTGAACAGCCAATGTCATAACATTTGTTAAGAGTCTCTTTCCGATCTAGGCATTCCACGAGATACCTTATTACATCATCAATATAGATTGGCTGCACCCTGGTATTTTCCCATTTAAAGATCGGGATTATGGCAAATTTTCGAACTGCAGTCTCAAGAATATCAAAAGCTGCACCGCCCCTGCCAATAATAATAGATGCCCTGAAAATTGTATGATCAATGCCGCTGTTTCGGATAATCTCTTCCACTTCCTTCCTGCTTTCAAGGTGGTGAGAGAGATTTTCCTGAGGATTTCTCATTCCTGTCAGGTGAATTATCCTTTTAACGCCGTTTTCCCGGCATGCCCTGACCATATTGTTTATTGCTAATCTGTCAAGTTCATCAAACTTTTTTTGCCCTCCAGCGGGCTGGTTGCCCATCATGTGAATGAAATAATATACCGTGTCCACGCCAGACGTTGCACGAACAAGAGAATCATAATCAAGGACATCCCCTGTCACATAGGTGATATTTTGGTTTTGGGATAATGTGGGTTTCCTCACTAGGCATCTTACCTGAAGGTTATTTTTAGATAGGGCCTGAAGTACACGATTTCCAATAAAACCGGTGGCTCCGGTTAAAAGAATCATGGTCTATCAGGAGTGTTGAACCTTATTTAATTTATCTATTTTTTTTTGGAAATATTGTAAAAAAACAGACGTAAGATTGAAAATCTACTGAATAATACAATGGAAACTGACCTCAATAAAATCATTTATGTAGAATAAAAGAAGCCCCGGGAGGGATTTGAACCCTCGACCTAGAGATTACAAATCTCTCGCTCTAGCCAGGCTGAGCCACCAAGGCATATAAAAAGGCTTTCGCCTTTAAGGATGGAATTAGACTTAAAAGCTTCGGTTCCTCCAAAATATTACCTGTACCCATACTCCCTTTTCGCTTTCATCAAATCCGCTATTTTAATCAGGAGTTAAAATAGTATGACAGCAAACAGAAAATAAACGGGTTCCATGATGTGGAAGCGGGTGAAGTGTGGCCATCAAAATAAGGGCACTAAAATATAACATCCAGTTTGATTTTGTCTGAAATGCCAAAATTCACTCATCATCATTGACTTTATTTTTTTTCACCTTATTGATAATATCCTTGAAAGCTTTCCGTTAGTCAATTTCAATGTATTTCAATCGCTCTTTTTCGTGTGTTTTAATTACGCTCAACAGTTATGGTCAGATATTTACTATCAATAACTATACCTTTATTTTTATCCACCGCTTCTACTCTCACCGGGTATGTTATATTGCTGCCTGCGGGGAGATATGCTTTGATATCTACGTTCCTGCGCCCGGAATCCTCACCTGAACGCAGGATGCCAATAGTATAACTTTCAGGAGTAAAATTGAGATATTGCCTGTCCGATGCGTTTATGTTGAAGCGAACAAATGCGTTAATGGTAGATTCCCCGGAATTGTTGACCCGTATCTTTATCTGGTTAACCTCGCCATTTTTGACTTTGATATTCGAAGGTTCAATATCTAAGATTACATCCTTTTTTATAGGGATATTATTTTCAGACAAACACCCTGCAAAAAGTGCTGATATTATAAGAATGGCAACAACAATTATTTTCATTTCATCAAGGTATTCTTATCTTATTATAAAAAGGTTTGTAATTTCCGGCCGGCAGTGGCTTTAAGTCCGTCTTAAGTGTTCGCAATTCCCAGCAACGATTTTCTCAAGATGACCCTCGGCTGTTTCGACAATGAGCGCACCTTCATTGTCCACACCTATGGCTTCACCGTATATCGTTCGCGCCTGTGCAGTTATCTTAACCCATTGTCCGATAGTTGCAGACAAATTTCTCCACTCTTCCAGTATCTGTGGGAATCCTTCTTTCTGGAATTTAGTATAAATAGTCTCGAACTCTTCCAAAAGTTTTTGGACAAACTCAACACGGTTAATTTTATATCCTATTTCTTTTTCAAGAGATGTTGAATTATCCCTGAACTCTTCCGGGAATGTTCCTGTATCCACATTGGCATCAATTCCAATTCCCACAACGAGATAATCTATGATGTCAGCTTCAGCCCCTATCTCCGTGAGAATGCCGCAAACTTTTTTCCCATTAATAAGGATATCATTAGGCCATTTTATTTTTGCAGCAAGTCCAAAACCCTGCATGGTCTTTGCAACAGAAACGCCTGCCAGAAGCGTGATCCTGGGGGCATATACAGGCTCTATCTTGGGTTTTAAAATGATGGAAAGCCATATACCACCAACTGGTGAGATCCATTTGCGCCCAAGGCGACCGCGTCCTGCTGTCTGGGATTCAGCAACAACAATAGTGCCCTCATCAACTGAGGATGCTATTTCACGAGCAATAATATTTGTACTTTCTGTCTCTTTAAAATACTTTATATCTTTTCCGATCACTTTTGTTTTAAGCCCTGCTTTTATTTCGCCAGGGGTGAGCATATCTGGTGTTTCATTGAGCGAATAACCGATATTTGTTGATGAATCGATCATATATCCCTCGTCCTTTAAGATCTTTATATGTTTCCATATTGCAGTTCTTGAAACCGAAAGCTCACCTGCAAGCTGTTCCCCGGAAACCGGTTTTCCTTTATTCTTAATTAGTCTTTCAAGGATTTTATCTTTAATGGTCATTTAGCCCCCATAACTTTAGCATTCTGGATATACGTGCCAACAGCCGCTGTTATTGCCGCCACCTTTTTCTCATCAGCGCCAAGGGCTGATGCAAGTGTTGCGCCCTTTTCTTTTTCGGCCTGGATTATCTTTTCCACTTCTTTTATGATATTATGGTCTTCAATAAAATGCGTGGTAAGCTCACCGCGCCTGAAATATTCATTATTCATCACGGCTTTATGGAAGGGAATATTGGTAGTCACGCCCACGATTATGTATTCGTATAATGCGCGTTTCATCCGGGCGATCGCCTCGTTCCTGTCCCTTCCCCAGACCGTGAGCTTTGAGATGAGTGAATCATAGAAGGGGGTTATGGTAAATCCAGTATGCACACCGCTGTCCACGCGAACGCCAGGACCACCTGATGAGCGATATCTTCGCAATTTTCCCGGAGAAGGCGTAAAGTTATTGAGCGGGTCTTCCGCATTCAAGCGGCATTCAATAGCCCAGCCTCTTTGCTGGATATCCGACTGTTTGTAACTTAACTCTTCACCCGATGCGATCCTGATTTGCTCTTTAGCAAGATCAACCCCGGTTACTATCTCTGTTATCGGGTGTTCGACCTGGAGCCTTGTGTTCATTTCCAGGAAAAAATAATCCCCTTTTGAATATAAGAATTCAATGGTTCCGGCATTGGTATAATTGATCGCGGCAGCAGCTTTAATCGCATCCGTTCCCATGCGCTCCCTTAATTCAGGCGTCATTATGGGGGATGGTGATTCTTCGATCAGTTTCTGGTGTCTTCGCTGTATAGAGCACTCGCGGTCGCCCACATGGATAATATTTCCATAATTATCCGCAAGTATCTGGAATTCAATATGGCGCGGCATTTCCAGATATTTTTCGATAAAAACCGTAGCATCCCCGAATGATGATTTTGCAACCCTTTGCGTGGATTCAATGGTTTCATGAAGTTCTTCTGTTTTCCTGACAACTTTCATGCCAATACCTCCGCCGCCAGCTGATGCCTTCACAATAACAGGATATCCTATACCTTCCGCAACCCTGACTGCTTCATCAAGGTCACTGATGCCGTTCTCGCTTCCCGGTATGACCGGGATCCCTGCGGCTTTCATGGTCTTCTTAGCCGCGATTTTGCTTCCAACGCTTTCAATGGCATGGCTTGAAGGGCCTATGAATTTTATTCCTTCTTTTTCACATCTGTCTGCAAATATCTCATTTTCCGAAAGAAAGCCATAACCCGGATGTATCGCCTCAGCGCCAGATTTATGCGCCACTTCAATTATTGTGTCTATGTTCAGGTAACTCTGGGCAGCAGGCGCCGGGCCTATCAGAAATGCTTCATCCGCATATTTTGCAAAAAGTGCATTCTTATCTACGTCGGAATACACTGCCACGGTTTTTACGTCAAGCTCTCTGCATGCGCGCATGACGCGGATAGCTATTTCACTGCGGTTGGCAATGAGTATTTTTTTGAACATATCTCTTCCTTATCCCACGACCATCAGCACATCACCAGCGCTTACCGTGCTCCCTTCTTTCACGAAGAGCTCTTTCACTGAACCCCCGTGGGACGCATGTATATTATTTTCCATTTTCATGGCCTCGAGTACTATCACTGCATCGCCTTTTGAAACCTGGTCTCCCTTCTTGACCTTTATCTTAAGCACCATTCCCTGCATGCTTGCAGTGATCGCCCCGTCCATGACTTTCGGTCGCTCCTGTTCAGCAGAACGAACAGACATAGCGCCTCCTGCTGAAATGATCTTTACATTGAATAAGTCGCCGTCAACTTCGACCTTAAACTCCGAAGTTAATGGCTCAACTCCTTTGCCGTTATTTGGTTTTGGAGCTTCAAGCGTCTCTTCTTTGGTTTCACCGCGCAGGAATTTGGGAGCTATGGCAGGGTATAATGCATAAGTGAGAACATCTTCGGGTTTTTTAACGATCCCCAGAGCGTGCGCTTCTTTTGTGACTTTATCAAGTTCAGGAGCCAGGAGATCAGCGGGGCGGCATGTTATTTGTTTCTCGTTCCCAAGCACTTTTTCCACTATTTCTTTACTGACGGGGGCTGGCGTTCGTCCATAAAGACCTTTCACATAATCTTTCACTTCTTTCGGGATAACTTTGTAACGCTCACCCATTAATACGTTAAGCACTGCCTGTGTGCCAACTATCTGGCTCGTGGGTGTGACAAGGGGCGGATAACCCAGCTCTTCGCGCACCCGCGGCATCTCGGCAAGCACTGCCTCATATTTATCCAGTGCATTCTGCTCCTTTAGCTGTGAGACCAGATTTGAAAGCATGCCGCCAGGTATCTGGTATTTTAAGACGTTTGTATCTATTCTTTCCGATATCGGGTCAAGGATGCCCCTGTATTTTTCTTTCATATCCTCGAAATATTTCTTTATCTCGGTAAGAAGGATAAGGTCAAGACCAGTATCGTAAGGCGTGCCGCGAAGTGCTGCAACTGTTGTTTCCGTGGGTGGCTGTGAAGTGCCCCAGGCAAATGGCGAAAAAGCCGTATCCAGGACATCAATTCCTGCCTGGCATGCATAAAGATAGCTCATAGGAGCCATTCCGCTCGTGCAGTGGCTGTGCAGGTCAATCGGGATGCTAATTTCATCCTTTAGCGCCCTGACAAGATCATACGCGTTCTGGGGTGAAATAAGTCCTGCCATATCTTTTATGCACAGGGAATCGCATCCCATCTCTTCAAGTTCTTTTGCCATCTTGACATATAATGGAATGGTATGAACAGGGCTGATCGTATAACAAACAGTTCCCTGCACATGAGCGCCGACGCGCTTTGCGGTCTTGATGGAAACTTCCATGTTCCTTATATCGTTTACAGCATCAAATATCCTGAAAATATCAATACCGCTTTTTGCTGCATGTTCCACGAATTTGACCACTATATCATCTGAATAGTGTCTGTATCCCACAAGATTCTGGCCGCGAAGGAGCATCTGGAGCGGCGTTTTCTTGATGGTCGTCTTAAGCGCGCGAAGCCTGTCCCATGGATCTTCATTAAGATACCGGATTGATGAGTCAAATGTCGCCCCGCCCCAAACTTCAAGTGAAAAAAAGCCAACGTCGTCCATCTTTTCAGCAATGGGGAGCATATCCCTGGTCCGCATGCGTGTCGCTATAAGTGATTGATGGGCGTCTCGGAGAGTTGTATCGGTTAGTTTTACTGGTGCCATGGTCTATGTGGGCTTAATTAGCTGCAGTGTTATTTAATTTATGGTATTTTTCCGGGTATTAGAGGTAAAACCAAACCGGTCAGATTCATAACTGCATTTCATTTTAATATAATAAATTTAGATTTCAAAAACATTTAAATACAAACCAAATCTAATACATACTATGGGAACCATCACGGTAAATGTCAAAGATGATGTGGAAAAAGAGTTCAGGGAAATTGTCCGCGGCTTTCATGGTACTAAAAAGGGAGACCTGGGGAAGGCGCTAACTGAAGCGATGCGCAAATGGGTCTATGAAAAAAGGCAGGAAAAGATCACCCAGGAAGCATTAATACTCCTTGAACAGGGATTTGACTTCGGCAAAAGATTGTATAAGGATAGAAGCGATCTCTATGAAAAGTGAACTTGCCCTGGTAGATTCAAATTTATTGAGCTATGTTTTTGATATAAGCGAGCGGGATAAACGGGCGATCTGTGGTGAACTTGTCGCAGACTGCTGGAAAGGAAAGCGTGATCTTGCGGTTTCTGTCCAGAACTTATCCGAGTTCTATGTTGTGGTTACGAAAAAAATATCAAACCCAATACCAAAAAATGTAGCGGGTAAATTTATCGAACTTATAACCGGTTTCCAGGGCTGGCATGTTATAAAATCCAGCGCCTCTACAATCATATCTGCAATAGACATTTGTACTGAGTACAATATCCACTACTGGGATGCATTATTGGCTGCAACTATGAGGGAAAACAATGTTTTTAGCATTCTTACGGAAGATGGTGATTTCAGGAAGATTCCCTGGTTGAAGACCATCAATCCTTTAAAATAAATACAGTTTTCAAACCAATATTTCCCAGACTTTTTATTATCTTCTGGTACGAAAAAAAACCCAGAGCGCACAGAGGACAACTCTGTGATCTCTGCGTCCTTGGTGGTTGATTATCCTTCCTTGGATCATTTATCCAGGGGAATTAAAAAATCTCAATTTTTGAGTGAATTTACTTCCGAACAGAAAAATTAATAAGAATCATATTCCTGCAAGCTCCCTCACAACCACCTTTATCTCCTCCATCCCTGCATCCGTCTTGAACGAGATCCCGGAAAAATGTGTCCGTGAAGCCTGAAAACCTCTTTCCCTCAAAGCAGAAATAAGATCGACCGTTGACATTGCTGTTATCCCAAGCATTTTACACACTTTATGAACGTCGTAATGCATCGGGATATCAAGTTCGTCCCTGCATGCGGAGATGAGCTTATCAACACCTTTGAACTCCCGCTTTACGACCTCATCTAATACTTGCTCGCAGAACTCCCGGTCATGCAGCCTGCCAAGCCACAAAGGTCCGGCAAGCGATGTTTTGTGCCCGCACACGGGACATTTTTCTTCAATATGGACCGCAAGTCCATACTTGTTTTCCCTTGCACCGCAGTTGAAACAATGAGTAATAAATCCCATGTTCTCCAGACACTTATCTGCCTCTACTATTCCTTTTTTTACCGATGCGAAGAGCCTCACATAATGCGCCGAAGCGTATGACAGTAAAGGCGTCATGGCTTTATCGTATTTTGCCAGCGTCCTTGCCACAGCGCCCATCAGGATCCTGACTCCCATCTCAGGATGATATTCTGTCTTAAGAGGGACGGCTGAATAATTCCTGATCCCTGCTTTCTTGTGGGCGCCGCAAAGGGGCGCGGTATCCGTGGCAGTAACGCATAGCAGCCGCTTTGTTGAGAAACATGCAGCATCTAAGAATGGTGCAGGGGTTCCGAAAGGGTCAAGGTCGATAATATCGAAACTTCCATCAAACATTACCACATTAGCATTCCTTCTTAAAGCCGTGCAGTTCGTAAGGTTGTTAAGTTCGATGTTTCTCTTTATTAACTCAACGGATTTTTCTTCCCAATCGCTCATCGTAGTATTAAGACAAACCTCATGTGCGATGCGCAGGCCGCGTATCCCTGACGCTGAGAGGGCGTCAAGATACGTGTATCCTGGATTATTTCTCGAAAAACATGAAATTGCAGCCACCGCCACATCCCGGTTGGTTTTCATTGCAGGATTATAGAATACTGCTACTGATGAAGGCGGGAAACTTGAATTTTCATCAGGCACGGGTACCTCGATATTTGTCGTGCCTTCGGTGATGATCTTTGTGAGCATGGAATGGCACATTTAGCTTGAATCGTTTATATAATGAACGGGCTCGCTGGGATTTGAACCCAGGTCCTAGGCTCCGGAGGCCCAAGTACTATCCGGACTATACTACGAGCCCATAAAGAAAACCGGTGATGACCGCACCCGAAACCGTTGCAAAAAGATTTACCCCGTTGTTGGTTAGATAACCTTTTTGCTGGAGCGTGGCGCCAAGCATACTATCGATGTTCGTACCGATAAATCCTCCTGCTGTGACCACTAATAAGAGAATCATGTCTTCCTTTATCAAAATAAAAGCCAGCACTGCAATTGCAAGTGAACCAAATAGAGCAGCTCCCTCGCCCAGCCATGAAACAGCTCCGTCCGTACCTCGCTTTGCTTTTTTTAATGTTGTGATCATCCTGGGCTCACCTTTGAAGGTCTGGCCGATCTCGCTTGCCAGTGTATCGCTGCATGCCGTTGCTACAGAACCCAGATAGGCTGCCATCAGTATCTGCGCATGGGATGGAAAAACTCCATATGCCATTGCAAGAGCAAGGGCTGCCAGAGAGTTACTGAATACATTTTTATACCCGCGAGTTCCATGTTTTCCTTCGGCAGTCCCATGCGCTAATTTGAAATTGTATTTATAGCGCGTAAACATGCTGCCGAGCATGAAAAAAGCAAGAAGGATAAAGAACCAGTTTATATTGCTGGAAATTATGATAACAACCCCCATCAATGTCGCGGAAAGCATAGCAGAAATATCTGCAATACGCACCCTGTATGAGAGATAGCCCAGGAAAAAAGAAAATGCTAGCACTTTTAAAAGATATACCGTATCAACGTTAAACCCGAACATATAGAAGAGCCACATTACCATCGCAGAGCCAAAAGGAATTATGATATTATCTTCGTTCCGGGTCATCGATTCAAGAAGCGCGCCTGTAAGGGCGCCAATCACTGAAAGGAATATTATCATTCCCACGGGAACCACCTGGGTGAAACCAGATATCCAGACCGCGCAGATAAAAGCAAAGAAACTCCCTGATATCAAGAAAACAATGCTTGATTTTGCGGAATAAACCTTTGAATCAACCCGCTTATTATCAAACGTTTGTTTCCTATCCTTTTCAATAATGTTTATTATGTCGGCGATGCCATCGCCAAATGTTGTAATAGCAAATGCTGATCCGATTATGAATAGGGGGAATTTTTCCGTCCCTGTCATTGAACTCATCAATAGAAGTATGGCTGTAGTAAAAAAAAGCTGAATCATGCTGATAAGTTTTCCGGCTTTTTCATCGGATTCCCTCGCTAAATAGTTAAAAAAAGCCGATTCTGATGGGATGATCAAAAGGATTATCCCTGCGACAAGAAAAATCAGGGCTAAAGGATAATAGGATGTTTTGAAAAGAGGAAATAAAAAAACAAGCGACCCAAGAAGAATAAATATAATTTGTTTCCTGTATTCCTCAATCGGCCTCATTCATTCCCAGAGATGGTATTCTCAGGCAAATACTTTATCCTCATGTTACCATGAAAGAGCGATGGGATTCATTACAGGATTGTACGAATGGAGACTCAAGACAAAAATAAGACAGATGGATGTCCCCGGGCATATTGTACTTGCACTATCTGAAAGCGATCTGCTTGCAGATACCGAATATGTGAAATTGAACTCGTTTGCATCATGGTGCAAAGAGATGGGAATAAAAAAAGTCACCGTGCACATAAGCATAATAGAAGTTGACGCTTTTATCAGTAAAAATATTTGTAGAAAATTGTCTTCGGAGATGCTGCCGGTGCTTATCAAGGTCACGCCTAACGTCAATTTGATCACAAGAGGGGATAAAGAAATCATAAAACATGAAACTGACGATATGGTTCTTGATATCTCACTGGGTTACAGTGGTAAATTTGAGTTGACAAAAGCGATGAAAGAGATCATGCAACAGGTTGAAAAATGTAACATCGATCCAGGGGATATAGATGAAAACGTGATCGAATCCCACTTATTATTTAAATCTGAACCCGATATCGTGATCCGGGCAGGAGGTAAAAGATTGACTGATTTTCTCATATGGCAGTCCGTTTATTCCGAGCTTTATTTTACGGATGTCAACTGGCTTGATTTCAGGAAGGTTGATTTCTTGCGGGTGATAAGGGATTTCCAGAAGAGGCAGAGGAGATTTGGGAAGTAAATTACCTTATATTGAACTTAACACCGATCTTGAACAACCTCTTCGTTGGCAAATTCCTTAACTCGCACCCGGTCTTCTCTGTTAGCTCTTTTAAGATCTCATCCAGTCTCTCTTCGTTCTCTACCGAAAGCGTGAACCACAGGTTAAAATGAGAAGGACGCAGATAATTGTGCGAGACCTCTTCGTATTTATTAATAATCTCTGCCACTTCATCCACTTTCCCGGAAGGCACCTTCAGCGCCACAAGTGTGCTCACGCCTCCTGTTTTCTTTGTGCTGATTATTGGGCCTATGCGTCTTATGGCTTTATCTTTCTGGAGCCGTTTGATCCTTCTGATGAGTTCTTCCTCTTTAATTCCCAGGCTTTTCCCGAGCTCCTCAAAGGGACGGTGTACAAGGGGGAAATCAAGCTGTATAGAATTTAATATCTTCTTGTCAATTTCATCAAGTGATACTTTTGATTGAGCCATAAATCACTTCCCTTTAGGCACATACATGCAAAATGGCTCTTCATCCAGATAATCCCCTGTGCCTGCATACGCGCGGGCGCGGCAGCCGCCGCATACATTCTTGTACTCACACAGGCCGCATTTGCCTTTTAGCAGTCCTGGGTCACGCAGGTCATTGAATACTTTTGATTTCTCCCAGATCATCTTAAATGGCTTTTCAAGGATATTTCCCGCTAGAGCAGGGAGATAACCACATGGATAGACATCGCCTCTGCTTGAAATGAAACAGAAAGCAGAGCCTCCAAGGCAGCCTTTGGTCATGGCTTCAAACCCGTGTGTTTCAGGTGTTATCCTTATTCCTTCTGCCTTGGCGCGCTGGCGCATAATCCTGAAATAATGGGGAGCGCATGTGGCTTTTAATTGCATCCTTTTATCCTTGCTCTGGTCATAGAACCAGTTCAACACTTTTTCATATTCCTCAGGCGGGATCTCTTCTGATTCTATTTCTTCTCCTCTTCCTGTGGGGACAAGAAGGAAAATATGAAGCGCAGACGCTTTTAGTTCAATAGCAAGGTCATAAATGCGCGGTATTTGGGTAAGATTTCTCTTTGTAATAGTTGTATTTACCTGGAAACTTATTCCTTCTTTCTTCAAAATGTCTATTCCGCGAAGGGCTCCTTCAAATGCACCGGCCTCTCCCCGAAAAACGTCATGCATTTCCTTTGTAGCGCCGTCAATACTTATGCTGACCCGCTGGATCCCTGCCTCTTTTAATTTCCGAACGATTTCGGGAGTAAGAAGCGTCCCATTGGTAGCAAGTACAGCACGCAAACCCTTTCCTGTAGCGTATCTTGCGATCTCAAACACGTCCGCGCGAAGAAGCGGCTCCCCTCCGGTCAGGATGAGCATGGGTTTATATTCAACAAGTTCATCCACGAAATGCTTAGCCTGGGCAGTGGACAATTCACCAGGCTGCGGCTCTTTGATTGCAGATGCGCGGCAGTGGATACAGGCAAGGTTGCAGGCATTCGTAAGCTCCCATGCAATAATTCTTGGGGGTTTCACTTTTTGTTCTGTCAATAGGATCACGTAATAAAGCATTATCCCCTTTATAGCCTTAATCTTTACCTTAATCTTTATGTAATAAGCGAAGAAATATTGCAGTATGAGTTTGAGTTATTTATATGAAGCTTTTGGCATTGTGTGGATAGTGTTCATCGTATATATCCTGAACCTTATCCGGCAGCGAAGGGCGCTGGAAAGTGAACTTAAAACGCTTGAAAACATGAAAGCATGATTCAGCATGACCATTGAAACCATCCTTGGCTCCAAAACAATAGCAGTTGTGGGCATATCTGATGACCCAACGCGCCCCAGCCATTTTGTTGCAGGTTTCCTGCAAGCGCATGGATATACAATTATCCCGGTGAATCCCAAACTGAGTGAATGGGAAGGAAAAAAATGCTATCCAGACCTCCCGTCAATTCCAGGCAAAGTTGATGTAGTAGATATTTTCAGGCGCTCTGAAGCTGTTCCTCCTATCGTGGATGAAGCGATCGAGATAAAAGCAAAAGTTGTGTGGATGCAGGAGGGCATTGTTAATGAAGAGGCGGCTGCAAAGGCGAGGAAGGCAGGTATAGAGGTTGTTATGGATAAGTGCATGAAGAAAGAGTATGTAAGATACAACACCGGTTAATCCCACAGTACTCTCAGGATGCCCGAAGCATTATGAGGAGCATCTTAAACCTCTGTACTGCTTTGACAGCGTGCGAAATATTCGCCGGCATTATTATCAACTCACCCTCATTCAAAATATATTCCTCTCCTCCAATTATGAACTTGCCTTCACCCTCAATAACCTGTACGACTGCGTCAAAAGGTGCTGAATGCTCACTTAATCCCTGTCCGGAGTCAAAGGCAAACAAGGTTATAGTGCCTGCCGGATTCTGTTTCAAGGTCTTACTGACAACTGATCCAGGACTGTATTCGATATGATCTTTTAAAATAATAGGTTCAACCATAATTATTCACCTATTAAACGTGTGGTAACTCATTCCAGAAATAGGCTTTGATAATTATAAAATATGTTTTTTTTTTCAGCCATGAAATTTCCTATCTTAAATATATCGCAATAGAGTTATCGTTATTTAGATTCATTACTCTGCTAGGTTAATATGAATTCATGGAGTTTCAAAATTGAAAATGTTGTTTCTACCGTTAAACTTTCACAAAGCTTTAATTTGGAAGATCTGAAAACAAAACTTGAAAATGCTGAATATAATAAATCTAAGTTTCCAGGTCTTGTTCATAGGATCAAAGACCCAAAAGCAGTTTTTCTTTTATTTAACTCCGGGAAAGTTGTGTGCACAGGGAGTAAATCCATAGAAGATGCACAGAATGCAAGTAAAAAACTCATTCAAGAACTTATCAGGCAAGGAGTGGAAATAGATAGTTCTCATGAAATAAAGGTCCAAAATATTGTAGCATCTGCTGATCTGGGGAGTGTTCTGAATCTTAATTCTGTTGCTCTGGGATTTGGAATGGAGAACATTGAATATGAACCTGAGCAGTTCCCCGGGCTCGTTTATCGTATGAGTGTCCCAAAGGTCGTCATATTATTGTTCGGTTCAGGAAAACTGGTTATTACAGGTGGGAAATCTCCCATGGATTGTGAAAATGCCTTTAGGTCCATTAAAGAAAAACTAATTAACTTAAATATAATATAAATGACAACCTGTTACGATTCATAATCCACAACAATTGAAACTTCCTTCACAGAATTTATATATTTTGCCACTTCCAAATGAATTGGATGGACCTGGTAAGCCTTAAGGTCCTCCATGGAATCAAACCGCGTTATAAGGGCAATATCAAAGGAACGCTCGGAGTGAAGGACGTCCATTCCGACTTCAAGATGGCGCAGCAATGGGATTTTTCCTCTCATACCCAGCAGGACATCCCTTGCTTTTTCAATATTGTTTTGACTTGAATCTTTCAATTTGAAAAGAACAACATGAGTGATCATTTCCAATCCCTCACATTAATTTCCTTACGGGTTCAAGTATTTCATTCATATACTCTGCTGCTGCTGATTTCAAGTCCATCGGATGGAGCGCGTTTGCAGCAAAATCAGCCTCAAGCGCTTCATAACTCCCATAATGCAGATTTCCACCATATTTCTCAGGGCGTTTTATCACTATCTCAGGATAACGTGGTGTTATGTGGTATTTGAAAAGCGCAAGGACAGGATTATCTTTTACTTCGCCTTCTACACAGAACGCTCCTTTCATTTTCTTTTTCATATCCTCAGACGTATCGTCAACTGAAATGTAATTGCCCTTGCTGGACGACATCTTTTTTCCATCAAGACCAAGGAGTATGGGCGTATGGATGCAAACAGGCGCCTTATAGCCCAGTTCAGGCAGTCCCTCGCGCGCTAGCATGTGGATCTTGCGTTGGTCGATGCCGCCAACAGCAACATCAACTCCAAGATGAGCGATATCAAGCGCCTGCATGATGGGATAGATCATCTGGGAAATCTTTGGATCCTCAGAATTCCTGCTCACTTCATCCATGCTTCGCCGTGCCCTGTTAAGTGTTGTGCTGCGCGCCAGTTTAAGGACATCGAGCATATATTTGGGGTCAAGCTGGTATGATGAACCCAGCACAAAAGTTGTATTTTTTTCATCGAGTCCCAGGGCGATAAAGCATCTTTTATTATAATCAGCGATCTTTTGAACTTCTTCCATTGTCCCTTTTTCATTGAGATATGCATGCACATCAGCAAGAAGCACTGTTATCTTAAAACCAGCCTGCTGGAGGTCAAGGAGCTTGTTAACGGTCAACACATGACCCATATGGATCTTCCCGCTTGGCTCATATCCCACGTATGCGCTAGGCTGTTTGTCCGAATTTACCAGCGCCTCAAGCTCTTCGTTTGTGACTATCTCTTCTGTATTTCTTGTAATGATCGCCAATTTGTCCATGAATGAAAACTCCATTATGAAAACTGTTTTTCTTTAAGTATCATCAAGAACATAAACTCTGCGATTGACCTGAAGGAGAGCACTGGCCTTGCCTTAAGGCGCAAGATAAATGAAAGCTCGCCAATTAAAACAGATGGCTACAAGAATGGCAAACAGGTTGGGGAGTGGGGGTTAGTAAAAAAATGTTACCTGCTCGCCAACTATCATTATGGGAATAAGATGTATATATAGTTACTCTAGAATATATTCAAAGTAATTATTATAATATTAACAATAATAATCATAATGAAGAGGGTATTGCCACTCATTTTTATTCTAATAAAATATAGGTTAACACATATTATAATAATACGTATAACAAGAATGGCGAGCAGGTTGGGGAGTGGGGGTTAGTAAAAAAATGTTACCTGCTCGCCAACTATTATTATGGGAATAAGATGTATATATAGTTACTCTAGAATATATTCAAAGTAATTATTATAATATTAACAATAATAATCATAATGAAGAGGGTATTGCCACTCATTTTTATTCTAATAAAATATAGGTTAACACATATTATAATAATACGTATAACAAGAATGGCGAGCAGGTTGGGGAGTGGGGGTTAGTAAAAAAATGTTACCTGCTCGCCAGATTTCCTTATGTGTCTAATCAGTATATAAATTTTATCCGGGTTTTTTCATTTTTTCAAAGCAATTTCCACCAATTCATTCACAACTGCAACTGCCACCGGAGTCCCGCCTCTTGTCCCAATGCAAGTTATGGATGGCACATCCAGCGCTCTCACAATCTCCTTTGATTCTGCAGCATTAACAAAACCCACAGGTGTTGCAACAAGAAGCGCCGGATGAAGGCCCTTTTCTATCATCCTGCAAACGGTCAGCGCAGCTGATGGCGCATTCCCGATCACTATTATCGAGCCATTGAGTTCATCCTCAAGCGCCATGAAGCCTGCGCTTGTCCTTGTAACCCCTGTTTTTTCAGCTATCTCCAGGCCAACATCTAGCACGCATCGAATCTCGCATTTATGCCCCCGCTTCGTGATGCCCACCTGCGCCATCCTGATATCCGTAAAGATAGGAGCGCCGCTTCTGATGGCTTCAATCCCCGCATTGACAGGGTCGTTATTAAACCTCATAAGGTCAGAAAATGCGGTATCTCCTGTTGCGATCACACAGCGTTTTATTATCCTGTCCTGAGGCGTTTCTCCTTTTACAATGCTTCCTACTATTGACCAGCTTTTCTCGTTGATCTCTTTTGCTTCTCTTGTTCGCGCGCCAAAATCAATATTCATATTTCCTCTGGTATCCACGTGGTGTTATTATCCTGTTCTTCCATAATCTTGACTCGCTGTTACCGATAAGAACTATCGTACTCATATCAATAATATCATCGTATTCCATTAAACTGCCAAGCGTTGTGGCAATGACCGTCTCACCTTCACGTGTTGCGCTTTTTACGATTCCCACAGGTGTATTTTCGCTCCTGTATTTTCGTATGATCTCCATCGCTCGTCCAAAATTCTCCCTCCTATTCCTGCTCTTTGGATTATATATAGCTATTACAAAATCAGCTTGCGCCGCACTCTTAAGGCGCCGATCGATCATTTTTTGCGGCGTGAGGAGGTCACTTAAACTTATTATAGCAAAATCATTGATAAGCGGCGCCCCAAGAAGCGAAGCTGCGGCGCTTATTGCAGTTACACCCGGGATGACCTCTATTTCGATCTCTCCCGATTTTTGCGCTACTTCAAGCACAATGCCTGCCATCCCGTAGACATTCGCATCCCCACCGCTGATTATAGACACAATATGGTCTTTTCCAAGTTCAACAGCCTTCCTTGCACGTTCCACCTCGCCGCCCATCCCGCTTCGTATAATCTTTTTATCATGGGTGATATCGTGTATCTGGTCAAGATAGGTGCCGTTCCCGATTATATATTCAGATCCAAGTAGCACACCCATGGCTTTTTTGGTAATATGCTCTGTTCCTCCCGGTCCTATACCCACAATGTATAATTTACCGTGCGATAGCGATTGTGACATTTCCGTATTTCCTCTTTTTTAATATTAGTTCCTTTTCATCCGAAAGCGCAAGAGCTGCCGGTTCACAAACTCCTATCAATCCCAGGCTTTTTGCTTTTGAGGGCGTAGGAGGCTTGATCGAATTAATGATTTCATGGGGGACGAATTTTAGCTCTTTTCCGAAGGCTCCTGCTGCTTCAATAATTCCTTCTTCATTTTCCTTGATCATTGCCGAGGCAAAAAATTTTACATCATCTATCACTGCATCCATTTCCGAAAGTCCAGCATTTATTGCTTCAATAACTTCAGATCTGGCAACACCCCGGTTCGCGCCAATCCCTACAACCAGCCTATTTCTCCTGGGAATGCTCATATCATTTCTTTTGAGGACGCTTACATTATCCCCGACAACTACGATCTTTGGACCTTTGATATCAATAACTTCAACATCTGTTTCAAGCAAAGCCATGTTCACTTTTTTCGTTGAATCTTTATTAATTATCCTGCATCCAAGACTATCTGCGATCCCTTCAACAGAATATTTTCCTTTGACTTCCGTGGCCGTGGTTATCACTGGAATTAAACCCGAAGCTGCAAGTTTCTTTGCAATATCATTCCCCCCGTGATGGCCTCCCAGGATCGGTATCGCAAATGTCAACCCCGAATCCACGACTACAACTGCCGGATCTTTCCATTTATCGCATACAATAGGAGCGATATTTCGAACAGCAATACCTACTGCCATGATGGCGATTATCGATCTGTATTTCTCAAATGCGAGTTTGAAGGCCTCTTTTGAGTAGATGATGATGTCCCCGCCTATTATATCCTTTATTTTTTTGGCAATTTCAAGATTCCGTGAAAAAGCAATTATGGCGACCTCACCCATAAAGATGAGACCTCTTGTAATTACCAGGTGTCAGAATATTTCCTATAATGATCATAGCCGATCTTTCGATACCTTGCGCTTCGACTTTGTCAGCAATATCTCCAACAGTGCCGATGATAGCCAATTCATCCTCCCATGAGGCATGATATACAACAGCTGCGGGCGTTTCCCGCGGATATTCCACGGAGCCCATGATCGTCCTTAATTTATCAGTTCCAAGATAGATCGCCATTGTGGCATTGTGTCGCGACAGTTCCCGAAGTGAGTCTTTCTCAAGTGTTGTTCCGGCGGGCCTTGTTATTATCAGCGTTTCCGTAATGCCGTTGATCGTAAGCTGGGTCTTGAGTGCCGCTGCTGCAGCAAAGAGCGATGTAACACCGGGTATGATCTCCACATCGATGTTTCGTTTTTTCAGGCTGTCGATCTGTTCGATTATCGCGCCATATAACGAAGGGTCACCACTATGCAGCCTGACTACGATTTTCCCCACATCCACTTTTTTTGTAAGGACATCGGCGATATCTTCAAGTTTCATTCCATAGCTGTCAAGCTTCTCACCATGCACATAATTTAAGACAACAGGATTGACAAGTGAGCCTGCGTACATAACAAAGTCGGCAGATTCAAGAAGTTCGCGTCCTTTTACGGTTATGTATTTTGGATTACCGGGTCCTGCTCCCACAAAATAGACGATCCTGCGATTGTTTTTATTTTGTTTCGTTCGCTTTGCGACCATCAGGCTGAAATAATCCCCTACTTCCGGGATATCATCGGTAACTTTTTCATTATTCATGAACAGTCTCTCTGCAAAAATGAATTCATTGAATCCCTCATCCACCAATGTTTTTCTGGCATTTTGTGGATGCTTTGCTTTTATGATGATTTTTGTGTCAACCGGCGATCCGTCGCTAACCACGAATGAGCTGTCGATGCTTGTATTTGTGCGTGCAGCCTGCGCTGTTATTGAACTGACACCCGGGATGGTCGTAATTTCGATATCGGGATGGTTTTTATTTAATGTCCTCTTAAGGTGAGAGAATGTTGAAAACACATTGGGATCGCCCAGAACTGCAAATGAGACAATTCCTTTTCTAGCCTCATCGGCGACGATCCCTGCATTTTTTTCCCATAATTTTGATAGCTCAAACTTATCCTGTATCATGGGAAAATCAAGTATCTCCGCTTTGGCGTATGGCGAAACGAGCTTTTCCGCCAGTTTTCCGGGAACAAAAACCTTCCTGCTTTCTTTTAGCGCTTTTACAGCCCAAAGTGTAAGGAGATCCGGGTTTCCAGGACCAAGACCTACACCGATCAGCATCTGTTCTCTCCTGTAATAAGGAAAACGGGATTTTCAGGTTTAAGCATAATACCGCCTGCTAGCTCATTTCCCCTTGATAATTGTATCTGCAACAATTCTTTGAAAACATTGTTCTTTTTCATTATATCCAGAGCAAGAGCAACAGTCTCGATCCTGACGGCGCTTACCACGAATCTGGTAGATCCTTTTTGTATTAATATTCCAAGGATTTTCTCTATATTTTTGCTGCCTCCGATAAATGCGCAGGTAAGATAAATATCTGGAAGCAATATTTCAGCATTTCCCTTTAATACTTCGATGTTATTTATCCTGGCCTCTTTAATATTTGCGGATGCGGCAAATACTGCCTCATCCCTGTTATCAATTGCTATAACATGTTTTGCATATCCTGCTGCGACTATGGAAACAGAGCCGCTTCCGCACCCGATATCTACGAAAATATCAGTATTTTTAATTCCAAGCTTTGATAAAGCCATAGATATTATCTCTGGTTGGGTGGGGGTGCCTGGTGGAAATATCATTGGATCAACTCAAGTAAAGTTGTGTTAAATCAATCTGGTTTGATATAATGGTTGCCATCAAAATATAATGCAACTTGTTAAACTTCACTCTTTTTTATTATGTATTTAAAATGGACATTATCTTAATTATTATACATGCGCAGCTTTTTTGGAGTGATTTATGGAAGATACCGATAAAAAGATAAAATGAAATGGTTCAGAAACCCAATTTTTCATTAACAAAAATAAGATTTATTTTTCGGTTTTCATTTATTTCCCTTTCAAATATCAAGATTTTCCCGACAGTGGTACCTGGATACCCGATGCTTTTCATTCGTTTATCCTCCAATGGAACAACGTATTCGCGTATTCGCTTGAAACCTTCTTCCAGTGTGGATACGATTTTTTGGGCCCCCACGATCCAGATAACATTGTCAGAGGAGAAAGCGTAAGAACCAATTTGGCTCCCTGAGGCGCTCACATCCAGTATTTCCCCGGTTTCTGCAACTGCATGAACACTTCCTAGGAAGTATTCGGATGTTGTGCTTTTCTTCCGGAGCTCCATCTGTTTTACCGGGTCTTTTTCTGAAAGGATCTGGTCTTTCAGGTTTTTCCAGGGATGCTTTCCGGATCTAAGTATTTCAGTAAAACCTATCTGGTCAAGAGTGGTCGAACTACCGGTCATCACTTCCTTTCCCGGGGGTATCATTTTATTTATTTTCTGGAGAGCATCTTCTTTACTGGATACCAGCTCGACATTGATGTTGCGTGCTTTCAGGGCTTCCATTGCTTTTTTGATCGCATCTTTTGATGCTAATATATCATATTTCATAATGTATCTCCCAAATTAATAATGAAGTTCACCATATATAAATTGATATTCCAATATAAACAAAAATAATCAATAATTGGATGAAAATACGCCAAATTCAAAAACCTTATAAGTCTGTTTTGCCTACTAACTACTATATTATTCGGTGGTGAATTGTTTTGTTAAGCGTCAATGAAAAATCAATGGAAATCGCAGAAGATATGATGGACTGGTCGGAAGAATTAAAGATAAAAGCGTTGGAACTGAAAAACGGCGGCAAAGTAATAGATTGCGGGATAAATGTGCCTGGTGGATATGAAGCCGGTCTCATGTTCACCGAGATATGCATGGGTGGATTTGGCGGCTGCTCAATGTCTGTGCACAGGATCAATGATATACCGCTTGCGTTCATAGATGTCACAACAGACCACCCCGCCATGTCATGTCTTGGCGCCCAGAAAGCAGGCTGGAGAATAAGCGTGGATAAGTATTTCGCAATGGGTTCTGGCCCTGCAAGAGCGCTTGCCCTCAAACCCAAAAAGACGTTTGAGCGAATAAAATATGAAGATGATTACGAGCATGCTGTTATTGCTCTTGAATCAAACCAGCTTCCTGATGAAAAGGTAATTGACGTTATTGCAGAGGCGTGCCATGTTGATTCAGAGAACGTGATCGCACTTGTTGCCCCAACAGCCAGTATTGTTGGTTCGGTGCAGGTTTCAGGACGCGTAGTGGAGACAGCAATTTTTAAGCTCAATGAACTGGGATACGACACTACAAAAGTCGTATGTGGCACAGGAAGCGCGCCAATTGCTCCCGTTGTAAAGGATGACCTGAAAGCCATGGGCTCCACAAATGACAGCGTGATATATTATGGCTCAGTATTCCTGACAGTACGTGGATTTGAAGAGGATAAATTCAAAATGGTGCCTTCCAGTACCTCAAAGGATTACGGCAAACCCTTCTATAAGACATTCAAGGATGCAGGATATGACTTCTTCAAGATCGATGCCAACGTGTTCGCTCCTGCTGAGATCACGGTGAATGACCTTGAAACCGGCAAGACATACCATGCCGGACATTTGAATGGCGAAGTTATTTTAGAGTCTTACGGCATAAGCGGAATCTAATTTATCTGAATAAAAGAGAGGTCTTTCAATCTCTCCCTTGTTTTGCAGATTATTTGGAATAGAACACTTATAGACCGAAACCTCAATTTACATGGAATATGACGCATTACATGCCTGTCTCAATAACGCTTTTTTTAAAGTTTTTTGATGGAATTTCAATTATCCATGAGATTTCGTATTCTATGGTATAATTTTATTTTTAACCTGTGACGAAGGGCAGATATCTGGATTCAGCAATTGCCATAATCACCCCTTCTAAAAGATAAAAGAAACTATTATTAACCTGAATGCCAAAAAAAAAGAGCCAATATACTATTAAAAACAATACTAAACTATTATAAAGCTTAAAAATCCAAATTAACTTAAAAAATCCTCGATGCATTTATCTTTGCTTATACTCATTATTATACTTATAACAATATTCGCATCCATACACGAATACCATTTACAAAGGAAGATAATCATGTTAGAAACATCCGAAGAAAGAGTAAAATTATTAAAAGCAGGAATATCGACAAGAACAATTGAACAGCTTTATTTACAGTCTAATTGCTATAAGATCATAGGTATTCCAGTTCTTTTTAATATGGTCGAAATTATTCTGGAAACTAAAGTCCAAAAAATTTATTGTGAAGCATCTGCTGCATATGTAGATGCTTAATAATAATTAGCAGATAAAACCCATTTTTTCGACATAACGACCCAATTACAACATTTCAGACAGCAGATTTTTCCGGGGCGCTTCAATAAATTTCTTTTCGGCTTCTTGAAGCTCAAAAAAAGACACATTCTTTGCGCCGATCTTTTTGCGCGCGTACATCAGCATGCCGCCGTTCTTAAGAAAAGAACTGTACACTTCTTCAAACTGGGCTTTTTCCTCATCAGTAAGCTCGATGGATGAGATTTTTCCTGAAAGATGGTTTATCGCGATCATCAGGTTTACTTCTCTTACCCTTTTTAGCTTTGCTTTTTCCTCCTCATTCTCGATATAAACGCTTCTTTTTAGTTCATTGGACCAGCCCACAGTTTTTTGTTTGAACTCGATGAATGTTATGGGCACATATTCCCCATCTTCGGGTTTTGAAAATTTCTTGCTCAAATGATTTTCGTTCATTTATTTAAATCTCTATAACGTATCACATAACATATTTACAGTATCATGGACAGTCTTTAAACCTGTCTCATCCGATTCAATGGGTTTGTACAATGAGCTTTGAGAGCAGGATCTCATAACTTTCGTAACCTCTCTCGCGTATCGCCGGAATTTGGACTTCCAGATATGCAGGTTATTTTCATGCATCTGTCATTGACTTTAAATGATTTAATAATTCCGAAATGCTCATGCACAGGATCACGGAACGCTCTATCATAAGATTCACCGTTCCTTCAATACCAAGTGTTCTGAAATCGGTTCTTAACCCGATCACAGGTTTTCCTTTTGCAAATGCGTAACCTATCTCCCATGCCGTACCTGAATCAACGTCCACGCCATCGATGACAGCAACAATTATATCCGAATTATCGATCCCGGTAAGATTCTTATTAAAAATTATCTTCTGCCTGTTAATCTTATCATGTACATTGTTAGAATCTTCCTGTGGCAGGAAAACTTTAAAGCCAAGGCTATGCAGTTCTTCCCTGATCTTCCTGTTGAAATCGCACTCAGCCTCTGAAAAAAGCGGTGCAGCAAGATAGACGGTTTTCATATTGTACACATAATCCTATATGGCAAATAAGTCTTTCCAAGCAGTGTGAAACTAATCCCTAACTCTGCCTAAATTAAGTAATATCTTAATTTTACATTCTTTCTAGATAGCTGTTTTTAGTGATAATAAAAGAAAATATTACTTGTTCAAGACAAAAAGCGTATGTATCCTCTTCAAATTAAATGGTAAAAAGAAAAATATAATTTACGGAATCTTTGGTAATATATCATTTTTTCTTTGATTATTACCAAGCAATAGCCTTCATGCAAACAGAAATATACAAATACTAAGGAATTATTACAGTGTTCCTTCATGAATCCATCTGATCTATCAAAAATATTACACTCATTAAACATCAATCCAGATGAAATTCCAGACAAAAAGGA
>Ga0209540_10000173_pt1 | contig 80486 bp, 63 predicted proteins | sample BarGraIncu01121A_FD_184501 | JGI IMG/M metagenome (GOLD analysis project Ga0209540, IMG submission 184501) | Arctic peat soil microbial communities from Barrow, Alaska - Barrow Graham LP Incubations 011-21A (SPAdes) (version 2) | ecosystem: Environmental > Terrestrial > Soil > Wetlands > Peat... | reverse complement strand
GTTTTTGCGCTTCGTGGCAAATATAAGCCGTTTGCATAATACCTTCGGGTGGTTTCGAAACGGCAATTTTCACTTCAAAAGGATTGTTCATTATGGTTTTGGCCAACTGACGTATCTTTGGAGGCATTGTCGCCGAGAACATAATGGTTTGTCTGTTTTTCGGCAAACGATTCACCACTTGCATAATATCGTCGAAGAAACCCATGTCCAACATACGATCGGCTTCGTCGAGAATAAAGTATTTTACCTGTGAAAAATCGATTTCGTATAAATTGAGATGCGAAAGTAATCGTCCGGGTGTAGCTATCACCACATCAGCTCCTTTTTGCAAACCGCGACGTTGAGTATCCCAGGCCGAAGCATCATTTCCACCATAGACCGCCACCGACGAAAAAGGCATAAAATAGGAAAAGCCTTCCATTTGCTGGTCGATTTGCTGTGCTAATTCGCGCGTTGGAGCCATGATAATGGCATTCACTACATGTTCGGCATGGTGCTCCGATTGTAAATTATGTAGAAGCGGTAAAATAAAAGCCGCTGTTTTACCGGTTCCGGTTTGAGCACAGGCTATTACATCACGTTTTTGTAGAATTACGGGGATAGTTTGCTCCTGAACCGGAGTGGCTTCTTTAAAATTCATTGCCTGCAACCCGTCCAACACGGCGTCACAAAGAGGAAGTTCGTCAAATCTCATGGAAAATATATTAATATGCTGCAAAGGTACGCATTATTGAACGCAAATTACGCAGAAAACGCAAATTAAACTGACCACCAATCCCATAAAGCGGACTTTAAGACCAAGTATTGTTTATCAGATTAACATTTTCAAAGATGTAAAACTTTTCCAAGTTCCACTTTTTAAGCCCCTTTAGGGGGAAGCGGGTAATAACTAAAAACGTCGAAATCCAACTGGATTTCGACGTTTTGCGGAAGCTACGAGATTCGAACTCGTGGTACGGTTGCCCGTACGTCAGTTTAGCAAACTGGTGGTTTCAGCCACTCACCCAAACTTCCTGAACTATTGCTTTAGCGGGTGCAAAGATAGAAAAGAGTTTTTGATTATCCAAACCATTTCAAAATTCATAATTCATAATTTATAATTCACAATTAACTATTGATTGACATTCTGTATTTTAGACTCTGAAAATGAATTAAAATTAATTGCTTTCTGTTTTCGTTTTTATTTATGTCAAAACAAATGCTTATTTTTGTCGTTTCAATTTAACCTTACAGCAACTCAATAAGATTATGACAACAAAAAAGAAACAAAAAAAACAGTCAAAAGCTCCAAATAAAGTAATTAAATGGATCGGTTATGCTTTAATTGTAGCTTTCCTCTACTTTGTTTATATCTTCTTTGCACCTAATTTCTTCCCAAAAACAAAAGAAAAAGCATTTCTTTGCATTCCTGACAGTAGCTCTTTCGAAGATGTGGTAAGCATTTTGGAGAAAGAAGTAACTGTTGGCAACACAACCGCATTTAAACAAGTAGCGGGCTTACTTCAATATGGTTCCAGAATTCGTCCGGGACGTTATGAATTAAAGTCGGGCATGAATAACTTTCAACTGGTTCGGATCTTGCGAAGCGGCAGACAAACACCGGTTCAACTTAGTTTCAATAATATACGCACCAAAGAACAATTAGCCGGACGACTTGGGTCACAATTGATGGCTGATTCAACAAGCATTTTAAACTTATTGAACGATGCCGAATTTTTATCAACTTATAACTTAAACCCAAACACCTCTGTCAGCCTTTTTATTCCCAACACTTACGAAGTATTCTGGAATACCAATGCGAAAAAACTCTTTGAACGGATGGAAAAAGAGCACAAAACATTCTGGACTGATGAGCGAAAAGCAAAAGCTGCTGCTATTCCATTTACACAAAGCGAAGTGAGTACGCTGGCATCCATTGTGGAAGAAGAAACAAACAATAAAACAGATCGACCCATGGTGGCCGGACTTTATATCAACCGATTAAGGTTAAAAATGCCTTTGCAAGCCGACCCAACGGTGAAATTTGCTTTGGGAGATTTCAGCATAAAACGCATTCTGTTTGGACATTTACGCACCGAATCACCCTATAATACCTATAAAAATATTGGATTGCCTCCCGGACCTATCCGTGTAGCAACGCCAAATGCAATTGATGCCGTGTTGAATTACTCACACCACAATTATATCTACATGTGTGCTTCAGAGACTTTGAATGGTGAACATAAGTTTGCAATAACGTGGGAGGAACATCTCAAAAACGCAAATAAATATCGGAAGGGTCTGAATGAGAGGAAAATATTTAAATAAAACCTCCCCTTAACTCCTCCGAAGGAGGGGAAAAAAACCTCGATTTGAGATCTATTCTATATCAAAGATCTACATTAAATCCCCTACTTCGGAGGAGTTGGGGAGGTCAAATATAATTCACTTCCGGCTTCAATTCTATCCCAAAAGTATCATTAACTGACAATTGAATTTGTTCCGCTAAATAAACAATTTCAGCACCGGTTGCACCACCTTTATTTACCAGAACCAAAGCTTGTTTGTCGTGTACAGCAGCATTACCTACCTGCCTGCCTTTCCAGCCACATTGGTCAATCAACCAGCCGGCAGGCACTTTTTCTTCGGTTTCAGAAACAAAATAATGCGGAATATGGGGATATTTTTCTAGTAATGTATTAAAATATTCTTTAGATATCACTGGATTCATAAAGAAACTACCGGCATTTCCAAGTACTTTTGGGTCGGGCAATTTACTTTCACGAATGGCAATTATGGTTTGACGGATATTCCGGAGATTTATTTCCCCATGTTGAAGTACTTCTGCTTCCAAATGCTGATAATTCAGTTTGTAAAGTGGTTGTTTATCTAATCGAAAAACAACTGAAGTGATAATATAGTTACCTTTTAATTCATTTTTAAAAATACTTGTGCGATAACCGTAATGACAATCTTCCACAGAAAAAGTTTTAGGTTTAGCGGTTTCAATTTCCACGGCATTCACTTCTACAATCACATCTTGCACTTCCACGCCATACGCACCGATATTCTGAATTGCCGAGGCTCCTGCTTCACCCGGAATAAGTGATAGATTCTCCACTCCTCCCCAACCGTTTTCCACTGCATATGCCACCAAATCATCCCAAACTACACCCGAACCAACTTCTAAATAAACATGAACATCATCTTCAAATACTTTTTTAATGGATTTAATAGTAGAATGAAGCACCACGCCATTAAAATCATTCAGAAACAATAAATTACTACCTCCACCAATAGCCAGCAAACGATGTGACTTTACTATTTCGGTTTGTAAAACTGAATACAAATCAGCTACCGAATCATATTCGATAAAATAATCTGCTTTGGCATCAATGCCAAAAGTATTGTAAGGAAACAGGGAAGCGTTTTGGGTTATTTTCATGTTTTTAAATCAGAGATTAATAAATTATTTGTTATATACTCCAAAATTCTCTCTTCCTCTTCCGGTTCAAACCACTTAATTTCTTTATCCCGATTAAACCAGGTCAATTGGCGTTTGGCGTATCGACGGGAATCTTGTTTAATCATATTTACAGCAAAATCTAGCGTCCATGTTCCATCCATATACTCGTAAAGTTCCTTATATCCAACCGTATTCAATGTATTCAGTTGTTTAAACGGATAAAATTGTTCTGCTTCCTGCAACAAACCTTCAGCCATCATATTATCAACCCTTGCATTAATTCGTTCGTATAGTTCAGTTCGTGGTCGGTTCAAGCCTATTTTCAGTATATTGAAATTGCGTTCTTTTCGTTTACCGGTTCGCAAATCGGAATAAGGTTCTCCGGTCATGCTGCAAATTTCCAAAGCATGCATAATACGTTTTGGGTTCTGCAAATCTACTTGTTCATAATGCACTGGGTCAAGTCGTTTCAACTCTTTTTGAATATATTCCAACCCAAAATCCGCATATTGTTTTTGCCAAAAAGCACGTGTTTCTGCATCTACGGTCGGAATATTGTCCATACCATTACAAACAGCATCGATATACATCATGGAACCACCCACCAGCATCACAACATCATGCTTTTGGAATAATTCATCCAATAACAGCAAGGCATCCTGCTCATATTGTCCGGCATTGTATTCGTCGAAAATGGATTGAGAACATATAAAATAATGCTGAACCCGTCTCAATTGTTCGCCAGTTGGAGCAGCAGTACCAATCTTTAATTCCCGATAAAACTGGCGTGAATCGGACGAAACTATCGGACAACCGAAATGCTCAGCCAAACGAAGACTAATATTTGTTTTGCCCACACCGGTTGGGCCAAGTATTACCAGTAAAGTCGGCCCTTTTGGCTGGTAGTTGGTAGTTGGTAGTTGGTAGTCAGCTATGTTCATTTTAGAAGATGATAACATATTGAAAACTTTAAAGCTATAAAAAAGACAGAAAATAAAATATGCTTATTTTCTGTCTTTTTTCAAATTTCGTTTAAGTTATTTAGAATTTTGGATCTTCTGTGAAAAGACTACTGTCATCAAAGTTCATTTCGCCAAAGCCTTCTTCGTCTAATTCTTCCAAATCGAATTCCTCATCACCGTAAAAATTTTCATCAACAGTAACTTTTGGTGCAATACTAATTCCTTCATCAGCCAAAATTTGTACAGGAGCATCACCTTTGGAAGTAATACATACGGGCTTTTTCTGGTTTTTAAGTGGTATTATTTCTGTCAACTCAATAAAGAAAACCCGATCGGACATCATGTCAAATACATAGAGTATTTTTTGGTTTTCGTCAACCAATAAATCTTCTAAGGATGTATCTTCCATGATCAAATTATCGTATTCTGAACTCGATTCCATTTCAACTAAGGTCACTTCTTGTCCTTTTTCCCAATTATCGGCACAGATAAAGAAAGTAGTCATCTGATTTTTCTCGTAATTCACCGAATCGAGAATAGCATTATGAAAATCGAAGAATTTTGCTTCGGAATCAATTGTGATAACGCGAACAAAATCATCTACCTCATCGGATAGCAATGTGAATTTATATACCATGTCTGTTTGTTTTGATTTCGGATGTAAAAATACAACATTTTTTTAATTTGCATCGAATAAGATAAAAGAAATTTTCAAAGAATCGAACAGAGAATGTGGGATTATGTGGAATAATGTTTTAGTTTACAAAGACATATTTTATTCCAAATTTCTTTCAATAAACCCCAAATTAGTATTGTATGTAATCATGAGATTTCAAAATTAAGTCCTTATCAGAAAAAATACATATTCTATTAAAAATTGCATTATAAAGACATGCTGAATAATGTCAATATATTACAAATATATTATTTAAAAACACAAACCGTAATAAAATATGAATTTATTATATCATTTCGTAAATTTAGCATTTTTTCTACAAAGGATTGAATATACTCCATTGAGATTACTATCATTATGATTAATTTTGTATCGTATTATAAACAAGATGACTATAAAACACCAATATAAGATGAAATTTACAAAAATGCATGGAATCGGGAACGATTATATTTATATTAACGGTTTTGAAGAACAAATTGACAATCCAACCGATTTCGCGATTAGATATAGCGACCGCCACAAAGGTATCGGTTCGGATGGATTAGTACTCATTTTACCATCAACCTATTGCGACTTTCGGATGAGAATGTTTAATGCAGATGGCTCAGAATCTGAAATGTGTGGAAACGCTTCTCGATGTATTGGCAAATATGTTTACGACAAAGGATTGACCGATAAAACAGACTTAACGCTGGAGACTTTAGCTGGCGTAAAAAAGTTGAAACTTTTTTTGGGTGACGATAATTTGGTTGAAATCGTTACGGTGGATATGGGTGAACCCATTTTGGAATCAAGTAGAATTCCTACAACAATTAGACAACATAACATTGTAAACGAATCAGTTACATTTAGTCCATCTATAAAATATCGTATAACTTGTGTATCGATGGGAAATCCTCATACCGTTATTTTCACAAAAGATATTCACAAATTAAATTTACCAAAAACAGGTTCTCTCATTGAAAATGCGGATATATTTCCTCGTCGTACCAATGTTGAATTTATTGAAGTAATTTCACCTGACAGAATGAAAATGAGGGTTTGGGAACGTGGCTCCGGTGAAACACTGGCTTGTGGAACCGGTGCTTGTGCAGCAGCAGTGGCAGGAGTACTCAATGGGTTTTCGTCTCGAAAATCGACAGTAGAATTACTTGGCGGAGAACTGGTTATTGAATGGAATGCATTTGATAATCATGTGTATTTAACGGGTGGAGCAACAACTGTATTTGAAGGAGAAATTTAAAGAAGTATATAGTTTATAGTCAATAGTAAGAAAAAAGAAATAAAAATACTTCCGACTATATACTATTGACTATCAACCGACTACAAACTATAAACTATAAACTAAGATATGGCACAAATTAATGAGAATTTTATCAAAATACCGGCTACCTATTTATTTTCAGAAATAGCAAAACGGGTAACACAACATAAAGAAGAAAATCCAACAGCACCCATTATCAGAATGGGAATTGGCGATGTAAGCCTTCCCCTACCCGATGCCGCAGTGGATGCAATGATAAAAGCAGTAGAAGAACAACGCAGTGCAACTACTTTTAGAGGATATGGACCCGAACAAGGATATGCATTTTTGAGAGAAGCTATTGTAATTAACGATTTCACAAACAATGGCATCGACATTGCTGAAGACGAAATCTTTGTAAGTGATGGTGCCAAAAGCGACACAGGAAATATCGGAGATATTTTTGACATCAACAATCGTGTAGCCATAACCGATCCCAGCTATCCGGTTTATGTAGATACCAATGCTATGGGCGGGCGGGCAGGCGAACCAACAGCAAGTGGTGAATGGACAAACCTGGTTTATTTATCATGTAACGCCGACAATAATTTTGTTCCTGCATTACCAACTGAAAAAGTTGATTTGGTTTATTTATGTTACCCAAACAACCCTACAGGAACTACTCTCACTAAAGAACAATTGACTGTATGGGTAGAATATGCAAAAAAAAATCAGGTAATTTTGCTTTTTGATGCAGCTTACGAAGCATTTATTACTGAAGAAAATGTTCCTCATAGCATTTACGAAATTGAAGGTGCAAAGGATGTAGCTATCGAATTTCGTAGTTTCTCGAAAACAGCCGGATTTACCGGAACACGATGCGGATATACAGTAGTACCAAAACAATTGATGGGTTACGCTGCAAATGGTGATCAAGTATCGCTAAACAAACTTTGGAATCGCCGTCAATGCACCAAGTTTAACGGAACTTCTTATGCAGTGCAACGCGCTGCTGAAGCAACATATAGTCCCGAAGGCAAAAAACAAGTAAAAGCACTCATTGAATTTTATACTGAAAACGCCAGAATCATTCGGGAGGGATTGACAAAAGCCGGTTATACAATATTTGGTGGGGTAAATGCTCCTTATGTTTGGGCAAAAGCTCCGCAAGGATTGAGTAGCTGGGAATATTTCGATTATTTATTGATAGAAAAAAACATTGTTACCACCCCTGGAGCTGGATTTGGTGCAAGCGGCGAAGGATATGTCCGCTTTTCTGCATTTGGAAGTCGGGAAACAACAATTGAAGCTATGAAAAGATTGGAAAAATAATCAAACAATTTACAATTATAAAAAAACGCTCGGGGAAACTCGAGCGTTTTTTTATTGAATAAAGTTATTATCATTTTGATTATCAATGATAACTATTTACAAAACTCCCTGAGCTATCATGGCTTTGGTTACCTTTCATAAAACCAGCAATATTACTACCTTAAGAAATGCATTTTTTTGCCAGTTATTGAATGAAAAAATCATACAATTAATGCCAAAACTTATAAAAGGCACCCAAAACGTAGCTTTTTTCTGCTCGAGAACATAAAAAGGGATAAAAAATCAGTAAATTTTAGAGATTCAAAAAGAAAAAACTGTAATTATTTAATCAACTATAATTACAATTTGAAACTAAACAGAACAATTGAACAACTAAATGCAACCAGATATATATTTATAATATCATATTGCAATCTATACTATTTATTTTATTACTTTTTGGTAGTTTTTATTGCATTACGCTATCATTATGATTAGTTTTGCATCGTATTACAAACATAATGATAAACAATTAAAAACAACACGAAATAAAACACAGCGATATACATTAATTAGATATCGATTTCCTGTATCACTTTTGGAAGTAATCAGAGAAAAAGTGAAATTATGAGATTATTAAAAACAAACACAAATTAAACTCAAAAACACAAATAGTTTTTTATTATAAATTAAAATTTTACAAGTATGAAAAAGATGAAAGTTTTAGCAATCTGCGCGATTGCATTGTTCTCGACAATTAATGTTGCAATGGCAACTGGGTCTACACAAATTTGGATTCCTTCTACAGACATTCAAGGATTCAAGACCGTACACTTAGGTATTGACAATTACATCCGCACTCAAAAAGATGCAAATGGAGTTTATGGTTCAGGCATGTATGACATGGGAATAACAACCGGAATATCGCCTTTCAGTAAAGTCCAGGCCGAGATTGGTATTGATTATTTAAACATGGGAGATAACAATGCATTAGATGCCAAGAATTATGATTTAAACCCTATTTATTTTAATGGTAAAATTGCCATGCCCGAAGATTCAATCTTCAAAGGTGCGCCTGCTATTGCCGTTGGAGCATATAATTTTGGATTAAAATCCGGTTTAACCAACTACAATATTGTATATGCACTTATTGCAAAAACAATTCCTGTTGTTGGTCGTATTTCAGTAGGTTATTATACAGGTAATAAAAATTTACTTGTTGATGAAAACGGAAATGCAGCAAACTCAGGTCTACTTCTTTCATGGGACAGAGCGATGACCGAAATTTCTGACAAATTGTGGCTTGCAGTAGATTACCAAGGAGGAAAAAATTATTTAGGAGCATTAAACTTAGGTTTCTCATGGGCTTTCTCTAAAAATGTATCAGTAATTTTTGGATACGATATTTACAATAACCAAAAAGCATTTTACAACACAAACAATGTGAATGCAAACTCATTTACAACCCAGTTAGACATTAATTTCTAATATGAAATTAAGATAGCTGATTTGAATTCACAAACAGACATATTATTAATAAAAACTATAAAACAAAATGAAAAAAATTGAAGCAATTATCCGCACCTCAAAATTCAATGAGGTCAAAGAAGCTCTACGCGAAGTAGGCATTGATTTCTTCTCATACTGGGATGCAACCGGAGTTGGGAATGAAATAGAAAAAGGCGAACATTCTTATAGAGGAACAGTTTATGACACAAGTTTTATTTCCCGTCAGTTACTTACCATTGTTGTGCGTGAAGTAAATGTACAGAAAACTGTAGACGCAATTTTGAAAGCGGCAAAAACGGGAGTTATTGGAGATGGAAAAATTTTCATTTCTGACATCATTGAATCCTATCGAATTAGGAATGATGAAAAAGGTGATACTTCATTATACAATAAAGATTAAACAAGTAACTCATTTAATATAGGAGATTAAAACAATGAAAAAATATTTTTTTATAATATTACTAATATTAGTAACAGCGTCTGCATCAAGCTATGTGTACGCGGAGAAGGCAGCCGATCCAAGCGGTGTGACTACAGGAAACGCAAGCGATGTAACCGCAGTAAAAGCAGGACAACCAACACTGGATGAAGTTGCTGCTCAAGCTGGTCACAACAAAGTAGCCATCAACATGGTATGGTTGTTAATTACAGGTTTCTTAGTTATGTTTATGCAAGCTGGTTTTGCAATGGTTGAAACAGGTTTAACCCGTGCAAAGAACGTTGCACACACCATGTCTATGAATATGATGGTCTATGCCTTAGGTATGATAGGATTTTTCATAAGTGGTTTTGCAATCATGTTCGGAGGGGTAGGCTCATTGGGTACTTTAGGAGGTTTCGGAGGTTTGGCCAACGAATTAACCATTAATCTATTCGGACATACTTTTGGTTTAATTGGGATGAAAGGTTTTTTCCTTACAGGGACCTATGATGTAGCCGTTTTCGGATTATTCCTTTTCCAAATGGTATTTATGGATACTACAGCTACCATCCCAACAGGATCAATGGCTGAACGCTGGAAATTCTCTCATTTTGCAATTTACGGGATTCTTGTTGGTGCAATTATTTATCCTATCTACGGAAACTGGGTATGGGGCGGTGGCTGGTTGTCACAACTTGGCAACATGTTCGGCTTAGGGCACGGTGTTGTCGATTTTGCAGGATCTTCAGTTGTTCACATGACAGGTGGTGTATTAGCATTTGTTGGAGCAGTATTGATTGGACCACGTTTAGGAAAATACAATAAAGATGGTTCACCTAACGCTATTCCCGGACACAATATTCCAATGGCAGTTATTGGTTGCTTTATCCTTGCATTTGGCTGGTTTGGTTTCAACCCTGGTTCTACACTGGCCGGTGGCGATTTAAGAATTAGTGTAATCGCCGTAAATACTATGATTGCTTCTGCCACTGGTGCTTTTGCCTCTATGTTATACATGTGGTTATTTAAAACCAAAAAACCGGATCCTTCTATGATGATCAATGGTATGTTAGCCGGTTTAGTTGCAATTACTGCTCCTTGTGCTTTTGTAACTGTACAGTCAGCTGCTCTTATCGGTTTAATTTCCGGAGTATTGGTTATTGAAGCTGCATTCTTTATTGAAAAGAAACTTAAAGTTGATGATCCTGTTGGTGCAGTTGCAGTTCACGGTGTAAACGGTGCATGGGGTATGATTGCATTAGGTTTATTTGCTGATGGTACTTATGGTGACGGTTGGAATGGTGTTAAGGGTACAGTTACCGGTTTATTTTACGGAGATGCCAGTCAGTTTTTTGCTCAGGTAATAGGTGTTACTACAAATATAATTTATGTTGCAGCAATTGGATGGGTTGTCTTTAAATTAATTAGCTTAGTAACAGGCGGTATGAGAGTAAGTGCCAAAGATGAACTTGAAGGTCTTGATGTACCTGAAATGGGAACAGAAGGTTATGCTGGTATCAAATTAGACAAAAATTCTGAAACTCCTCTTTCACATTAATTAGTCGAGCATATAAACGTTAGCAAAACGAATTGGTGGAATTTTTTCTGAAGTTATTATTATCTTGCTAGCACTGTTAATCGCTCCAGATAAATTCCACCTTTCATTTCAATTAAGTTATGACATATATTTTCTTTAAGGTAAAAGAGATTATTATAGGTGTAAAAGAGTCGCCAAACAAGAAAAGAAATCAGGATGACTCGTTTTCACTTTCCAAACACGGTGAAACTGCATACAACTAATCGTGTGTTTTTTAGTTTTATTGTTTCAGGCAGGCTATTTCGTGAGAAATGGCCTGCTTATTTAAATAACGCAATAATTAAAACTAAATGTCAAGTTTTTGAGTTTATATCTGAAAAGAAAATTAGAACAATAAAAAACACACATCTGGTTATTTCACAGCTTCAATTAATAGTTATACTTTTGCAATTATCAATAAAACAATCAAAAACATGACAATAATACTTCTCCTGATTTTCTGTGTCGGCTATGCAGCAATTGCATTCGAAAACAATATTAAAATAAACAAAACCGCATCGGCTATCATAACAGGTGTTTTATGTTGGGTAACATATATATTCTTCTCTTCGAACAAATTGCAGGTGAACGAATCACTCTTAATGCATTTGGGCGATATTTCAAGCATTTTATTCTTCTTGCTCGGAGCAATGACCATTGTGGAATTAGTTGACACCCATGATGGTTTTGAAATTATTACCGGCTTTATTTCTCAAACGAATAAACGAAAATTAATTTGGATTGTCGGGTTCATCACCTTTTTTCTTTCAGCAATCCTTGATAATTTAACTACCACAATAGTAATGGTTTCGTTGCTTCGAAAACTCATTAAAAATCACGATGACCGCCTACTTTTTATCGGGATAGTTATAATTGCTGCTAATGCTGGTGGTGCATGGACACCAATTGGTGATGTAACAACCACCATGTTATGGATTGGCGGTCAGATATCGACAGTGAATATAATGCAAAAACTATTTCTTCCAAGTTTAGTTTGTTTGATTATTCCACTAATTGCCATTTCTTTCCAATTGCAGGGGAAAGTGGAACGTGTTGCAATAAAACCACTTTCGACAAACCACATACTTTCAAGAAAGAAACAGGAAACTATCTTAATTTTAGGGCTTCTTGTTTTGATATTAGTTCCGGTATTCAAAACATACACCCATCTCCCACCATTTATGGGAATGTTATTGGGATTAGGATTGTTATGGATAATCACCGAAATCATGCATAAAGCAGTAGATCACGAAGAAAAGAAACATCTGACTCTTGTTAATGCATTGCATAAGATAGACATTTCCAGCATCTTGTTTTTTCTTGGCATATTAATGGCAATTGCCGCACTGGAAAGTTCCGGAATTTTGACCACTTTGGCTTTGTGGCTTACTAAAGCCATTGGCAATCTCAGTGTTATTGTAATGTCAATCGGCCTATCATCTGCAATTATCGACAATGTACCGTTAGTTGCAGCCACACAAGGCATGTACAATATGACGCAATATCCAATGGATAGTTATATATGGGAGTTTTTAGCATTTTGTGCCGGTACAGGTGGAAGTATTCTGATCATAGGATCAGCCGCAGGGGTTGCAGCCATGGGAATGGAGAAAATTGACTTTTTCTGGTATGTAAAGAAAATAAGTTGGTTAGCATTAATAGGTTATTTGGCAGGTGCTTTTACGTACATGATCATCGAAAGATTTTTTTATTAGTAAGGCAATCAATATAATTCAGACATTCCCCAAACACGGTGAAACTGCTTACATCTAATCGTGTGTTTTTTAGTTTTATTGTTTCAGACAGGCTATTTCGTGAGAAATGGCCTGTCTGTTTTTATATCAATAAGAGTAATAGTTGGAAACTAATAAACCTATCTACTATTTTCCTATCATTAATCTCCAGAATTCAGACATTTAGTTATTAAAATAAATACATTGTCAGTACTTTTGCATATTTACTACATTTATGTCACTATTTACATAGTATTCATACCTTAATGTAGCTTTTTATGAATTATTTTTGTCATTATGCTTTGTAATTTAAAAATAATGATATACTTTTGCACTCGAATTAATAAAAACGAAGAAAATAAGAAAATTTATTGCATAAAAAAGCACAAAAGGTACATTAATTTTGTTGTAGAAAAGTGTAGATCAATTAATCATAACAATATAAATTACTAAACAAAAAATGACATGAAGAAAATTGAAGCAATTATTCGTAAATCAAAATTTGAAGATGCAAAGGAGGCTTTATATGAAGCCGGTATCGAATGGTTTACTTATTGGGACGTTACCGGACTTGGAAAATCAACCGAAGAACAGATAGTTCGTGGTCAGGTTTTTCAATCGAATTACATTCATCGCAGAATGCTTTCAATAGTTGTCAGGGACATAAACCTGGAAAAAACAGTTAACGCTATTCTTGATTCTGCCTGGACAGGCGAAACCGGCGATGGAAAAGTTTTCATTTATGATATTGAAGATACATACCGTATTCGTACCCGCGAATCGGGCCCTGAGGCATTGTTTAATAAAGAAGAAGTGAAAAAAAATAACAATTCAGAAGTTACGAATAAATGAAAATGAAAAAAAATATTCTATTTGCAACAGCCCTTTTGGCGTTATCTAATTCAACACTATCGGCTCAAACAGCTGCGCCGGCAGTTGCTCCAAGTATAAATTCGGGTGATACTGCCTGGATGATAGTTGCCACAGCTTTTGTATTATTAATGTCCATTCCCGGATTAGCATTATTCTATGGTGGTTTGGTACGTCGTAAAAACGTATTAAATGTATTTATGCAAATATTTTTCCTGGTAGCTGTAATCAGCGTAGAATGGGTAATAATTGGTTATAGCAATGCTTTTGGATCAAACTCTATCGAAGCTCTAAAACCATTTATAGGAGGATTCAACTGGGCTTTTCTTAACAACATAAATATAAGCGATTTAAGTCCATATTTTATATCGCATTCTCAATTAGCTGTTGATGGAAGTTCGGTAGGAACAATTCCTCACATTGTATTTATTATGTTTCAGGGAATGTTTGCGGTTATTACACCAGCATTAATTATTGGAGCTTTCGCCGAACGTATTAACTTTAAAGGCTTTGTTGTTTTTTCAATACTTTGGTCGATTTTCATTTACAATCCTGTGGCTCACTGGGTATGGTCCAGCGACGGATGGTTATTTAAGTTGGGTGCGTTGGATTTTGCCGGTGGTACAGTTGTACACATTAACGCCGGTATTGCTGCTATTGTTACAGCACTTTTACTCGGTAAACGTCGCGATTATAAAGGACATGCATTACCACCTCACAACATCACTTACGTCGTAATGGGAGCCGGGTTACTTTGGGTAGGCTGGTTTGGATTCAATGCCGGTAGTGGCTTAGCTGCCGATGGACTTGCAGGTAACGCATTGATGGTAACTCACATTGCAGCTGCAGCTGCAGCTCTTACATGGGCATTATTAGATTGGTTTATCGATAAAAGACCGACTGTCGTTGGAATAAGTACCGGAGCTGTTGCAGGATTGGTTGCCATAACTCCTGCTGCAGGATTTGTAGGTATTCCGGGAGCATTGGTTATTGGTGTTGTAGTTTCGATAGTTTGTTTTGTAATGGTTGCGTATGTGAAGCCTAAATTAGGATATGACGATTCGTTGGATGCATTTGGTGTTCATGGAATTGGTGGTATAATTGGTGCAATACTGACAGGTGTACTTGCTTCACCAGCTATTCAATCAGCTTATAGTGGCGCTGCATACGGTAATTTGCATCAATTGTGGGTACAATTATTAGCTGTAGGAGTTACAATAATATATTCCGGAATTGGAACATTTATACTATTTAAAATTACTGAAAAATTAGTTGGTATCCGTGCAACAGATAAACATGAAGCAATTGGTTTAGATGAAACTCAACATGGTGAAACTGCTTATAATAATTTCGATTAATCAAGCAGAAAATAAACATGTAAAGCATTCATTTATTAAAATTTGAAATAAGGCATTATAATAGTTGTCAAAAGGAGATTTGACAAGATTGAAAATCTAGTCTGAATCAATTGTTTTCATTATTCAATTAGTGATAAACAACATTTTCAATCAAAATATACACGGTGAAACTGCTCGCAACTAATCGTGTGTTTTTTAGTTTTATTGTTTCAGACAGGCCACCTCGTGAGAAATGGCCTGTCTATTTTCCAAACTAAAAAAATCTACATAAAACACCAACCTGAATAACGAAATTAATTCTACAACTAATTGAGAATTAATAGTACAAAATACGCTCTAAATTGTGTATCTTTGTAGACTTGAACGTTATTTTAAAAAGGTTTTTATTAGAATAATTATTTATCCTATAAATACTAAATTGATTATTTTAGTGCATTAATATATCAATTCAACAGACAAACGCTCTATATTAATACAAAATGAAAGTCAACATTCTTTTTTTTTAGAAATGTGCCGGATTTTGGTGTAAAAACTATCATTTTAATTATTTTTGCAGTATTTTTATAACATTACGATAGGATTTATCTGAAATTTTTAATATATATTTAAAAAATAACCCTCAAAAAATACAATTATGTCATCATTGAGATTTAAAGCAGTAGAAGAAGCTTTTAAGAAAAAAGCACTTGTTGTTAGTCCTCCGTCGAAGAATACTTCGGATTACTATGGAAAATATGTTTTCAATCGTGCCACTATGGCGAAATATCTTTCAAAAGACACTTTGAAAGGACTAAAAAACGTTATTGATAAAGGTGCTACACTTGATCTTGCAATAGCTGACGATGTAGCAGCCGGAATGAGAATGTGGGCCATGGAATTAGGTGCAACACATTACACACACTGGTTCCAACCATTAACAGACGGCACAGCCGAAAAACATGATTCATTTATCGACTATGCCGGTGCGCCCGGTGAAGCTATTATTGAAGATTTTTCAGGAAAATTACTTGCTCAACAAGAGCCTGATGCATCATCTTTTCCTAGTGGTGGCATTCGTAGCACTTTCGAAGCGCGCGGTTATACAGCCTGGGATCCTTCTTCACCAGCTTTCGTAGTTGATGACACATTGGTAATCCCAACAATTTTCATCTCTTATACGGGTGAGTCTCTTGACATGAAAGCTCCTTTATTGAAAGCTTTAAGTGCAGTTGATAAAGCAGCTGTAGCTGTTTGTCAACTGTTTGATCCTAATGTCAAAAAAGTTGTTGCTTTCTTAGGTTGGGAACAAGAATACTTCTTAATTGACGAAGGTTTGTATGCAACCCGTCCTGACCTGTTGTTAACCGGACGTACTTTGTTAGGTCATGAATCTGCAAAAAACCAACAATTGGATGACCATTATTTCGGTTCGGTTCCTAGTCGTGTTGCAGCATATATGAAAGACATTGAATTTGAAGCATATAAATATGGCATTCCAGCTAAAACACGTCACAACGAAGTAGCACCAAACCAATTTGAGTTAGCACCTATATTTGGTGAATGTAACTTGTCTGTTGACCAGAACTTGTTGATGATGTCAATCATGAAACGAGTTGCTCGTCGTCACAGTTTTCGCTTATTACTTCACGAAAAACCATTTGCCGGAATAAACGGTTCGGGAAAACATAACAACTGGTCATTGGGAACAGATACTGGTGTAGGTTTATTTACACCAGGAAAAACAGCTGAAGAAAATTTACAATTTGTTACTTTCTTGGTTAATACATTATTGGCTGTATATAAACACAATGCATTGCTTAAAGCATCGATTATGACTGCTCAAAATGCACACCGTTTAGGAGCTAACGAAGCACCTCCGGCTATAATTTCAGCTTTCCTTGGGACACAATTGACAGCCATTCTGGACAAATTGGAAAACAGTACCAGCGAAGAAGCGATTATTATGGATGCCAAAAAGAAACTACAATTGGGGATTGCACATATTCCTGAAGTATTTTTGGACAATACAGATCGTAATCGTACATCGGCTTTTGCCTTCACAGGAAATCGTTTCGAATTCCGTGCCGTAGGTTCTTCAGCTAACTGTTCTTCAGCTATGGCTACTTTAAATGCTGCCGTAGCAGATCAATTAACCCAATTTAAAGCGGAAGTTGATGCAAAAATGGCTGCCGGAACAACCAAAGAAAAAGCAATTTTCGATGTTATCAAAGCATACATCAAAGCATCGAAAGCTATTCGTTTCGATGGTAACGGTTACAGTGATGAATGGAAAGTTGAAGCTGCCAAACGTGGATTGGATTGTGAAACAAGCGTTCCAAAAATCATTGAAGCATATACTTCAAAATCAAGCATCGAGCTATTTAAGAAAACTGGTGTTTTAACTGAGGTTGAACTTCATGCCCGTAACGAAGTGAAATGGGAAACATATATCAAGAAGATTCAAATTGAAGCACGTGTATTAGGAGATTTGGCACTAAACCACATTATTCCGGTAGCAACTCATTACCAATCATTTCTTTTGGATAATGTATTTAAGACAAAAGCTGTTTTTTCAGCTGAAAAAGCAGAAAAAATTTCTACTTTGAATGTTGCTTTAATTGAAGAGATTTCAGAACACATTTCAGTCATTAAGAAAAATGTTGAAGAAATGGTTGAAGCTCGCAAAGTAGCCAATATTATTGAACATGAAGATAAAAAAGCAAATGCTTATCACGACAAGGTATTGCCATATTTCGATGTAATTCGTTATCATGTTGACAAGCTTGAAATGATAATAGATGACGAGATGTGGACCTTGCCTAAATACAGAGAATTACTATTTATTCGATAAATCGAGGGTTGACATCCATCTTTCAAAATTAAAGATAGTGGGAAATCCGAAATGGGTTTCCCACTATTTTGCAACTAAACAATAAAACAAATTAACACAGCAGATTAGCTAAAGGAACAGTTTTTATGCGTATAAAAGAAGAAACTATGTCTACTAATTATTCAAGTTCATTACTCAAAGATGAGTATGAACAGAAATCACTATATTCACCCCAAAACGAGCACGATGCCTGTGGCGTTGGTTTAGTTTTAAATCTACATGGTGAAAAATCTCATGAGATTGTTGAAAATGGTTTACAGGTACTCGAAAATATGGTGCATCGGGGAGCCGAAAGTGCCGATAACAAAACCGGTGATGGTGCAGGAATTTTATTACAAATACCACACGAATTTATCTTACTTCAAGGAATTCCGGTACCTGCAAAAGGAAAATATGGGACAGGACTTGTTTTTCTCCCAAAAGATCAAAACAAAGCTGAACTTTGCTTGAATGTAATCAAAGAAAGCATAGAAAAAGAAGGTCTTTCTTTACTGGCAATCCGTGATGTACCAGTTAACAGCGACATATTAGGCGAGATTTCCGCTTCAAATGAACCCCTTATAAAACAACTTTTTATTACAGGTTCTACTTCTCAGGAAGAGTTGGAACGCAAGTTATACATTGTCCGGAAAAAAATTGAAAATTCAATTGCCAAATCCAATATTGCCAAAGAACGCAGTTTCTATATTGTAAGTCTTTCTACTAAACAGATGATTTATAAAGGAATGCTTACTTCGCTTCAATTGCGTGAATATTTTCCGGATTTATCTGACACAAATTTCACCAGTGGAATTGCTTTAGTTCATTCACGTTTTAGCACCAATACTTTCCCAACATGGGATTTGGCACAACCATTCCGTATGATTGGACACAATGGTGAGATAAACACTATTCGCGGCAACAGACAATGGATGGAGTCACGAGAAAGTGTTTTGAAATCTGATCAACTTGGTAATTTACAGGAATTATATCCTATTGTTCAACCCGGAATGAGCGATAGCGCTACATTGGATAATGTACTTGAGTTTCTTGTTATGTCCGGTAAAAGTTTACCACATGCTATGGCCATGTTGGTTCCCGAAAGTTGGAATCAAAAAAATCCTATTTCGGATAATTTAAGAGCATTCTACGAATATCACAGTACTTTTATGGAGCCCTGGGATGGCCCGGCTACTTTGTTATTCAGTGACGGACGTTATGCCGGTGGTATGTTGGACAGAAACGGTTTGCGTCCTGCACGCTATCTTGTAACGCATGATGATATAATGATTATTGCATCCGAAACCGGAACAATTGAATTCGAACCTGCTCGTATTAAAGCTAAAGGTCGCCTGAAACCGGGCAAGATGCTTATGGTTGATACCGAGCTAGGTCAAATATTTTACGATAATGAACTGAAAGAAGGTCTTGCTAAAGCATTTCCATATCGGGAATGGTTGGATAGAAATTGTATTTCTCTTGACAATATAACTTCAGGGCGAACTGTAAAAAACGAGCTGAATGATTATCAAACTTTGCTTCACGCTTTTGGTTATTCAAAAGAAGATTTGGAAAGATTAATTCTTCCAATGGCAAATGATGGCTTTGAACCTACTTCATCTATGGGTAACGATGTGGCTTTATCTGTTTTTTCAGATAAACCTCAACGTTTATTCAATTATTTCCGTCAGCAATTTGCTCAGGTTACCAATCCACCAATTGATCCAATTCGTGAAGAGTTAGTAATGTCATTAACAGGATATATTGGTTCTGTACATCAGAATTTATTACAAGCTGCACCGGAAATTTGCAAGATGGTAAAACTCAAAAGTCCTGTTCTTACAAATGTACAGTTCGACATATTGAGCAATTTGCAATATAAAGGATTCTCTACTATTTCATTACCAATGCTTTTCGATCCAAAATCGGGAGCTGCCGGTCTTGAAAAAGCGATTCAGGAACTATGTCTTTCAGTTGAAAAGGCAGTGGACGATGGTAAAAATTATATCGTGTTGAGCGACCGTGGAGTAGATGCTACACATGCACCCATTCCATCTCTTTTAGCTGTTTCGGCAGTGCATCTTTATTTAGTTCAAAAAAGAAAAAGAATGCAAATTGATATTGTGGTTGAATCAGCTGAACCACGAGAAGTAATGCATTTTGCTCTTTTATTCGGATTTGGTGCCAACGCAGTAAATCCGTATATGGTTTTTGCCATTATTAACGACAGAATCAAAGCAGGTGATGTTCAGATGGACATGGAAACAGCTAAAAAACATTACATTAAAGCTGTAAACAAAGGTTTATTGAAAGTACTTTCAAAAATGGGCAACTCTACCTTGCGTAGTTATCGCGGAGCACACATTTTTGAAGCAATCGGTATTTCAACTCCATTTTTAGATAAATACTTTAAAGGTATTTCTTCCGCCATCGAAGGTATCGACATGGAAGATGTTGCCAATGAAGTTTTAAAACCGCACAAAGAAGCATTTTTCCCTGAAGAAGGAAGCGATCCTTCTCAATTAGTAAATCTAGGTCAATATGCATATCGTAACGATGGAGAAAAACATGCATGGAATCCTGAAACTATTGCGCGTCTGCAAATTGCTACAAAAACGAATGATTACCTAAAGTTCAAAGAATACACGCAAGCTGTTGACGAGAAACCAACACCAATATTTATTCGTGATTTGATGGATTATAAACATAATCCAATTGATATCAATGAGGTAGAACCTGTTGAAAATATCATGAAGCGTTTTGTTACAGGTGCAATGTCATACGGTTCAATCAGTCGTGAAGCGCACGAAGCTTTGGCAATTGCGATGAACATAATTGGCGGACGAAGCAATACCGGTGAAGGTGGTGAAGATCCTGAACGTTATAAAAAACGCGAAGATGGCCTTAGCACACGTAGTGCAATTAAACAAGTTGCTTCCGGACGATTTGGTGTAACTTCCGAATTCCTCGTTAATGCCGATGAAATTCAAATTAAAATTGCTCAGGGAGCAAAACCGGGTGAAGGTGGACAATTACCCGGCCATAAAGTAGATAAAATAATTGCAAGAACCCGTCACTCAATTCCGGGTATTTCGCTGATTTCTCCTCCACCACATCACGATATCTATTCTATCGAAGACTTAGCACAACTTATCTTCGATTTGAAAAATATCAATCCGAAAGCTATTATCAGTGTAAAACTGGTATCAGAAACCGGAGTTGGAACTATTGCAGCTGGTGTTGCTAAAGCCAAAGCAGATCTTATTCTGATTAGTGGTGCCGAAGGTGGTACAGGTGCCAGTCCTTCCAGTTCAATCAAACATGCCGGTCTTCCGGTAGAAATTGGTTTGGCAGAAACGCAACAAACACTGGTCTTGAATAATTTGCGTGGTCAGGTACGTTTACAAACCGATGGTCAGTTGAAAACCGGTCATGATATTATCATCGCAGCATTATTAGGCGCTGAAGAATATGGTTTTGCAACCAGTGCCTTACTTATACTTGGTTGTGTAATGATGCGTAAATGTCATTTAAATACTTGTCCTGTAGGTGTTGCTACACAAGACGAAGAGTTACGTAAACATTTCGTTGGAAAACATGAATATCTTGTTAATTTCTTTAATTTTCTTGCACAAGATGTACGCGAACACTTAGCACAAATGGGTTATCGTAGTATGGATGAAATAATCGGACATGCCGAACTGCTTGAACGGAAGAATATTGAAGGAATTTCGAAACTTAAGAAAGTGAATTTGTCGAAAATCATGTTTGTACCAGGTAAAAACTCTAATTTAGCTCTTCGTAAAGTTAAAAATCAGGATCATAAAATTGAAACAGTTTTGGATCGCGAATTGATTAAAAAATCACTTCCGGCTCTCGATTTATGTATGCCGGTTGAAATAAAGAAAAAAATTAAAAATACCGACCGTACAGTTGGTGCAATGCTTTCGGGCGAAATTGCCAAACGATACGGACAAGCCGGATTACCTGTTGATACAATTAAAGCATATTTCAAGGGTTCAGCCGGTCAAAGTTTCGGTGCATTTCTGAGTAAAGGTGTGTTTTTCCAACTTACCGGTGAAGCAAACGATTATGTAGGTAAAGGTCTTTCGGGTGGTAAGATTGTTCTTATTGCACCTAAAGACAGCACTTTCAAACCCGAAGATAACATCATTGCCGGTAATACCATATTATATGGTGCCACTTCAGGTGAAGTATATATCAATGGTGTTGTAGGCGAACGTTTTTGCGTGCGAAATTCAGGAGCAATTGCTGTTGTTGAAGGTGCAGGAGACCACTGTTGTGAATATATGACAGGTGGGCGAACTGTAGTTCTTGGACCAACCGGACGAAATTTTGCTGCAGGTATGAGTGGTGGTGTGGCCTATGTACTCGACGAAACTGGGAATTTCGACTTTTTCTGTAACATGGAAATGGTAGAACTCTCGCTTATCGAAGATAGCATGGATAGCAAAGAATTACACGGATTAATTTCAAATCACTATAAATATACTGAAAGTATTCTTGCTAAAAAGATTCTGGACAACTGGAGTGTTTATGTAGATAAATTCAAAAAAATTGTTCCTATTGAATACAAGAAAGTATTGCAGGAAGAAAAAATAGAAGCAATCAACAAGAAAATTGCTCAGGTTGAACGCGACTATTAAATAGTTAACTGGTTAATTAGTTGATTCGATAGGCAAAGAGGATAAGAGTAAAAACAATAAAATTATTAATATACTAACTAAGCTAATTCTAAGTCTTCCGCCAGATGGCGGAGTGATTTAGAGGGGCTAATAGAAATCATGGGAAATCCAAGAGCATTTATAAATATACCACGCAAAGAAGCAGGTTATCGTCCGGTATTCGAGCGTGTTACAGACTTCGGAGAAGTAGAACAGACATTGAATCGTGAAGACCGTAAATTACAGGCATCACGTTGTATGGATTGCGGCATTCCGTTTTGTCACTGGGGTTGTCCGCTTGGCAATAAGATGCCGGAATGGCAGGACCTTATCTACAAAGGACAATGGAAAGAAGCGGTAGAAAATCTTCATGAAACAAATAACTTTCCTGACTTTACAGGTCGTATTTGCCCAGCACCATGCGAAAAATCGTGCGTTTTAGCATTGCACGAAGCACCTGTTACTATTCGTGAAAATGAAGCAGCAGTCACTGAAGTTGCATTTATCGAAGGAATGATTAAAGCCCGTCCACCAAAAACCCGGACAGGGAAAAAAGTGGCGATTATTGGTTCCGGACCTGCAGGTTTGGCTGCTGCTCAACAATTGAACCGAAAAGGTCATAATGTAACTATTTTTGAAAAAGACAACAGCTTAGGTGGATTGATGCGTTACGGTATACCAAATTTTAAATTGAATAAAAACGTAATCGACCGCCGTCTAGCCCAATTGGAAGAAGAAGGAATAATTTTTAAACCTAATACAGAAATTGGGAAAGACATTACAGGTAAAGAAATAATGAAAAATTTCGATGCTGTTTGTATAGCTGTTGGAGCCGGTCATCCTCGTGATATAAATCCTGAGGGTCGTGATCTGAAAGGAATTTATTTTGCAATGGATTTCCTTAGCCAACAGAATCAGGTAATTATGGGCGAAACTGTTGCTCTTAAAGACATTATTTCTGCAAAAGACAAACATGTACTGGTAATTGGAGGTGGTGATACCGGTTCCGACTGTGTGGGAACATCCATTCGTCAGGGTGCAGTAAAAGTAACTCAAATTGAAATTATGCCTCAGCCACCGGTTGGTAAAAACCCCGATACGCCTTGGCCTTTTTATCCTACAATACTGAAAACTACCAGTTCACATCAAGAAGGTTGTGTACGTAAATGGAGTTTGAATACAAACAAATTTATCGGAGAAAAAGGTAAACTGACCGAAGTATTGGTGGAAGAAGTTATCTGGTCAAAAGACGAAAACGGTCGCATGGGGATGAAACCAACAGGAAAAACGGATACTATTAAAGCCGATTTGGTTTTTCTGGCCTTAGGTTTTATTCATCCGGTTCACGAAGGTTTACTCAATGAATTAGCTGTAAATTACGATGCACGTGGCAATGTAGCCATCGATAAAGATAGCAAAAGTAATGTGGCAAAAGTATTTGCAACCGGTGATGCCGCTATCGGAGCCAGTCTGGTTGTCCGTGCCATTGCACTGGGACGTAAAGTAGCTGAAGATATACATTCTTCGTTAGTTGGTTGGTTGATTGGTTAAATAGTTAAATAGTTAATCAGTTTTGGTAATAGAGCTTTAGAAAATAATCTCATTCTAAATCATTAATTATGGCAAATAACTTTGAATCATTGGATGTTTGGAAAGAATGTTGCGTATTTAGAAAACAAATTTCAGGCACAGTTAAATCATTTCCGGCTGAAGAAAAATACAGACTAACCGATCAGTTAATAAGAGCAAGTCGTTCTGTTACGGCAAATATTGCTGAAGGACATGGGCGCTATCATTTTCAGGAGAATAGTCAATTTTGTCGACAAGCACGGGGATCATTAATAGAAACACTCGATCATCTTCTATGTGCTTTGGATGAGAATTATATTACGGAACAACAATTAAACGAGCTACGAATACAATATGAAAATTGTATCAAATTATTAAATGGATATATTGGCTTTTTACAAAAACAAAAAGAACAACTAAAACCCAACAACTAATAACGAATCAACCAATTACCTAATAACAAAACTTTAAAACTAAATATAAAATGTGTGGAATTGTATGTGCATTTGATCTCAAACAACCGGCTCAGGTTTTGCGGCCACAAGTATTGAAAATGTCGAAACGTGTTCGGCATCGTGGACCGGACTGGTCAGGTATATTCTCTGATGATAAAGCCATTTTAGCTCATGAAAGGTTATCGATTGTCGATCCTGAATCAGGGAAACAACCGCTTTTCAGTAAAGATGGCAAATTGGTACTGGCCGTTAATGGCGAAATTTATAATCATCAGGAAATTCGTAAACAATTTGAAGGAAAGTATGAGTTTCTTACTAAATCCGATTGTGAAGTTATTTTAGCACTCTATCGTGAGAAAGGACCTAATTTTCTGGAAGATTTGAACGGAATCTTTGCATTTGCACTTTATGATATTGAAAAGGATATCTTTATGATAGGTCGCGATCATATTGGTATTATTCCACTCTATCAGGGTTGGGATGCAAAAGGAACTTATTATGTTGCTTCCGAACTAAAAGCGCTGGAAGGTTATTGCTCAAGAATTGAAGAATTTTTACCCGGACAATATCTTTATAGTCCTGATGGGAAACCAACTCAATGGTACAGCCGTGACTGGATGAACTTCGATGCCGTTAAAGATAACACATCAAGCATTGAAGAATTACACGATGCATTGGAAGCAGCCGTTGAACGTCAGTTAATGTCGGATGTTCCCTATGGTGTTTTACTTTCCGGAGGACTCGATTCCTCCATTATCTCGGCTGTAGCTAAAAGACTTGCTGCAAAACGTATTGAATCGGGAAATAAAGAAGAAGCCTGGTGGCCACAATTGCATTCATTTGCTGTAGGTTTGGAAGGTTCGCCCGACTTAGCTGCTGCGCGTAAAGTAGCCGACCATATCGGAACTATTCACCACGAAATTCACTTTACGGTTCAGGAAGGATTGGATGCCGTTCGCGATGTAATTTATCACGTCGAAACGTACGATGTAACCACCATCCGGGCCAGCACGCCCATGTATTTATTGTCGCGGGTTATTAAATCGATGGGCGTAAAAATGGTACTTTCAGGCGAAGGTGCCGACGAAATTTTCGGCGGTTACCTGTATTTCCACAAAGCTCCTAATGCGGAAGAATTCCACAAAGAAACAGTTCGTAAACTGGATAAGTTACATCTTTACGACTGCTTACGTGCCAATAAATCATTGGCTTCGTGGGGAGTTGAAGGACGGGTTCCATTTCTGGACAAAGAATTTATGGATGTTGCCATGCGGTTGAATCCAAAAGATAAAATGTGCGGTTTGAATGGTAAGATGGAAAAATGGATTCTTCGCAAAGCTTTCGAAAGTTATTTACCTGAAAGTGTAGCCTGGCGTCAAAAAGAACAATTTTCGGATGGTGTAGGATACAATTGGATTGATAGCCTGAAAGCCCTGACTACTGAAATGGTGACGGACGAGCAAATGGCAAAAGTCAATGAAACTTATCCCATTAATCCGCCTATGAATAAGGAAGAGTATTATTACCGGACCATTTTTAAAGATTTCTTTCCATCCGATGCTGCTTCGTTGTGCGTACCTTCGGTTCCTTCGGTTGCTTGCAGCACTCCGATTGCCCTGGAATGGGACGAAGCATTCAAAAACATGAATGATCCATCAGGGCGTTCGGTAAAAAGCGTTCATGAGGACGGATATAAGTAAATCCCCTAACCCCCTAAAGGGGGAATAAGAATGGCTGATCTGATTAATTCAGGTCAGCCATTTTTGTGGAAGTTGAAGAGGATTATACTTATTTATGAAGAATAGAACGCGAATTATACGGATTTAGCTGATAAAACGGATTTTTTCCCCTATCTTCACTGATATGACATACCCCCGCCGAACCGGATATATACAAACCTGGTTAAATGAACAAAACGTTCGGACTGGTGGGTGGGATTTAATTAATCCCACCCACCAGTCCTGTCCTCACGGATATGACATACTTACATAAAAGTAAAAAGAATGGTACTGGTGGGTGGGAACCAACAGTCTTGAGCGAAGCGTAAAACTCAATTCGTTACTTTCATTAAACAAAAAAGAGGCTGTTCAATAAACGAACAGCCTCTTTCTACTTATATGATAAAGAATTGAATTATGCTTTAGCAGCTTCTTCGGTAGCTTCGTCAGCAGCTTGTTCAGCAGGAGTTTCAGCAGGTTTTGGTTTTTCAACCGGTGCTTTAGCAGCTTTTGCAGCAGCTACAGGAGCTTCTACAGCAGGAGCTTCTACAGCAGGAGCTTCAACTACTACTTCAGCAGCAACTTTGGCTTTCTTTTCTTTTTTAGCGGCTTTTTCAGCAGCAAGATCCATTTTATCTTTCAAATCGGATAAAGATTGAATATCACCCAATGTTGATTTTTCTACATTTGAAGTAGGAACTGCAACAGGAGATTCTTCTTTTTTAGCACGTTTTGGAGCTGCTTTTTTAACAGGAGCTTCGGTAACAATGCTTTCACCTTTTTCGGCACGTTTCACATCTTCGTGAATACGGCTGTGTGATAGAATGATACGTTTTGCGTCTTTATTGAATTCAATTACCTTGAATGATAATTTTTCATCAACCTGAGCTTGTGATCCGTCTTCTTTTACCAAATGTTTTGGAGTTGCAAAACCTTCAACACCGTAAGGCAAGGATACTACAGCACCTTTGTCCAACATTTCAACGATAGTTCCTTCGTGAACTGAGTCAACAGTAAACATAGTTTCTAAAACATCCCAAGGATTTTCCTCCAGTTGTTTGTGGCCTAAGCTCAAACGACGGTTTGCTTTGTCAATTTCAAGAACCTGAACATCAATTTCGGCACCAATTTGAGTAAATTCAGATGGGTGTTTTACTTTCTTAGTCCATGAAAGGTCAGAAATGTGAATCAAACCATCAACACCTTCTTCGATTTCAACAAATACACCGAAGTTAGTGAAGTTACGAACTTTAGCAGTATGTTTGCTTCCTAAAGCGTAACGGCTTTCGATATTTTCCCATGGATCAGATTTCAATTGTTTGATACCTAATGACATTTTGCGTTCGTCGCGATCCAAAGTAAGGATAACGGTTGAAACTTCTTCGCCTACTTTCAGAAAATCCTGAGCAGAACGAAGATGTTGAGACCAGCTCATTTCTGAAACGTGAATCAAACCTTCAACGCCTTGTGCGATTTCAACAAATGCACCGTAATCGGCCATAACTACTACTTTACCTTTTACTTTATCTCCAACTTTCAAGTTTGGATCCAAAGCATCCCAAGGATGAGCAGAAAGTTGTTTCAAGCCCAATGCAATACGTTTTTTCTCGTCATCGAAGTCCAGAATAACCACGTTGAGTTTAGCATCCAACTGAACAATTTCTTCAGGGTGAGAAACACGTCCCCATGAAAGGTCAGTGATGTGAATCAAACCGTCTACGCCGCCAAGATCGATAAATACACCGTAAGAAGTGATGTTTTTAACGGTTCCTTCAAGAACTTGTCCTTTTTGAAGTTTACCGATAATTTCTTTCTTTTGTAATTCAAGTTCTGCTTCAATAAGTGCTTTATGCGAAACAACAACGTTTTTGAATTCGTGGTTGATTTTGATAACCTTGAATTCCATCGTTTTGTTTACGAATACATCGTAATCGCGGATAGGTTTCACATCGATTTGTGATCCCGGAAGGAAAGCTTCGATTCCGAATACATCCACAATCATACCACCCTTGGTACGGCATTTTACAAAACCTTTTACAATTTCCTGCGTTTCGAGGGCTGCATTTACGCGATCCCATGAACGGGTTGCACGAGCTTGTTTGTGTGAAAGGATTAATTGTCCTTTTTTGTCTTCCTGGCTTTCGATATACACTTCAACTTTGTCGCCAACTGCCAAATCCGGATTGTAACGGAATTCGCTCATTGGCACAACGCCATCCGATTTGTAGCCAACATTTACTACAACCTCACGTTTGTTAATCAAAATAACCGTTCCTTCAACAACTTCTTTGTCCTTGATAGCATTCAAGGTGTTGTCGTAAATTTTTTCTAAATCTGCTTTTGTTTCAGCTGACATGATGTCGCCTTTTTCGTAAGCATCCCAATCGAAATCACCAGCGGGAACTGGTTTTGGAGCTTTAACCTTTTCAGTCGGAGCTTCTTCGATAACGATTTCTTCTTCGGCAACAGGAGCTTCTTCGGCAACTGCTTCTTCAATTACTTCTTCTGCAACTGGAGCTTCTGCTACTTCTTCAATTACTTCTTCTGCAACCGGAGCTTCGGCAACTGTTTCTTCAACTGTTGGGACTTCTGCTACAACCGGAACTTCTTCGTTGACAGTTTCTTCAACTGCTACAGGAGTTTTTTCAATTACAGTTTCTTCGGCTACAGGAGCTTCTTCGTTGACAGTTTCTTCAACTACCGCTGGAGTTTCTTCAATTACTTTTTCTACTACGGTTGGAATTACTTCTTCCGCAATGTTTTTGTTTTCTTCCATTTCTGAAATTTTTTTTTAATTACTAATAAATTAGTAGGTTAGACATTATGATAACTTTACAAATACGGGCGCAAAGGTACGAAAAGATTCGCAATCGACAAAATGAAAAATACTAAATTTCATACAAATTTGTAGAACATAATAAATGCCTTATACAATCAGTATAAGGCATTTATTTAATTTATTAACAACAATTGTTTTTGGTCCATTAATTCCTGTCTGTGTTTTCGGTATTCTATAATCGATTATATACCAGCTATAAACTACTTCATGAATTTATTTCAATGCTTGTTTAATTGCAGCTACAGCAAGTGGTTCCATCACCTTATAACCTTCTGCATTGGCATGAACACCATCGGTTGTCAGCTCTGCTTTCATTCCATGTCGTTCGTCAGCCATAAGAGTGAAATAGTCAAGATAAATAAATCCTTTTTTCTCGCAAAAACTTTTAATCCACGCATTGAGTGTCACAATTTTTTCGGCAGGTTGTAAACCCGGCTTCCAAGGATAATCGTAAACAGGCAAAACAGACGAAAGAACCACTCGAATACCATTAGCCGAAGCAAGTTCAGCCATCGAAGCCAGATTGTCTTCTATCATTTCGAGCGTGGATGGGCCTGTATTACCGGCTATATCATTGGTTCCTGCGAGAATAACCACCACTTTTGGTTGTAAAGCAATTACATCCTGACGAAAGCGAACCAACATTTGTGGGGTGGTTTGACCGCTAATTCCCCGGCAGATATATGGATTGTTTGAGAAAAACTCAGGTCGGGCATCTTTCCAACCTTGTGTGATAGAATTTCCCATAAATACTATGCGATTTTCACCTTTAGTTGCAACTGACAAGGCAGCATTTTCATCCTGATATCGTTTTAAATTTGGCCAATCTTGTGCTTTTAAATTAAACAAAGCGAGAAGGAAAGAACATAGAATAAATAGTTTAAGTACATGGTTTGTCTTCATATTTTCAAATTAAATTTTCTTCCAAAATTAAACAAAATTATTTATAATCGGTCATCAAAATGGTTTGAATTTTACTTTTTTCTGTACTTTCGAGCCTGGAAACGCAATTTTGAATCCGTTTACGGAATTTCCAACAAGTCATTTGGTTCAAACCCAATTGATCGGAATAATTATAAGACGAAAATTCACTTCCAAGCACACAAACATTATAAGCAATATAAAAAGCTTTATTTATTGGAAACTTAATGTTATGAAAAATAGTATGAGCTGTTGCCGATTCTTCTTTTTTGCATCGTGTACAACGTCGGGATGAAGGAGTTTTACCGTCACAATAGTTTGTGTGTCCACAATTTCGACAGGCAAAGCCACTCTCCCACTTCATGTCAGCAATAAATTTCAAGGTTTTTTCGCTATCAGCAAAAAATTCTTGTGCTAATTCAGGTGAAATATCTTCTTTAAACAGCATGATTATCAAACAATTTTGTATCTTTGAATTTTAATTCGACGACAAAGATATAAATTATTTTAGTGATACCAAAATAATTTATTAGTGATACTATTGTAATTCAAAATAGAATACTTATCTTTGCAGCGTCAAAAACAATTGAAGAAAAAAATCCTTATTGATGATTACAGAAGCAATAAACGAACGATATACACAACTCAGTGAAACAAGCTGTTGCTTGTCTTGTGGTGGTGCTATAAATCACGCTAAACCACAACCCGGGGAAATTTGTGTGGATCTGGGAAGCGGACGAGGTAACGATGTAATTCGAATGGCCGAATCGGTTGGAGATAAAGGTCATGCTTACGGAATTGACATTTCGGAAGGTATGATAACAAAAGCTCGTGCGAACATTGCCAAATTTGAAATTGTAAATGCAACAATTCTACAAGCAGAACTTGAAAAACTACCTTTTGAAAATAACTTGGTTGATTTAGTAATTTCAAATTGCACGATTAACCATGCATCTGATAAACAGGCTGTTTGGAACGAAGTTTATCGAATTTTGAAAGTCGGTGGCCGTTTTGTAGTAAGTGACATTTATTCAACTTCGCCCATTGCAGATGAATATCGCAACGATCCTGCAGCTGTGGCTGAATGTTGGGCCGGCGCTGTAACCAAAGATGAATACTTAACCATGCTCGAAAGTGCTGGTTTAAAAAATATAATTATTTACGAAGAATCTGCACCTTATGAAAAAGGAAATGCAGAAGTGACAAGTTTAACCATTTCGGGAAGAAAATAAAGCCCTAAGCTCTCCCGCATGTTGTGGGATAAATTGTTGGTGAAAAGAAAAGTTTATAGTGGTATTAGATTTTTATTTATTTATTTAAAAATTCAATTATGAAAAGTGTAGTAAAAAAAAGTTGCTGTTCGAGCAACAACGCCGAATCGAAAGTAGCTCAATGTTGTGCTAAAGTTTCGATAATTGTAGCAGGTTGTCATGACTAAACTATGAAATGGATCGATTGTCAGGGAAGTGATTCCCTGACAATTAATTTCCTAATAATCAGGCTTTCTAATTTACCAATTAACGAATTAACTGAATGTCCGTTTCCAAACACAATATAATCACTCCAATCAAAGACTCTGAAGATTTCTTCATTGTCAATCCATTGAGTAAATCGGCTGATATTATCTCTGCCAATGAAGTCAAAATGCTGAAACATCAGCTTGATCCAAGTGGTGAGTTTACACAAAAAGGCTATTTAATCGACGAAACGAAGGAAAACCGGGCTTTTAAAATGGCTTATCTGGATTTTACAGAAAAACGGGAAGCTGACGAGACTCAACTATTCTTTGTTCCAAATTATTCCTGCAACTTTGCTTGCTCATATTGTTATCAGGAAGGATACAACCCGGTTCAGCAGGTATTGAATACGGATATCATTGATGCATTTTTCGATTATGTTCAAAAAGAATTTGCCGGGCGTCCAAAATATGTGACCGTTTTTGGAGGGGAACCGCTTTTGCCCGGCGAAAATCAACGCAAGATGATCAGTTATTTTTTGGAAAAATCAAATGAAGCAAAACTGGATGTTGCTTTTGTGACAAACGGGTATACTTTAATATCTTATATTGATTTGCTAAAGACAGCCAGTATTCGTGAAATTCAGGTAACACTGGATGGAACTGAAGAAATTCATGATGCACGTCGATATATGAAAGGCAAACAACCAACTTTCAGTAGAATTGTAGAAGGAATAGATGCTTGTTTGGAAGCTGGAATCAATATCAATCTGCGTATGGTGGTGGACAAAGAAAACATCAACAATTTGGCTGATTTATCACGTTTCGCTATTGACAAAGGTTGGACAAGATCGCCTTTATTTAAAACACAAATCGGTCGTAATTACGAATTACATTATTGCAACAGCACACCTGAAAAATTGTTTGACCGTGCCACTTTGTACGAAAAGATGTACGAATTATTGAAAGAACATCCTTACATTGCTGAATTCTACAAACCTGCATTTTCTATTGCCAAATACATCTCGGAACATGAAGAATTGCCTACAGCACTTTTTGATTCATGTCCAGCCTGTAAAACAGAATGGGCATTCGACTTTACCGGAGCAATTTACTCCTGTACTGCTACAGTTGGTAAACAAGGCGAAGAATTGGGGACTTTCTATCCAAATGTAACTAAAAATGAAGAAGCTATTTCCCAATGGCAAAACCGTGATATTACAACTATTCCTGAATGTAAAAGTTGCACAGTGGCATTAGCCTGTGGTGGTGGATGTGCTTCGGTGGCTAAAAATAAAAATGGAAATGTCAATTCTCCCGATTGTCGACCAATAAAAGAACTCTTATCACTGGGTGCAGCATATTATTTAAAGAATTAAAATTTTGAAGAGGACAAGTCGTAATTTGTCCTTTTTTAAAAAATAACATATGAATAAATGAACATATATAGGAAACAAATGTTATAACTAAAAAACATTGAATTATGAAAGAAATTAATGCAGCAGACTTCGAAAAAGAAGTATTAAACGGCGGAAAAGTAGTTGTCGATTTTTACTCTTCAGAATGTGCACCTTGTGAAGCATTGGCACCAAAATTTGAAGCAATGGCAGAACTTTATGGTCACAAGATTAAGTTTTTAAAAATATTCCGTCAGCAAAACCGAGAATTGGCAACAGAATTGGGCGTAAGCTCCTCTCCTACCTTGTTATTTTTCGACGAAGGTAAACAAGTGGCAACAACTATTAGCGGTGGCATCAAAAAAGCAGAGATACAGGAACGTTTGGATTCTATGATTTCAACTGAAGAAGTTAAAGCTATTAAATCCAAACAAAAACCGACTGTTTCGGAATATGATGTAGCAATTTTAGGCGGTGGCCCTGCCGGATTAACAGCCGGAATCTATCTGGGTCAAGCCAAAATAAAAACCGTATTAATTGACCCTGCTTTGCCGGGCGGTTATATGGCTATAACACATCAGGTTTCGAACTATCCCGGATTTACGGAACCACAACCCGGATTTATGTTGGCGCACTACATGAGCGAACAAGCCAAACAAACCGGTATTGATTTTAAAGTGGCAGTAGACATTACTTCTGTTGATTTGATAAAAAAAGAAATTGTGATTGACCAACTCGAAACAATTCGGGCTAAGAAAATCATTATTGCCACGGGAACTACTCCAAATACCATGAATGCACCGGGCGAAAGCGATTACAAAGGTAAAGGAATTTCGTATTGTGCTACTTGCGATGCTAAATACTTTGTAGACAAAGATGTAACTGTTATTGGTGGTGGTAACTCGGCAGTTGAAGAAGCTTTGTTTATTACCAAATTCGCTAAAAAAATAACAATGATTCACCAGTTCGACAAACTTACTGCCAACCAAACTGCCATTGAAACTTTACAGGCAAATGAAAAAATAAACGTGATGTATGAATATGAACCACGTGGTTTTGAAAAAAGAGGTAATAAAATGATTACAACCCTTGAAAACCTAAAAACAAAAGAGCTTTCGACATTGGAATCGGATGGCGTATTTGTATTTATTGGTTTCAAATCCAATGTGGAAGTTCTGGGTGAAACCTTACCCAAAATGAATAATTGGGGTTATATTCTTACCGACGAAGATATGAAGACTAGTATTCCTGATGTATTTGCAATCGGAGATATTATCAGTAAGAAATATCGTCAAATTACAACTGCAGTAGCTGATGGAACAATTGCAGCGATTACTATTTCGAAAGAGATAAACTAAAATAAATTAATTAAACAAACAATTTAAAAATTCAAAATTATGAAAACAAATGTGGGAATAATCGACAGAGCGGTTAGGATGCTGATAGCTATTGTTATTATCGTCTTGTATTTTACTAACGTCATTTCAGGAACATTGGCAATTGTGCTGCTCGTTTTAGCTGTAGTATTTATCCTTACAGGATTAATTAGATTTTGTCCTCTATATTTGCCTTTAGGCATCAATACATGGAAAAAAAAGTAATCAATTTAAATATTATTCAAACACTATAAATTTATGAAAATTAAAATATTATTTCCGGTATTAGTTTTACTTTTTTCATCGTTCGTTAGCCTTCAAGCTCAAAATAAAATTGAAGTAAATTCAAAACAAGTAAATACGATTCTCCAAAAAGATAAAAAATTTGTTGTTCTGGATGTGCGCACAGCAGATGAATTTAATGGCGGTCACATTCAAGGTGCCATAAACATTGATATTCTTCAACCAAACGCTTTTAGCAAGATAGATAAACTCAACCATATCGCCAAATACATTGTTTATTGCCGCACGAATCATCGTAGTGGAATGGCCGTTGAGCACATGATGCAAAGTGGTTTCAAAACTATTTATCAAATGATGGATGGCTTTCCGGGTTGGGCAGCAAATAATTTAGCAATTCAAAAATAGGAATAGATTTAAGGTAAATAAAAATAGGTTATTAAAGATATGGAAAAGATTGTTATTATAGGCGGAGTTGCTGCAGGTGCAACAGCCGCTGCAAAAGTACGTCGTATTTCGCCAACCGCTGAAATTACGATGCTCGAAGCAGGACCTGATATTTCATTTGCTAATTGCGGTTTACCATATTTTATTGGAGGAGATATCAAAAGCAGATCGAAACTGATTTTACAAAGTCCTGAAAGTTTCAAAGAACAATATGATGTAAACGTACATATAAACACCAGCGTAAATTTAATTGACAGAGCCGGACATCAAATCAAGGCTATGGATAATCAAAGTGGTGAACAAAAAACGTTTGAATACACCAAATTAATTCTTGCCCAGGGTGGACGGCCCATCACTCCCACTTTACCCGGGGCAGATTACAAACATGTTTTCACGCTTTGGACATTGGAAGATATGGACAAAATTGCTGGTTATCTTGATGAGAATAAACCTAAAAATGCAGTTGTTGTGGGCGGTGGATTTATCGGGCTCGAAATGGTGGAAGCATTGGTTAAACGTGGTTTGACTGTAAATGTAGTTGAATTGATGCCACATATAATGGCTATCATGGAAGCAGAAACTGCCGGGTTTATTGAAAATGAATTGTTATCTTATGGAGTTGGAATTCATACGAATACAGGAGTTAAAGAAATTACTCCCAATGCAGTAAAACTCGACAATGGAAAAATGATTGAAGCAGATATGGTTCTGCTATCCATTGGTGTTCGACCAACTTTACAACTTGCCAAAGAAGCCGGACTCGAACTGGGCGAAGCGGGCGGTTTATTGGTGAATTCACAATTACAAACCAACGATCCTGATATTTTTGCAGCCGGAGATATGGTTGAAATTGAACATCGTGTAAACGGTAAAAAAGTACGTATTCCACTTGCGGGCCCTGCTAATCGTCAGGGTCGTATTGCAGCAGAAAATGCACTTGGAGGAAATCATGCATACAAAGGCGCATTGGGAACTTCGGTAGTTCGTGTTTTCGAAGCTGTGGCCGGAACTACAGGATTATCATTGAAACAAGCCAGAGCTGCAGGCATAGATGCTGATGCAGTAGTGGTTCATAAAGAACATCACACATCGTATTATCCCGGTGCAGAAACTGTTACCACCATGTTGGTTTACGACCGTACAACAGGAATTATACTGGGAGGTCAAGCAGCAGGCTACAAAGGAGCGGACAAACGTCTTGATGTAATGGCAATAGCAACAGCTGCAAAATTAACTATTCACGATATTGCTGATGTTGATTTTGCCTATTCACCACCCATCGGAACAGCCAACGATGCTATCAATATGGCAGCATACACGGCAGAAAACAGACTGTCGGGCTTTAGTCCTTCCGTAACTGTTACGGAACTTGACACTTATGTTGTTGGTAAAGATCCGGTTTATGTTGATGTTCGTGATGTTTTTGCCTTTGAAAAAAGTCATATTGAAGGTGCTATTCATTTACCGTTAGAATTACTACTTCAACAAATAAATTCAATTCCTGCAGGGCGTCCGGTTATTATTTATGACGAAACCGGAAAAAAAGGACATCAGGCTCTTCGCACGCTTTTGGGTGCCGGATTTAAGGATGTAACTAATATTTCGGGTGGTCACACTTCATTGCAACGCCATGCACGGGCTATTGGTTTTAAACATATAAATATCAATCTGTTACCTGTTGAATCAAAATCGATTCACGAAGAAGTTAAACAAGAGGAACCAGAAGTTATTAATCAGGAAGTAGATTTTAATTCTCCAATTGTAGTCGATGTTCGTACTCCAGAAGAATTTATTGCAGGAGCATATCCGGCTGCAATCAATATTCCACTGGACGAATTAATGCAACGATATGAGGAATTGGGAAATAATGGAGCAAGGGAAATTACTGTGTATTGTGCTACTGGCGCTCGATCGGCTTACGCGCAAAGAACGTTGATGCAGATAGGTTATGAAAATGTAAAAAATGGAGGTGGCTTAGCTTCTATGATGGCTCGCAAAAATGCAAAGCCAACAGCTTCAACAACTGCTTCGAATGAACCATTGATTGTAGATGTGCGTACAGGACAGGAATTTGCCGGAGGTGCATACCCCGGAGCAATCAATATCCCGCTTGATGAACTGCAAAAGCATGTAAATTTATTAGGTAATTATTCGAGAGAAATTACCTTGTATTGTGCTTCGGGTGCACGTTCGGCATACGGGCAACGCGTTTTACAACAACTTGGATTTACAAATATAAAAAATGGTGGTGGTATCATGCAAATGATGTCACGTAGATAAGCTTAAAAAGTAACACCTAAGAAATTAGGTGTTACAACTTTAAAAATAAACAAGTCATTAATTATTCACAATCAATATAATTATGTTATCAGCAATTAAAAACTTACTTGGTTTTGGTCCAAAAACAGATTTTTCTGAATTAGTAAAACAGGGTGCAATTATTTTAGATGTTCGCACCAAAAGCGAATATTCATCGGGACATATTAAAGGTTCAATCAATATTCCGGTTGAGCAACTAAGTAAAAACTTAGGTAAATTGAAAGATAAAAACAGACATATAATCACCTGTTGCGCTTCGGGTTCAAGAAGTTATGCAGCAAAAAGTCTATTGAAGTCAAATGCTTACACGAACGTGTACAATGGTGGCTCATGGTATAGTTTAAATCAAAAGATATAAAACAACTGAAGATTTTAACGAGCAAAATCAACAATCAAACAAAGCAAAAATTATGCAAACAGCATTAATTATAATTGGAACTCTGGTGGCCGTATTCGTGATTTTAAACATCTACGCTCGCGCAAAAATGAAAAATACTCCCTCGGTAGCCGACCACAAAAATATATTGACACTAACCGAAAAGAATTTTCAGCAACAAACTAAAGGTAAAGTTGTTCTGGTAGATTTTTGGGCAGCATGGTGTGCACCTTGTCGCATGATGGCACCTATTTTAAACGATGTGTCAGATGAATTATCAGGGAATGCGGCTGTTGGCAAAATAAACATTGAAGAACAAAAGTCACTTGCTGATAGATTTAAAGTTAGGAGTATTCCTACTCTAATCCTTTTCGAAAATGGAAAAGAAGTAAAACGCTTTGTGGGTGTTAAACAGAAAGAATTTTTGTTGAAGGAAATGAATTCTTTTACTATTTAATCATTTACTATTTACTTATTAATTTATTCAACTGATTACCATGAAAAAAGTCCTAATACTTGGTGGTGGATTTGCCGGAGTGCAAACTGCTATTGAACTTCAGAAAAGCAAATTGTTTGAAGTTACGTTGGTTTCCGATCGGGATTATTTATTTGTTTATCCAATTTCGATATGGATACCTGTTCGTGAGAAAGAATTTGATGATGTGAAAGTTCCTCTGGCAAAAATTCAAAAAAAATATCCTTTCAATTTAATTATCGACAAAGTAAACGGAATCAAAACCACTGAAAATCAAGTTGTTTTTCAGAGTCATGTTTTAAATTATGATTATTTGGTAGTAGCTTTTGGTGCTGATAAAATGCAACATAAAGGAATAATCAACACGCTTACTATCTGCGGAAAACCTGAAATGAGCCTTTCGTTGCGTGACAAATTAGATGGGTTAATTAAACAAGGTACAGGAAAAATAGCAATTGGTTTCGGTGGTAATCCGAAAGATAAATCGGCTGTTCGTGGTGGACCAGCCTTTGAATTGGTATTCAATATTCATCATTACCTCAAAAAGAAAGGGTTACGCGATAATTTCGAACTCACTTTCTTTGCGCCGATGGAAGAACCCGGAGCTCGCATGGGAAAAGGGGCAATGAAAATGGTAAACACGATGTTTGCTAAACAAAATATTCAGAAACGTTTCGGAAAAAAGATTGTAGAGTTTGTAAGCGATGGCGTTATTTTCGAAGATGAATCTAAACTTGAATCGGATTTAATTATGTTTATTGCTGCAGGAACGGGCTCAGCGGTATTAGCAAATACTGATCTGCCGCTCTCGGAAGCCGGTTTTGTTCAGATTGACAATTTTAATCAGGTTCGTGGAATGAAGAATATTTTTGCAATTGGAGATGCTGCTGCTTACGAAGGACCGGAATGGACCGCCAAGCAAGGCCATATTGCCGAAATGATGGGTCGTAATGTGGCTCATAATATTCAGCAAATCGAAAATGGAGCTAACAATCTGAAAGGTTATCAGGAACACTTAAACATTCTTTGTGTAATGGATACCGGCGATGGTGCAGCATTTGTTTATCGCGACAGTAAAAAAGAAATTATGATTCCTATGCCAATTGTAGGACATTGGATGAAACAGGCTTGGGGAACATATTCTAAATTGACGAAAGTGGGAAAATTTCCAAGGTTACCTGGCATGTAAATAAAGACTTACAAAACACATTAAATATATGCCTGAAAACAAAATTGGAAACAAGAATCACTGGTATGATGGTGGTTTCTATGATAAATTTGTAGCACCTAATCAAAAAGAACTTTTCACACAAATATTTAAGCTGATAGAACCGGAAACTAAAATTATAGATATTGGTTGTGGAACCGGCTTTTTTAGTTTTTCAGTTGCCAATAAATGCCAATCTGTTTTAGGAATAGACCTGTCGGCACGTAATATAAATAAAGCGAATCAAAATCTGAGAAACAAGCCAACTGATAAGTTGTCGTTTAGTCATGGCTATTTACGGGATATAATTTCACAAGACAAAGAACATTTTGACTATGCAATTTTGACTTATGTGATTCACGAAGTGAATGAAAAAGAGCGTATTCCGCTCTTACTTGAAATTGCTCAAGTTGCAGATAAAATTATTATTGGAGATTATCTTATTCCACATCCTCGAAATTTTTCAGGTAAACTAACAAGAATTATTGAATTTATTGCCGGTACCGAGCATTATCGAAATTTCAAAAATTACGAAGCAAACGGAGGCATACAATATTTAGCAGATAAGGCAGGATTGTCAATAATTACGGAGATTAAGAATAACACAAATCATATAGCAGTATTATCGAAAAAATAACTAATTAAAACAAAATGAAAAAAGCCACAAAATTTATTATTTCAAAACGCATTATTATTCTCGCCGTATTGGGTGGATTAACCTATGTTGCAAGTAGTTATTTCCATATTTCGTTGTTGTACATTATTTTATTTGGAATAGGAACAGGTGTTATTTTCGGTAAAGTATTTTGTCGTTGGATGTGCCCGATTGGTTTTTTAATGGAAATGATGATGGGTGGAGGCGGAAAAAATCAGTTTTCTAATATGTACCAATACCACAAGATGGGTTGTCCGATTGCATGGGCATCGGGGGTATTGAATAAATGGTCTGTTTTCAAAATAAAAATAAATAACGATACCTGCATTACTTGTGGTAAATGCGACAAAGAATGCTACATTTCCACCCTTGAGCCGACTAAATACAGTTTGTATAAAGAAGGAAAACAAAATCCGGGAATAAGTTATTCTTGTTCAAAGTGTTTGAAATGTGTTGCCGCATGTCCTAATGGAAGTTTGAAGTATAAAGTTTAGTGGGTTGATAATACCTATATAGAAAGAGACATATTATTTTACAGATTACCGATTAAAATCTTCATTATTTGAGCTTTGGTATGTACACCTGACTGTTTATGAACTACTGATCCATTTTTAAAAATCATTAAAGTAGGTACACTTTGAATTTGGTATCGGCTGGCTAATACCTGATTTTGGTCAACATCAATCTTTATTACTCTAATACGTTCTCCCAATTCATCGGCTACCTGTTTCAAAATAGGTGATTGAGTTTTGCATGGACCACACCACAGGGCATGAAAATCGACAATAACCGGTCGATTTTCATTAATTATAGAATCAAAATTTCCTTTCATTTGTTTTTCATTAAGTTTTTAAGAGAATTAGTCTTCAAATTCTTTATACGGATTATGTTTATGTTCTCTGTCTTTCACAATAAGTGTAGTAACAGGAGCTTTCGATTTGTGATTAAAAATAATATCGTGTCCTATGCATAAACCAAAAGAGATATTAAGTTCTGTTTGGTTCTCAGCCAAATAATCTGCTTGTCCGGCAGGATTACAAGATATTCCTTTCGAATCATCGTTCAGAAGTTCTGATGATTTCATTTTTCCGACTTTACAGTCAACCGAATAAACTTCAAATTTTTCAGCAAGTCGTACTTTAAGTTTTGCAGTTTCCTTAGGCATCCCCACACAATTGGCAATGCCAATCCTTTTAATGCCTGATTTTTCGGCATAATTGATAAGTTCTTCTACTCTGTTTTTACCCATCAAACGAGAATTTTCTGCTACTCGCATAGACTCAACATCTGCTTTTGAATATAATTTCTTTTGATCTTCCATCGTGTTTAATAATTCTTCGGTCATTTTATTGTAAAACGCCACAGACCACAAGTTGTTTTGTAATATGATTTTATTGATACATCCGTTTTTCAGACGGGTTTTAAAACTGCCAAATTCTCCACCCGAAAGACTGTATAAAATTGAATTTGTAAGACCTCCATGGGATACTACAATTATTTTTTTACCTTGAAAGTCTGTAGCAATTTTGTTTAAGCCTACCATGGTACGTTCACGCAAATGCTCAAAGTCTTCCTGGTCAGGAATAATTCCATCGGGGAAACGATTTTTCCGCTCTGTCGGAAGTAAACCGGATGCTGCGCCATAACAGCGTTCTACAATTTCTTCTACTACCTGAATCACTGGAATTGAAAGTCTGTCGGCAATTATTTGTGCCGTTTCATAAGCCCGTTTCAATGGACTTGAAACCACCACATCCCATTTTTCTGTTTCAAAATACCGTGATGTTTCAATGGCTTGCTTGCGTCCCAAATCATTGAGCTCAATATCCTCGCACCCTTGTAGTTTTCCTGACGAATTCCAGTCTGTTTCTCCATGACGGATAATGCAAATGGTTGTTGGTAAAGAAATTTGATCTTTTGCATTCATAATTTAACGGCAATTTTATATCTATTTTTTTATATTAATTTCGAAAGTCTTGAATTTTGAATCTTTGTTCTCTCAATACAAAAAGTAGATAAATGACAAACTGATAATAGCTATAAAAAACCACAGCGTTACACCCAAAACAAGTGGTTTTACTCCAACCATTTTAATTGTCGATCTTGACAGTCCGGCACCGATAAAGAAAAGTGTCAATGTCAGACATTGTCGGGCAACAGATACAATTCCATGTGTCAATGGTGTTGGAATATGCAAATAAGTATTCAAGACCATGGCAAGTACAAAAAAGAAAATGAACCAGGGAATTACTATTTTATCGCCTTTCGATTTAAAATAAAACGAAGTGAAAATAGATAGCGGAATGATCCACAAAGCCCGGGTTAGTTTAACTGTTGTTGCAACTTTTAAAGCTTCTTCGCCAAAAGTAGCACCGGCACCAACCACAGAACTCGTATCGTGAATGGCAATGGCAGCCCATAATCCGAATTGATGCTGTGTGAGATGAAGCCAATGTCCTAAAACTGGAAATAGAAACAATGCCACGGCATTCAATACAAAAACAGTTGCCAGTGAAACCGACATTTCACTTTCGTTTGCCTTTGCAATGGGACCTACAGCGGCAATAGCACTACCTCCGCAAATGGCTGTGCCGGATGCGATTAAATACGATGGCACCTTAGATATTCCAAGCCACTTTCCAACCATTATTCCTATAAACATAACACTAACCACCGAAAACAAAGTAAATAGCATTCCATCCGAGCCTGCTTTCACTGAATCGAGTAAATTCATGCCAAAACCTAAGCCTACAACAGAAATCTGAAGTAAATATCTTGATATTTTCTTATTAAATTTCGGAAATGGAGCTCCCAGTGTCAGGGCAAAAACCAAACCTAAAATAAAGCAAAAGGTGGTGAAATAAACGGAGTTAAACAAAGCAACGCAAGAATGATATACATAATTCCATTTAGTCGTTTTGAAAAAATTGGTCGTAATGCCATATAATTTTATATGTATTTTATACGTTTTGATTCGCTTCAACAGCCTTCAAAACAAAATCGGGTGCAGCACAAGGTTTCCAATTGTTTCTACCCACAAAAGCCAGTTCTGTTTCGGCTTCGTTAATTAATTCGTTTTGCTCATTGTAAAGCTTATAGATAAACCAAATCCTTACTCCTTTAATAGCTTTCAAAGTTGTTTTAACCGTGAGTTGTTCATCGTAATGCGTAGTTTTAATAAACCGGAAGTTCATGCGCGTTACCGGAAGCATATATCCCGCCTCTTCAACCGAAAGATATGGAATTCCAATACTGCGAAACAATTCCCACCGAGCTGCTTCGTAATACTTCACATAATTTGCATGGTGCATAGTGCCCATTTGGTCGGTATCGGGATAAGTTACTCTGAATTTATAATCGTGTTCAATCATAAATATGGTGATATGTTAATTGTTTAATTGTTTATTTATTGCTGAATCAATAGTTAATTATTATCACAAGTTTGTTCATGTACAGTACAATTACTCCCGCCATCTTTCACGTTTTCGTCACATCACTCTGGCAATTACGAATCAAACTGACACAATAGGCGTTCAACTAAATAAATTAATAAATCTGTTCGCCCAAAGCAATTTTGAGTTTCAACAAATTGACCGTATAATCAATTTTCGTTTTCAGCAACACAAGTTTGCTTTCGGCCACAGCCGTGAAACTGTCCAATAAATCGAGATTGGTTATAACTCCCGCCTGAAAGTTGGTTTCGGCAAGTGAATAAGCCTGTTGTGCCTGTTCAAGTTGCAATTCCGATTGTGTTACCTTTTTCAGTGCTGACTCAGCATTGGCTTTACTTTCCACTACCTCATTTACAATGTTCCGACGCGCTAATTCTGTCTCTTGATCATTTCCTTGAATGTCTGCTTTCACCTGAATTCGAGCAAATTTCGAACGATTGGCATCAAAAAGTGGAACTTTAAGCCCTACTCCTACTGCATAGTTAGGTGTTAAAGAATTTAAGTTCGGTATATACCCATTTTTAAGCCCACCCGAAGCAAAAAAATTCAAACCCGGATTGTTTTGAGCATTTACCATTTTTAATCGTGTTTCAGCTAAAGAATTTTTCTGATGAGCTAATTTCATCTCGTTCCTGTGTGCAAATGCAAAAGCAAATAACGAATCGTTTGGTGCTAAGATCTGTGGAACCAACAATTCATTTTTCACTGTCAATTTCGTTTCCTGAGGTTTTCCAAGAAAGGAATTCAGTTGACCTAACTGAATCTGAAGTGCAGTTAATATATCTGTTTTTTGATTTTCGATGGCTGAAATGCGCACTTTTGTGGTTATTATTTCGAATTTAGTTGCCGAACCAGATGCCTCTTTCTTCTCAACAAAATGAAGGTGTTCATTGAGAGTAACTAACTGTTCATCTTTGATATGAATGGCTTCCTGCAAAAAAACGATTGAATAATAGTTCCCAACCAACATAAGCGATAACCTTTGTTTTAATTGTTCTACAGAAGTTTGAACCAGTTCTTTATTTTGTTGTTCAAAAGAAACGTTCTTTGCCGTTTTACCAAAATCATAAATCGACTGATTTACATTTATGGCAGCAGAATAATTATCGGCCGGGTATAGCTGAATCGTTTGAAGAACACCATTAATAGGCAATGTGAAAGAGGAAGTCGGACCGATACGCGAATAAGAAGACGTTAAATTGACATCCGGTAAATAGGCTGTTTTTGCCATGCCAATTTTGGCATCTGAAGACGCTATATCATTTTGCGCTTTCTTTATTGAAGGATAATTATGTATCACATCATTGAGAATCTGTGAAAAACTCAATGAATCACCGACAAGCAATTTATTAGTATTTTGTCCTTGAACCAACACCATTGGTAACAAAAGCAAGAATATAGTTATTTTATAGATTGATTTCATTTTATAATTTGATTAAGGCCCCCAAACCCCCGAAGGGGCTTCAAGAGCAAATGTTTGGTGATTTATATTTCTGTCATTACACCTGTCATTACAGGGATTTTAAGTCCCCTTTCGGGGGACTTAGAGGGCTTCTCTTTGATTTTAGCAATAAAATCGGAATAAAACCTATCATGGTAATTAATGCTGCAATCAAAAAGTCATCATCCACTCCTTGAATAAATGCCTGTGAACTAACATTTGACATCAACAGACTCTGTCCTTGTTTTAGAGCGGTTGCAAATGAACCGCCACCGTGTTGCTGAATATAATAGGCCATATTTCTTGTTACACTTTGAAATGCCTGTGAACCGGATTCAACCGAACCACCATACATTTGTGCGTGAAAATTTACTCGTGATGTTAAAACTGTTGATAACAAAGCGACACCTAAACTACCACCAATCTGACGAACCGTATTTGAAATTCCTGAAGCCTGAGCCATTTTCTCACGTGGTATTGTCAATAGCCCTAAGGTACTCAATGGAGTGAATATCAATCCCATGCCAAATCCACGCAAATATAGAGATGTCATAACAAATGATCGTTCAGACAGGAAGGATAATTCGGAATTTAGATAAAAACTAAAAACTAAAAGTCCAACGCCAACAAATACAGGTAATTTTGCATTTACTTTATCCGAAAACCAGCCGGAAACCGGTGAAATAGTACCTTGTATAATTCCTACAGGCAAAAATACTGCGCCCGATTGTAATGCAGTGTATCCCATTGAGTTTTGGAGATAGAGTGGTAATAAAAATGTACTACCAAACATTCCCATACTAAAAACCAACATGACAATATTGCTCATACCAAAATTGTGATCCGACAATAATCTGAGATCAATTAATGGGTTTTTGGTGGTCAATTCATGCGTAAGGAAAACCGCCAGTGCAATTCCTGAAATAGCAAAACATACTAAAATATAGGGCGCTGACCAACCTGCTGAATTTGTTTGTGCATTACCTTCCGAAAGCGCATAAAGCAACAATGGTAAGAATATTACGACCGAAATAAAACCAATATAATCGAATTTTCGGGCACTGGGATTGACAAATTCACGTTGAATAACGATGGTAAATACCAATGCTGCAATACCTACAGGAACATTGACATCAAATATTAATTGCCAACTAAAATTATCCACCAGGTAACCACCAATTAATGGGCCGAAAGAAACGGAAGCCGCAGCAGCAATTGCCCAGAAACCAAGAGCCAAACCACGTTGACGAGCCGGAAATTCACGAGTAATGATAGCCATACCAAGTGGTTGAATCATTCCGGCGCCCAATCCCTGAATGATACGCGACATGATCAACGTAGTTTCATCATTTGACATTCCGCACAACAGCGAACCAAAAGTAAAGAGAAATAATCCCCAGAAATAAACCCTTTTATATCCGAACTTATCTGCAAGCCAGCCAGAAGTTGGTAGCATTACCGCCATGGAAAGCATGTAAGCTGTTATCACCCATTGAATAGTGGATAATCCCACTCCAAATGACGACATGATTTTAGGTAAACTTACATTGACAATAGTACTGTCGAGCACCGCCATAAAGGTACCCAACATGACATTGGCCAACACAAACCATTTGTAATATGGACTTTTTGGATGATATGCAGAATCTTTATTCCGAAGTTTACGTCGAAGTTTGTGTGTATTTGATATTTTCCGCATTATTGTCTGATAATTTTAACCACAGCCGACATACCCGTCAATATATTGAATTCCGATAGTTTACGACCATCCTCAGTTCCATCTATCGAAATTTTAATCGCAACACGTTGTGTCACTTTCGTAAAATTTCCGGAAGCATTATTAGGTGGAATAAGCGAAAACTGGGAAGCTGTAGAAGAAGCCATTGTGAATATTTTACCTGTAAAAGTTACTCCCGGATAGGTATCAAGCAGAATTTTAGATTTTTGACCAAGCTGCAAATTTTCCATTTTGGTTTCTTCCAAATAAACAAGTATCCAGAATTTGGTATTATTATTTATAGTATAAATAGATTGGCCGGGCTGTGAAATATCACCGGCAAGTAACCAACGCTTCGCTACTACTCCATCTACCGGAGAATATAATCGCAGGTTGTTCAATTGAGTAGAAATCACGCCAATCTGTGCCTGAGCACCTGCTACCGCAGTTTCAGCACTTTTAATCTGTGTCCTTGAAACCAGTAATTGTGCTTGCGCAGCTTCCAGTTGAGCCTGAGCTATTTCCTGTGCTTTTTTTAGGTGGTCAAATTGTTCTTTGGTAATAACACCACCGGTAAATTGCATTTTGGCACGTTCAAAATCGTCTTTTGTCTTTTCAAGACCAATTTGCAAAATTTTGATGTTCTTTTGGTCAAACTCATATTTGGCTTCCGTCTGAGCTTTGTTAGCTTGTGTTTGAGCTTTTGCAGAAAGAAACTGTTGTTTCTGTGCCAATAAATCAACACTGTCAAGTTCTGCCAGCAACTGTCCCTTTTTTACCGAATCACCCTCTTGAACATAAAGTCTACTGATACGTCCCATTATTTTCGGACTCACTGAAATATTATCCGATGCTACAACTGCATCATCCGACTTGATATAACTCGAATAATCTTTGTACCAATAAGTTCCACCGATTATCACTATTAAAATAACTACTGCGAGTGGAATGTAAATTTTCAAATCTTTCTTTGCCTTTGTCATAATTTAATATTTTCAATTTTTATATTTTATTTATTTGCTGATAAACAATTAATTGTGAATAATTAATTGTAAATTATTAATTATCTACTGTTCCTTACAACAAGTCGAACTGTTACATGTCGACTTCTCAACAACTAATGTCATTAAAATATCTTTAACCTGTTGCGAAGCTAATGAAAGAGTTTGCAGTTTCTCATCGTCGAGCAATTCAAGTTTCAGTCGCAATTCCTGACTAATTTCTAATTTTATGGCATTAAAATCTGTCACCCCTTTTTCTGTAATCCGTACATTGACAATTCGTCGATCATTAGGATCATAAAGACGTTCCACCATTTCTTCAGCGATTAATTTATCCACTAAACTTGTTACATGTGGTTTTGGCATTGATAATCGACATCCAATTTCGGACATAGATAATATATTATGACGGGTAAGAACGCCCAATACATATAATGATCCCGGATTAAGATTAGTTTTAGTTCGAATTGACTTCGTAAAAGTCTTTGATAACAACGGATGAATGGAAATCAAATTTTCAATAACCGAATCAATGGATATCTTGTTATTTTCTATCATATTATTAAGCAGTTTATTTTTCATTTTGAAATTGGTTACAAATATATAACTATTTTGTTATAGTAATTATTCATTTATTGTAATTTAACAAAGAATTAAATTTCACAGCTAAATAGCCATATTTTCGTTGACAATAACTTAAATTCAACAAATAAACAATTCAACAGTTCAACATTATTTCTTACCTTTGTCGTTCAAAATTTAAAAACCATTTGTAAGGTTCAATAAGTATGATAAAAGTAACTTTCCCCGACGGTTCGGTACGCGAATTTGCCAAAGGCATTACCGGACTTCAATTAGCTGAAAGTATCAGCTCACGACTGGCACAAGAAGTGCTGGCCATTAGTGTAAACGACCAAATTTGGGACCTCACCCGTCCTATCGAAACCGATGCTGCCATCAAACTGCATAAATGGGACGATGCTGAAGCAAAACATGCTTTCTGGCACACCTCTGCCCACTTGATGGCCGAAGCCCTACAGGAATTGTATCCGGGAATTAAATTCGGTATCGGACCGGCTATAGAAAACGGATTTTACTATGATGTTGACCCAGGCGAAGTAACCATTAAAGAAACAGATCTGGCAGTTATAGAAGCCAAAATGGTTGAACTTGTATCACGCAAAGAAGCCATTGTTCGTAGCGACATCAGCAAAGCCGATGCATTGAAACGTTTTGGTGATATTGGTGAAACTTATAAAATTGAAATGATTAACGACCTTGCCGACGGAACCATTACTTTGTATAAGCAAGGTAATTTCACCGACCTTTGTCGTGGACCACACTTACCTACAACGGCTGAAATAAAAGCGATCAAAGTACTTAGCGTTGCCGGAGCTTACTGGCGCGGCGACGAAAAACGTAAACAATTGACTCGTATTTACGGTATCACTTTCCCTAAAAAGAAAATGCTTGACGAATACCTCGTGATGTTGGAAGAAGCCAAAAAACGCGATCACCGTAAACTGGGTAAGGAACTTGAATTATTTATGTTCTCCGAAATGGTAGGCAAAGGACTACCCATGTGGTTGCCACGCGGAACAGCTTTGCGCTTGCGTTTGGAAGACTTTTTGAAAAAAATACAACGTCGTTTCGATTACCAACAAGTAATGACACCGCATATCGGTAACAAACAATTGTATGTTACTTCCGGTCACTATGCCAAATACGGTAAAGATTCGTTCCAACCGATACATACACCCGAAGAAGGCGAAGAGTATTTGTTGAAACCAATGAACTGTCCTCACCACTGCGAAATTTACAAGTTCAAACCACGTTCTTATAAAGATCTTCCATTGCGTTTTGCTGAATTCGGAACTGTATATCGTTATGAACAAAGCGGTGAATTGCATGGATTGACTCGCGTACGCAGCTTTACTCAGGACGATGCGCATATTTTCTGCCGTCCAGACCAGTTGAAAGAAGAGTTTTTGAAAGTAATGGATATTATCTTTATTATTTTTAATGCACTCGATTTTAAAAATTTCGAAGCTCAAATTTCATTACGTGATCCGAACGACAAAGAAAAGTACATTGGTAGCGACGAAAACTGGGATAAAGCAGAAAGTGCTATTATAGAAGCTTGCGCGGCAAAAGGATTAAAAGCCAAAGTGGAACTAGGTGAAGCTGCTTTTTACGGTCCAAAACTCGACTTTATGGTACGTGATGCCATTGGTCGTAAGTGGCAGTTGGGAACTATTCAGGTGGATTACAACTTACCTGAACGTTTCGAATTGGAATACACCGGAGATGACAACCAAAAACACCGTCCGGTAATGATTCACCGTGCGCCATTTGGTTCAATGGAACGCTTTGTGGCTGTACTTATTGAACATACCGCGGGTAAATTTCCATTGTGGTTAACGCCCGATCAGGTAGTGATATTGCCAATCAGCGAAAAATTCAACGATTACGCTTTCCAGATTGCCAAAGAAATGAACGCACAGGATATTCGTGTAACGGTTGATGACCGCAACGAAAAAATCGGACGTAAAATCCGCGACAACGAGTTGAAACGTATTCCGTATATGCTGGTTGTTGGTGAGAAAGAAGCCGAAAACGGTGAAGTTGCTGTACGCCGACAAGGTGAAGGCGACAAAGGCAGCATGAAAGTGGCTGACTTTGCAAAACTGATTACTGATGAGGTAGAAAGTATGCTGAAACAAGCTGAATCATTATAAATGAAATGAAACCTCAAAGTTCACATAGAAATTTTGAGGTTTTTTTACAATTCATTTCCCATTTAAAAACGAATAGTGGATAATTCAATAGTCAATTGAATGCATTCAATCTGGAATAATTTTGTATATTTGCAAACATAAATATTATAACAACTATTTGATATATTTTAGATTTACAACTATCGAATTTCATCGCAAATAGAAATGATGAAAATTCTTTTTCATTCAAATTATTTCTTATCATTAACTACTAAAAACAAACATCATGGCAAAAAGTCAAGACGCAAAAAAAACTGAAAAGAAAGAACCTCTGAAAACTGCAAAAGAGAAAAAGTTGGAAAAGAGAGAAAAGAAGGCAAAACAAAACTAACATAGTGATGCCAATTTCTGTATCGCATTGTTTGTTCAATTTGGGATTGTCAGGTTCGGAACCCATTTTATATAAATGTGTGGTGAAAAACAATAGCACAGAAAAGAATTAACAGGTATGTTGAATAGGTCATTCTCACAATCAATTATACTTGAAGCAAGTCAAACTGCGGTATATATGGGTTCCGGCTCATTACCAGTTTTTGCAACACCAGCAATGATTGCATTAATGGAAAACACTGCCATGAAATGTCTTTCGGATTTACCCGAAGGTAGCACAAGTGTCGGTATTTCTATTTGTGTAAATCATATGAAGGCAATCCCTGTTGGGGCAACTATTCATTGCACAGCTTCGATTACAGCCATTGAAGGACGAAAGTACACGTTTCATGTCAGTGTCACTGATATAACGGAGATTCTCGTTGGAGAAGGCACACATGAACGTGTGGTTGTCGATGTGGAGAAATTTATGAGCAGAATTTGATTGTTTCTAAGATACTAAATAATTTAACTGTTCAAAAGTATCGAAAATTAGTTTTCTAGACCATTAAAAAAAAGAGACACTAACCTAAGTTAGTATCTCTTTTTTTTTAACTTTTGAGCGAAAGACGGGACTCAAACCCGCGACCCTCAGCTTGGAAGGCTAATGCTCTATCAACTGAGCTACTTTCGCAATAAAATTTGAAAATGTGAGAATGTGTTAATTTGAAAAAGGTATACATCTTCAAATTTTCAAATTGTTTCATTTTCAAATTGCTTTTGTTTTGTGGGCAGTGAAGGATTCGAACCTCCGAAGTCGAAAGACAGCTGAGTTACAGTCAGCCCCAGTTGGCCACTTTGGTAACTGCCCATTGTATTATCAAAAGCAGTGCAAAGATAGGTTTAAAAACCCAAACTACCAAACAATATTGGCCATTTTTATAGCTGTAATGGCTGCTTCCACGCCTTTATTTCCATGAATTCCGCCGGCACGATCCAGGGCTTGTTGTAAGGTATTGGTTGTGAGAACACCAAAAATAACCGGACAGCCATCAGCTCGTAAATTTAATTCGGTAATTCCTGAAGTCACACTTTGGCATACATAATCGAAATGCGGAGTATCACCCTGAATAACGCATCCAATTACAATAACCGCAGCAAAGTTGTGGTCTATTTCGCCGTCAAACATAAAATAGTCCATTAATTGTTTTGCAGTGTATGTCAATTCAAAAGTACCGGGTACGTGTACAACTTTAATATTTGTAGGTTTTACCCCATTTTCAATTAAAGAATCGATAGCTCCCTGAAGTAAAGTATGGGTAATTTTCGGGTTCCAATCGGCTACAGCTATAGCATATTCTTGTTCAGATACTTGTTTTTTATCGGGCATCAGATTGGCATCGTAATCCGAAAGGTTTTGATATTGTGTTGCCATAAATATATTCGTTTGAAAGTTTGAAGTTACATGAAATGCGAATTTAACTAATTAATATACCTACAATAGACTTCGATTAAAAACTGTATCCTATTCAGTCCATTGTAGTTTATGTTTGAAAAAAAGCCACTTCTTTTCATAGAAGCAGCTTTTATTTTTATTCTCGTGTTACAAAAAATTACTTCTGAACACGGGCTATATATTTATCAATATCAGCAGCCTCAGGGCTTTTTGGATATTTTTCTTTGATGATTGTATATTTTTTCTCAGCTTTTTCTGGTTGTTTTAACGATTCGTAAACTAAACCTGCTTTTTTCAAATAAACCGGACTCATCACTGTATTGTCCAAATCGGCAGCTTTATCAAAATAACTAATGGCTTTCGATGTTTCTCCCAATTCTACATATGAATCACCTGTTAAACCTATTACTGTAGCTGTAAAATAAGTATCTCCGCCATCGAATTGAGTAAGATATTTTATTGCATTATCGTACTGACCTAATTTATAGTAACAAATTCCGGCATAAGCTGCTGCCAAATTTCCTGACGCTGTAATTCCATATTCCGAAACAATTTCTTTAAATCCAATAGACTCAGGTTCTTTGCCTTCGAGCGCAACACGAAATGAATCAGTTGCAAAAAAAGCCTGTGATTTATACATTTCATTTTGTGCGGCCACTTCGCGAGGTTCTAAATAAAAATTACGAATAGACAATGCTACCAATACTACTAAAACAACTGCACCAACTCCGAATATTATTTGTTTTTGGTATTTTTCAATAAACGCTTCCGATGCAGTTAAAGCATGCTGTACATTTTCTAATTCGTCGTGTTTTTTATCTTCTTTTTTCGACATAAGATTATATTAATTTATTTTCTTTTGTTAATCAGTTTTTTTTAGTTTGGCAAAAGTAGATATTTTCTTTTACATATCGAAATTTTAGACTAGGTTTTTTTGTTAGGTTCTGTAGTTGTTTGTTAGAAAGTTAAAAAACGGCATACATATGTACATTTAACCATATTATTTGAGTCAGAAATGAACAGTATTAAAAAAAATGCTGTATATTTGCACATAGAAAAACTAACCGCATTGTACTGAGATTGGAAAACTCAACGTTTTAAAAATTAAACGAGACATGTCTGGTTTTTAATGGCGGGCTGCGCCTTAGGGTATGTCTTCGACACGGCAGATTACAACAAAAACCAACACCTCAAATCCTATTTATAGGAGTTTTCTCAACTAACGGCAGTGCGGTTTTTTTCAAATACCTCTTTAGTTCTTATGGAATTAGGGAGGTTTTTTATTTTTTAAATATTTATATAACCATTTTCATCTAACTCCTTATCAAATTACCTTCAAAGTGCCACTTCAGTAAACACATCCCATGCTTTTTCCACCGTTTTTACATCCAAAAAAACCACTGAACGTCGCATATTTTTTTCCCGAAGTTGACATTTACGTGGATGAGTTGTCATATATTTTAATAACTGACCAAACACTTCCGATTGATAATAAGAAGATTGTGGATTAGAAACTAAAAAAGCTGTCATTTTTTCGTTTTTCAATACCAGTTTTTCAACACCAAAGTGCATAGCAAGCCATCGCAATTTTACAACAAGAATAAGACTTTGTCCTTCAGTTGGAATTTTACCAAAACGATCTTCCAATCGTTTTTCAAATTCCAGCAAACCTGCTTCATTTTCAATGCTGTCTAACTCACGATACAAACTGATGCGTTCCGAAACATTTTCAATATAATCAGAAGAAAACAACACTTCCAAATCTGAATCAATCTGACAATCTGTAACAAAAGCTGTTGATGCCTCACTTTCAGCCCGCTCATCAGCATATAGTTCGGAAAATTCTTCATCTTTCAGCTCGTGAACCGCTTCGTTCAAAATCTTTTGATATGTTTCGTAGCCCAAATCGGCAATAAATCCACTTTGCTCTGCCCCCAACATGTTTCCTGCCCCACGGATATCCAGATCCTGCATGGCAATATTAAATCCACTGCCCAACTCTGCAAAAGTTTCGATTGCCTGCAATCGTCGGCGTGCTTCGGGAGTTAACAAACTTAGTTCCGGTGCAAGCAAATAACAGAATGCTTTACGATTGCTGCGTCCTACCCTACCACGCAATTGATGTAAATCGCTTAAACCAAAATTTTGAGCACTATTTATAATAATGGTATTGGCGTTTGCTATGTCAATTCCCGATTCGATAATGGTGGTTGCAACCAACACATCGTATTCATAATCAATAAAATCGATTATCACTTCTTCCAATTTATCGGCCGGCATTTGACCATGACCTACTGCCACACGGCAACCGGGAACAAGTCGTTTAATCAATGCCTCAATATTATAGATACTTTGAATACGGTTGTTGACAAAGAAAACCTGTCCGTTACGATTCATTTCCAACTGAATGGCTTCGCGAATTACGTCTTCGTCAAACAAATGAATTTCGGTTTGTACCGGATATCGATTGGGTGGTGCCGTATTTATAATCGACAAATCGCGAGCACCCATTAACGAAAACTGCAAAGTCCGTGGAATGGGAGTTGCCGTCATTGTCAGCGTATCCACATTTATTTTCATTTCCTTGAGCTTTTCCTTAATAGTAACGCCGAATTTTTGTTCTTCGTCAATAATAAGTAAACCCAAATCTTTGAATTTCACACTTTTCCCAACCAATTTATGTGTTCCGATCACAATATCAACATCTCCTTTTCCTAATCGTTCCAACACTTCTTTGGTCTGTTTGGACGAACGTGCCCGACTCAGGTATTCTATTGTACATGGAAAATCCTTTAAACGGTCTTTAAAGGTATTAAAATGCTGCAAAGCCAAAACGGTAGTTGGAACCAACACAGCAACCTGTTTACTGTCGGTTACTGCTTTAAATGCAGCTCGAATAGCTATCTCGGTTTTTCCAAAACCCACATCACCACAAACCAATCTGTCCATGGGTAAAGTCGATTCCATATCTTTTTTTACATCTGCGGTCGATTTTACCTGATCGGGCGTATCTTCATAAATAAATGATGCCTCGAGTTCTTGCTGTAGGTAACTGTCAGGCGAATATTGAAAACCTTGTTCGCTCTTTCGTTTCGCGTAAAGTTTTATCAACTCGCGGGCAATGTCTTTTACTTTCGATTTGGTACGTTCTTTCAAGCGTTCCCACGCGCCGGAACCAAGTTTATTGATGCGTGGTGCTTCACCTTCTTTACCTTTGTATTTAGAAATACGGTGCAAAGCATGAATGCTGACAAAAATAATGTCATCGTCCTTATAAACGAGCTTCACCATTTCCTGCATTTTTCCGTTCACATTGGTGCGTACCAGTCCACCGAAGGTTCCCACGCCATGATCTACATGCACCATATAGTCGCCAATCTGGAACTGATTCAGTTCCTTAAGCGTCATTACTACTTTACCCAGACGAGTTTTATCCGTTTTGAGTTGAAATTTATGAAAACGATCGAAAATTTGATGGTCGGAATAACATAGTAGCGACAAATCGTGATCGATAAAGCCTTCGTGTAAGGTATTTTTTACAGGTTGAAAGGAAATGGCATCACCACGATCAGTAAATATAGCTGCTATACGGTCAGTTTGTTTGGTACTATCGCTCAGAATGTAAATCTGATAACCATTATGCAACCATTTTTTGAGGTTGTCACTAACCAGATCGAAGTTTTTATGAAAAATCGGTTGAGGCGAAGTATTGAAAGCAATCGTAGTTTTATGCTGAAAATGCGATTTTTCGCCCCATTCCATTTTTCGGAATGGAGTCACTAATTGAATGAAATCATCACCGGTAATTTGAGTTTTGCGCAGACTGGAAGTTTTATGCTCTCCAGCATTCGCTTTAACCAACGCTTCATCGTAAAGTTGATTAATTCGCTCACGCACAAACAGAACATTTGAAAACGTAATCCAACTTTTCGAGTCAATAAATTCCAGGAAAGATACATGAGGAGAAGATGTATCGTGGTGCAAATCTGGCACAATAACAATTTCGGTTTTATGTTCCTGCGAAAGTTGCGTTTCGATATCGAAAACACGAATGGTTTCCACTTCATCACCAAAGAAATCGCATCGATAAGGCAATTCGAAAGCAAAAGAGAAAATATCCACTATACCTCCCCGTACAGAGAACTGCCCGGGTTCATACACAAAATCGACCCGTTCAAATCCATACTCCTGGAGCATTTCAACAATAAAATCGATACTTATGCTTTCGCCCACGGACATTTTCAACATTTTGTTTTTCATGCCCTGTACCGAAATCACTTTTTGCATCAACGATTCGGGATAGCAGACCACAACGCATGGAGACGAATTATTTGCCAAACGATTGAGTACTTCAGTACGCAGAATTTCGTTGGCAGCATCCAGTTGCGACAATTTGATTGCTCTTTTAAAAGATGATGGGAAGAAAAACACATCATCGGTAGAAAGCATTAGTTTCAAATCGTTGTACAGGTAAGCTGCCTCATCTGCATCGTTCATAACCAAAATATGGGTATTCGGATGCGCTTTGAAAAGAGAAGCCACCATTAAGGCAGATGAGGAACCACTCAAACCGGAAATTTTTACGTTTGGTTCGAGTGAAGAAGCCCACGAAACAAGTGTCTTAACTTGTGGATGATGAGCATAAAGTTGTTGAAAATCGGAAAGAATCAATGCTTTTTTTATTGGTTAATTGGTGATTAGTTATCCCGATAGCTATCGGGAGGTTAATTAGTTGTGTGGTTGAATAGATGATTAGTTAATTAGTTAAGTGGTTGAGTGATTAATGGTTTTTATTTTTATAAAATCTGATATAACGATTTAATAATTTGACTCTTTTCGAACATTGTTCTTATAAATTCAATTTTCCGTTTCACTAACTGATTAACTATTTAACTAATTAACTAATATCTAACTTTATCCTCTGCCAACGTCCATGTTTTGAATGCAACAATGGCTTCTTCGGGTAATAATTGAGTAGTTCTCACACGACGATTCTTTGGTTTTAATTCAATTTCGTCGTAAATAAACGAATCATCGAAACCAATATTTTTAGCTTCGGCTTTGGTGTTTCCATAATATATTTTATCTAGATGTGCCCAATAAACTGCACCCAAACACATAGGGCAAGGCTCGCAGGAAGTATAAATCTCGCAGCCGACCAAATCGAAAGTTCCTAACTTTTTGGATGCTTTACGAATGGCATTGACCTCGGCATGTGCAGTAGGATCGGTATTTGCAGTTACACAATTCACACCGGTAGCAATAATTTTTCCATCTTTTACAATTACAGCACCAAAGGGTCCCCCACCGTTTTTGATATTTTCTAATGACAAAGCAATGGCTTTGCGCATAAATTTCATTTTAGAATCCATATAATAAGTACTCCCAATTTTTAAACAGATACAAAGATAGTCTATTTCAGAATAAAATTAAGCTTACTGAAAAATTTGACTTGGTATGACTCTTTAAAATGAATAAATTATTTATTGATTTGACACTAAAACTGATCTTTTATTTTCATAATTGAAATATATGTTACACAACATATATTATTAACCATAACATATTTTTTGACATAATAATTTCAATTAATAAATACATAGTACCTAAATTTTCAATTTTGCGAGTAATTAGTCTAAAATTATTTCAATTTGAAAGTACAGTGCGGAGTGCTAATTTGGTAATTGCCAAAGATTGTTGATAACTGAATTAATTGTTGATAAATATTCATGACTTTGAAATAGTTCTTAACTGGAAATACCTTATATTTGTCAAAATTACTAACAAAATTAAAACTACGTTTAATTAATTCAACAACTTTATGAAAAAAGTGATTTCTTTTTTTGTTGTGCTAATGATTGCTCAGCTTTCGTTTTCGCAAGGATTGGTGAAGGGAATAGTGGTCGACAAATCCACTAATGAAGCTCTTGTAGGAGTAAGTGTATATAATCCTGCTTCAGGTGTAGGTGTAAGTTCAGGGCTCGATGGCAGTTTTGCTTTTAAACTTCCAGCCGGTAAACAGGAACTTACAGTATCTTACATAGGATACGCTACTCAAACAATCCTGGTATCGGCAGGCAATCCAAATTTAGGTAATATTGCACTGGAAAGTGAAACTATCGGACTAAAAGATGTAACTGTGACTTCTTCGGTGGCAATTCGTCGTAAAACTCCGGTTGCACTTTCAGTTATATCACCTGTTTTTATCGAAACAAAATTGGGTACTCAGGAATTTCCCGAAATTTTAAAATCAACTCCTGGTATTTATGCAACAAAACAAGGTGGTGGATACGGAGACTCACGTGTTAATTTACGTGGATTTGAAGCTCCAAATATTGCTGTTATGATTAATGGGGTGCCTATGAATGATATGGAATGGGGTGGTATTTACTGGTCAAACTGGGGTGCATTAAGCGATGTAACACGTTCAATGCAGGTTCAACGTGGATTAGGTGCTTCTAAAGTTGCAGCACCTTCATTAGGAGGATCTATTAATGTGGTAACCCGTTCGACGGATGCTATAAAAGGTGGTTCTGTATCGTACGGTATTGGAAATGATGGCTATTCAAAAATCGGATTTGCAGTTTCTACCGGATTAACTAAAGACAATTGGGCAATTACATTATTGGGATCAAAAACGGTAAGTAATGGATATATTCAGGGAACTGAATATGAAGCCTATTCCTACTTTATAAACATTTCGAAAAAAATTAATGATTCACAACAATTGTCATTCACTGCTTTTTCAGCACCTCAGTGGCATAACCAACGTAACAGTGGTGATAAACTAACCATTGCACAGTGGCAACTGCAACCGTTGAAATACAAATACAATGCGTCTTATGGTTTCGATATGAACGGTCAACGTAAACTATCTTCTTATAATTATTATAACAAACCTCAAATTTCTTTGAACCATTTCTGGACTATCGACGAAAAGTCAAGTCTGTCGACTGCCGTATATCTTTCGTTAGGAGATGGTGGAGGCTGGGGAGGCCAAGGTTACACCAGTACTGACCGGACTAACTGGTATGGTTCAACTGGTGGAACTCCCAATGGTTATGATGCTAATGGAAACATAATTCCAAACGGTTTCAGGAATGCTGATGGAACATTTAATTATGGACATATTTATGATTTAAACAAACCCGGCATTTCAAATCCAAACGGATCACAAATGATTATGTCAACTGCAATTAACAAACATATCTGGTATGGGGCTTTATCAACTTTTAATACTAAGATAGGTCAGAATATCGATTTTTATGGTGGTTTGGATTTACGTTATTATAAAGGTACTCACACTAACGTTATAACTGATTTATACGGAGGAAACTTTTTTATTGACATTACTTCACAACGCCCCCTTTTAAGTAATACAGCATGGAAAACAAATAAATTAGTAGTTGGTGATGTTGTTTATCGTGACTATGATGGTTTTGTAGCCAGTGAAGGTGTATTCGGACAAGCTGAATACAATAAAGATGGTTTAAGTTCATTTGTTTCCGCTTCGGCTTCAAATACTTCGAACTGGCGTTATGACCGGTTCTACTATGATGCAGCTTATGCACGTTCCAAAACAGCAAATTTCCTGGGTTATTCTATAAAAGGTGGTGCAAACTACAATATTAATTCTAATCATAATGTTTTTGCTAACATTGGTATCATTTCACGTGCTCCGTTCTTCTCAGGTGGTGCTTTCCTTCAATCAACCACAAGTAATGAATTAAACCCAAATGCTGTGAATGAAAAAGCATTTTCAGCAGAATTAGGTTATGGTTTCCGTTCGAAATATTTTACAGCAAATTTAAATGTATATCGTACAAACTGGATTGACAAAACCTTGGTTCGTGCTATTAATGCAAATTTACAGAATAGTTTGGTAGCCAATATGCAAGGAGTGAATGCACTTCATCAGGGTATAGAATTAGACTTCGTAGCCAAACCGGTAAAAGATTTGGAATTAACCGGTATGATTTCGTTAGGCGATTGGAACTGGCAAAATAATGCTACCGGTTACCTTTATGATAGCCAGGGACAACCTGTTGATGCTAGCGGTAATGTAGTGCCTATGTTAAGTCCCCAACAAGGCATAGTGAATGTAAACCTACAGGGTATACACGTGGGTAATTCTGCTCAACACACTGCTGCAGTTGGTTTAAATTATCAAATTTTAAAAGGTTTCCGAATTGGTTTGGATGGAAATTATTTTGGACGAAATTATGCTTATTTCAATATTTCATCTGTAGGCACAAGCCTTGCAGCATCAGATTTTGCTCAACCATGGATGATACCGGATGCTATGACTTGTGATTTTTCTGCAAACTACCGTTTCAAAATTGGAGAATATGATGCAGCTTTAACCGGAAATATATTCAACTTATTGGATGCTGAATATATTACAGATGCCACAGATGGTGCTGATCATACTTCGAAAACTGCCACTGTATTTTATGGCTTCGGACGTACCTGGTCAATGAATTTGAAAATCAGATTTTAATTAAAACAATTCATTCAATAAAAATTATAAAACAATGAAAAAGATATATTATCTTGTAAGTATGGCAATACTGGCCTTATTTACTGCTTGTCAGGATTATAATGCAGTAAACTTTCCCGGAACTTCTGCAACAGCCACTAATGTAGTTCAATATAATTATACATTAACGGATGCCGATTACACTACCATAGCTACTGCAATAAAGAAACCTGTTAATGACTCAATTACCTTATTGAAAACGCAATTAAAAACTGCCAGTAAAACTGATTCAGTTACTCTTAATGCAAATATCACCCGATTGAATCTTAAATTAACGACGGATTCAGTTTATATAAAAGCATCGTATATTGCCAGTAATAAATTTTTTAATGCAAAGTTGAAAGCAAAGGATTATATTCCTTATCTTTTAAATACTAATTATATATATACTGACAATGGTTCAACATTTAAAGTGACCTACAATAACGTTGATAATGGAGATACTTTATCAATTCCTGCTGCCAGTAAATTTACATTAGTTGATGCCGATTATATTTCTATGGGTTCCGGTACTAATCAACCCGGTCAGTATAAAGAAATATCTTCTGTAATGCCTGCCATGACTTATTTAAATCAATATTTAAAAATAAAATGTGCTTATGCAGTTGCAAACGATGTGAAAGTAGTTAGTTACTTGTATTACGATTCTAACAAATCAGCAAAGAAACAATATCGTATATTGAAATTTGATGGTCAAAACTGGCTTGGGTCTTCCGATCAATATATTAATAATGGAAAAGAATGGCTTTATGATCCTACTATTTATGTTCCTTTAGTAAAAGGTTCACCTAATAATCTTTATGTAATGGCATTTATTAACTATTTAATTCTACATAAAGATGATGCAGTCAATCCGACTCCATGGTATCCTAAAGGAACTTATGTAAATGAAGAACATTATTATGGATTCAGTGCTTACTATCCTGAAATAATTTGTACAGCTGATCGTACAACCTATGGTGATGCAGCAATAAAAGCAGCAACTACAACAGATGCAAAAAATGCGTTATTCAAACAAAGAGTCATCGATGCCATGCCACTATTCACGCAATTAAATTTCCCTTTATTGAAATCGGAAGTTTCAGGGTTACAACAATACGTGATATTTACTATACCTTCATATTATAGTTCCAGTAAAATCGGATTAGTGACAATCAAGATGAAATGTACTGTTTCGGGAACATCGACAACACCGGCTGTATATGAACTTGTAAGTTATGTTGAAACTTTTTAATGATTTCTTAAAGAAAAGAAAATAGATTTCTATGAATAAAAAAGCTGTCATCGGGTTCGATGGCAGCTTTTTTTTGTGTCAAAACCTTTTGTAGTACGAAGTACCCAAAAGAGTTTTTTGAACTAAAGTTTGTAACTTGACAACTCTCAAAAGTAATGTGTATTCCTTGAGTATTGTTCTAAATTGTTTCATAAAAAAAAACGGCTTTTCAAATCAAAAGTTTGATCTGAAAAACCGGTTATTATTTTATAAACCAACTAAAAATTAAAGCAACCACGGAAATCGAAAACAAGTTTCGTTATAAAGGCAATAGTCTGCAATTCCATTCACTGCGAATGTTTTTACTATCTTAGCTTCCGAAAGTAGTTCTTTTGCAAATTCAAGCGTAGTGCCTGTTTTCACCCGGTCATCCACTAACAAAATACGTTTACCTTTAAAATCAAAATCAATTTCGGCCAATAATTTGGGTTTGTCGTACAACTTATTTTGCATGGCATCGCGCAAATTCAGCTTCAATAAATGGAATTCGCATCCCAGTCGCTGGTTAATCATAGCTGCCGGAATTATTCCACCGTTAGCAATGGCCACCACCATATCGAATGTTTCGGGAATTTCTAACGTACGGGTACGTTCCAGTACTTCATCAAAAGACTTCATCTTAATTTACAATTTAAGGATTTACAATTTACAATTTAAGAAGAAGACTCTACTTACTATAAACTACCTACTAAAAACTATTTTTTCAACGTTTTCAGTAAGAAATATCCACCAAACAATTGAAGTAACATACCTGCAACGCCTAAACGAATATCCTGCATGGCAGCAAACATGCTTCCGGTTAATGCAAGTTCGGCCAGTGTGCCAAATCCCTGATAAAACAAAATAACGAGTAGCAAACTACTTAAACGAACTTCTTTGGTGCGGTAAGCCATATAAGCAGCAGCACTGGCCAAAAGGGTTGATTTAATCAGTAAAATCGGGAGCATTTCTGCAGCTGGCATGCCGAAAAGGAAATGATTGATAAGCGGTGATGCTACAGCTGTCAGTAATCCTGTGAAAAAACCGTATTTATAGGCTGCAATCAGAGTGAAAAAGTAAATAGGCAATAACATTTGTCCACCCATTGGTAACAGGTGACAAATTTGTGGTAGCACTATGTTTCCAGCAACAAAAAGTGTGGCAAAAGCATAAGATTTTATCTCATTTGCTTTGAGTGAGTAAAGTTTGATTGTAGTTTCCATAGAAAAATAATTTATGAACTTTATTAAAATGATTAAGTGCTTTTTTCAATCTGATTATTTTTATTTCAGCATTATTGAATGACAAAAATAGCAATAATCGCTGAATAATGAAACAATTTTAAAAAGAATTAAAAGGAGACACTTAAGGGTGTCTCCTTTTAAGTTTAAACTACATAAGTTGTAGAAGCAGTATCGCCACCTCTTCCAGTCCAGTTGGTATGGAAGAACTGACCACGGGGTTTGTCAACTCGTTCGTAAGTATGAGCTCCGAAATAATCACGTTGAGCCTGCAACAGATTAGCAGGTAAGCGTTCACTGCGCAATCCGTCGAAGTAACAAAGTGCTGAAGTAAGTGCAGGAACCGGAACACCATAAATCAAAGCAGTTGCGCAAACACGACGCCATCCGGCTTGTGCTTTTTCAACGATTTCTTTAAAATATGGATCAAGTAACAAGTTTTCCAAGCCAGGATTAGTATCGAAAGCTTTTTTGATATCGGCTAAGAAAACAGAACGAATAATACATCCACCACGCCACATCAAAGCGATTCCGCCGTAATTCAAATCCCATTTATATTCTTTGGCTGCTTCCATCATTAGATTGTAACCTTGAGCGTACGAAATAATTTTTGCTCCAAACAAAGCATCTTTCAGGTCGGAAATCATTTGAGCTTTATCACCTATGAATTTTGCTTCGGGCCCGTTGATTGCTTTTGAAGCCAGAACGCGCATGTCTTTTTGAGCCGATAAACAACGAGCAAAAACGGATTCTCCGATTAAAGTCAAAGGAATACCAAAATCGAGTGCAGTAACTGCTGTCCATTTACCTGTTCCTTTTTGTCCTGCAGTATCAAGAATTTTTTCTACTAATGGTTCACCATTTTCGTCTTTGAAACCTAAAATATCACGGGTAATTTCAATCAGGTACGAGTCCAGATCACCTTCATTATAGGTTTTGAAAACATCATGCATTTCGTCTGCACTCAGCCCAAGTAAATCTTTCATCACCTGATATGCTTCACAAATAATTTGCATGTCACCGTATTCAATACCATTGTGAACCATTTTCACGAAATGACCGGCACCGCCTTCACCAACCCAGTCGCAACAAGGAGTACCATCTTCCACTTTGGCCGATATTGCCTGAAAAATCTCTTTCACAGCAGGCCATGCTGCCGGTGATCCACCTGGCATCATCGATGGTCCGAGTAATGCACCCTCTTCACCACCCGAAACACCGGTTCCAATGTAAAGAAAACCTTTACTTTCGACGTATTTGGCACGGCGAATCGTATCAGGATAGTGTGAGTTACCACCATCAATAATAATATCACCTGCTTCCAAATGAGGAATAATCAGTTCAATAAAATCGTCAACCGGCTTTCCTGCTTTTACGAGCATCATTACTTTACGGGGTTTTTCGAGCGATGCACAAAGTTCATCAATGGAATGTGCTCCGATGAAGTTTTTTCCAGCACCACGACCAGCCATAAACTCGTCAACACGAGCAACAGTACGGTTAAAAACGCCTACAGTAAATCCTTTACTTTCCATGTTCAATACCAGGTTTTCGCCCATTACGGCTAATCCTATCAATCCGATATCTGCTAGTTTTTTCATAAATAAATTAATTTATATGTTTTGTTATTTCGTTAATTGGTTGAATAGTTGAAAGGTTGATTTGTAAATGAATAAATTGTAATTCATTTAAACCCCAACTCTTTCAAAATCTTCAAAGTATTATCTTCTACATTCTTTGTATGAATGGTAAATGCCGGAAATTCACGTCGTGTAGGATAATCACCACGTAGTTGTTCAAATTGTTCGGTGTTATTTCTGAAAGAATAATCATCATTCCGTATGTCATAAGTCGCTAATACGGCTTTAGAGAAGATCTCCTGTTCACTCAAACCAGAACCATCCAATTCAATAATCGGTTTTGTTGGCAATTCAACTCCTGAAGGAAACCAATTGTTCAGACCAAGATCGAAAAAATCACTGATTGCCAGTACACTCATTTGTGTTCCTTTTGCTTTGCCATCTTTAGAATATCCGGCAATATGTGGAGTCGCAATTTTAGTCAAAGATAGTAATTCCAAATCTATGTCAGGTTCATTTTCCCAACAATCACAAACAAATTCTGATATATGTCCGCTTTTAAGAGCATCTTTCACTGCTTCGGTTTCCACTACTTCACCACGACATGAATTAATCAGAATAGGTTTCCTTATCAATGAAGATAAGAACGTTTCGTTAGCAAGATGATAAGTGGCGTCTTCTCCTTTTAAATTCAATGGAACATGCAATGTAATGATGTCAGCTTGCTTCCTGATTTCTTTCAAACTTACAAAAGAATCAGATCCTTCGGCTCTTTCTCGGGGTGGGTCATTCAGAAGCACTTTCATGCCAAAAAGTTCACAAATCCTTGCAACTTTACTTCCTACATTCCCCACTCCTACTACACCTATACACAAATCTTTTAATTGAAGATTTTTAGTTTCTGCTAACACCATTAACGTTGAAGCGATATATTGTTCAACCGATTTTGAGTTACATCCCGGTGCATTGGTCCATTTGATGCCGGCAGCATCGCAATAATCCGTATCAATATGGTCGTAACCAATTGTCGCAGTTGCAATAAATTTCACTGAAGAATCTTTCAGCAGTTTTTCGTTACAAATTGTTCGGGTACGTGTTACAATAGCATCGGCATCTTTCACTATTTCCGGCGTTGTTTTTGAACCGGGTAAATAAACCACCTCAGCAACACCTTCGAATGCATCACGAATATACGGAATTTTATCGTCAATAATTATTTTCATATAACTGAAAGAATACAACCCCCAACCCCTAAAGGGGGGCTAAGTTAGCATCGTCTATTTAATTTTTTAATCGTCAAAGGTGAATATGAGACAAAAGTAGATTAATTTCCCTTTAGGAGTTAAGGGTTTGTTTTATTTAATATTTAAACCTATCCTTAAACGCCCAAAGTCCTAATGCCGGATTTGAAATATAAAAAATTTCTTCACCATCAGACATTGTATTGTAACCATCACGCAATTTTGCAGGGTTGTATTTGGCTGTAACTTCGTCAATATCTGCATAGTTGAAACCAACACTTTCAATCTCGGATTTCGATAGGTTTTCAGCACCTTTTCCGGGACAATAAGTTACACTAAAACGACCTTCGGAAGAACCGTGAATCAAATGTGCAGCAGCACTCAGATTATTTCGCAATTCTTCATTTTCGTCACAGTTTTTCAAAGTTGTAGGCGTTCCAAAATATCCGTATTTACGAATAAGCCGGTCAATTTCTTTGTCCTCACCAAACTCTTTAAGTGCTGGAGCTAATACAATTAACTCTCCTTCATCATCAATAGCCATACGTGTACGGTAAATCGATTTATTCCCCAACCACGTGCTCTTGAATTCGGTTGGATCAAGATAAACTACTACTTTTTTCAAAGGTTTGTCGAGCATTTCGAAGTTAACAAGTAACGCCAACTTTGCGGCTTTGTCAAAAACTTCAAAATCGTCCCCAATAAATAATCCTCGCGTTTTAATTTTACCATCGATTTTATCCAAACCAACTACAGTTTGCACATAAACTATGGGCATATGATTGGTGAAATTTTCCGAAGCATAATTAAATATCCGACGAACAGGCGTATCGGCATGACCCATCATCCGTTCCATTCCGTAAGCTGCTCCGACGAAGTGACTTTTGTTGATTCCTTCCACTCCACCGGTTCCTACAAAAATATTCTTATTATAGTTTGCCATTCCAACCACTTCGTGAGGAACAACCTGACCAATGGATAAAATAAGGTCGAAGTTACCTTCTATTAAAAGCTTATTAACCTGAGCCGGCCAGGGAAATTCAACGGCGCCTCCTGAGACTTCTTTTACAAATTCAGCAGGAACAGTGCCTACAGTCACCACATCATTTCGCCAATCGTGTTCGCGGATAAGTGAAGCCGGCATAGAACCAAACATGTGTTCAATCTGATGATCGGTCATGGGTGAATGTGTACCAAGTGCAGGTAATACATCCGTTAATGCATCGCCATAATATTGCCAGGTAAACTCAGTAAGTTCTCCGGCACGACTAGGTAAACGAGTATAATCAGGAGGAATGGCAAGCACTTTATGCTTCTTACCTATTTTATTCAATGCTTCAAAAAGACCTTTTTTTAAATCTTCGGCATTGAGTTCCAGTTCAGTTGAACCTATTTCGTAGTACATCATATATTTACTATTTTTTCATTTACTATTTACCATTTAAGATCAAGTCTTTTTACAATTTATTTATTTAATATGAAGATTAATTCTATTTACTATTGTTTCTTTAGTTGAGCTGTGTCAATATTCAATGGTAAATAACTGAATTTTTTACTCTTTACTTTCTGAATGTTTATTCATATCTGAATTTAATTTCTTCTTCATCGTGGTAATTGAACTTACAATAATCTTTAATAACTCGAGATTTTCTGCCATTAATTCTTTAAGTAAATTTTCTTGAATCAAACCTGATTCAACAATTAATTCTAACCAATAAAGTGTCTCATCTAACTCTTATTCAACCATTTTAAGTTTATTAAGAAAATCCTTATCCGATTTTCCTAAACATGCTGAACGATAATTTGCTCCGGGTGATGTTCCTGAACGAATTATTTGTTTACCTAAAGTATTACCAGTGTTATTGTTTGGTAACTTTTCAGAAAGCTTTATGATTCTAAGTGCAAAAACTTTCAATCGGTGCTTAAGTTGAGCTGCGTCCATCTTTAATAGTAAATTGTAAATGACTAAATTGTAAATGAGACTATCTTTTTACCCTCGCATTTCCACCCCAGATACTCCAAACCATTTCTTCATCAGCCGGTTGTGCGTAATCTGTAAGGAAAGTTGTAGCCAAAGCGCCTGATGCCCAACCAAATTGAGCCCATTTTTCAGGTTCCCATCCTTTTAGAATGGCATAAAGCATACCACCAACAAAACCGTCGCCACCACCAATACGGTCGAGTACATTGATTTTGCGTGGTTCAATGACTTGCCACTCATCGCCATCGAGCATAATAGCACCCCAAAGATGTTCATTGGTATTGATAACCTGACGTAATGTTGTTGCATATACCGAAGCATTAGGAAATGCTTGTTTTACACGACCTATCATGCCTTTAAATCCGTCAATCTGGGCATCTATACCTTTTCCACCTGCTTCAGGACCTTCAATGCCCAAACAAAGTTGAAAATCTTCTTCATTTCCGATTAATATATCAGAAACTGAAGCAATTTCAGTGAAAATTTCACGTAATTCTTTGTCGCGACCTTTCCAAAATGATGCACGATAATTCAAGTCAAACGAAATGCGTGTTCCGTTTTTCTTAGCATAGCGAGCCAATTGCAGACAGAAATTACTTGTTTCGGGTGACAAAGCACCAATCAAACCTGATAAGTGTAAAATTTGTACACCGTCTTTTCCAAAAATTCTTTGCAGATCAAAATCCTTTACATTCAATGTTCGACCGACTTCACCGGCACGATCGTTAAGTACACGTGGACCTCTGGATCCAAATCCGCTATCCGCAATATTGAATTGATGACGGTAACCCCATGGATCACCTTGTGCCACTTCAGGGCCTTCATAATCCATATTGCGACTTCTTAAATCACTTTTAATCAATTGTGCAATGGGACTATCTTTTACAAAAGTTGTCAAGACCTTAACTGGAAGGCCCAAAAAGGAAGATATGCTAGCTACGTTTGTTTCAGCACTTGATGCTTGCATATCATACAAGTGACTACTGTGAACCGGTTGGCCGTTAAACGGAGTTATTCGAACACCCATACTGGTAGCTACCAAAAGTGAGTAAGCGCAATCTTTTTTCAATTCAATGCTCATGATATTTGATTTTATTAGTTGTGTGATTATTTGGTTGACCCCTTTAGGGGAACTTATTTACTTTTGTCTCGAATATTTTTTCCTTATAAATTAAGAATTTAAATAGTCGGTGTTAATTCAACTCCCAATTAGGGGTTGGGGGTTATTGTTTAATTAAATAGCGTCCTAGAAATTCCCATTTCCAATCCACGTAGTTCGGCCATACCTCTGAGCATGCCTATACCGGAATATCCCGGATTGGTTTTTTTGTGTAAATCATCCAACATTTGATGACCATGATCGGGACGCATTGGAATATTGCGTTTATATGAATATTGTACTACCAACAATGCTTTCATAGCTTCGTACATATCTACATCGCCCTCCAGATGATTGTCTTCGTAAAAATCTCCTTCGTCGTTACGATGTGTACTACGGAAGTGAACATAGTAAAGTCGTTCTCCGAATTCTCGCAACATTGAAGTTAAATCATTAATCGATGAAACACCAAAAGAACCGGTACATAAGCAAATTCCATTTGCCAAACTTGGCACTGCTGCAAAAAGTTTGCGAACATCATCAGCTGTGCTTAATATACGTGGCAATCCTAAAATTGAACGTGGAGGATCATCAGGGTGAATAGCCATTTGCACACCAACCTGATCGGCTACAAAGGTAATTTCATTGATGAAATAGAACAGATTATTTCGCAATTGATCTTCATTTACATTAGCATAAGTATCCAATGCTGCCTGAAACTGTTCAATTGTAAAACTTTCTTCAGTTCCGGGTAATCCTGCAATCATATTGCGCGTAAGTGTTTCTTTTTCAGTATCTGTCATGCCATCAAAACGAGCTTTTGCTTTTGCAATTTGATCAACAGTATAATCTTTTTCAGCATTTGGACGCTTTAAAAGATACAGGTCGAATGCAACAAAAGCAGCCATTTCAAAACGCAATGCTTTTGATCTGTCGGGCATGGTGTAAGCCAAATCCGTACGTGTCCAATCAAGAATTGGCATAAAATTGTAAGTCACAATAAAAATACCACATTCAGCTAAATTACGAATTGATTGCTTGTAATTTTCGATATACACTTTATAATTTCCTGTACGTTTTTTAATATCCTCGTGTACCGGAACACTTTCCACTACCGACCATATTAAACCTGATTCAGAGATAATTCTTTTTCTCTCTAAAATTGCTTCTACAGGCCAAACTTCGCCGTTTGGAATTTGATGTAATGCCGTAACAATATCTGTTGCACCGGCCTGACGAATGTCCCAAAGAGATACTGGATCATTTGGTCCGTACCATCTCCACGACTGTTTACATAAATACATTTGAAAATTGAATTTGAAGCTTTCTTACAACTCTCCCTCATACCCTAAAGAAGAGTGTAAGTAAAAAGCTTTAGTTAATTAATCGATAATCTTTTTTATGATATTTCCCTATACCAAGAGGGATTTGCAAAATTATTTAAATAGCATAAGCATCAAAACCACCATCTATAACAGTAAGCGTACCTGTTACAAATTTTGAAGCATCGCTTGCCAACCATTGTAAAGTTCCAAACAACTCTTCAGGTTGACCAAAACGACCAAATGGTGTATGAGCAATGATTTTTTCACCTCTTGCCGTCAAAGAACCATCAGGATTGGTCATCAAAGTGCGATTTTGTTCCGTAAGAAAAAATCCAGGAGCCATAGCGTTCACGCGCAAACCTTCACCAAATTTGGTTGCAAGTTCAGTAGCCATATATTTAGTAAAGTTAGTTACAGCAGCCTTTGAAGCGCTATATCCAACAACTCGTGTTAATGGACGAAGAGCTGACTCCGAAGAAATATTGATGATACTACCTTGTTTTTGTTCTACCATTACCTTGGCAAAAGCCATGGTTGGCATTACTGTTCCGAACAGATTCAAATCTACCACTTTGCGGAATGATTCAACATCTAAATCGAAAATTGTCTGATCAGGTCCGATAGTTGCACCCGGCATATTGCCACCAGCTGCATTTACCAATACATCAATCCGACCATATTTGGCAACGATATCTATAGCGTTTTGCGCCAATACTTCTTTATTCAGAACATCAGTTTTCAAAAATAAGGCATCGTATCCTTTGGCTATAAAACCAGCAACTAATTCTTCGCCGGATTCTACAATACGATCCAAAATAACTACTTTGGCACCTTGTTCACACATAAATTCAGCCATACCACGACCCAAAATACCACATCCACCGGTGATAATCACTACCTTGTTTTGAACATTAAATAAGTTTTCCATAAATCTGTTTTTTATATATTTAGTGAAATAAGAATTTCACGAATTTGATTAGATATTATTTTATAATTTTGCCTTAGCTATCTTACAAATTAAACAAGCGTTTTAGATGACGATCGAAAATATTCTCCTCTACGCAACCACCAATAATTTCTGAATATTTTTCCAAAAGATCAGTATAGTTTGTACCCATTTCAGAAGCAACTTTATATGCCACATGTATCAATTGACGGAAATTGGGATTATAATTAGGATGTCCAGGAATATGACGTAGAGTGCTTGCAAATTTTTCACCTGTCCAGGTATTAACTTCGGCAACTGAAGGTAATTTTGAATCGTCAATATCTATCACATCAGCATAAGGAGCACATAACTCGTCTTTTCTGCCTAATGAATGGGCGTAAATGTATTTGGCGGCATCCAGTGCTTCTCCACCTGCAACAGCCAAACCAATAACTTCTTCGAGCCAGGTGGTACCGGCAGTTTTCACATGTATTCCTTTATCATACTTCTTAATCACAGCTGCCATAACCGGATATATTGAAAACTTATCGCTACCGGAATGAACACTCAATTTTATTTCTTCGGGAAGACCAAATTCTTTGACAGCATAATCAAGTACCAAAACATCTTCTTCAAACTCTTTGGCAAACTGGTTTACATCGCCGGTATAATCTACACCTTTGTTGAAACGACCTGTAAATTTAGGTGCAATAGTTTGAGCAGGAACACCTTTGTCAGATAACATTTTAAGGATAAAAAGCAATTCAACAGGTGTTTGCGGACTTTCAACTTCGTCCATCGAAACTTCAGTAATAAAATTACCTTCACCCTTAGCAGCTTTCAAGTAGTTGTATATTTCGGCTGCCTGGTCGGTAGCTGCTAAAAATTTTGCTGCAATTTTTTCCAATAACTCTTTGGAAATCAACAAAGGATGTTCAATACCCGGGATAATTAAATTTCCCATGTATTTGCTACAAGAAGCCACAAATACATTTATAACTTCAACTTTACTTTCTTTACCTATGAAAGAAGCTACGTCAAGTGTAAAAAAGTCAGAACTTTCAACAAATGGAGAAACATTGCTCAAATTGATATGGTCGGCATCAACAAAATACTTTCCGGAAAAACCAAGTGTAGCTACTGCTGTATCGGCCTCAATGCGCACATCGCCCGGATGAGAATGAACATATTGATGCTCACGATTCGACTTGTTCCAAACGGGGCTAATTTCCAAACCAAACTGATTTGCTTTTACAATTGCCCTTAATTGGGCGACTCCTTGATGTGAAAAGCGGTCGCCAATTCCAATACTGTATTTTCCTAATTTCATATAAATAAATTATTAATGAGTTTGTATGTTGATAAGATTATTTAGTGAAAGGGTTTGTCATATCCTGTCTATAGTCAACAGTCTATTGTCCATTTTGTTTACTCTTTTACATGTTATAAACATAGTGAAAAGTAACTGAAAAATTGCAACTTAAATTATTCCTTAAAGTCCATATAATAATCTATATTTTCTTTCATTAATATGTCAATAGGAACATAATTTATTTTCGTTACTTTTTGTTTGAAAATCAGTTCCCTACACATATCTCGAACCGTAAAATATGCTTGTTTATCGGGACGTTGAACAATCAGATATGAAATAATACCTTGCTTTAAATAGTCCACATTTTGCTTCAATAAATCATAACCAATCAAACGTACGTCTGTATGATTCAATGCATCCAAATGCTTAGCCAGCCTATACACTTTTGAATTGAATGTAATGACTGCTTTTATATTGGAGTTAGCTGCAAAAACATTTCTTAACACCTCCAGATTTGCATTTTCATCATTATCTTTCATTTCAACATGAATCAATTCAAGTTGATCAGAAAGTCCATTATCTTGAATATATTGCATAAATCCTTTATTCCTATTCAAGGTTTGGTTTGATACTGCTCCTTTTCGTTGTGTCCTGACAACTAACACTTGTACCTGATCAGTAAGAAAACTAAGCGATAATTTTGCTGCAATATAACCACTCTGAAACGAATGTTGTCCGTAATAAGTAAGAAAATCGGCTTCATCTATTAATGAGTCGATAAATGAAAAAGGAATATGACGTTTAGTTAACTCAGCAGTAAGTTTCAGGGTCTCCTCTCTAAAAATCGGTGCAATAAACACAGCATCTGTTTCGCGATCTAAAATGGCATTTGACACACTAATAAAAGAATGTGCATCGTATTGATTAAAGTATTTTTTTTCTATCCTAACATTATGATGTACAAATTCTTGAGCTGCCAGATCAAAACCATTATCGACATTTTGCCAATAATCGGCGGATTGATGCGCAGGAAATAGACAAACAAACCGATACTGTTTTTTTGAAGCCAACGAACGCGCTAACAAGTTTGGTATATAATCTATTTCTTCCAACACTTTGTTCACTGCTTCTAAACTTTTTGCAGAAACATCTCCTCTTCCGTGCAAAACACGATCCACTGTACCCTCCGACACACCTGCCAGGGTTGCAATGTCTTTAATACGTATTTTTGGACTTAATTCTTTCATATTTTGTGAAAAATCAGAATTCCGTGTTCGTACACAGCTTTATTTTCGTACAAAAGTAATATATATTTTGAAGATACAAAACTATTTTTGACTTTGTGTGCGAACACGGAAATTCGTTATTTACAATAAAAATACGATATTAACCTCATTGACTTATAATTATAAATATTGCCACAACAGTTTATACCAAATAATTAAAAAAAAACATATTCAAAAACATATATTTCATGTAGAATTAAGTTATTATTGGGAAGCAGCAAAAAATAAGAGGCAGTAAAACCACCTCTTATTCTTAATTTATTCGTAGCAATTATTGAAGTTTCGTACTCAAACTTCTCAATTTATTTTTTAGTACTCAAAAGCCAATCAACTAAATTCTTTGCAGCTTTTAGATTTTCAAAATCAACTGGAAGATGGGCATGGTCGATATACTCGTTGTAAAGCCAGGGATCTCCAACAGCAAGCACATAACCTTTACCATATTTTGCTTCAGCAATTAGCACCTGTCCATTCTCTTGCAATACAGCTTTTGCAGGATTTACACACGAAATGGAAGATACCTCTTTCAGAAAAATCTTAGATACGCCCTTAAACAAAGGATGATTTGGAAGATTGATGGATGCACAGCTATTGTAATTTCTGGGCATTCCTGATTCTGTTTTTATTTCAGGATGTAACAACACATTATTGAAATTCATGCCAAACTTTGCAGCAAGAATATTGAAACTGTCGAGCTCACAATTTTTCCAATCATTGGTCAGCATTAGCAATACACCTCCATTTTTAACCCAGTCGGAAATTGCAGCCGCAGCTTCTTTATCCATATAATTTGGATTAGCCGTTTCTAATTTCGTATCCGGATCAACAATAATATAAACGCTAGCTCCTTTAAGATTAACTTTACAGGGTTTTTCTTTGAGCGTAGAAATCGTTGCAGCTTTGAGCTTAAAAAGCTCTCCAAGCTGTGAAAATCCACTTAAAGCTGTATCTTCCCAAAGGTAATGAAATGGCTTTCCTGTTTTGGAATTAGTTTCATTGTTGTAAAAATTATCTAACACTACCTTTTTTTGTGCATAGCTAGTTGATAACATACAGCTAAGTACAATTGCACCTAAAACTTTGATTTTCATTGTTTTCATAATTTTGTATTTTCTTTGTTGTGAATATATTTTTATTATTTTTTTCTGTATCTTTTCCTTTTCCTCAAAACATGCCTCAGCCTAAGTTATTTTGCTGCAGCCTGTATTCAGAAGGCGTAGCACCAAACTTTTGTTTAAAACAACGGCTAAAATAACGAGGGTCTTCAATTCCAACTTTATATGAAACTTCCGAAACCGATAATTGGGTATCCCGAATGTACTCTGCAGCCCGCTCAAACCGGACTTCGCGCACAAACTCTACCGGAGAATAACCGGTTAAACTTTTCAACTTATTGAAAAATACAGTACGACTCATATTTAAATCAGTTGCAAGTAAATCAATATTTAAATCGAAATTTTCCAGGTTCTCATTCATTATTTTTATTAAATGTTGCATAAACAAGTCTTCTTGCGATCTGATTTCTAATGGAGGTAAGGTAAAATCGGGTTTCGAAGATATAATTTGAGACCGATAAAACTGTTGCAATTGATTGCGTTGGTTCATCAGATTTTCAATTCGTGCATGAAGAAATGCCGAGTTGAAAGGCTTGGTAATATAATCATCGGCTCCGGCTTTCATGCCCGCAACTTTACTTTCCATATCAGTTACGGCAGTAAGCAGAATAATCGGGATATGCGATGTCCGTTTGTCTTCTCTTACCTTTACTGTCAATTGCAAACCATCCATTTCGGGCATTCGTAAATCAGCAATAATAAAATCGGGCAGTAAATGCTCAATCTTTTTCCAGCCTTTCAATCCATTTTCAGCCTCAGCCACTCTGTAGTTATTCTTCAAACTATTTTTCAAGAAATGCCGTAGCTCATCATTATCTTCCACTATGAGAATTAATGGGTTGACATTTTCTGATATATTCTTTACTATTTCGGTTGAATTTTCTTTTTCAGTTACGTCCTCAGGAATTGTCTGGTCTGAAACAATTATATCCACCTCGCTATCGAAATGAGTTATTCCAAGTTTGAATTCAATTTCAAAGGTCGATCCTTTCCCTAATTGGCTTTCGACATGAATTGTAGCATGATGTAAGTCAACCATTTTTTTAACTAAATCGAGGCCAATTCCGGTACTCTTTTGCGCAATATTTCTTAGTGTAGAAATACTGAAAAATCGATCGAATATAAAATTTATTTTTTCCTGAGCGATGCCGATTCCTTCATCAATAACCGAAAGTATAGCCACATTTTGTTGTACAGAGGTTTTAACCGTGATGTTCTTGCCCGAAGGTGTGAATTTTAGCGCATTGGAAAGCAAATTGTATATAATGGAGTCGAACCTTTCGGGATCTACCCAAACCTTCACATCTTTCGATTCGTCTACTATGTGAAACCCTACATTTTTAGCATGAGCCATCTCAAGAAAATTGCTGCTACATGTCCGGACAAATTCAGCAAAATTTATCTCTTCAACTGTTAAGTGCATTTTATTGTTTTGCAGTTTTCTGAAATCAAGTATCTGATTGATTAATATCATAACCCTGTCTAAATTCCGACGAACGAGTGTGAGCTGTTCTTTTATCGTCGGATCTAAATCCTCTTCGAGCATATTATCAACCGGAAGTGAAATTAAAGTAAGAGGAGTGCGTAATTCGTGTGAAATATCGGTAAAAAACCGTAGTTTCATATCCGTCATTTGTTTTTCGAGATGCACGTTATTCTTCAACTTATAAATTGTGATAAATATATACAGCGTTACCAAAAACAGTAAAATAATCAAAATTGCATACAAAAACTTTGCAAAAGTAGATTGCCAGAAAGAAGGAAGTATTTTTAATTCAATCTGCCGTTCGTTATTTAACCATATTCCTTCGCTGTCGGTTGATTTTACATGGAAAGTATATTTTCCCGGTGGTAATGCAGTATAAGTCGCAAAATGTTTTGTTTGAACATAATTCCACTCCGAATCAAAGCCATCCAATTTATAGGCATATTGAATTTTTTCAGGTGCACGCATATCGAGGGTAGCAAATTCAATCGTAAACACATTTTGTTTGTGATTAAACTCAATTTGCGATGTTTTATCTATTTGTGTTTGAAGTATGGATCCTTTTACACCTATTTCCACTTCTTTATTAAAAAGTAATAAACCTGTAAACACAAGCGGAGCATGAATTACCCTACGCTTTACTGACTCCGGAATAAAAGAATAATAACCGGATTTAGATCCGACGCATATTTCACCCGATTGTAGCAGACATGCTGAAGCTTCAGAAAATTCTACATTTTCCAATTCGTTACCTTTACCAAATACTTCAATTTTCTCACTCTTTTTGTTTAGTTTAACTATAGAATTTTCGGTTGTCAACCACAAATTACCTTGTTTATCATCAATAATCGTATATACCACGTTATTGGGCATACCTTTCGTGCGGTCGTATACCTTAAACTCCGGTTGGTTAGTTGTTCCCAGTTTATTTTTTAATTTATTTAATCCACCACCAAAAGTACCAAACCACATATTGGCTTCAGTATCCTCGAAAATACAATGTACATCATTAGCACTTAAACTATTGGGTAAATTTTCATTTTTATGGTAATAACTGAAAGAAATATTCCCGGCACTCTTGAAATTGGCATTGAAAGTTACAAAACCTTCGGTAGTTGCTACCCAAATATGTTGTTTTGAATCGACAAAAACCTGTCGAACCTTCGAACAGTTGGCAATCGGATATGTTTTTAATTCATTTTTTGCATGAATAAACCGTATTCTTCCATTCTGTTCATCCAACAAATGCAATCCTCCACCATAACTACCTGCCCATATTCGACCATTATTATCTTGCACAATAGAATAAAAATCGTTATTTACAGGCGAATACTTATCGTTGGGATTGTGGACAAAATTTTCCAACCGGAAACTATTTCTTGAACCTAGTGGCTTTAATCGGTACAATCCCTGACGCTTGGTTGCCAACCAAATATTCCCCGATTTGTCTTGAAAAATATTATAAACTAAAACGTCCAACTTTCCACCGGGTATTATTCTGCCATCGGTATTTAATGTACCAATTTGCTTTTTATTTTCATCAAAAACATGAACTGTTCCATCTTTACTGGCAACCCAAAGTCGTTTTTCACGGTCTTCTAAAATGGCTCTTATCTCGTTTTTAATGCTATAAACAGAATGATCTTCGAATAAATAATGATTAAAATAATCGGGCAAGAAAGTACATTTAAAAAATCCATTCCCCCGGTTGGTGCTTATCCATAATACACCTTGCGAATCGGATAATACATGATTTACACCGTAAGAAAACAGCGTATTAATATCTTCGTTGTAAGCACTGTAAAATGGAATTAAGCGATTATTTGCCCTATCGAACCAGGAAAATGAACCGTAGTAAGGTTGTATCCAAAGTATATCTTTTTCATCTTCGAAAATAAGATAATTTGGGTTAGTTACCTGTCCAGCGTTCATTTTCGATGGGATGTAAACGATTTTATTCGTTTGTGGACTAAAATGAAGTACTCCCGAAGATTTAATTCCCAACCATGCTTCGCCCGCTCTATCGATATATATCTGTTGTATATCATTGGTTTTCATTTCGGGATATTTTTCTTGTGAAAACTGTTGAAGTTGATCACGTAAAATATCATAAGTAAAAAAACCTTTTCCTTCTGTGGCAAAAAGATAGTTGTTGGCTGTGAAGTTAGCTACGTTTGTAACCATTACCTGATAGGGTAACAGAATTGGCTTAAAAGTTTTTGTTCTTTTTTCGTATTGTATAATTTTACCCTCACAACCAAACATGATACGTTTGTTGTTTTCAATAAAGGAATAAAAGGGCTGTTTGTTGAAATAAACTACAGACTTTCCACTATTGTCAACACAATATAATCCACCCAAAGTAAGTAACCAGGTATTCTTCTCTTTATCTTCAAAAATATTCCTCACCGTGTTATGAGGAATACTATTTTTTTTACTATCTAAAAGTGTTACCGACAGATTTTGAGTCTTTTCGTCGGTAATTATTCTGTAGCAACCTTTATTGTTGGTCGTTAACCAAATTGTACCCGAAGGAAGTATATACACTTCAACAATCTTATCGTTGATAAATCCTCCATTGGGATTTTCGATTCGCATTAACTCTTCGGTCGAAGGATTTAATCGATAGACAATGTCATCATATGTTTTTACCCAAATATATCCCCAATGATCTTCTTTAATGGATAAAATCCTATTGCTCAAAACTGAAAGTTTTTGATCAGCCTTTGAATTATAGATTGTAAATTTATAGCCATCGAACTTATTTAAACCATCACGTGTGCCAAACCAAAGATACCCTTTGCGGTCCTTCATCATAGCTGTAATACTATTTTGCGATAAACCGTTATCGGAAGTATAATGAGAGAATGAAAAGTGATATTGAGCACTTGTTGAAAGTGTAAATATTAATAAAACAATAAGTTGAGCTAATCTTTTCATAATATTTGAAAGCGAAAATTTTGTGCATTATTAATTTCAAAGTAATATAAGAATGAATAATTGACTGTAGATTATGATTTTCTATCTACAAATCGAAACTGCTTCAATATGCTAAGTACAGTTTAAGATTTTCATTTCTATTATTTGCAAAAATACGTGTTAGATAGTGCAAAGCTACATAAATTTAAAATATTTTTCCACATCCAGTCAAAAAATGCACAGATTTAAATAATATATCCACACACTATTGAATGAAATACCATATATTTGCATCATAATTATAAACAAGTCTAATCATTATTAAAAACTCAATTATCATGAAAAAAACTTTACTATTTACCGCTATTGCGTGTATGACCGTTTTTGGAGTTAATGCTCAAACAGTCTGGAACTTTAGTAATGTTCCTTTTGGAGCAACTCCTACTGTTGTTTTCACTTCTACATTCACAACACCTGATGGACTTACTGTAGGTACTGATGGTACTACTAATTGGACAGGATTAACCGCAAACACCAAAACTATAGATGGAGTAACGTACACGATCCGCCTTCAAACAGGTGGAGGTGGTTCCCCGGTTGCGCCTTCTAAAATACCTGTAACGCGTTATTTGGCTATTAATGTAAGCGGACCAAGTACTATTAATATTGGAATGATTTCATCAAGTTCAGGTGCTTCCAGAACATTAATAGTTGTAAATGCAAATGAATCAGTTCTTGACTCAGTTGTGAATATATCAGGTGCTACTGCATCTACTTATACTTATAATTACACCGGTGCAGCCTCAAAAATTTATTTGTATTCTCGTGCAAGTGGTATTAACTACTACTATCTTTCAGCAACAAGCGTAGTTATAACCTCATTAAATCAAATTCTTACTGATAAAGGTGTATCATTTAATGGTTCTGAAATATGCAATA
>Ga0209540_10000172_pt1 | contig 81464 bp, 77 predicted proteins | sample BarGraIncu01121A_FD_184501 | JGI IMG/M metagenome (GOLD analysis project Ga0209540, IMG submission 184501) | Arctic peat soil microbial communities from Barrow, Alaska - Barrow Graham LP Incubations 011-21A (SPAdes) (version 2) | ecosystem: Environmental > Terrestrial > Soil > Wetlands > Peat... | reverse complement strand
GCGCCACAGCCCGAGATGCCGACGCGCGGTCAGTGGGGAAAGGACCGCTCGGCAGGCGGTAATAGTACGACGAGCGGAGCACCGCGGCAAGCGCAGGCACGCATCGCCTCGACGGGACTACGCCTTCGGCGTCTTCTCGGCCGGTCCGCCGGTCACGCCGCCGCGGTATTGGACGACGAAGATGTCCTCGAGCGTGATGAGACCGTCCCCCACCATCGCGCGGAACATCTCGGAGAGCGCGATGATCCGGCTCTCGGCGTCGATCACCTGAACGACGACCGGGAGATCCGAGCTCATCCGCAGGTTGTGCGCGGCGTGGATGCGGCTGGTCGCGCCGAAACCGTCGACGCCCCGCAGCACGGTCGCGCCGGCGCACCCTGCGGTCCGGGCGGCTTCCACCAGCGCCGTGTAGAGCGGGCGGCCATCGTACAGGTCGTTCTCGCCGATGTAGGCGGAGAGCTTCTTGGCTTTACCTTCGAGTGTCTTCATCGGACATCCTTCCGAAGCGCCTCTATCCGGTCCAGAACGGCCCGGGCGACGGCGCGCTTGTCCATGAGCGGCAACTCCACGGCGGCGTTCCGGTCGATCAACGTGACACGGTTGGTCGGGACGTCGAAGCCGGCGTCCGGCGCGGTGATGTCGTTGGCGACGATGAGGTCTAGGTGCTTGGCGGCCAGCTTGGCGCGGGCGGAGTCGACCGGATCGCCCACCTCGGCCGCGAACCCGACCAGGGTGCGCGGACCCTTGTGCTCCCCCATCAGGGCGAGGATGTCGACGGTCCGTTCGAGCCCGATGGTCTCGGGCGAATCGGCCTTGGCGATCTTGCCCGAGACCGGCGCCACGGGCCGCAGGTCCGCGACGGCCGCCGCGGCGATCACCACCGCCGCGTCTCCGTACGCCGCCACGACCGCTGCCAGCATCTCGGCGGCGGTCTCCACGCGGACCGCGCTCACTCCGAACGGGTCGGCAAGCTGCGTCGGTCCGCTCACGAGCGTCACGTCGGCGCCGCGGCGAGCGGCCTCCTCGGCGATCGCGTAGCCCTGGCGTCCGCTCGACCGATTGCCGATGAAGCGCACGGCGTCGATCGGCTCGCGCGTCGGGCCCGCGGTCACGAGCACGCGCACGCCCGCGAGCGAGCGCGAACGCTTCGCCTCGCGCTCGACCGCGTCGGCGATGGCCCCGACCTCCGCCAGCCGCCCCTCGCCCACGTCGCCGCACGCGAGCTCTCCGGTGCCGGGCTCGACGATCACGGCTCCACGGGCGACAAGAGCCGCGACGTTGGCGCGCGTGACGTCCTTGACCCACATATGGGTGTTCATCGCGGGCGCCACCACGAGCGGCGCCTCGGTGGCAAGCGCGGTGGTGGTGAGTAGGTCGTCCGCCCGGCCCTGCGCGATCTTGGCGATCACGTTGGCGGTGCACGGCGCGATCACCATCACGTCGGCCTCCTGCGCCAGCGAGACGTGGTGCACCTTTGCAGACGGGTCGTCCCACAGCGAGACGCCGACGGGCTCGCCGGTGAGCGTCCGGAACGTGAGGGGGGTGACGAAGCGCTGCGCCGCGGAGGTCATCACGACCTTGACCCTCATCCCGCGCCGCATGAGCTCGCGCGCCAACTCGCACGCCTTGTAGGCGCCGATGCCCCCGGTGACCCCGAGGACGACGATCGGTGTGCGCACTTGAGTCTCCATGACGGCATGATACCCGACGCGTGCGGCGGCACCGTGGCGCGATGGGAAGAAACCCTACGACGCCACCTGCAACCAAGGAGCGAGACCGTGACTCCCGATCCCCGCGGACCCGACCGTCCCGACATCCAGATCAAGATCGGCGGCGAGGCCGGCTTCGGCATCAAGGCCGCCGGGCAGACGCTGGCGCGCTGCTTCGCCCAGGGCGGCCTTCACACGTTCGACCTCACCGAGTACCCGTCGCTGATACGCGGCGGGCACAACGTGTTCCAGGTGCGCGTCTCCCCTGATCCCATCTACTCGCAGGTCGGACCGGTCGACATCCTGGTCGCCCTCAACGCGGAGACGCTCACCCGTCACGTAGGCGAGGTCGTCGAGGGCGGCGCGCTCGTCTACGACCCCAAGACCGTGACGCTCGAGGGCATCGTCGATCCGGCGCACGTCTGCGCCGTGGCGGTCCCCTTCGACGACATCGTGAAGGAGGCCGGCGGTCAGAAGATCATGCGCAACGTCGCCGCGCTCGGCGCGGTGCTGGGCCTGACCGGCTACCCGCTCAGCTACCTCACGGATTCGCTGCGGGCGCAGTTCGCGCGCAAGGCCCCCGAGATCGCCGACCAGAACGTCGCAGTCGCCACCAAGGGCTACGAGTACGGCTCGAACGCCGAGTGCGTGTTCCCGTTCCGGCTGGCGCCCATCGAGGGCGCGCCTCCGCAGATCCTCGTCGACGGCAACGAGGCTATCGGCCTCGGCGCCATAGCGGCCGGCATCGGCATGTACTGCGCCTACCCCATGACGCCGGCATCTTCGCTGCTCAGCTTCATGGCGGCCCGGGACCGCGAGTACGGGTTCGTCGTGAAGCACACGGAGGACGAGCTGGCTGCGATGAACATGGTCATCGGCGCGGCGTTCGGTGGGGCCCGGGCGATGTGCGCCAGCGCCGGCGGAGGTTTCGCGCTCATGGTCGAGGCCCTGGGACTTGCGGGCGCCAGCGAGTCGGCGGTGGTCGTCGGCGTGTTCACGCGTCCCGGGCCGGCGACGGGCATGCCCACGTGGACCGAACAGTCCGACCTTCGCTTCGTGATCCACGCGGCGCAGGGAGAGTTCCCTCGTGTCGTTCTCGCGCCCGGTGACCGCACGGACGCATTCGATCTCACCTGGCAGGCCTTCAACCTCGCCGATCGTCTCCAGACGCCGGTGATCATCCTCGGCGACACCTACCTCTCGGACAACCGCCAGTCGATCCCGCCGTTCGACACGACGGCCGTCACGGTGGATCGTGGCAAGCTGGTCGCCGAGGGTGACATCGCCACGCACCCTGAGGCTCTGGGCGACGATGGTCTCTACCTCAGGTACAAGGTCACTGATGAGGGCGTCAGTGTCCGCGCGCTCCCCGGCGTCACGGGCGCGCTCCAGGTCGTGAACTCCTACGAGCACGACGAATACGGCTTCGGCGCCCAGGGCGAGGACGCCGCGACCCGCCTCGCACAGAACGACAAACGCATGCGCAAGCTCGAGCTGGCCTCGAAGCTCGCTCCCCCGCCCGCGCTCTTCGGCTCGCCCGCCGCAGAGGCGGACGTCTCCATCGTGGTGTTCGGCACCACGAAGCAGCCGGTCCGCCAGGCGATCGAGTGGCTGGGACGCGACGGCGTCAGGGTGGCGCTCATGCAGGTCGTGACCCTGTGGCCCTTCCCCACCGATGCGGTGGCGGAGTTCCTGGACGCCTCCAAGCGCACGATGGTCATCGAGGGGAACCACGACGGTCAGCTCGAGGGACTCATCCGACAGCAGTGTCTGCGCGGCGTCGACGAGCGCATGCACCGCTACGACGGACGGCCGTTCTCGCCCGAACAGGTCTACGAGTCCGTGAAGGAGGTGTCGAGCCGTGCCCGCTCCTGAGGAGTTCGCGACGGCCAACAAGCCGACCTGGTGCCCGGGATGCGGCAACTTCGGCCTCTGGCAGGCTCTGAAGGCCGCCTACGCGGCTTCCGGCGCGCCGTTCGAGAAGCTGGCGATCGTATGGGGCATCGGATGCCATGGCAACAGCGCCGACTTCACCCGCTGTCAGGGATTCCACGCCCTGCACGGCCGCGCGCTGCCGGTAGCGACCGGGCTGCAGCTGTCGAACCCCGACCTCAAAGTGGTGGTCGAGATGGGCGACGGCGACGGCTACGGGATCGGCCTCGGGCACTTCGCGCACTCCTGCCGCCGCAACATCGACCTCACGGTCATCGCGCACGACAATCAGGTCTACGGCCTGACCACCGGCCAGGCGTCCCCGACGACCGAGCAGTACATGCACACCGTGTCCACGCCCACCGGCGTTCTGGAGCAACCGGTCAACACGATCGGACTCGCGGTCGCCGAGGGTGCGACGTTCGTCGCGCGCGGCTTCACCGGCGACGTCCCGCACCTCACGGGACTCATCTCGGCGGCGCTGGCACACACGGGGTTCGCGGTGGTCGACATCTTCCAGCCCTGCGTGACCTGGAACAAGCTCAACACGGGCGCGTGGTTCCGCGAGCGCGTCTACAAGCTCGAGGAGAGCGGCTGGGATCCCACGGACCGGGCGAAGGCGCTCGAGCTGTCGCTGACCACGTTCCACGACATGTCGTGCACGCCGGAACAGTGCCGCCTCCCCATCGGAGTCGTCTATCGGGAAGAGGGCCGCCCCACGTACTCTGACGGATTGCCGCAGCTCACCGCACCTCTGTGGAAGACCGCGACTGCGCCGCGCGACATCTCGGCGACCCTGGAGAGCATGACCTGAGTCGGAAGCGACCGCCTAGAGGTCGGGGCGCAGCCGTCCGAGCGCGCCCAGACCCTCGAGGAACACCTCGACGAGCTCCGGGTCGAACTGTGTCCCCGATCCGGCGCGCAGCTCGTCCACGGCCTGTGCGACGGACAGGGCATCGCGGAACGGGCGCGGCGACGTCATGGCGTCGTAGGCGCCACAGATGTGGATGATCCGCGACTCGAGCGGGATGGCGACGGCGCGAAGCCCGTCGGGGTAGCCGCCACCGTCCCACCGCTCGTGATGGTGACGTATGGCGACCGCGACGACCGCCGGCATCGCGTCTGCCACGATCCGCTCGCCGAGCGTGGGATGCAGCCTGATCTCATCGAGTTCATTGTCGGCCAGCGAGTCGAGCTTGTCGTACACGCCCTCGCCCACCGCGACCATGCCCACATCGTGCAGAAGCGCGGCTGTCTCGATCGCGCGGATGCGCTCCGGATCGAGTCCAAGACGGCGGGCGACATCAGTCGCCCAACCCGACACGGCGACCGAATGTGTCGAGGTGTGCTCGTGTCGGGCATCCACAGCCGCCGCAAGCGCGCGCACGACACCCGCCTCTGCCTGCCGCTCGGTCACCCGGACGAGATCGTCGGGGTTGAGTTCGGTCACGACCGTAGGGCTGTAGACCAGCGCATGATCCTTGCCGTGACGCTTGACCCAGTAGGCGGCTCCATCGGCCATGCGAAGGAGCGTCTGCGCGTCGTCGCCGTGCATCGGGTACACCGCGATCCCGGAGGAAGCCGTCAGTCGTGCGCCGTCCGGCGCCGTGATGGCGGCGAGCGCACGACGCGCGCGCAGCGCGACCTGGAGCGCGCCCTCGGCGCCGACGTCCGGCAGCACCGCGGCGAACTCGTCCCCGCCGACGCGGCACATGACTCCCGCGTCGCCGCACGCGTCGCGCAGAGCCGCTCCGACCTGCCGCAGGACCTCATCCCCGGCCGGGTGCCCGTGACGGCTGTTCACCTGGTCGAAGTCGTCCAGGTCGAGTGCCACGACCGCGAGGGAGCCGTCGAACCGCGCTGCGACCTCGACGGATGACTGCAGATGTTCGTGGAAACGGCGATGGTTCGAAAGCCCGGTGAGAGGGTCGGTCATCGAACTCCGGAACAGCCGCCCGCTCTCGATGGCGGTCAGCAACGTGCGCGCGACCGTGAGGGCTGCGAGGATCGCGGCGGTCGTCGCGAGGACGTTGCGCGTGAGCGACCCTTCCGGGGCGGCGATCGCGAGCGCGATCATCACGGGCATGGCGATCATCACGAACCCGATCATCAGGTACGACGCCCCGCGAGCGGGGAGACTCGGAGTCCCGATCGTTCGCGGCTGGGACCACCGGTCGTTCGGACGGCGGAGCCGCAGAAGAAGCGCGAGGAACATCACGTAGTGGCTGAGTTGCTGCACGATCTCCAGCACGACCTCGTCACCTGTCGCCGTCGGGCCCATCACCCAGGCGAACCACAGCGGCCAGGCGCCGACGGCCAGGGCGTAGAGCAGGAGCGCCACCATCAGGAGGCGCTGCCACGCGCTGCGCAGCAGGCCCGGTCCCGAGACGAGCAGGGGCCACAGAAGCCCGGCGACCATCAGGATCGCCCATGTCGGGAACAGGGCGCCGGCCACGGCGTCGCCCGGACTCGACGCCGGGAGGTCCGAGAACAGCGGCACCACGCTGAAGAAGAACACGATCGCGTAGACCACGACGCCGAAGGACGTGACGTCGAGCATCTGCCGCGCTGTGACCAGACGGTGCGAACCGCCCAGGGGCGTCAGCAGTGCGACGACGGTCAGGTACAGCACCGCCGCAATCGAATTGAGTACGAAGAACGGAGTCGTCACCGGAGGGGGTGGTGAGCCCGTGGTCGCGATGGTCCACAGCCACAGGATCTCGCATGCCAGAAGGACGACATAGAGCGCCGCGACCGACTGCCATAGTCGCCTCTCCGGTCGCGGTGCGCGCACGATGGCGATGAGCGACAGCGTCGTCACTCCGACGATCAGTCCCAAGTAGCCGAGATCCCCCAGCACCCTCTGGGTCACGCCTCCCGGGATTCGCGAGGACTCCACATAGAGGGCGGCCAACACGAGGAAGCTCAAGACGGCGAGCGCCAGGAAGGCCGGGGACCCCGCTTCCCGCTCGCGCGTCCGCGATGGGCTCATCGGTCTCCCCCCTCGTCGGCGGGAACCAGCTGCGCCGTCACCATGCGGATGAAGCGCTCACCGACGACCGGATCGAACTTGTCCCCGAGCTCGAGATCGATGTGCTGAAGCGCGGCGCGCGGTGTCAGCGGCTGACGCCCGAAGCGTCCCGAGATGACGGAGTCGTATGCCTCGGCGACGGCGATGATCCGGGCGCCCAGCGGGATCGCCTCGCCGGCGAGGCGATCGGGATAGCCCTCGCCGTCCCACCGCTCGTGATGGTGGCGCACCCATGGCGGGACCTGCGTCATCGCGGTCGAGCCGAGTATCTGCGCTCCAAGCGCGGCGTGGTCCCGCAGGACGACGCGCTCCTGCTCCGTGAGAGACCCCCTCTTCTTGAGGATCGCGTCGGGAACGCCGATCTTGCCTACGTCGTGGAGCAGACCGGCGTGGCCCATCAGCGTGACCGTCTCGTCGTCGAGGCCGAGCTCGCGGGCGAGAGCCGCCGCCAACCTCGACACGTTGCGCGAGTGGTCCCGCGTGCTGGCGTCGCGCGCATCGACCGCGGCCGCGAGCGCTCGCACCGCATCCAGGTCCGCGTGCTCCCGAAGGTCGCGCATCCGTCGTTCGAGACTCGTGGGCGTCGCGACGACCGGATCGTACATGACGGCCCGGTCCTTGCCGTGCCGCTTCGCCCAGTACAGCGCCGCGTCCGCCGCCGCCACCAGGGCGTCGCGATCGCGGGCGTGCTGCGGGAACACGGCCACGCCGGCGGAGACGCTCAGCGTGCGGCCCTCGCCGCCAGTGGCCGACCGCACGCTCTCGACTATCCGCCGCGCGGACGCGAACGCGGCGTCCGTGTCGGCGCCGGGTACGATGACCATCAGTTCATCGCCGCCCACGCGGCAGACGACATCCTGCGCGCGCACGGCGGCTTCCAGCGCTCGCGCGACGCCGACGAGCGCCGTGTCTCCGGCGATGTGCCCGCCCAGGGAGTTCACGGCTCCGAAATCATCGACGTCGATCGCGATGAGCCCGAGGACCTCACCGTGGCGCAGCGATCGTTCGAGTTCGTCCCCGAGCCGCTCGTGGAACAGGCCGTGGTTGAGCAGCCCCGTGAGCGGATCGGTGTCCGCACGCGACAGCAGCGCCTCGCTGTCGGCGATGGCCAGCAGGGTGCGCAGCGCCAGCAGCACGGACACGATGCCGACGACGACGAGCCGCAGTGACCGGGCCGCGGGGTCCTCGGTCTGGAACGCGGCGAGCCCGAACACGGGAATGGCCAGCAGCTCGAGGGAGGGCAACACGACCGCCGATATCCAACCGTAGGAGGGCTCGAGCGTCGCCAGGGGACGCAGATGCCACGGGATCGCATGGTCGGCGAGTCGGGAGACGGTCGCCGAGAGCGCGAGATACAGACCGGTCAGCAGGGTGGCGTCGACCACGACCGGCGACCAGCCGCCCGTGAGAAGGACGACCGGGGGCATGTAGGCCGCGGGCAGGGCGATGAGCGCGAAAGCGAACGCGGCGCCGACCGCTCCGATCTGCCGTTCCCACGGCTTCCAGCGGTCGCTGCGGGTCCCGATGACCACCCTGAGCGTCCCCGCGAGGATGAAGGCTCCGATCACCGGATAGGCTGAGTAGAGCGCCCCCTCGAGGACCCGGTTCCCGGCGCTGACGAACGCGGGACCGACGACCCAGGCATCCAGTGCCCCGGTGACGACGACGCCGGCTGCCACGATGTCGACCAGGAACCGCGCCCGCGCGGCCCACGTAGACTGCCTGAATCTCGCGAGCGACATCAGCATCCCGAGGAGCGCCAGCACGCTGACAACGTCGAACACCGTGGACAGCGAGGCCAATGGCGGCGCCTTCGGACCGCTCGCCAGGATCTCGACGACGTAGGTGGCCTGACTCGCCGCGACGCAGGCCGCGGCGACGAGCAGGTAGGTCCAGAAGCGACGTTCGACGGCGTTCCCCGAGAACGAACGCGCCAGCCAACCCGCTCTGATGAGCACGACCACCACTGCCAGCCACACGAGTTGGGTCAGGGGCGTGTCGGTCGTGATCGTCGGACGCGGCGTGCTGAGCACGAGATACGTTGCGATGGTGACCAGGTAGCCGGCCACGAGCCATCTGCGCACCCGCGTCGCGGACAGCCCCGGCGCGAGCAGAATCGGAGCCGTGTCGGCTCCGTCGACCGCGCTCCCCCCGTGCCGGTCGGGCATCCCCGCACCCCGTGACCTCGTACCCGCTCCGCGATCGCGGAACCGTGGTGAGCGAAGCGTAGCAGAGCGCTCCGACATCGTCGCTCGTCAGCGCATAGAAGGGCCCGGGCCACGCATACGCACCCGGTCCCGTGCCGTCCCTAGATCAGCCCGAGCGCGCTCCCCGACTCGGCGAAGGCCGCGAGCGCCTTGTCGATGTCGGCGTCCGTGTGGGTCGCCATCAGGCAGGTCCGCAGGCGGTCGGTCCCGCGCGGTACGGCGGGGTGGACGATCGGGCAGACGAACACGCCGCGGTCGAACAGCATCCGGGTGAGGTCCATGGTCTTGGTCTCGTCGCCGACGAACACCGGCACCACGCACGTCGTCGACTCCATCGTGTTCCAGCCCTGCGCCTTGAGCCCCGCGGAGTAGCGCGCCTGCTGCTTGTGGAGCTGCGTGACACGCCAGGGCTCGTCCTCGATGACGTCGAACGCTTCGAGCGCGGCCGCGGTCGATGCCGGCGGCAGCGCCGCGGAGAAGATGAACGGCCGCGAGAAGTGCCGCAGGAAATCGACCAGGTCGCGCTCGCCGGCGCAGTAGCCGCCGATCGACGGGATCGACTTCGACAGCGTCCCCATCTTCACGTCGATCGAGCCGTACATGTCGAAGTGCTCCTCGATCCCGTGGCCGGTCGCCCCGAGCGCGCCGATGGAGTGCGCCTCGTCGACCATGAGTCGAGCGCCGTAGCGCTTGCACAGCGCGGAGGTGGTCGGCAGGTCCATCACGTCGCCGTCCATGGAGAACACCGAGTCGGCGACGACCATGACGGTCGCGAACTTACCCTGGGCCTCGGCAAGCAGCTTCTCCAGGTGGGCCATGTCGTTGTGGCGGTAGGTCCTCCACTTCGCGCCGGAGAGTAGGCAGCCGTCCACGATCGACGCGTGGTCGAGCTTGTCCATCAGCACCAGGTCGCCGGGGCCCGTGAGCCCCGTGATGATCGCCACGTTGGTGATGTAGCCGGAAGAGTAGACGCAGGCGTCCTCCCGCTTCGTGAAGCGGGAGATGCGCTCTTCGAGGTGCTCGTGGAGATCGCTCGTGCCCGTCAGCAGACGCACCCCACCGGCGCCGCTGCCGTACTTCTCGACCGCGGCAACGGTGGCCGCGTCGATGCGCGGGTGACCGATGAGGCCGAGGTAGCTGTAGGAGGCGAGCATGACCATCTCGCGGCCGTCGGCCATCTGCGCGACGTGGTTGACCGGGCCGGTGGTCGGCTGCAGGTAGAAGTAGCGGTTCGAGTCCTTCATCGCATCGCGGCGCTCTCGGTACATCTCGAGTCGCGTATCGATCCCGTCGGTGCGCACAGCGGTCTCAGGCGTCATCGTGCGGTGTCTCCCCTCTTCATCCGCATCCCCCGGCAGGGGTGCGAACGGTGTGCACATATCTGTGCACAAGACGGTACCACACCCTGTGGGCGCAGCCTCACTGCCCTTGGGGCATCGAGGGTTGCTGCAGCACGCCTGCGTTGATCTCTGTCCGGAACCGCTCCGCCGGGATCGTCGTCGACCAGTTCCCGGTGAGCCGCGCGCCCGCGTAGATGGCGAGCCACAGCCCCACGACCAGCAGCGGCCAGACCTTGGCCGGAATCGTCCAGCGTCCGAGCGCGCGCGCCTCGAGCGCCCCGGGGGCCGGGCACACGCGAACACAGTCCATGCAACCGTCGCACTCCGGCGCCCAGACGCGGTCGGGCACGTGCTCGACGTCGACCAGCGCGTGGCAGACCTTCGTGCACTTGTGACACTCGATGCACGCCGCATCGTTCCGGTGCACCGCGCACGGCGACGCCATCCCGAGCACGCTGTACCACGCGCCGAGCGGACACAGGTAGCGGCACCAGACCGGGCTGAACATCATCGAGAGGACGAAGGCGATCAGCGCCGCGAGGATGAAGAGCGGATTCGTGAATCCGGTGAGGATCTTGATGTCGGCGGTCCACATGTAGGGAAGCTGACGGAACGCCACCGCCTCCGCGAGCGGGACGAGGACGAGGAACACGAGGATGACCGCCCCGATCAGGTACCGCAACCCGCGCCCGGTCCGATCCAGCCACTTCGGCAGGCGGATCGTACGGCCCAGCAGCTTCCTGCCCAGCAACTCGGCCAGCTCCCACACGGTGCCGACCGGGCAGATCCAGCCGCAGAAGCCGCGTTTGAACAGCAGCGACACCGCGACGGCGGCGATGATGATCACGAGCCCGGCCGGCAGCAGGGGGTCCCATCCGCCGCCCCGCACCCAGGCAAAGAAGCTTGTGAAGTGCCCGACGGGCAGCAGCCCGGCCACTGCCTCGGGCCGGGGGACGTAGGCGCCCTCCCCAGCCGCCCACCGCATGAACAGCGCCAGTTGCACGCAGGCGCCGACGAAGAACGCGAGGAAGACGGAGCGGACGAAGACACGCGAGGACACGACGTCGAGGACGCGGGAGACACGCTGGCGCATGCACGACCACCTTCGGGAGGAGCGGGAGGGTGACGGCTGCCGGGCCGGTGCACAAGGATACGACACGTCCGGGTCGTATACTCGAACGAGATCCGACGGACGGCTCCTCGCCCCTCACAACCCGGAAGGATGCCTCGTGAAGATGTACCGGTGCCGCATCTGCGGCGAGACCTACCTGGGCAGCGAGCCCCCGAGCAACTGCCCCTTCTGCGGCGCGCACGGCGAGCTGATCGTCGACACGGCGGACTACCCCGAGGACATCAACGCGGTGCGACTGACCGAGGTGGAACATGCCGACCTCGAGACCGCGATCGAACTCGAGCGGTCCAATACGCGTCTATACCTCGCTATGGCGCAGCGCGGAGACAACCGCAAGCTCGCCAACGCCTACAAGCGTCTCGCGGCCGTCGAGGCCGAGCACTGCTTGCTGTTCTGCAAACTCGCCGGACAGCCGAAGCCGGCCGACCTGCGGGAGCCGGGCGACGAACTCGGCTCGTGGGAGGCGGATATCGACGAATCCGCGCGTCGCGAGCGCCGCGCGAGCGACCTGTACGCCGAGTTCGCGGGACGTGCGACATCGCCGCGGCTGACAGAGGTCTGGGCGGCCGTCTCCGCGGTCGAGGCCGATCACATCGAGCTCGACGCTCTCGCCAAGCGCTGCATCTGATTCCCGCAGGCTACGGCAGGTAGCTGACGATCCGGCTACGCTTGAACGCGTGCACGATCAGGTAGAGGAATCCAGCGTCGGCGAGTGCGAAGCACACCGCGGTCGCGACGACGACGTTCACCGACAGCACCATGATCCCGGTCGTCTGGGCGGCCGCCAGCCCGATGACCGGCAGGATCACGGAGCCGCCGATCGCGTTGGCCTCCTGGAAGCCGCGCGCCTTGGCCGAGACCAGGACGACGATCGAGATCACCAGCAGCGAAACGGCCGGCACGAGCAGCAGCATCAGCGCCCACCAGTTGGCCGTCGGGAAAAACAGCTGCCCTACCACCGGGATCCCGAACCAGGCGACGACGGCCGCGTAGACGAGATAGCACGCCCAGGTGAACGCGATCGTCGGCAGGAACGCCGCGGCGATCTTGCCGACCACGAGCTCGGCGTCGGAGACCGGCGTGTAGAGCAGACCCTCGAGCGTGCGACGTTCCTTCTCTCCCGCGAAGCTGTTGGCCGCGATGACGGTGGACACCATCACCGGGACCAGCAGGAAGAACCCCGCGAACAGGTACACGACCCCGATGTAGGCGGCGCGCCCGGCCGTGGTGATGTGCGGTATCGCCGGGATGGCCGACGCAGGGAACGAACCGATGAAGTCCTCGAGCCCTCCCACGGCGCCCGGCGTGTAGCGCAGCGCCAGCAGGAACACCGTGGGATAGCCGATGACGACCACGATCGGGACGATGACAAGCGGGAAGACGAGCTGCACCGTCGAGAACGTCTCGTGGATGTCCTTGAGCGCGATCGCCCACGCGCGGCTCCAGCGCATCTAGACCCCCTGCCTCTCGCCGACGTCACGCTGGGTGCCCACGAGCGCGAGGTACGCCTCCTGCAGAGTGGGCGGCTCCTCGGCCACCCCGAGGAGGTCGAACGGGAGCGCCGCGGCGGCGCGCAGGAACGGTGAGACGGCACCCTCATCGATCAGATCGGCCGCGAAACCACCCGGGAGCGCCGTGACCGTCTTCACGCCCGGGAGGGCGGACAGGTCCGCCGCGCTCATCCCCGACCCCGGCACAGGCGTCACCCGCACGCGGACGCGCGGGACTGCCGCGCGCGCGACGCGTTCGGGCGGTCCCGCGGCACGGATTCGACCACCGGCCAGTATCGCCACGGCCGTGCACACGCCCTCCATCTCCTCGAGACGGTGCGAGGTGATGAAGAACGTGGTGTTCGCCTCACGGCTGACTCGCGTGATGTAGGTCATCAGTTCGTGCGAGGCCTCGGGGTCCAGCCCCGCCGTCGGCTCGTCGAGGTACACGAGCCTCGGCCGGGCGACCAGCGCGCGGGCGATGAGAAGCTTCTGCTTCATGCCCTTCGAGTAGCGCTCGACGAGCTCGGCGGCCCTGTCCGTGAGGCCGAACATGTCGAGCAGTTGGTCGACGCGCGAGCCGATCGCCGCCTCGCGCATGCCGTAGAGCCGCCCGAAGAGCGCCAGATTCTCCCGGGCACTCAACCTCTCGTAGAGGTTGGTGTCCGTCTGGACACCAACCTGAGGCCTGACCGCCTCAGCCTCCGATCGAACGTCATGCCCGAGCACGTTCAGCCGCCCCACCGACGAGGGATCGAGCACTCCGTTGAGGATGCGGACGGTGGTGGTCTTGCCGGCGCCGTTCGGGCCGAGTAGTCCGAACACCGCACCGCGCGGGATCACGAGATCCACCGAGTCGAGCGCGACCAGGGGGCCGAACGACATCGAAAGACCGGCGACCTCGATCGCCGGTCCGTCGAGTCCCGCGAGCGAATCATCCACCTGCTAGAGCTCCTTCGTTCGGAACGCCCACGCCGCTGTCGCGACGAGCACGCACGCAAGCGCGAGTGATGTGACCACGGGCCACAGTATCGCCGATTCCTTGCCCATCGCGAGAGTCATCGGCGCGCTGGCGAGACCAACGGGCGAATACTTCGCGAGCGGCTCCCACAGAGCGGCGATGGACAGCAGAGCGAACGCTCCGAGACCGACGCCGGCGGCGCCCGCCTGCGACCCCATGAGCGACGACAACAGCGTCATGATCGCGAGGAAGAGCACCCCGAACGCGAGCCACGACAGAGCCGAGGACCACAACGCTTCGCCGGGCGCTTTCCCGAACACCAGCGCCGTGACCCCCCACGTGGCGAGCGTGCCCGCGATGACCGTGAGAGCGAGGAACAGCGAGTGCACGACCGCCTTCGCCACCACGAACGCCGACCGGGAGACCGGCTTGGTGAGCGCCAGGATCGCAGTGCCGCTCTTGCGTTCCCCGGAGACCAACCCGCCGTAGATGATGATGATCGCGAACAGGGCGATCTGCGAGAGGTTCTTCGCCCATTGTGCGTAGGAGTCCAGATATGTGGGCGTGGGGAGCGACTTCACCAGGCCGGCGAGCTGGTCGCCGCCGGCCGCTGCCACGATCTCGGGGGTGAACCTGGCCATCACCGGCCCGGTCAGCGCGAAGAAGAGCAACATGCCCGGGAGCACCCAGATCCTCCAGGTGCGCACGATCTCCGTCGCCTCCTTGCGGGCGAACGCGGCGAAACCGTTCATGACTGTCCTCCTCCCACGAGCTGCACGAAGACCTCTTCGAGGCCCATCTCCCCCGCCTCCATGCGACGCAGAGGCAGGTTGCGCGCGGCCACCATCGCAGGGATCTCGCGGGACGCCGCCTCGGCGTCGCTCACGGTGATCTCGATCGTCCCGGTCGGGTCACGCTCGACCTTGGCCGCCCACGCAGCGGCACCTATCGCCTCCGCGAGGCCGTCGGCGCCCTCGCCCACCTCGACGACGACCTTGCCGGCGCCGTAGCGGGCCTTGAGCTCCTCGATGCGCGCCTGCGCCACGACGCGGCCGTGGTCGAGGATCGCGACCGTGTCGCAGATGCGCTCGACGTCGCCCAGGATGTGCGTCGAGAAGAAGACCGTGGTCCGGCCGCGCAGCGACTGGAGCATGTCGAGCACCTCCTTGCGGCCCATCGGGTCGAGCGCGCTGGTGGGTTCATCGAGCAGGAGCAGCCTGGGTGCGTTGATCAGCGCCTGCGCGACGCCGAGCCGCTGCTTCATGCCCCGCGAGTAGCCTCCGACGCGTGTGGTGACGTCGGTGAGCCCGGCCAGGTCCAGCAGCACCTCGATGCGCGGGTCGAGCACACGACGTTCGATCCCGAACAGCCCTCCGGCGAATCGAAGGAACTCACCGGCGGTCATCCACTCGTAGAAGCCGGGGACGTCGGGCAGGAATCCGATCTCTGCCCGGACGGCGTTGTCCACGGTGGCCACGTCGTGTCCAAGCACGCGAACCGTGCCCTTCGTCGGTCGCGCGAGTCCCGTGAGGATGCGCAGAGTGGTCGTCTTGCCCGCGCCGTTAGGGCCGAGGAACCCGAAGACCGAACCCTCCTCCACCCGAAGGTCGACGCGGTCCAGCACACGCTTGTGCGCGTAGACCTTGGTCAGGCGACGTATCTCGACAGCGGCGCTCATCGCGGGTCGATGTCCTTCGGCTCACCGTACAGGGCGTCGGCGGCGTTCGCGCCGCGTGCCGCTGCGTTGCCGCGCGAGGCGCCCTCCACCGCGGTGACCGGCTTGCGCCCGGCCGCCAGGTAGATGATCGGGCCGAGGATCTCCCCGAGCACGATGATCGCCACCCACACCCACTTCGGCAGGGTCAGGCCATCGGCCGAACGCTTCACGAGGTCCACGATCGCGAACACCTGCAGCGACAACTGAACGACGAGCAGTACCCCCAGGGCGACGAGCGCGGCCGTCGGCAGAGCCAGAACCTTCTCCATCACACACTCCCCTTCTTCGATGTTCCTTCAAGGTCGCGCCGCATCTCGACGGAGCGACCGACGCGCGCCAATACCACGAGCATCAGAAACGTCACCACGAGCCCAAGGACCATGACCGACAGCAGGACCGCCGTGTTCCCGCCACCATTCGCGGAGGCGATCTGCTGGCCGTACGCTCCGACCGAGATCGTGCTCAACATCAACGCCAGCGCACCTGAGGCGACTCTCGAGAGCGCCGAACGCCGGCGGAGCCACGCGAGGGCGAGGATCCCCAGCCCGATCAGCGTCATTGCCACGGGCAGTGTCAGCGCCGACTCCTTGGACGCGAAGTTGTCAGGGGCGCCGGTGATACCCCAGTGCACTGCGACCTGCGCCGGGAGCGCTCCCTGGTACCGCGCGACCAGCACCGCGAAGATCGCCGCGACCGCAAGCGGAAGCAGGCCCGAGAGCGCCAGCCACGGCCGGGGAACCGACGCGAACGGGACGTCCTCGTCGTCGGGACGGATCAGCCCGACGCGAACGGCAACGGCGCCGAAGTTGATGTCCCATCCGATGCCGAACACCCTCGGCACGAGGATGTCGGGCTGGGTCGGGTCCCACCAACGCAAGGCGACCCGGTCGGCGGTCGGTGGGCGGAACTCGTACGGCAGCCCGAGCACCTTTCCGGACAGCAGCGAGCGGCCCGCGTGAACGGCGGGCGCGCCCTGCACCGCCTCCGGCTCTCCGTCAGCACACTGGGCGGCGAGGGACTCCGGAGTGCCCAACGCCGCCAGCACGCGCTCGACGTCGGCAGCCGCACCCGGGGTGCGGGCGATCTCCTCGTACACGTGCGCTCTCAGGTCGTCGACGGTCTCCTCGCACTCACCCGCGGCGGTGAGCAGCAGCGCGCCGTGGACGCGGGCGAAGTAGGCCTCGACCAGGGCGCCGATCGCGGGATCGAGCCCGCCGGTGGTACTGCGCGCGCTGCCGCTCATCGTGAGGCCTCCGATCCGAGCAGTTCGTCCATGGCGTCGGTGACGCCCTCCCACGCCTTCGCCATCGCCGCGAACTCGAGATCGCCGGTGGCGCTGAGACGGTAGTACTTGCGCGGCGGGCCGACCGGCGACTCGCGCCACAGCGAATCGATCAGCCCGGACTTCTTGAGCCTCGAGAGCAGCGGATAGACGGTACCGGCACTGATCGCGAGCCCGGGGTGTCCCGCGAGCCGGTCCACGATCTCGCCGCCGTACGCCTCGCCGCGGTGCAGCAGCGCAAGGATCGCGAGTTCCACCACACCCTTCCGGAACTGCGACAACCGGCTGTCGGTGTCGTTCCCCATCGTCGTTGCTCCTCGCGTTGTTACGCTCTGTTGCGTGTATCACCTGCTTCCTTGTATCACACGCTAGTTGGCAGCGCAAGGTACCGTCTAGATGTTGCGCGTGCGAGGTGATGCGCGAACCCGCCAGGAATCGTTCGGCATGGACGAGCGGGCACCGCCCGCTACCGCAGCGAAGCCAGCCGCACGAACCCCTCGCGATACTCCGGCGCGAGTGCGTCGATGGTGAAGCGCGACGCCAACGCCCTCCCCTGCCCCGGCGAAGGCCTGTCCAGGATCAGCGATCTGAGCTGCGCCACGAGTGACTCCGCGGAGCCGTAGCGCATGCCCGACGGGTAGATCTCCGGATACGCGAGACGGTCCGGAACCAGCGGGAAGCAGCCCGCGTAGGCCGCCTCCACCATCGCAAGGCCGAAGAACTCGTTGACGGCTGTCGAGACGGCGACATCCGAGCCCGACAGCAGCCGCGCATAGGCATCGCGTCCCTCGGGCTCGCCGACGTGAGCGAGACGGTCGCCGAGCGTCGCCGCAGCTGCCGCGAACGCAGCGCTCGTCTCGGCGAACTCCTGCCCGGCGACTGCCACCTCGAAGTCGAGCCCCTCCTGCGCCAGGGCCGCCACGGCCGCGAAGAAGGCCTCCGGCGCCTTGTCGTGCTCCCAGCGGTGCGGCCAGACGATGCGGCAGCGTGCTCCCCGCGACACGGGAACCGCATCGAACGGCTCGGGGTCGAACGGCGGCGCCAGCACGCGGCTCACGGCGGCGATCCGCTCCGCCAAGCCGTTCGGACGATGATCAGGGAACTGCCGGATGAACGGCGCGATGCCCTCGAGGAACGTGTCGCGGTTCCACGCCGTGTTGAACCAGCATTCGTCGGCGGTCAGTGCGCTCGTGATGTTGGTCAGAGGAAACTGCAGGTCCCACTCCGCCGTGTGGCGATTCGGATACACCAGCTGGTTCTCGTGGAAGTACACGACGGTCGGCACGTTGGCGATGTCCGGGCCGGCCAGCCCCTTGAACTCGGCGAGGTTGAGGAACGTCGATGCGAGGACCGCGTCCCACCGCGTGCTTGCGCCGTCGCGCCCCGGCTCTCCGCCCGGGAACGTCGCACGCCACTCGCGGTCGAGCCGCTGCGCCTCCGACGCGAAGGTGATCGCCGCACCGCGCATCCGCCACTTCCACTTGCGCGCGGGCAACTCGAGCAGGTCGTGGTCCCAGCCGAGCGCGGGCAGAAGGCACTCGAGGACGGCGCGATGGGAGCCTCCGTTGTACGGCTCGAGCACCAGCAGGCGCCTGTCCGAACGCAGCCGCTCCGCCTCCCGCCCTGGCGCGGTCCGGAGGCTGAGGTCCGGGGTGGCGACGGGGTCGTACGGGGAGACGGAGCGGTGGTCATACGGAGACGCGAGCCCGGCGACGCCCGAGAGTGCGGCACGCTGGGACACGAGGGTCCTCCTGGTTACTTGATGCCGTCCTTGACGCGCTCGTAGCCGACGTCACCGACGGCGATCTCCTCCATGGCCAGCGTGAGCGGCTTCGTGGAGGTGATCTGAGCGATCTGGGAGGCGGACATGGTCAGCAGCGCCTGGTCGCGCACGCCGTGCAGCATGTCGTTGATCTGCCGCGCGCGCTTGGCGGAGACGATGCAGAGGGTGTACTTCGAGTCGACCTTCGAGAGGAGGACATCGATCTCAGGCTGAATGACCATCGGTGTTCACTTGATCCTTTGCGTCTTGTTCGGAGACCGAGCGGATGTAGGCCATGAGGTCGTCGACCGCCCGGGGCACATCGTCGTTCATTACCACATGGTCGTACGTACCCTCAAGTTCGAGTTCGTGCCGAGCGGTATCCAGGCGGGTCCGGATCTGATCGTCGGACTCGGCGCCACGATGCCGGATCCTCTTCTCGAGCTCCTCGGTCGACGGCGCCTTGACGAAGATCAGCCGCGAGCGTCCCATCTGCTTGCGCACCTGGAACGCGCCCTGCGGATCGATCTCCAGCAGCGCGTCCATACCGTGCGCCAAGCGACGCTCCACCGGACGGCGCATCGTACCATACCGGTTGCCGTGAACGCTCGCCGTCTCGAGGAACTCGCCGGCGCGCACACGCGCTTCGAACTCCGCGGGCGTCAGGAAGTAGTAGTCGACCCCGTCACGCTCGCCGAGCCGCGGCGTCCGCGTCGTCGCGGAGACCGAGACCCACAGATCGGGCACCCTCTTCTCGAGTTCCCTCACGAGGGTTCCTTTGCCGGCCCCCGAGGGGCCGGAGATTATGAACAGGTGACCGAGACGCATCGCCGCAGAAGTCACCGCCCGCTACTTGCCGAGGCGCTCCATGAGCATCTCGCGCTGACGGGCACCCAACCCCTGCACGCGCCGGCTCTCGGAGATCTCGAGCTCGTCCATGACACGGGCCGCCTTGGCCTTCCCGAACCCGGGGAGCGATTCGAGCAGAGCGGAGACCTTCATGCGGGCCACGATCGGATCGTCCGAGCGGCTCATGGCGTCCGCGAACGACATCTTGCCCGACTTGATCTGGGCACGGACTGCAGCGCGCTTCGCGCGTGCCTCGGCCGCCTTCTTCAGCGCCGCTTTGCGATCGGCGTCGGACAGGTTCGGTAGCGCCATCGTTCCTCCTCATCGGTGCCGGTCACCCGGATCGCTCCGGGTGCCCCCTCATGCGCCCCGGGACCGTCTGAACGGGCCCGCTCATGGCGCGCAGCATGTGCTCGATAGTACCGCCTACCTGCGGCGATGCCAACCGCTACTTGGCCAGGGACCTGCTCCCGGGGGCGTAGAGCGGCGCCTCGGAGGCGCAGAGTCCGCAGTCCGAGGGCTCCCAAGACTCGACCTGCAGTCGAAGGAGAGGTAGCGCCTCGATGTCGAAGGCCTTGGGACCGCCGCGATCGATGAGGGAGGCCACCGCGACCGGGACTCCGCCCGCAGCGCGGACCAGCTCGACGACCTCCGCAACGCTCCCACCTGTGGTTACGACATCCTCGACCACGAGCACGCGCGCTCCATCGGGCACGTCGAACCCTCGACGCAAGGTCATGGCTCCACCTTCGCGCTCGCTGAAGATGAACTTGACGCCCAGAGCCTGCGCGACAGCGAAGCCGATGATGATCCCGCCGACGGCCGGTGCGGCCACCAGGTCGACCCGCCGTTCACCGAGTCGTTGCACGAGTGCCTCGGCGAGTCGCGTGACGAGCGCGGGATCCTCCAGGACGCGGGCGCACTGGACATAGCGGTCCGAATGCCGTCCCGACGTCAGACGGAAGTGCCCCGTCAGGATGGCTCCCGCCTGTTCGAGTGCGGCCAGGACTTCGGGCTCGGTCATGTCGGTCATCGTGGTGTCGCTCCCCTATCCGTTGTCAACGATCGCGTCGAACGCGGCGGCCGGGTCATCGGCGCCGGTGATGGGCCGCCCTATGACAAGGTGCGAAGCACCGGCCTCGAACGCAGCGGCCGGCGTGGCGGTGCGTGCCTGGTCGCCCGCGTCGGAACCGGCAGGGCGCACGCCGGGAGTGACGACCAGCGCGGCCGGTCCAAGGAGTGCGCGCATCTCGGCGGCCTCGCGCGGCGAGCAGACGACGCCGTCCACACCCGCGGTGCGGGCGAGCGCGGCAAGACCGACGGCCTGATCGGCCGGGGTGTCGGATACACCCACCGACGCGAGCGCCTCGGCATCCATGCTCGTGAGAACGGTGATGGCGATCACCGCGGGCCGCGGAACGCCCGCTGCCGACGCACCGGCCGCAGCGCCACGCACGGCCGCCTCCATCATGTCGGCGCCGCCCGAGGCGTGCACCGAGAGCATCCCCGCCCCAAGCGACCCGAGCGATGCGGCGGCACCCTCGACCTGGTGGGGGATGTCGTGCAGCTTCAGGTCGACGAAGACCTCGAAGCCGAGTTCGCGCATCGCGGCCACCGCCCGGGGACCTTCGCGGTAGAAGAGGGTCATCCCGACCTTCACCCACTTCGCGCGGCCCACGAGCGCGCGGGCGCACACGAGGGCGGACTCGAGGTCGGGCTGGTCGAGTGCGACGATGATCCGGTCGCGCATGTCTATCCCGTCTGTCGTCTCCATGCTGCTACTCCTCCAAAGCGCCGGTCAGGTCGCTCACGCGGCCCACACCGTGGCGCGCGCAGTATTCTGCCAGGCCGTCGACGACCCGCATCGTGGAAGTCGGGTCCGCGAAGTTCGCTGTCCCGACCTGGACAGCCGCCGCCCCCGCGAGCAGGAACTCCACGGCGTCTGCTCCGTTCATGATGCCGCCCACGCCGATGACCGGGACGCCGACGGCACGAGCCACCTGCCATACCATCCGCAGCGCCACCGGCTTGATCGCCGGTCCCGAGAGGCCGCCAACGACCCGGGCGAGCTTCGGTCGGCGCGTCTCTGCGTCGATCGCCATGCCGAGCAATGTGTTGACCAGCGATACGGCGTCGGCGCCAGCGCCCTCGACCGCTCGGGCGATCTCCGTGATGTCCGTGACGTTCGGCGAGAGCTTCACGATCAGCGGGCGCTTCGTCACGGAGCGCAGGGCGGCTGTCACCGCGCCGGCAGGGGCGCAGGACGTCCCGAAGGCCATGCCGCCCGCGTCCACGTTCGGACACGAGATGTTGACCTCGTATGCAGCGACGCCGGGTTCATCCTCGAGCCGCTCGACGACGCGAACGTAGTCCTCGACCGAATGGCCGCAGACGTTGACGACGACGGGGACGTCCTGCGAGCCGAGCCACACCAGGTCGCCGGCACAGAACGCCTCGACGCCGGGGTTCTGGAGCCCGATCGAGTTAAGCATGCCCCCGAAGGTCTCGGCCACACGCGGCGATTCGTTGCCGGTCCACGCCATGGGAGAGACGCCCTTGGTCACCACGGCGCCGAGCCGGGAGAGGTCCACGAAGTCGGCGTACTCGCGGCCGGAGGCGAAGGTCCCCGAGGCGGTCATGACGGGGTTCCGCAGCCGCAGCCCGGCGATCTCCACGCTCAGGTCGGCGCCGCTAGTGACGCGGGGGGACTTCTGCTCCATCCCAACACACCTCCTCTGCGTCGAACACGGGCCCATCGACGCACGCACGCTTGCGGCCGTGCGAGGTCGTGACGACACACGAGAGACACGCGCCGATTCCGCAGGCCATCAACCGTTCGAGCGACACGCGACACGGGACTCCCGCGCGGGCGGCCTGCGCCGCCACCGCTCGCGCCATGATCTCGGGTCCGCAGACGCACACGAGATCGGGCCGATCGGTCTGGAGCAGCCGCTCGCTGACCACGGTCACGAACCCACGCTCACCCGCGCTGCCGTCGTCGGTGGCGACCTCGACCCGACGGGCCACGGACTCGAACAGCTCGCGGGCCACGAGGCGCTCCGAGGTCGGCGCGCCCTGGGCCACGCTCACGGCCACGCCTCGCGCCGAGAGCCGCTCAGCGAGCATGCCGAGAGGCGCGGCGCCCAGGCCCCCGGCCACCAGCAGAATGTGCGCGATACCGTCGGGAATGTCCCATCCGGTGCCGAGCGGCCCGATGGCGTCCATCACGTCGCCGCGGGTCTTGCCCGCAAGGTCGAGCGTGCCGCGACCGAGCACCTGGTAGAGGATCTCGATCGTCTCTCCACCCGCGCGGTGCACCGAGAACGGTCGGCGCAGCAGGAAATCGGCGCCCGTCGCGATGCGCAGGTGCACGAACTGCCCCGGCTCGACCGCCGCGGCGATGCGCGGCGCGTGGAGCGCGATGAGTCCGACGCCCTCGGCGACGCGGTCGTTGGCGAGCACCTCGACCCGCTCGAGCAGCGGGTGCGGTCCGGCATCGAGCGCTGCGCAGCTCACGTCAGCGCCCCCGCCGAGCCGGCTTCGGACACGCTGTGGCCCCGTGCCGCGGGCGCGACCCACTGGTCCGTGTCCTGGAGGGCGCTCACCCCAAGACGGCCCTCCTGGGCCGCCTCGATGGCCTGTACGACCGCCTGGGCGGCCTCCATGGTGGTGATGTTGGTCACACCGTGGCGGATCGCGGCCGCGCGGATGTGGTAGCCGTCACTGCGGGTCTCGCGTCCGAACGGCGTGTTGATGACCAGCTGGACCTCGTTGTTGGTCACCTTGTCCACGATGTTGGGCCGCCCCTCGTGCACCTTCAGCACCTCGGTGACGGGCAGACCGGCCGCGCGCAACGCCCGCGCCGTGCCACGGGTCGACAGGACCTCGAAGCCCAGCGAGTGCAGATGGCGCGCAACGCCGACGATCGCGCGCTTGTCGCGGTCGCACACCGAGATGAACGCGGCCCCTGAAGTGGGCAGCGAGTAGTCGATGGCCAGCTGGCTCTTCGCGTAGGCGGCCGGGAAGTCGGTGGCCGATCCCATGACCTCGCCGGTGGACTTCATCTCGGGGCCGAGCACCGAGTCGGCGCCGGGGAAGCGCCCGAACGGCATGACCGCTTCCTTGACGCAGAAGCGCCCGGTCTCGCGCAGTTCCTCGGGCAGAGCCAGATCGGCCAGCATCTCGCCGGCCATCACCCTCGCCGCGACCTTGGCCAGCGGGACGCCGGTGGCCTTGCTCACGAAGGGCACCGTCCGAGAAGCGCGTGGATTGACCTCGAGGACGTACACGATCTCGTCCTTGACGGCGAACTGGATATTGATGAGTCCGTGCGTGCCGATCTCGAGGGCGATGCGGCGGGTGTACCCGCATATCTCCTCCGTGACCGAGGTCGAGAGCGTGTACGGGGGGATGCAGCAGGCCGAGTCGCCCGAGTGGATGCCGGCCTCCTCGATGTGCTCCATCACGCCACCGATGTACACCTCCGCGCCGTCGCACACCGCGTCGACGTCCACCTCGATGGCGCCCTCGAGGAAGCGGTCAAGGAGGACCGGGTGGTCGGGGCTGACGATAACGGCCTCGGCGAACTGCTTGAGCAGGTACTCCTCGTTGTAGGCGATGACCATCCCGCGCCCGCCGAGCACGTAGGACGGCCGCACGAGCAGCGGGTAGCCGATGCGGCCGGCGACCTCGACCGCCTCCGCGGCCGAACGGGCCAAACCGGCCGCCGGGTAGACGATCCCCAGCCGATCGAGCACGTCGGCGAAGCGTTCGCGGTCCTCGGCGAGGTCGATCGCCTCGGGCTTGGTACCCAGGATCGGCACGCCGGCCTCCTCCAGGCGACGCGCAAGCTTGAGCGGCGTCTGCCCTCCGAAGGTGACGAGCACGCCGACGGGCTTCTCCGCGTCGACGACGTCCATGACGTCCTCGAAGGTGAGCGGCTCGAAGTAGAGGCGGTCGGAGGTGTCGTAGTCCGTGGAGACCGTCTCGGGGTTGCAGTTGACCATCACCGTCTCGAAGCCCGCGTCGTGCAGCGCGTAACTGGCGTGCACACAGCAGTAGTCGAACTCGATGCCCTGACCGATGCGGTTGGGACCGGCGCCGAGGATCATGACGCGGGGACGCGTGGCGGGCGCCACCTCGTCCTCCTCCTCGTACGTCTTGTAGTAGTACGGCGTCGTGGCGAGGAATTCGCCCGCGCAGGTGTCGACCGACTTGAACGTCGCCTTGACCCCGACGGCCAGTCGGCGCGCGCGCACGGCGGCCTCATCGGTCTTCATCAGGTACGCGAGCTGCGGGTCGGAGAGTCCATGCTGCTTGGCGCGCCGCATCAGGACCTCGTCGATCGTGTCCACGGAGACCTTGCGCACCATACCCTCTACTTCGACTATAGCCTTCACCCGATCGAGGAACCACGGGTCGATGTGGGTGAGCTCGGCGACCTCTTCGACGCTCCGGCCGCGCCACAGCGCGTCGGCGACGTAGTACATGCGGTTCTCGTTGGGCACGGTCAGCCCGCGATCGAACTTCAGTTCGTCGAAGACGTCCTTGCCGTCGGCGCCCAGGCCGTAGCGGCCGTTCTCGAGCGACCGGAACGCCTTGCCGAGCGCCTCGGCGAAGGTGCGGCCGATGGCCATCGCCTCACCGACCGACTTCATGCGTGTGGTGAGCGTCGTGTCGGTGCCCTTGAACTTCTCGAACGCCCAGCGCGGGACCTTGACCACGGTGTAGTCGATCGAGGGCTCGAAGCACGCCGGCGTGACCTTCGTGATGTCGTTCGAGATCTCATCGAGCGTGTAGCCGACGGCGAGCTTGGCCGCGATCTTCGCGATCGGGAAGCCGGTCGCCTTGCTCGCAAGAGCGGAGGAGCGTGACACCCGGGGGTTCATCTCGATGACGACCATGCGTCCGTCCGCGGGGTTCACGGCGAACTGCACGTTGCTGCCGCCGGTCTCCACGCCGATCTCGCGCAGGATCGCCAGCGAGGCGTCGCGCATCGTCTGGTACTCACGGTCGGTGAGCGTCTGGGCGGGAGCCACCGTGATCGAATCGCCAGTGTGCACGCCCATCGCGTCGATGTTCTCGATCGAGCACACGATGACCGCGTTGTCGTTGCGGTCGCGCATGACCTCCATCTCGTACTCTTTCCAGCCGATCACGCTCTCCTCGACCAGCACCTCGCCCACCGGGGACAACGCCACGCCGTGGCTGACGATCTCGCGGAGTTCGTCGATGTTGTAGGCGATGCCGCCGCCGGCGCCCCCCATCGTGAACGACGGGCGGATCACCAGCGGGAAGCCCATCGCCCCCGCGAGCCGCTCGGCATCGGTGACCGCATACGCGTAGTCGCCCTTCGGCACCTCGAGCCCGATGGCGACCATTGCAGCGGCGAACAGCTTGCGGTCCTCGCCCTTCTTGATGACCTCGAGTGTGGCGCCGATCAGCTCGACCCCGTAGCGCTCAAGCACCCCGGACTCGGCGAGCGCGACCGCGCAGTTGAGGCCCGTCTGCCCGCCCAGCGTCGGCAGCAGCGCGTCGGGGCGCTCGGCCGCGATGACCTTCTCGACGAACTCGGGTGTGACCGGCTCGACGTAGGTGCGGTCGGCGAACTCGGGATCGGTCATGATCGTGGCCGGGTTGCTGTTCACGAGCACGACGCGATAGCCGTCCTCACGCAGGACCTTGCAGGCCTGGGCGCCCGAGTAGTCGAACTCGCAGGCCTGACCGATCACGATCGGTCCGGATCCGATGACGAGGATCGTGCGTATGTCGTCGCGTCGCGGCAAAGCGTGCTCCTTGTGTGGACTTAGGGGACGATCAGGACGGGACAAGGCGCCTGGCGCATGAGCGTCATGGAGACCGACCCCATGAGGACCTCCTGCATCGGAGTGCGGCCTCGCGACCCGATGACCACGCCCGACACTCCGCTTGCGTCGATCTCACTCAGGATCGCGCGTTCCGGCGCTCCGTGACCGAGGACCGGCGTCGCGGAGAGACCGCGTTCCTTGGCGATGGAGGCCAGGTTGCGCAGCTGGAACTCCGCACCTGTCTCCTGCTGCATCGCGCGACCCGCGTCCTTGGCCTCGGAGAGCACGTGGAACACACGGATCGTCCCGACGGCCTTCTTCGGGAGCGACAGGGCGATGTTGAGCGCACGAGCGGCCGTGCCCGAGAAGTCCGTCGGAACGAGCATCATTCGGCCGAAGGTACGCGCGAGCGTGGCGGGATCGCTCACGGCGCGCAGCAGGTCGTAGCGCACCGTCAGGGCCGGGATCCCCGAACTGGTCGCGAGACGCTCCGACACCGACCCCGAGAGCATGCGGTCGGCAAGCGACTTGCCGGTGGTCCCGCACACCACGGCGTCCAGATGCGACTCGGTGGCCAGCGCGAGCAGCTCGCGCTCGGGATCACCGGTCGGCATGCGCACCTCGACGTCGAAGCCCACATCCACCAGCGGCTTCGACGCCTCTCGCATGCGGTCCCGCGCTGCGTCGAGCTTGGCCGCGATCGCCGGACCCTCGAGCCCGGCGGTATCGACCACGTGGCAGCACACGATCCGGCGGGCCCCAAGGTCGCCCAGCCCGGTGCAGAAGCGCATGACCAGGTCCGAGTCGGTGCTGAAATCGATCGGTACCAGTACCGTCCGAAGCATCTCCTAGCCCCCCATCTCCGCAGATCCCCGGTCCCCTGCCGCGAACCGTGGATCCGCACCCGACAGATACTCCTCGCGCCCGTCCATCAGCGCGGTGAAGGCCCCGAACAGGTAGCGCGCGTCGTGCGGGCCCGGCGCCGCTTCCGGGTGGTACTGCACGGAGAAGGCGCGGCGCTGCAGCACGCGGATGCCTTCCACCGTCATGTCGTTCAGGTTCACGTGCGTCAACTGGACCGGCCCGTACGCCCCACTGGTCACGACAGGCGCGACGCCTTCGCCGACCCACGCCTGCAGATCGTTCGGCTCGTAGGTGAGGCCGCCGCTCAGCCCGGCGTCGAGCGGTCCGATCGAACCGAAGTCGACGCAGAATCCGTGGTTCTGGCTGGTGATCTCGACACGGCCGGTGAGCAGGTTCATGACCGGCTGGTTGCCGCCGCGGTGGCCGTAACGGAGCTTGAACGTGTCGGCGCCCACCGCCAGCGACAGCATCTGGTGCCCGAGGCAGATACCGAACAAGGGCACCACCCCCAGCAGCTCGCGAACCGTCGAGTAGAGGTAGTCCACCGCCGCCGGATCGCCCGGGCCGTTGGCGAGGAAGACCCCGTCACATCCCAGTTCGAGCACCTCTGCGGCGCTCGTCGTCGGGGGAACGACGCGGACCGAGCAGCCGGCCTCGGCAAGCCGCCTCAGGATGTTGAACTTCACTCCCGAGTCGAAAGCCACCACGCGGTACTTCGGCCGGACCGGCAGGATGCCGGTGTCGACGGGAAGGCAGCCGGTCGGGTCCTCGCTCCCCCACTCGAAAGCGGAGCCGACGGCAACCTCGCGCACGAGGTCGCGACCAACGAGGCTCGGCGACGCGGCGGCCTTGGCCACGAGCGACGCGGCATCGAGGTCCGCCGTCGAGATCACGGCGCGCATGGCGCCGCGCTCACGGAGATGCCGGGTCAGCCGGCGGGTATCCACGCCTTCGATGGCGACGACGCCCTCCCGCTGGAGGAACTCGGGCAGCGACTGTTCCGAGCGCCATGAGGAGGTGATGCGGCTCATCTCGCGCACCACCAGCCCGCGCATGAACGACCCACGGGACTCCATGTCGGCACCGTTGACGCCGTAGTTGCCGATCTGCGGCATCGTCATCGTCACGATCTGCCCGGCGTAGCTGGGGTCGGTGACGACCTCCTGGTAGCCGGAGAGCGAGGTGTTGAAGACCGCCTCGCCATCAGCCTCACCCGGAGCGCCGCACGACCAACCCTCGAAGACGGTCCCGTCCTCGAGGGCGAGCATCGCTCTCGACTGTCCGCTCACTCGCCGCCCTCTCCGTGTACGAACGGGCGCGCGATCGATCGCGCGCGCGTCACACGACCACCTTACCGTTCCGCAGCGCGAAATACCCGCCAATGAGCACGTCACTGGCCTTGCCGAGCAGCTTGTGTCCCAGGAACGCGGAGTTGCGGCTCTTGCCGACGAACCACTCCGCCGTCACCTCGACCCTGGCCTCGGGATCCACGATGGTCAGGTCCGCGAGCGCCCCGACCTCGATGCGCACGGGCGGGAGTCCCACGGCGGCGCGCGGCCCCGCGGACATCCACTGCGCCACCTGCGGCCAGTCGGCCTTCTTGGTGGCCACAAGGTGCGTCACGACGAGCGACAGCGCGGTCTCGAGCCCGGTGGTGCCGAACGGAGCGAGTTCGAACTCGAGCGCCTTCTCGTGCGGCGCGTGCGGGGCGTGATCGGTGGCGATGCAGTCGACCGTCCCGTCGATCAACCCGGCGAGCAGCGCCGCGGCATCCTCCCGCGTCCGCAGCGGCGGGTTCATCTTGAGGTTGGTGTCGTACGACTCGGTGAGGTCGTCCTCGGTGAGGAAGAGGTGATGCGGCGTGACCTCGCAGGTCACGGGGAGACCGGCGGCCTTCGCCTGCCGCACGAGCTCGACCGAACCCGCGGTCGAGAGGTGCGCGAGGTGAAGCCGGCAGCCGGTGAGCTCGCAGAGCCGGATGTCGCGCGCGACCTGCACTTCCTCCCCCGCGGCGGGCCAGCCCGCCATCCCGAGCCTGGTGGAGACGACGCCTTCGTTGACGACGCCCCTGCCCACGAGCGACTCGTCCTCGCAGTGGCTGACCACGGGCACCGCGAAGCGCTTGATGTAGTCCATCGCCATGCGCATCATGCCCGCGCTCTGCACGCCGTGACCGTCGTCCGAGAAGGCGACCGCCCCCTCGCCGACCATGTCGCCGATCTCGGCGAGACCGCCGCCCTCCTGCTTGGCGGTGATGGCGCCGAACGGGTAGACGCGCACGGCGCCCTCCGCGGCAGCGCGTTCGCGCAGGAACCGCACCGACGAACCTTCGTCAGCGACCGGCTCGGTGTTCGGCATCGCGCAGATCGCGGTGAAGCCACCGTGGGCGGCCGCGCGAGTCCCGCTGTACACGGACTCCTCGTCCTCGCGCCCCGGCTCGCGCAGGTGCGTGTGGATGTCGGCGAGGCCCGGGAGCACGACCTTCTCCGCGCACTCGACGGTCTCGCCCTTCGGGATCTTGAGGTCGGTCCCGATCTCGGCGATGACGCCGTCACGGATGACGATGTCGCAGACGGCGTCGAGCCCGACCGCCGGATCGATCACTCGAGCGTTCTTAAGCAGCAGCGCCACTGTCGGCACCTCCCAGCAGCAGGTACATGACGGCCATGCGGACGGCGACGCCGGACTCGACCTGCTCGAGAACGAGCGAGCGATCCGAGTCGGCCACGTCGGCGGAGATCTCCACGCCCCGGTTCATGGGTCCCGGGTGCATCACGATCGCGGCAGGCTTCATCGCCGCGAGCCGTACCGAGTTCATGCCGTAGAAACGCGCGTACTCGCGCAGGGAAGGGAACGGCGTCGCATCCGCGCGCTCCATCTGGATGCGCAGCATGTAGGCGACGTCGAGCGTCGGCAGCACCTCGTCGAGGTCCCACGAGACCTCCGCGCCCAGAACGTCCGGGCGCGCCGGCATCAGCGTCGGCGGGCCGACGACGATCGGGTGGGCGCCCACCTTGAGGAGAGCGGGGATGAGCGAGCCGGCGACCCGCGAGTGGGAGATGTCGCCGACGATGCCCACGCGCAGTCCCTCGAGGTGCCCGAGGCGCTGCTTCATGGTGTAGAGGTCGAGCAGCGCCTGGGTCGGGTGCTGGTGGATGCCGTCACCGCCGTTGACGATCGAGCAGTCCATCATCTCGGACAGGATGCGGGGAGCGCCCGCGTACTTGTGCCGGATTATGACCAGGTCGCACGACATGGCGGCCAGCGTCGCGGCCGTGTCGCGCAGAGACTCGCCCTTGACGGTCGCCGACGCGCTCGCGGTGAAGTTGATGCCGTCGGCCGACAGTCTCTTGGCCGCGATCTCGAAGCTCGTGCGCGTGCGGGTGGACGGCTCGAGGAAGAGGTTGACCACCGTCAGGCCGCGTAGCGTCGGCAGCTTCTTGATGCGGCGCTCGTTGACCGCGGCGAAGGATTCTGCCGTCTCAAGGATTCGGTTGATGTCGTCGGTCGTGAGGTCGTCCATGCCCAGGATGTGGCGGGAGCTCAGCACTGCTCGGCCACCTCGCCCTCGGAGATGACGACGGCGTCCTCGCCGTCGGTCTCGGACAGCAGCACGCGCACGCGCTCGCGGCTCGAGGTCGGGACGTTCTTGCCCACGTAGTCGGCGCGCACGGGGAGCTCGCGGTGTCCGCGATCCACCAGCACCGCCAGGCGGATGCAGGAGGGGCGACCGTAGTCCATGAGCGCGTCCATGGCGGCCCGGATCGTCCGGCCGGTGAACAGCACGTCGTCGACGAGCACGACGCAGATCCCGGACGGGTCGAAGGGCAGGTCCGTGCGGTGCACCTCGGGGTTGTTCCGCGTCGAGATGTCGTCGCGGTAGAAGGAGATGTCGAGGGTCCCGACGGGCACCTCGGGCCCTTCGATCTCGCGGATGCGCTCGGCCAGCCTGTGCGCCAGATGCGCCCCGCGCGTCACGATGCCGACGAGCGCCAGGCCTTCGGCACCCTTGTTCTCCTCCAGCACCTCGTGTGCGATGCGCGTGATCGCCCGGTCGACAGCCGTAGCGTCCATCACCACGGCCTTCGTTCGGTTCGCCATCGTCCCTCCCACCTCCCGCGCGGGTCCCCGCAGGGCTGCCGCGACACAAAAAGACGCCTTCCGCGGCTTGGCGAAAGGCATCGAGACAAGCGGAGGTATGCTCCCGCGACGTATGGTCAACGATCGTGTCGCTTTCTTGTGTCGTACCTTGCCGGCCTCACGGAACCGGATTAAAGGTCGACTCGGACAGTACCGCACCGGGAAGGATATTGGAAGACGCTTTGTCGCCGCACCGGCTGCCGGGGCGATTCCGTGCAGCGATGCGATCACCGTGAGGGGGCCGATCGGCATGAACCGTCTGATCTCGGGCTTGGTCGCAGCGGCGATGGTCGCCGGAGTCCTGGGGGGCTGCGCCCCGGTCGTCACGCCCCGGCCCTCGCCGACCCCCACGGTGACGACGGACCCTGTGCCGACCCTCACCGTCACCCCGACCACCTCGACGCCCCTGCCTCCCCCCGCCTCCCAGCCTGTGGCACTGAAGGTCTACTTCGCCTACCAGGAGAAGATGCAGCCCGCGGCCCGCACTGCGCCCGCGGGTACGAAGGCCGTGCTCAAGGCCGCGCTCGACGCGCTCCTCGCAGGTCCGACCTCGAGCGAGCGGGCGGGCGGGCTCGTGACGATGGTCCCGAAGGGCACGAAGCTCCGTGGAGTCACGATCTCGGCCAACGTCGCGATCGTCGACTTCGACTCGACCTTCGCATCGGGGGGAGGCTCCCTCTCGATGTTCGACCGGCTCGCACAGGTCGTGTACACCGCGACGCAGTTCCCCGGGGTCGACGCCGTCACGTTCAAGCTCGACGGGAAGAAGGTCACGGTGTTCGGTGGCGAGGGCATCATCATCGACAAGCCGCGCACCCGGAAGGCGTGCGAGGGCGAGACACCCGCGATACTCGTCGACACGCCTGCGTGGCGGGGCACGCTGAAGGCGGGGGACGTCGTCCGCGGAACGGCGAACGTCTTCGAGGGAACGTTCAAGATCGAGGTCCGCGACAGCGCCGGCACGCTCGTGTCCTCGAAGACGGTGCAGGCCACGAGCGGGACCGGCACGCGCGGCACGTGGTCGGTGGCCCCGGCTCTCACCGGAGCGAAGGCCGGCATCGGTTCCATCCGCGTCTACGCCGAGTCGCCGAAGGACGGCTCGCCGGTGGACGTCGTCAAGGTGCCGGTGATCCTGGAGCCGTAGGAAGGCTCAGATCTTCTGGCGTTGTTTGACCGACGGAAGGCGCACCTCGAACGTCGTGCCCGGTTCCGGTTCGTTCGAACGGAACGAGACGGAGCCGTCGTGCTGCTCGACGATCTCGCGCACCATCGCGAGACCGACCCCGAAGCCCGAGCGGGAACGCTCGCGCGCGGCGTCGGATCGCCAGAACCGCGTGAAGATCCTGTCGCGCTCCGACTCGGGGATGCCGATCCCCGAGTCGCGCACGGACGCGACCACCTGCTTCTGATCGCACGCGAGCCGCACGGCGACCGAACCGCCGGTGGGCGTGTAGCGCGCGGCGTTGCTGAGCAGGTTGCCGAACGCCTGGGTGAGCCGGTCCACGTCGGCCGAGACGGTGAGGCCCTCGGTGATGTCCGTCGTGAGCGCGAGTTCGAGGGATTCCAACAAGGCACGGTGGCTGTCGACCGCTCGCATCAACGGCACCGCCGGATCGGTCGGCGTCATCTTGAAGCGGACGCTGCGGTTCTCCAGGCGTGAGAGTTCGAGGATGGAGTCCGCGAGCCGTCCGAGTCGCACGGTCTCGTCCCGGATCACGCCCAGGTGCTCGCCGTCCGCGGGCAGGACGCCGTCCTGGATCGCCTCGACGGTCGCCTGGATCGCTTGGAGGGGCGTCCGGAGTTCGTGCGCCACGTCGGCGGTCAACCTGCGCTCGAACTCGCGCTCGGCCTGGATCGACTCGGCCATCTCATCGAGGGTGCGGCCCAGGACGCCGACCGAGTCATCGCCCGACATCCCCGTGCGGGCGTCGAGCTCCCCGGAGCGGAGCGCCGCCGCGGTCTTCGTGACGCGCTCGATCGGACGCGCGAGCACGCGCGAGTACAGAAGACCGCCGCCCGTCGCCAACATGACGGCGAGCACTGCTGCAAGCCCCAGCGCGGAGGTCGAAGCGTCACGGAACTGCGTGTCGGAATCGGTCAGCAGAGACCCAGGAGACGCGGAGGCGAGACGGAGCGTCGCGACCTGCACCGACCCCACGTAGACGGGCGCCGTGACGACCGGAGCGCTCATGGGCGCGAGTGTCTGGGTCGAGGGCGATGCGGGCTGCACATCGTCGACGGCGCCGGGCAACGGCGGCTCGCCGGTGAGGTAGTAGCTGTCGGCGATCACGAATCCGTTCTCGTCCATGACCTGCGCGCGCAACCGGTTGCTGCGGGCGATCGCGGTCAGCACGAGCAGGTCGTGCGCGTTCCACCTGCCCGGGGTGATGAACGAATCGCTCGCCATCTTGGCGAAGCCGGATGCGTTGGCCTGCACGCGTTCGCGCACGTAGCTCTCGAACACACCCTGCCACGTGATGGACATCACCACGGCGACGAGCAGCGCCGTGGATGCCGCGACGACCGCGAAACCGAGTCCCAGCTCGGCTTTGAGCCCGATCCGTCTCACGCTGAGGGCGACCCGTCTTCCTTGAGCTGCGGCTCGAAGCGATATCCGACGCCCGTGACGGTCTGGATGAACCTCGGCTCGCGCGGATCGTCGTCGAGCTTGGCCCGCAGGTTCTTGATGTGCGAGTCGATCGCGCGCTCGTACCCCTCGAAATCGTAGCCGAGCACCTTCTCGACGAGTTCCATGCGCGGATAGACGCGGCCCGGGTAGCGCGCGAGGGTCACGAGCAGCTTGTATTCGCTGGCCGTGAGCTCGATCTCGGCGCTGCCGAGGTGCACACGGTGGGCGCGCAGGTCGACCACCAGGTCGCCGAAGTCCATGCGGTCGCGCTGCGGGTCCGACTCGGCGTGCGCGCGGCGGATGAGCGCCCGCACGCGCGCGGTCAGCTCACGCGGGGAGAACGGCTTGACGAGGTAGTCGTCCGCGCCGATCTCGAAGCCGCGGATACGCTCCTCCTCGGCCCCCTTGGCGGTGAGCATGATGATGGGCACGTCGGAGACGTCGCGGATGCGGCGGCAGACCTCCTCGCCCGAGATTTTGGGCAGGTTCAGGTCGAGCACGACCAGGTCGAACGCCTTTCGGCTCGCCTGCTCCAGCGCCTCGGCGCCGTCGCCGACAGCCGTGACCCAGTACCCCTCGCGTTCCAGGTACGCGGTGACCGCGTCGCGGATCGTGCGTTCGTCCTCGACCAGCAGCACGCGTTGAGTGGCCTCCATGGTGTCCCTCTCCCTAGAGGCTCCGCCTTCCGGACGTGGCGGAGACGTTTCGAGGATAGCGCGTCGCGCCTGCCGAACCGTGAATCTCCACGCCAACCCCACAGTTCGCGGCGCCTAGGAGACACCCTCCACCACGGGTGCGAACAAGGTGGGTATCGCCTCGTCGCCGAAGGCGGTCCGTCCCGCGCTACGGTCGGCGATCGATCGCAGCGCCGTCGCGAGGTCAACGGGCAGATTGTCGACGAGGGCGACGCGCTCCCCCGTCACGGGATGGTCGAACGCGAGCGAATAGCTGTGGAGGAACTGGCGGGTCAACCCGAGGTCTTCGCGCAACTTGCGCCGCCCGTAGAGCGGGTCGCCGACGACCGGGTGCTTGATGTACGCGCAGTGGACGCGGATCTGATGGGTGCGTCCCGTCTGGAGCTTGCACTCGAGCAGAGAGTAGCCGTCGTCGAGGCCGTCGGACTCGAAACGCTCCAGCGTCTTGAAGGACGTGACCGCCTGACGCGCGCCCGCGGCGTCGCTGACCCACATCTTCTTGGGTTCCTTGGGGTGGCGCCCGATCGGCGCGTCGATGAGCCCTGTGTCGGGCACGACGCGTCCGTGCACCAACGTGACGTAGCGCCGCTCGACCAGCCGCTGCTGGATCATCGACTGCAGGGCGCGCTGGGTGTCGTCGTTCTTGGCGACGATCATCAGCCCCGAGGTGTCCTTGTCGAGACGGTGGACGATGCCGGGCCGCTCGTCGCCCTGAAGCGTGCCGAGATCGTCGGAGTAGCCCAGCAGGGCGTGCACGAGCGTCCCCGACCAGTGGCCGTGAGCCGGATGGACGACCATGCCGGCGGCCTTGGAGAGCACGATGAGCGACTCGTCCTCGAAACGGATGTCGAGGGCGATGTCCTCGGCGATCAGGTCGGAGGACTCCGACGGGGGGACCTCGACGGAGAGACGGTCGCCGCTGCGGACCTTGTACCGCTTCGTGACCGTCAGGCCGTTCACGCGGACGCAGTTGCGCTCGATGAGCTTCTGGGTCACGGCGCGGCTCGGGAGCAGCCCGCACTCCGCGATGAGCACGTCGATCCGCGTGCCCACCTCGTCGGCGCGCACACGATATGTCAGGACCTCGTTCGACGACATGGTCAGTTCGCCTCCGGCGACTCGGTGTCCGCGATCGCCGGTCCGCCGTGTGAGGCGGGAAGCGCGGAGGGGACCGGCTCGGCGTTCGCGGGGCCGAACAGCAGCCACCACACGAGCATGGCGACGCCGACGACGACGGCCGAATCGGCAACGTTGAACACGGGGAAGTCGAACGGGATGCGGATGAAGTCGGTGACCCATCCGAACACCGTGCGATCGATCAGATTGCCCAGGGCTCCCCCGGCGACGAGGCCGAGCGCCACGACGACCCACGGACGCTCGGGACGCCGACGCACCACGAAGGCCGCTATGGCGATCAGCACGCAGGCGGAGACGGCGATGAACAGGGGGCGGTAGCCGGGCATCATCCCGAACGACGCTCCGAGGTTGCGGACGTACGTCAGCTGCAGCACGTCGCCGAAGACGGGCACCGTCGTTCCCGGAGGGGACATCCCCGCGCGAACCGCGGCCTTGGTGACCTGGTCGAGAGCCACGATGACGGCGCAGATCCCCGCGCACAGCGCGGCGCCACGGCGGCACACTAGCGGGATTCCTCCCACTCCTTGCAGGCGATGCACAGTCTGGCGGCCGGCATCGCGGCCAGACGCTCGTCTCCGACCGGCTGACCGCACCTCACGCACGTGCCGTAGGTACCCGCGTCGATGCGGGCGAGCGCCGCCAGGACGGTCGCGTGCATCTCTCGCGCGGCCCCCTCGAGCGTCATGTCGAGTTCCTTGCCGAAGGTCGCCGTACCCTGATCGGCCATGTGGTCGCGGTAGTTGTTCTCTCCCGAGGCCTCGGAGAGGTTCGTGGAGCTGTCGCGCTCGAGGTCGGCGATCTCATGGGCGAGACGGTCCCGCTCGGCTTCGAGCGCGGCCTTCATGTCGGCAAGCGTCGCGGCGTCCATGTACGTCGTCCTTTGGGCTCGGTGGTGAGGATCGAAGGTGGATCGGTTCCGACGAGGCGCGACCCCCGCGGTCGGCAGGGGTCGCAGCCACACTCGGATTGTACCATCGGTCGCACCGTCGTCAGCGCGAGAGAACCGCCGCGCAGCGGCCGCAGACGTCCGGGTGTGCGGGAACGGAACCGATGTCGGTCCGGATGTTCCAGCAGCGCGGGCACTTGGCGCCGCCCGCTCGCGCGACCTGAACCGCGACGGCCTCGGAGCCGCCGCGCAACGTCACCTGCCCGACGATGAACAGGTCGGCCAGAGCGGGGCGCGCCGCCAGCACCGCGACCGCATCGTCGGTGGCGTCGATGGTCACCGCGGCCTCCTGGCTCTTGCCGACGAGCCCGGCCGTACGCGCGTCCTCGAGCGCCTTGGTCACGTCCTCACGAACCGCGCGCACGACGGCGTAGGCGTCGCGGAGGGGCGCGGCGACCGTCTCGTCGACCGCTACCTCCGGCCATCCGGCGAGCTGAACGGAAGCGACATCGCCGCGCAGCGCCTCGGGCGTGGACTGCCAGATCTCCTCGGAGGTGAAGGTCAGGATCGGAGCGACCATCCGGACCATCGCGCCGAGCATCGTCGCCAGCACGGTCTGAGCGCTCCGGCGCTCGAGCGAATCGGGCGCATCCGCATACAGGCGATCCTTGAGCACATCCAGGTAGAACGAGGAGAGGTCGGCACCGCAGTACTCGTAAAGGTGCCGGTAGACCGCGTGGAAGCGCCATTCGTCGTAGGCCGCGGTGACGTCGCGGACGAGATCGGAGAGGGTGACCAGCGCGTAGCGATCGAGCTCCGGCATCTCGTCGAACGGGACGGCGTCGGCGGGATCGTAGTCGTAGAGGTTCGAGAGCAGGAACCGGAAGGTGTTGCGGATCCTGCGGTACGCCTCGCTCGTACGGTCGAGGATCTCCGCCGAGACCGAGATGTCCTGGCCGTAGTCGGCGCTCGCCGCCCACAACCTGATGATGTCCGCGCCCGACTTCGCGACGACGTCGATCGGGCTGACGGTGTTGCCGAGCGACTTGGACATCTTGCGTCCGTCGCCGTCGACGATGAACCCGTGTGTCAGGACGGCCTTGAACGGCGCCTCGTCGTAGGTCCCGACGCTCGTGAGCAGAGACGACTGGAACCAGCCGCGGTGCTGGTCGGACCCCTCGAGGTAGAGCTCCGCCGGCCGACGCAGCTCGGGCCGTGCGTCGAGGACGCTGGTGTGCGACACGCCGGACTCGAACCAGACGTCCAGGATGTCGTCTTCGGGCTTCAACTCGGTGCCCCCGCAGCGAGGGCATGCGGTACCGGCAGGCAGGTACTCCGACGGGTCCTTGGTGAACCACGCGTCGGCGCCCTCGGTCTCGAAGAGGTCGATCACGGCGTCGAAGGTCGCGTCGTCCGCCACCGTCTCGCCGCACGCCGCGCAGGTGAACACTGGGATCGGCACCCCCCACGCGCGCTGGCGCGAGATGCACCAGTCGGGACGGTCGGCGACCATGGCGGACATCCGGTTGATCGACCATCCCGGGATCCACTGCACCTTCGAGATCGCTTCCATCGCGCCCTCGCGCAAGGGGCGGATACCCTCATTCGCCTCGTCCATCGCCACGAACCACTGCTCGGTCGCGCGGAAGATGACCGGCTGCTTGCAGCGCCAGCAGTGCGGGTAGCTGTGCGAGATCTTGCCCGCGGCCACAAGGGAACCGCGCTCACGGAGCCATTCGACGATCACAGGGTTGGCCGTGCGGACATCGAGACCCTTGAAGGGCCCGCCACCCGCGTCGAACGTACCGTCATCGCGCACGGGCATGGGCATCGGCAACCCGAACTTCTGGCCGACGATGTAGTCGTCCTCGCCGTGACCGGGAGCGGTGTGCACCGCGCCTGAGCCGGTGGACAGCTCCACGTGGTCGCCGGTGATGATCACGCCTTCGACGCCGTCGTGGATCGGCTGGTGGTAGCGCAGACCCGCCAGGGCGGTACCGGTGACGCGCGGAGCGAGCACCTTCCACTCGGTCCATCCCGCGGCCGACGCCACCTGGTCGACGAGCGCCTCGGCCATGACCAGCACCTCGCCGTCGTGCAGGACGCCCACGTAGGGAGCCTTCGCCGCAAGGGTGACCGCGACGTTGGCCGGCAACGTCCAGGGCGTCGTGGTCCAGATGAGCACGGAGACGGGCTCGGGACGATCCGCCCAAGCCTCAGGCCTCGATGTGAACTCGAACTTCACATAGATGCTATCCGACTGCTCATCCGAGTACTCGATCTCAGCCTCAGCCAGAGCCGTCCCGCACCTGACGCACCAGTGGATGGGCTTCGCACCACGGTAGATCATGCCCCGGTCGTACATGGCTTTGAAGATGCGGACGTTGCCGGCTTCGTAGGCGTGGTTGAGCGTGAGGTAGGGGTCGTCGAAATCACCGCGGACTCCGAGACGCTTGAACTCCTCGGCCTGCACCCCGACGAACTTCATCGCGTGCTCGCGGCACAGGGCGCGGACCTCCGCCTGCGTGGATGCCTTCATCTTCGCGGGGCCGAGGTTCTTCTCGACCATATGCTCGATCGGTTGCCCGTGGCAGTCCCAGCCCGGCACGTACGGAGCGTAGTAGCCGCGCATGGTCTTGTACTTGACGATGAGGTCCTTGAACACCTTGTTGAAGGCCGTGCCCATGTGGATGTGGCCGTTGGCGTAGGGCGGGCCGTCGTGGAGGATGAACACGGGACCGTCGGCGTTGGCCTCGAGAGCGCGGTGGTAGATGTCCATCCCGTCCCAGAACTCGAGCCATCCCGGCTCCCGCGCGGCCAGGTTCGCGCGCATCGGGAACTCGGTCGACGGCAGGTTCATCGTCTGTTTGTAGTCCGGCGTGTCAGCCACTTCTCGCTCCTTCTTCGGTGCGGCGCCTGCCTGCGGACACGCAAAAGGCGCACGTCGTCTCGTCGCCGGGACGAAGCGCGCCTTCGTGTGTGACGGCACTCCGCGGTACCACCCAGCTTGCGCCGGTCCGTCTCGAGACGAAGGACCCGCGCGCCACTCGGCCGCATGCGATAACGGGGTGCGGGCCCCGCCGGAGCCTACCCGGCGTAAGATGCGCCGTATCGGTCCGGGGCTGATGAGGTGATCTTCGGAGGCGGACCTGCCGCGGGACTCTCACCGTCTCTCCCGCTCGCTGGCTGGCCGAAGGTGGCCGCCCCTACTCGTCCTCGTCGTCGCCGTTGCCGTGGTGCTGCCGCGCCCGGACCCGATGGGCCGGAGCGCGATGCAGCCAAGGGTAGCGCGCGGAGCGTGGAGGGTCAACGCGGGAGGAGTCGCTGTACGTCGGCATCCGTCACGCCGGTCACCTCGAGCGTCTTGGTGCGGGCGGTGTGGCCCCGGACGACCACGACCGAGGTCTTGGGGACGCCCAGCGCATGCGCCACCACCTTACACACGGCGGCGTTCGCCTTGCCGTCGTCGGGCGGAGCGGTGACCCTCACCGAAAGAACACCCCCCGCCCCCGCCTCGATGAGATCGCGGCCGGAACGGGGGGTGACACGCACGGTGATGCGGGCGGTCACGAGGGCCGCCTAGTCGATCTCCTCGATGTCGTTGTCCTCGTCGCGCTCGCCGACGGGGCCGCGCGGCATGGCGAACTCCTGCGGGAGCTCGAGCGTGGGCACGTCGGGGTCACCCAGATCGGCCTCGGTGCTCTCACCGAGGATGAGCGAGCTCACGGTACCCGACGCGACAGGCTCGGGATCCGGCTCGATCGCAGCGACGGGCTCGGGTTCGACCACGGCGGCGGGCTCGGGCTCCTGGATCGCGACCGGCTCGGCAGCGGCGGGCGTGCTGCTCGGCGCCGCCTCCTCGATCGCTCCCAGATAGTCCTCCAGCATGCGACGGAAGGACCCGCGGAACTCGTCCTCCGCGGCCTTCAGACGGGTGTACTCGTTCTGCGAGCGCTGCTTGTCCTCGAGCGCGGCGGACACGATCGCCTGGGCCTTGGACTCGGCCTCGGCCACCAGCCGTGCGGAATCCGCCTCGGCGCGGGCACGCATGTCGTCGGCGGAGATCTGCGCCGCGACCATTGTGTTCTGGAGCGTGCGCTCCATATCGGAGTAAGCGCGGACTCGAGCGGCAGACGCCTCAAGCTTCTCGTTCAGGTCGATGTTCTCCTTGAACAGGCGCTCGAACTCGTCGGCGACCTCGTCGAGGAAGTCATCGACCTCTTCCGGGCTGTAGCCGCGGAGCGAGTTGCGGAACTCCTTGTGGTGGATGTCCAACGGAGTGAGCTTCATCTCTGGTGATTCCTTTCAAAGCCTGAACGCGATCCCCGAGTCATTGCGCCTTGCACGATAACAGAAGCCGCCGTCAGCCCAATCTCGACACGATCGACGCCACGATCTGGAGTACGACCAAGGCGATCAGCGGAGAGAGATCGAGGCCGGCCGAGCCCACCGCGATCGGTGGGAGCAGCCTGCGGAACAGCCCGACGTACGGCTCGCACACGCTCGTGAGCACCCGGTAGATGTCCGCCACCAGGCCGGAGCGGCTCGTCATCGCGAACCAGCTCATGATCACGTAGGCGATGATGAGGTAGCCGTAGAGGTCGAGCAGACTGGCGATCAACCCGCCCACGCCCTACCGCCCCAGATCGCGCGAGCGCAGGACGGCGGCGCGTACGGCGGCAGCGAACGCGGCGCGTACGCCGTGGGCCTCGAGTTCGTTGACCGCCGCGATCGTGGAGCCGCCGGGGCTCGAGACAGCATCGATGATCGCCTCGGGGTGCTCGCCGGTCTTCTCGATCAGCTCGACGGTGCCGCGCATCGTCTTCAGTGCGAGCATCTGCGCCACGTCGCGGGAAAGGCCCTCGCGGACCCCCGCGCGGGCCAGAGCGTCGATCACCAGCGCCATGTAGGCCGGCCCGCAGCCGGAGATGGCGGTGCAGGCGTCCTGCAGCCCTTCGTCCAGGACGACGACCGAGCCGACACACCCGAAGAGCGCGGAGACACGTTCCAGGTGCTCCGACGTCGCCTCCGCTCCCCCGCTCACGATGCTCATGCCGGCACCCACCAACGCAGGCGTGTTCGGCATCACGCGGACGACCGGCGTGCCGGACGGAAGCATCGATTCGAGCCGGGCGCAGGTGACGCCGCCGGCGATGCTGACGACCACCGCGTCGCGGACCCCGGGCGCGAACGACGTCACGACGACGTCGATCACCTGGGGCTTGACCGCGATGATGATGGTGTCTGCGCCCGCGATGGCCTCGTCCGCGCGGGCTACGACGGTCACCCCGTGTGCGGTCGCGAGAAGTGTCCGCCGGTCCTCGGAGGGGTCTGCGACGACGATGCGCGAGGGCGTCAGCGAACCGGATCGCACGAGGCCGGCGACGATCGCCTCGCCCATGCGCCCGCCACCGATGACAGCAAGCCGTCCTGCGAGAGGTTCCACAGTCACGCCCTACTCGCCGAAGACGTTCGAGCCACGCGAATGCGCACGGTCACCGACCGAGACGTCCACGTTGCGCGGCGAGAGCATGTAGACCTTGTCGGAGACCTTCTGGATGCTCCCGTCGAGGCCGTAGGTGAGTCCAGCCGAGAAATCGAGGAGCTTCTTGCACAGTTCCGGGTCGGTGCCGAGGAGGTTCACAATAACCGGCTGGCCCGCCTTGAACTTGTCGGCGATCGACTGCGCCTCCGCGTAGTTGCGCGGCTCGATGGTGTGGATCTTCACCTGGGGAGCGGCGGGGCGCTCGCTGGGAGACGGGACGGCGCGCAGCGGGACCGCGTCGCGTGCGCGGGCCACGTCGGGCTCGCGGTTGACGCGCCGTACCGACAGCGACTCGGCTCCGTACGGGGAAGTGTAGGCACGCGCGGGCGGCTCTTCGTAGCCTGCCTCTTCGGCTTCCTCGTCGTAGTCCGCGGGACCGTAGCCGTCGTCGTACTCGTCGTCGAACTCATCGGCCAGTCCGAGCATCACTTTGACACGGTGCATGAAGCCCATCGCGCGATCTCCTTGAGTCATCCCCACCCGCAGATGTGTGCGGGACTACCGGCCGAAGAGGGCTCTGCCCACGCGAACGATTGTAGCGCCTTCTTCTATCGCGACGGGGAAGTCGTTCGACATGCCCATGCTCAATTCGGTGAGTTCGACCGCGTCGCAATGCAGGGACTGCAGACGCCCCATCCAGTGGCCGCATTCACGGAAGACCCGCCGGGCCTGTTCGGGACGCCCGAGAGGAGCCATCGTCATGAGCCCCCTGATCACCAGCCCGGGAAGGTCGCCGGCACGACGCACGGCCTCCTCGGCCTCGTCGTACGTCATCCCGTGCTTGGACCGCTCGCCGGAGACGTTGACCTCGAGAAGTACGGGCTGCACCACCTCGGCCTCGCGCGCCCGGCGATCGATCGTGTCGAGCAGCGCGACCGAATCGACGCTGTGGATCAGGACCGACTTCCCGACGACCTGCTTCACTTTGTTGGACTGCAGCGTGCCGATGAAGTGCCAGGCCTGGTCGGAGAACAGCGCCTGCTTGCCCACGAACTCCTGAGCGCGGTTCTCGCCGAACTCGTGCATCCCTGCGGCGATGGCCTGGGCGACCTCGGCGATGCCCACGGTCTTGGTCACGGCGACGAGGCATATGTCCGCGGGATCGCGCCCGGCCACGTCGGCCGCGTCCGCGATCGCGCGGAGCACCTTGCGGTATCGCTCCGCGACCGCGCTCATATGAGGGCTACCCGGAGACCGGCGGTTCCGGCGCCGGCTCGAAGGTACCGGTCAGCATGTAGCGGACGCGCTCACCGATGTCGACGGCGTTGTCCGCGATGCGCTCGAGGTAGCGCGCAGCCAAGACCATCGACGACGCCCACTCGATGTCCTCTTCGTCGGACAGACGCGCAAGCTCCCGGAAGAACTGCTTGAAGAGGTGGTCGATCGGCTCGTCGAGCTCCTGGAGCTTGGCGGCGAGTTCGAGGTCGTTGTTCTCCAGCGAGTCGATGCACGCGTCGAGGACGCGATGCACGAGGTTGCCCTGCGCCTGGATGAGGTCGTACAGCGTCTGAGGGCCCTTGCGGTCCGCGGTGCGGCGTGCCGCCTTCGCGATGTTGACCGCCAGGTCGCCCATGCGCTCCATGTGCCACGCGACGTAGGTGAGCGAGTGGAGGAGCCTCAGGTCACGGGCGACCGGGAACTGCGTCGCCATGACCTCCAGCGTCGCCTCCTCGATCGCCAGCGTCCGGCGATCGATCTCGTCGTCACCGTCGATGACCCGCTGCGCGAGGTCGACGTCACCCTCGACGAGAGCCTGCACGCTCAGTGTCGTCTGCTCGACGCAGCGACGACCGATACCGAGGACCTCGGCTTTGAGATCTTTGAGTTCTTGCCGGAAGCCTTCGCGCATCGCGCTCACGCCCTTTCCTTGAACGTCCCCTGCGGGCGGGTGCGCCCGGTATCTGTGTCAAACGCTCCTCGTGCGGCTGTCTGTTCCCCCGATGATACCCCCACCGGCCTCGCGAGGCCGTTTCACCGGGGTGACTTCCGTGTGACTCTTCCGTTACAGCCCTATCTCTTTACCTCTACTTCACGTCTAGACTGTGAGCTGTCCCGGGACCGATGCGGCCTAGCCGAATCGACCGGTGATGTAGTCCTCCGTGCGACGGTCCTTCGGGGTCGTGAACAGCGTCGCCGTGCGGTCGTACTCGATCAGGTGAGCCGGCTCTCCGGCCAGCTCCTGCAGGAAGAAGGCCGTGTAGTCGGACACGCGAGCCGCCTGCTGCATGTTGTGGGTGACGATGACGATCGTGATGCGGTCCTTGAGTTCGGCCATCAGGTCCTCGACCTTCTGGACCGAAGTGGGGTCGATGGCCGAGCACGGCTCGTCCATGAGCAGGACCTCGGGCTCGACGGCGAGCACGCGCGCGATGCAGAGCCGCTGCTGCTGTCCGCCGGAGAGCGTGAGGCCTCCCCTACCCATGATGTCCTTGACCTCTTTCCACACGTTGGCGCGCTTGAGGGACTCCTCGACGATGCCGTCGAGTTCGCTCTTCTTCCGCACCCCGTGCAGCTTGGGACCGTAGGCGACGTTGTCGTAGATCGACATCGGGAACGGGTTCGGCTGCTGGAAGATCATCCCGACGCGGCGCCGCAGGTCGACCGGATCGACGCCCGGACCGTAGATGTCGTTGCCGTCGAGCGTGATCCGGCCCTCGACGCGGGTACCCGGGATCAGGTCGTTCATCCGGTTGAGGCAGCGCAGGAAGGTCGACTTCCCGCATCCCGATGGGCCGATGAACGCCGTGACGGCGTGGCGCTTGATACCGACGCTGATGTCGGTGAGCGCGTTGAACTTCCCGTAGAAGAAGTCGAGCTTCTCGACCTTGAACTTGTCGCCATGGTCGGAAGCCGGACCCGGTCCGGGGGCTACGAAATGCGAGGCGAGCCGGTTGCTCATCCCTGCATCCTCCTGTTCCTGCGTCCGATGTATCGGGCGGTCAGATTGAATCCGAGGACCATGAGCACGAGCAGCAACGCCGTGCCGTAGGCCGCGGGCATGTTGATCCCCTCTTGGGCCATGAGCATCAGGTGCACCGGCATGGTTCTGCCGGGGTCGAGCGGCGAGACGGGCGCGTTGATCATGGTGCCCATGGTGTAGATGACCACCGCGGTCTCACCGGCGGCCCGGCCGGCCGCGAGGATGACGCCGGTGGTGATGCGCGGCATCGCCGAAGGGAGCACGATGCGGGAGACCGTCTGCCACTTCGACGCGCCCAGGCCGTACGATCCCCAGCGGATGTACTTGGGGACCGCGCGGATGGCCTCCTCGGTGGTGCGCACGATGATCGGCAGCAGTAGGAACGAGAGCGCGAGCGCCGCAGCGATCACGGAGAAGCCCATACCGATGCCCTCGACGAAGAGTGCCAGTCCGAACAGACCCATGACGATGGACGGCACGCTCGCCAAGGAGTCGGCGGCGAACCGGATGGTGGAGACCAGGCGGCCCTGCACCGCGTACTCGGCGAGATAGACCGCGGCGAGTACCGCGATCGGCGTGGTAATGAGCATCGCGAGCGCGGTCACGTACAAGGTCGCTTGGATGGTGGGCCAGATGCCGCCCTCCATGTTCACCCCGTGCGGCCATCCGAAGATGAATGCGGGCGTCAGTTGCCCGATCCCGTTGACGATGACGTAGACCAAGATCGTGCCCAGCGCGGCGACGGTGGCCACCGCGGCCAGCCAGATCACGCCGAGCGCGACACCGTTTGTGATCCGCTTGTCCATGCGTTCACGCGACTGCACCTCAGCCCATCTCCTTGCCGAACCTCGAGATGACCCGGATCGACGCGACGAAGAGCATCGAGATGATGAACAGGATGATCGCCACGCCGAACAGCGCCGTCCGGTGATCGCCCGAGGCGTACGGCATGTCCATGACGATGACCGTGGTCAGCGTCAGGAAGGGCTTGAAGATACCGTCGGGGATGACGCGCGCGTTGCCCGCGACCATGACCACAGCCATCGTCTCGCCGATCGCGCGGCCCATGCCCAAGATGATGGCGTCGATGATGCCGATCTTCGCGGCGGGCAGCAGCACGCGCCAGATGGTCTGCCACTTGGTGGCTCCCATCGCGTACGAGGCCTCGCGGATCCCCTCGGGCACGGAGCGCAGCGCGTCTTCCGTGAGCGCGGCGATCGTCGGCAGGATCATCACGGCGAGGATCAGCCAGACCGTGAAGAGGCCGAAGCCGAGCCCGCCGAAGAGCCGGGCGATGATCGGGCGCAGGAGCACCAGGCCGAAGAAGCCGTAGACGACGGACGGGATGCCCGCAAGCAGCTCTACGGCCGGGCGGACGAGTTCGCGCAGCCTTGGAGACGCGACTTCGGACAGGAACACCGCGGTGCCGATCGCCAGCGGCGCCCCGAGGACCAGCGCCCCCGCCATGGCCAGCAGCGAGTTGACGATCAGCGGCAGGATCCCGAATGACCCCTTGGTCGGGTACCACGTCGCTCCCGTGAGGAACTGCCAGACGCCGACCTTCTCGAAGATGGGCCAGCCCTTCAGTCCGACGAACAGGAAGATCAGACCGACGCCCGCGACGGCGACACACGCGCACAGCAGGAACAGGTTCCTCAGCGCGGCCTCTTTGAAGTAGGTCGCCTTCGATATGGTCGACAGCGACGAGTCGGACGCATAGGGCGTCACGTCGGGCTCGGGCGCTTGGGCCTGCTTGTTGTCCGCCATGGCTACTTGCCTCCTGCCGTGATCGGAAGGAAGCCGGCGTCGCGCACGATGGTGTTCTGGATCTCGTCGGAGAGTACGTAGTCGATGTAGGCCTTGACCAGGCCCTTGGGCTCGCCCTTCGTGAAGAAGTGAAGGTTGCGCCACAGCGGGTACGTCCCGTCGGCCACGGTCTTCTCATTGGCCGGGATGCCGTCGACGTCCAGCGCCTTGACCGTGGAGTCGACGAACCCGAGCGAGATGTAGCCGACGGCGCCCGCGGCCTGAGCGACGACGGAACGTACCTGTCCCGTGCCCGGCAGGACGGCCGCCGTCGGGTCGAAGTCGGCCTTGCCGAGCACGAACTTCGAGAACGCCTCGCGGGTGCCGGATGCTTCGTCGCGGTTCACGAGGCCGATCTCGAGGTCGGGTCCGCCGACCTCCTTCCAGTTCTTGATCTTGCCCTGGAAGATGTCGGACACCTGCGCCTTGGTGAGGCCGGTGACCGGGTTGGACGGGTTGACGATCACAGCGATGGCGTCGAGGGCGATCTTCGTGTCGACCAGACCGAGGGTCAGTTCCTCGGGCTTCAGGTCGCGCGACGAGGTCCCGATGTCGCTCGTGCCGTTGGCGACCGACTCGATGCCCGCGGACGACCCGACGCCGGCGACGAGCACGCGCTTGCCGGGGTTGGCGGTCTGGAAGTCCTCGGCGGCGACCTCGGCGATCGGAAGCACCGTGGTCGATCCGGTGACGGTCAGGCTGGTCTGGGACGCACCATCCGCCTTCGTGCAGCCGGAGAGGCCGGAGAGACAGACGGCGGCGATAGCGACGGCGAGGCACGCCGCAGAGCGGGAGATCCTCACCGGACGTCCTCGAGGATGCACGCGAGCGCGCCGTGGCGGCCGGTAGGGCCTTCGGCGCGATACGAGAAGAACGCGTCGGTCCGCTCAGCGGTGCACAACCCGCTTCGGACCTGAGACGAGAACGGCACACCGACCCCATTCAGGCTCTCTGACACGACGGCGCCCAGGTCCAAACGGCCCTGGGCCGCGGCAATGGTACCAAACGAGTCGACGAATTGCGACAGCAGCGCGTCATCGACCTCGTAGCAGCACGCGCCGATGTGGGGGCCGATGTACGCGACCAGCTCAGCCGTCCCGCAGCCGGCCGTCGCGGCCACCCTACGGGCCGCCTCCTCCACGATCCTGCCCAGCGCGCCACGCCATCCGGCGTGAACCACGGCCACGGTCCGGCACGGTCCGGTGGCGACCAGGATCACGGGCACGCAGTCCGCGAAGCACAGGAGCAGCGGGGTGTCCGGGCCGGAGGTGACCAGAGCGTCGGCGGCCGGCACCGGAGGCGGCGTTCCTGGGCGCGCGAAGGCCCCCAGCCCCGCCATCGCGCCCCTCACGTTGCGCACGACAACGCCGTGGACCTGCTCGGCGATGGTGAGACGGTCCCGCAGCGGCTCGATGCCGAGCGCGGCCATGAACCGGGCGCGGTTGTCGTCGACGAAGGCCGGCTCGTCGTCTACGTGGGCGGCCAGGTCGAGCGAGGCGAAGGGGGCGACGCTCCGACCCCCGGTGCGCTCGGAGAACGCGATCAGGATGCCGTGCCGATCCCGCATGTCCGGGTCGACATGGACGGCAAGATCACCGATCTGCTCGCGCACCAGCCCGAACATGCACCCGCCGCTTCCTGCCGTCGCCGCGTGACCCGGCGCGATCCTCGCGCCTCTCACCACAGAATGATAGCCGCTTGAACGACCGCGGCGGAGTGACGAGGTCCCTGTGCCTCGTCACCCCGCCGCGTATGCGTCGCCCGGTTTCAGCCGGACGGACGTTCCTTGTCGATCGGTCGGCGCCCTACGCGGCGCGGACCCGCGATCCTAGTTCCTGCGACGCAGGAAGACCGGGATCCCGTCGTCGTCATCGCTGATCGGCTCGAACGACGGCACGGAAGCGGCCGTCGGGAGCGCGTCCTCTCCCTCGGCGTCGAGGCTGAGGGACGACTGCTTGCGCCGTCCGTCGAAGCCGGTCGCGACGACGGTGACGCGGATCGAGTCCGCCATCGAGTCGTCGATGACCGCGCCGTAGATGATGTTCGCGTCCGGGTGGACCGCTGCGGTGACGACCGCGGCCGCCTCGCTAGCCTCGTGGAGCGTGAGGTCGCTGCCCGCGGCGATCGACAGCAGCACTCCCTGTGCCCCCTCGATCGACGACTCGAGCAGGGGGCTGGAGATCGCGGCCTTGGCGGCCTCGCTCGCGCGGCTGTCTCCGGTGGCGACGCCGATACCCATCAGCGCGGAACCGGCGTCCGCCATGATCGTGCGGACGTCGGCGAAGTCGAGGTTGATCAGCCCCGGGACCGTGATCAGGTCCGTGATCCCCTGGCAGCCCTGGCGCAGCACGTCGTCCGCGATGCGGAACGCGTCGAGCATGGAGGTCTTCTTCTCGGCGACCTGCAGCAGGCGCTCGTTCGGGATGACGATGAGCGTGTCGACGTGGTCGCGCAGGCGCTTGATGCCCTCGTCGGCGACGCCGGCCCGCTTGCGCCCCTCGAACGCGAACGGCCGCGTGACGCAACCGACGGTCAACGCGCCGATCTCTTCCTTGGCGATCTGGGCGATCACGGGAGCCGCACCGGTGCCGGTGCCGCCTCCTTCGCCCGCGGCGATGAACACCATGTCGGCGCCCTGGAGCGCCTCCTTGATCTCGGCACGCGACTCCTCGGCGGCCTGAAGCCCGACATCGGGATCGGCCCCCGCGCCAAGACCCTTGGTGAGGCCTACGCCGATGTGCACCTTGTAGTCGGCGTCGGACATGAGCAGTGCCTGAGCGTCGGTGTTCACCGCGATGAACTCAACACCCTTGACACCCGCCTCGACCATGCGGTTGACGGCATTCGAACCGCCTCCGCCAACGCCGACGACCTTGATCACCGCGAGATAGTTGGCACCGGTCTCGAGCATCTGACGCCTCCTCCCCCTCGGCCCGGGTCGTGTATCGACCGAAGTCTAAGGGTCCAGTTTAGGGTTATATAACCCACGCAACACTCAATCTTTGCATAAAGGTTATGCCCAATGCAAGACCCCCTGCGATATTTCTTCGCGGAGGGCCTTGGAGGATGGCGAGGCACGACGAGCCGCGGGTGGCTCTCCCCTACGGCCTCGTGATCACGAATGTCCCGATGGGGACCTGCGGCCAGAGCTCGAGGACGTCCCGGTTGTACATCCTGATGCAGCCGTGGCTCGCCATGGTCCCGATGACCCACGGCTGGTTGGTGCCGTGGATCCCGTACGCGGTGAAGACGTACCGGTAGTGACCCGGCGTGCCGACCCGGCGGAACATGCGCATCTTGCGCGGACCGTAGATGCCCTTCGGCGCGGTCTTGTACTTCGCCAGTACTCGCCAGACACCGACCGGCGTCCAGTTGTGTCGGCCGTGCGCGATCGGATACCGCTTCACGAGCTGCTGGTCCCGGACCCAGTACAGCCGGAACTGGCTCTTGTCGATGATGATGCAGGTGGCGTAGGGGAACTGGTACCGGGTGACAGTGCGCTGGTACGAGGCCGTCTCGCCGAAGCGACTCGTCTCATCAACTGTCAGCGTGGGTCGGCGAGAGGTCAACCTGACCCCCGCGAACGTCACCAGCGCCCCCGGGCGGCAGGCCAGCGTGCGCACGCGACGTCCGTCCACGTTCAGGGTGATCGTGACGGTCGAGGACCCGGCGTACAGCCTGACGGTGCACGGGCTGACGATCGCCTTCGATCCGGGAGAGACCCAGGTCGGAGCACCGGGAGCCGTCCACGAATAGACGGCGGTCTCGGTCGACGCCTCCGCGCCGCCCTCCCCCGCCACCGTGGCACGCAGCACCCGCGGTCCCGCTGGAAGCGTCACGCCGCCGAAGGATGCGACGCCGTCGGTCGGCGGCGTCGAGCCGAGCAGCCCAGCGCCATCCCACAGCGACACGAGGCCCGAGGGGTCGCCCGGCGACAGCGCGACCCGCACGTCCGTCGGTCCGTGGAAGTCGGCCGGCGCGGAGATGGTCAGCGCGGCTGCCGGACTCGCAACCGCCAGACACGCCACCACGACCCATCCCGCGACCGCGGTGCGCAGACGCGGGATCATCGTGTTCCGGTCCATGTCTCTCCCTACTTGAGGCCGCGCCATGTCGGGCGATCGGTGATCCGCACGTCGACGGAGACGACCTTGCCCTTCTGCTCGCCGAGGATCCGACGCGCCAGAGCGTCCTTGGTCACCAGATCGACGGCCTCGCCGAAGACGATCTCAACGTGATCGCGGGTCGCAAGCGCAGTGCCGTCGATCGTCGGTGCGGAGACCGAGACCACGGTGGCGGCCAACGTCCTGCTGATACCGGTGAGCACGGCGATGGCGTTGAGCAGCGGCTCGGAGGTGGTGCGCCGTCCGGCCTTCAGGTCGAGCCCGGGAACGTCGGTGATGGTGGGGACCGTCCCGCTCGCATCCACCGTCGGTGTCGCGATCGCGGTTCCCGTCCCGTCGATCAGCCACATGCGCGCTCCCGCATCGACGATGGCGACTGGCATGCGTTCCACCACGCGGATCCGCATGCCCGAGGGGAAGACGCGCGAGACCGACACGGAGGCGATCCACGGATCGGCCGCCACGCGCGACGCGACCGCGTCGGCCGGGAAGCGGATCAGCGTCGCCCCGGCGGGAACGCGCGCGAGGGCGCGGACCGCGTCAGGCGAGACGTGCGTGCCGCCCACCACCTCGACTGTGCGGACCGTGAACAGAGCGGAGTTGTAGAGCGCGGTACACGCGGCCAGCACGAGGAACACCGCCACGACGACCGCGCCGATCCGCAGGCGACGGGCGCGGCGCTGTGAGGACAGGCGTCCCTCTCGCTCCGCCTTCAGCTTGGCGGCGCGCTCCCGGGCAGCGGTCGAACGGCCGAGGTCGGCGCGCGCGGGGGTGGGGGGACGCACGACCGGGCGCACCGGGGCCTGACGCGCCGATGCGCCGGCGCGCGCGCCGTCTTTGGGTGCCGTCGAGATGTAGACGTTCCTACGCTTCTTCGAAGCTCCCGAGGAATCTGATCTCCGGTCGGAGGTCGACACCACACCCGTCCTTCACGGTCATGCGGACCTTGCGGATCAACCCGACGACGTCCGCCGCGGTCGCTCCGCCTTCATTGACGATGAAATTGGCGTGCACGGTCGAGACGCACGCGCCGCCGAGACGAACACCCTTGAGCCCGCACTCCTCGATGAGCCGTCCGGCGGAGTCGCCGGGCGGGTTCACGAACACGCTGCCGGCGCAGGGCAGGCGCATGGGTTGGGTGGCGTTGCGCTTCTTGAGGTTGCGCTCCATCTCGGCCCTGATGCGGACCGGCTCGCCTTCGGTCACCCTCAGCGTGGCCTCGAGGATGATACCCCGACCCGCCAGGCCGCTGCGCCGGTAGTCCCACACGACGTCGCGGCCGTGCACGAGCGTCAGCCCCAGACCGGGGATGAACAGGGTCACCGTATCGACGATCTGGCCGATCCATCCCTCCGGAGTTCCGGCGTTCATGGCCAGTGCGCCGCCCAGCGTTCCGGGGATCCCGACGGCCCACTCGAGACCGGACAGGCCCAGGTTGAAAGCGTCCTGCACCAGGTGGGCCAGCACCGATGCCGAGCCCGCCCGCATCGTCTCTCCCTCGATGACGTGACGCTTGAACTCGCGCCCGAGCAGGAGGACCGCCCCGTCGTAGCCGGAGTCGGACACGAGCAGGTTGCTGCCCTTACCGACCACGGCCCACTCGACATCCTCCTCCTCGAGGACGCGCAGGGCGGTGACCACGTCGTGGACCGTGTCCAGGACGGCGAAGATCGACGCCGGGCCACCGACGCGATAGGTCGTGTGGCGCGCCATGACCTCGCGCGAACGCACTTCGCCGCTCAGCTCACCGCGCAGTCTGCGCAGGGCGCCCTCGACGCTCATACGGCGCCTCCCGACGCGCGCTGTGTCAGTTCGCGCACGATCTCAGGTCCCATGGTCGTCACGTCGCCCGCTCCCATGGTCATCACGAGGTCGCCGGGACGCGTCCGGCCGGCGACGTATCGCGCCGCCTCGCCCATGTGCGGGAAGTACGCCAGACGAGCGCGCGGATGATGCAGAAGGATGGCGTCGACGACGGTCTTCCCGGACACACCCGGGACCGGCGCCTCGCCGGCGCTGTAGACGTCCAGGATCACGACACGATCGGCGTCATCGAACGCGGCGCCGAAGTCGTGGGCGAATGCAGCGGTGCGGCTGTAGCGGTGCGGCTGGAACACGACCCAACGCGTGCCCGCCTCGACCGTGCGTGCTGCCGCCAGAGTCGCGCGGACCTCGGTGGGATGGTGGGCGTAGTCGTCCACGACGGAGACGTCCCCCACCACACCCACGTACTCGAACCTGCGCTTGACACCGCCGAACCCGGCGATGCCCCGGGCGGCCGCCTCGACGTCGACGCCCAGCGCCCACGCCGCCGCCAACACCCCGGTGGCGTTGAGAGCCATGTGCTCGCCCGGCATGCGGGTGGAGCACGCGACCTCGGTTCCGTCGGGGAAGTGCACGCAGAACGCGCCCCCCACGGAGGTGGCTTCGTAGCCGGAGATGCGCACGTCGGCGGAGCCCGCGTGGCCGTAGGTGACCACGCGCTCCGTGACCTCGGGCGCCAGGCGCATCAGCCTCCGGTCATCGGCACACAGCACCGCGACGCCACCGGGGCGCACCTTGCCCAGGAACTCACGGAAGATATCGACGATCTCGTCCAGGGACGCGTAGTGATCGAGATGGTCGGCCTCGACGTTGGTCACGATCGCGCAGTACGGATCGAGGTAGAGGAACGACCCGTCGGACTCGTCGGCCTCCACCACGAAGTAGGGACCGCCACCGCAGCGCGCGTTGCTGCCGACATCCGTGAGCTCGCCGCCGATGAGGAACGTGGGGTCTGCACCCGCCTCGATCAGCGCGGCGGCGGCCATCGAGCTGGTGGTCGTCTTGCCGTGGGTGCCGGCGACGGCGACCGTCAGCCGCTCCCCTGCCAACTCGGCAAGCATGCGGGCGCGGGGCCACACCGGGATACCGCGGCGGCGCGCCTCGACGAGCTCCGGATTGGTGTCGGGGATCGCGGTCGAGACGACGACGAAGTCAGGTTCGCCGACATTCGCAGCCTGGTGGCCGATGTGCACCGTCATGCCGGCCTGCTGCAGCGCGGTCGAGTAGCGGGAGCTCCTCAGATCGGAGCCCGTCACGACGACGCCGCGGTCGTGCAGGACACGGGCTATACCGCTCATCCCGGCGCCACCCACACCGATGAAGTGCGCGTAAGCGTGTGTCATGCCGCCCGCCTCTCTGCCGCGGCGGTCATGGCCTCGACCAGTGCGCGAGCGGCGTCGGGGCGGCCCAGCGACAGAGCCGCCGATTCCATGGCGAGACGGGCCGCGCGATCGACGAGCAGCGCCAGCAACGCCTCGCCGAAGCCCGAGGCGTCCAGGTCGCAGTCCGCGACGACGACCGAGGCGCCGGCCCGCACGAACGGGCCCGCATTCAGGGTCTGGTGATCGTCGGTCGCGTACGGATACGGCACCAGCACCGATGCCTTCCCGAGAACGGACAGCTCCGCGAGCGTGGTCGCCCCCGCACGGCACACCACGAGATCCGATGCGGCCAGCAGGTCACCCATCTCGCTCACGTACTCGAGGACCTGCCACCACGCGGGCGCGCCATCGGCATGCGTCTCGAGCGCGGCCCGAACCGTGGCGGCCTCCGCAGGACCCGCGATCTGCACGACGCGCAGCCCCTCGATCTCCTGCAGGCGATCGCGCAGGCCGACGACCGCGCTGTTCAGATGTCGCGCGCCGCGGCTCCCGCCGAAGACGAGCAGCAGCGTCTCGTCGGGCGCGACGCCGAACGCGATGCGCCCGGCATCCCTGTCGGCGTTGCGCACGGACTCGCGCACGGGGTCGCCCGTGACGACCGCGCGATCCGGGTGCGGGAGCCGCGCCACGGAGTCCTCGTAGGTGACGCAGACGGTGCGAGCGAAGCGTGCGAGCACGCGGTTGGCGACACCGGGGACCGAGTTCTGCTCGTGCAGCACGAGGGGGACGCGGCGCACGACGGCTGCGAGCGACAGCGGCACCGACACGTAGCCGCCGAAACCCACGACGACGTCGGTGCGGTCGTGACGCAGAAGCCGGATGCAGCGGACCGTCGAGGCGATAGCCGTGAGAAGACCGCTCACGAGCGTGAGAGGGCGGGCACGGTCCCAGCCGGTCGCGGGAACGGCGACGAACTCGATGCCCTGTTCGCCCGCGAGCCGCTGCTCGAGACTGTCCGGTGCGCCGACGTACGCGACCCGGTCACGAGCGTCGGTGGACACCAGCGCGGCCACCGTCAATGCCGGATAGACGTGGCCGGCCGTCCCTCCGCCGCTCACCAGAACGCGCACCGGCGCTCCTTTCCGTATCGGTCGGGTGCGAACGCGCGCGGGATTTCTCCCGGGCGCTCTCGCGGGTCATGGCAAGGATAAGGCCGACGCAGGCCATGGTGAAGAGAAGTGAAGAGCCACCATAGCTCACGAGAGGCAACGGCTCGCCGGCCACCGGCATGAGCGCCGTCACCGAGGCCATGTTCATCAGCGCCTGGGTGACGATGGTGACCGTGAGGCCACCGGCGACGATACGGGCGTACGGGTCCTTGGCCGCGAGCGCGATCCGGATCCCGGCGTAGCAGAACACGCCGAACGCCACGACCACGGACAGCGCACCGAGAAGCCCCAACTCCTCGCCGATGATCGCGAAGATGAAGTCGGTGTAGGGCGCGGGCAGATACCCCCACTTCTCGGACGACATCCCGAGACCCAGCCCGAGTACCCCTCCCGACCCGAGCGCCAGACGGGCCTGCAGGATCTGGTATCCGCTCCCCCGGGGGTCCTTGTTCGGATCGAAGAACGCGGCGAAGCGCGCGGAACGGTAGGCGGCCAGCGGCAACAGGGTGCCCAGCCCGGCCACGATCCCGCCGACGGTGACCGCGATCCACCTGCCCGGGAGCCCCCCGAGCACCATCACGAAGAAGACGCCGACGAGGATGGAGACGGCGGCACCCATGTCCGGCTGCACCATGACCAGCGCGAAGGGGATGCCGGCGATGAGCGTTATCGCGAGGAGGTCGTCCTTCATCGGTCGCGGGTGACGCGCCCGGTCCGCGAAGAGCCCGGCCATCACCAGCACGCATCCCAGCCTGGCGATCTCCGCCGGCTGGATCGTCGTGATCCCGAAGAGGTCGAGCGCTCGCACCGAGCCCCACTTGCCCACGCCCATCACGAGCACGAGCACGAGCATGGCATCGGCGGCGACCAATATGGCCAGGCCGATGCGGCGGATCGCCGACACACTGAGGCGGGAGGCGATGCCCAGAGCCAGGAACCCCAGCAGAAGGAAGACGGCCTGGCGCTTCAGATGGAACGCGCTGTCGCCGAACGCCTTGAAGTCCGCGACCGAGGAGGCCGAGAAGATCATGAGCAGACCGCCGACGGCGAGGAAGACGGTCGCCCCCAGAAGGAGGTACCGCGCGGCGGGCTCGGACCTGACGCTCGGAGCCGTCACCGGGTCTCCCGGGCCATGCGGGCCACGGCGGCCGCGAAGCGGCGACCGCGGTCCTCGTAGTCGCTGAACTCGTCGAAGCTGGCGCAGGCGGGCGACAGCAGGACGACCTCACCCGGAAGCGCACTCCCGGAGGCGACGGACAGCGCATCGGCCATGGAATCCGCGAGCGCGAAGGGCGCGCCACACGACGCGAAGGCCGCTTCCAGTTCGGGCCGGCACTCCCCGTAGAGCACCGCGAGACGGCACCGGGCGCCGCACGCTTCGGCGAGCGGGCGGAAGTCGTTGCCCTTGTTGCGCCCGCCGAGCAGTATCAGTACAGGTGTGGAGCCGAACGCCGTCAGGGCCTTCATCACCGCGTCGGGATTGGTGGCCTTCGAATCGTTGACGTACTCCACACCGCGGACCGTTCCCACCGGCTCGAGGCGATGCTCGATCGGCTCGAACGTCCGCAGTCCCTCGCGAACGGCGTCGGGCGAAGCGCCCATCACGAGCGCGGCAGCCGCGGCTGCGAGCGAGTTCGAGATGTTGTGGCCGCCGCGGATCAGCAACTCGTCGGCGCCGACCAACGAGATGTCGCCCTCCCCCACGTCGACCGTCAACACGCCGTCGGCCACACGGGCGTCGCCGTTCGACAGGCCCACGCGAACGACCCGCAGGCCGCGCCCTGCCACGACGTCGGCCCACACGGCCGCGCCGGCGTCGTCGACGTCCACGACAGCGTGGTCCCCGGGCCCCATGTTCGCGAAGATCCGCGCCTTGTCCGAGGCGTAGGACTCCAGAGAGCCGTGCCAGTCGATGTGATCGGGGGTGATGTTGAGCAGTATCGCAACTCTAGGGTGGAAGTCGAGGGTGAGAGCAAGCTGGAACGAAGAGCACTCCGCGACCACGATCCCGTCCCCGGCGACCGCAGGCGCCGCAGCGACCGCGGGCACGCCTATGTTGCCCACGGACACCGCATCCCTCCCGCTCTGCCGGAGCAGGTGCGTGATGAGTGCGGTGGTGGTCGTCTTCCCGTTCGTCCCTGTGACGGCCACGAACGGCGCCGTCGAGAGACGGTACGCGAGTTCGAGTTCCGAGATGACGGGCACGGCGAGGAGACGAGCGGAGCGCAGGAGCGGCCTCGACGGGGAGATCCCGGGGCTCGCAACGACGAGGTCCCAGCCTTCGTCAGGCAGCGCGTCCGCGCCGAGCCCCACCCGCACGCCCTCGGCCCGCCACGCGGACGCGGCCTCTGCCAGGCGCGGCGTGTCGTGCTCGACGAAGACCGCGACGTCGGCCGGTCCGGTGCCGGGTCGCCCCAGGGCCCAGCGGACGACCGCGTCGCCGCTGCGGCCGAGTCCCAGCACAGCGATCCGTCGTGGAGCCTCCTCCACGCTACCCGACCTTCCTAAGGTTCGAGATGAACCAGAGGGCGAACCCTGCGCCGGCGAGGACGCCGGTGACGATCCAGAACCGGATCATCACCTTCATCTCGCTCCAGCCCTTCATCTCGAAGTGATGGTGGATCGGCGCCATCCGGAAGATGCGCTTGCCGGTCAGCTTGTACGACGCGACCTGCAAGATCACCGAGAGCCCCTCGATGACGTAGATGCCGCCGATCAGCGGGAGGAGCAGCTCGGTCTTCGTGACCACCGCCATGGTCGCTATGGCCGCGCCCAACCCGAGCGAGCCGGTGTCCCCCATGAAGATCTCCGCGGGGTAACTGTTGTACCAGAGGAACCCGATGCAGGCGCCCGCGATGGCCGCGCCCAGCAACGAGATCGGCAGGTGGTTCTGGCGGAACGCGATGGCCGCGAAAGCGACCATCACGATCAGGACCGTGCCCGCAGCCAGGCCGTCGAGCCCGTCGGTCAGGTTCACGGTGTTGCTGGCGGCGACCACCATGATCGCCACGAGCAGCACGTAGAGCCACGGCACGACGATGGCGAACCCGCCGACGAGCACAGTCGAGGACAGCACGCCCAGATCGAACGAGCCACCGAAGAGCGGCACCTTGACCGTGCTCGAGATACCCGCCCAGTTCACTGCCAGGAGCCCGACGACGAGCGAGATCGCGCCCTGCCAAGCGATCTTGGCCGACGCGGTGAGCCCGAGCGACCGCTCCTTCACCACCTTGGCGTAGTCGTCGACGAACCCGAGCAGGGCGCACGCCAGCATCGAACCGAGCACCAAGAGGCTGGGCCGGTCCACCGAGCCCATGGCGACGTACAGGGCGGTGACCACCAACATGATCAGCACGCCACCCATCGTCGGCGTACCCTGCTTGACGAGGTGTCCCTGGGGACCGTCGGCGCGCACCTGCTGCCCGATGTTGCGGTACCTAACGAGTCGGATCCACAACGGGAACAGCAGTGCCGCAGCCGCGAGCGCCACCACCATGACCAGAAAGACCTGGTACGTGGGGTAGCGGCTGATCTGCAACAGGTTGATGCTAGACATGCGGGTTCAGTATCCCTTCGATGATCCGTTCCAGCTGCATGCAGCGCGACGCCTTCACGAGCACGAGGTCCCCGGGGGCGAGCAGGTCGTCGAGCACCTCCGAGGCTTCCTCGACACCCTCGCACGGGCGGACGTCGGACGGCTCCATCCCCTCGGCGACGGCACCGTCCGCGATGCGGAGCGCACGCGCGCCGACCGTGACGAGCACGTCGATACCCGAGCGTGCGACGACCTCACCCAGGGAGAAGTGCGCCAGTTCGGTCAGCGATCCGAGCTCAGCCATGTCGCCGAGCACGGCGATGCGTCGTCCGGCGGCGCGCATGTCGACCAGTGTCGCCAGAGCCGCGCGCATCGAGGTAGGACTCGCATTGTACGCGTCGTTGACGACCACGACGCCCGTCGCCGCGGTGAAGACCTGCATGCGCATGTCCGTGGTGACGGCCGCGGCAAGTCCCGCCGCGATCTCGTCGAGCGTCGTGCCGAGGTACAGCGCCGCCGCAGCGGCGGCTGCGGCGTTGTATGCGTTATGGCGTCCCGGGACCGGGAGCGAAACGGTGATCGACCCGACGTCCGCCGTCAGCGTGAACGTCGCCCTGCCCGTCTCGTCGACCTCGATGTCGGATGCACGCACGTCGACCCCCTCCGACAACCCGTACCACGTGACCGGTGCGGAGGACGCGGCGGCGAGGGAGCGGGACCGCTCGTCGTCGCCGTTGAGGAACACCATCCCGGTCGAAGGCACGCAGGCCACCAGCTCGCCCTTGGCCCGCACGATGGCGTCCTGGGACCCGAGCGCCTCCAGATGCGTCTGGCCGATGTTGGTGACGATGCCGATGGTCGGACGAGCGATCGCGCACAGCGCGGCGATCTCGCCCTCCGCCCGCATCCCCATCTCGACCACCAGCAGATCGGTGGCATTGTCGGCCTCGAGCAGCGTCAGGGGCACTCCGAGTTCGTTGTTGCGGTTGCCGCGTGTCGCCACGACGCTCCGTCCGGCGCCCAACGCCGCCGCGACGAAGTCCTTCGTACTCGTCTTGCCGGTCGAACCCGTGATCGCGATCACCGGGCACCGCAGCGAGGCTCGGTTTGCGCTCGCGAGCGAGCGCAGCGCCGCTGCGGTCTCAGGCACAAGGACCGCCGCGAACTCACCTGACGACGCCGAGGCCGCCACAGCCGCGGCCGTGTCGTCCCAGCGAGAGACGACGGCGACACGAGCCCCGGACCCGAGCGCGCCCGGGACCCACACATGCCCGTCGGAGCGGTCCCCCGGCAGAGCGAAGAACGCGCCTCCCGCCGGCGTGTGGCGCGAATCGATCCCGACCCCGGTGAACACGAGGTCGCCCGTTCCGGCGACGATCGTCCCGGAGGTGAGTTCGGCGAGCCGGGCGACCGACATCGTCACCATCGCGCGCTCAACTCCTCCCGTGCGACCTCACGATCATCGAAGTGCACGGTCCTGTCGGAGAATACCTGGTAGTCCTCATGCCCCTTGCCGGCGATCAACACCGCATCCCCTGTGCGAGCGAGCCGCAGCGCAAGGGCGATGGCGGCGCGCCGGTCGATCTCCACGTGGTGCTCCGAGGCCGTCGACGCGAGGCCGTCCTGTACCTGCATGATGATCCCGACCGGGTCCTCAGTGCGCGGGTTGTCGCTCGTGAGGACCGCGATGTCGGAGAGTTCGCCGGCAGCGCGTCCCATGAGCGGGCGCTTGTCCGGATCGCGGTCGCCTCCGCAGCCGAAGACCGTGATCACCCGACCAGGCGTGATCGTCCGGACGGCGGTGATCGTCTTCGCAAGACCGTCCGGCGTGTGAGCGTAGTCGACCAGCACGGTGAAATCCTGCCCCGCTTCGATGCGCTCGAGCCTGCCCGGGACCTGGGGAGCGTCGGTCAGCCCGCGGGCGACGGTCTCGAGGTCGACGCCGAGCGCGAGCGCACATCCCGCCGCGACCAGCGCGTTGCTGACGTTGAAGTCGCCCGCGAGAGGCAGGGCGACGTGCGCGGAGCCCGCCGGGGTCACCAGATCGAACACGGTCCCGAGCGGGCCGGGAACCAGGTCGTCGGCGCGAACCGTCGCGCCAGCCGAGGTGCCGACCGTCCACACGACGGGGATCTGCTCGGCGAGGCGTAGGCCGTGGGCGTCGTCGACGTTGACCACGCGACGGCCCTCGCCCACGGCCTCCAGCAGACGTGCCTTGACGCTGAAGTACTCCTCCAGCGTGGCGTGGTAGTCGAGATGGTCCTGACTGAGGTTCGTGAATGCGGCCACAGCGAAGTGGACGGCGTCCACACGGTGCAGATCGATGGCGTGCGACGACACCTCCATGCTCACGGCCGACACTCCGGCGTCGGCCATGCGCGCGAGCAGCTCCTGCAGGTCGCGCGACTCCGGAGTGGTGCGCGAGGCTGGCAACCGCTCGGCCCCGAGCCGCGTCTCGATGGTGCCGATCACGCCGGTGACGCGGCCGGATGTGCGAAGGATCGAGTCCAGCAGGTAGGTCGTGGTGGTCTTGCCGTTGGTGCCGGTGATCCCCGCGACCTCGAGGCGCTGCGACGGCTCGCCGAACAGACGCGAGGACGCGACGGCCAGAGCCTCGCGCGTGTCCCCCACCACCACGAGCGGCGACGCCAAACCCGGCACCTCGCGTGTGGCGACGACCACGGCGGCGCCGCGTTCGACGGCCTCAGCCGCGAAGGCGTGCCCGTCGTGACGGAACCCGGAGATGCAGAAGAACGCGTCGCCCGGCCTCACCGAGCCCGATGCGTAGGCCACACCCGTGACCGGGGTCGCGAGGCCGACCGGACCTGATGCCGGCACGCCTGCGAGCAGTTCGGAGAGTACGGGCACGGGTGGGGTTCCTCACCGGTCTGTCGAACTCGGATCTTCATCGGTACCAGCGATCTTCGTCGTTTCGCGCGCCCCTGTGGCCGCTTTGTTGCCGACCTGCGATGATCCCGCCTTCTGGACGCGCAGCGGGCCGACCGTTGGGGCGGGGGCGATCCTGAGGTGATCGACACAGAAGCGCGCGAGGTGGGAGAACGCCGGTGCGGCGACGGTGCCGCCGTAGAGGCCCTTCTTCGGGGAGTCGATCGTCACGAGGATCAGGACGCGTGGCGCGCTGGCCGGCAGGAAGCCGACGAACGACGACACGTAGACGCCCTTCATGTAGCCGCCGCCCCCGGGACTGACCTTCTGCGCCGTGCCCGTCTTGCCCGCGACCTCGTACTGGGCGACCGCGGCCTCGGTCCCCGTCCCGTCACGGACTACGTCGGTGAGCATCCGCGTGGTCGCGGTCGCCGCCGCCTTCGAGATGACGGGTACCGGCGATGCGGGGAAGGTGGCGGGCGTGGAGCCCTGGCTGCGCAGGAAGTGCGGGGTGACCAGCGTGCCGCCGTTCGCGATCGCGGCGACCGCACGCGCCAGCTGCAGCGGCGTGACGGACAGTCCTTGGCCGAACGGCAGGTTGCCCATGGAGGAAGGCGACCACGCCGACATCTGCCCGCTGGACTCACCGGGGAAGTCCACGCCTGTCTTGCGGGCGAGCCGGAACCGCGAGATGTAGTCGGTCAGCGCGGCCTTCCCGAGCTTCTGCCCCAGCTTGACCGCACCGATGTTGCTCGACTTGGTGACTATCTGGCTGAGCGAGTAGTCTACCGCGCCGCGGGCATGCGACTCGTGGATGGTGTAGCCGCCGATCTTCAGCGTCGAGGGCAGGTGGAACATGCTCTCGGGGGTGTAGAGCCCCTTGTCGATCACGGCTGCGGCCGTCATGGATTTCATCGTCGATCCGGGCTCGTACGCGTCGGTGATGGCTTTCACGCGCTTCGAGTCCTCGGAAGCGGCGGCGTACTCGTTCGGGTCGAAGAACGGGGTCGACGCGATCGCAAGGATCTCGCCGTTCGTGGGATCGAGGACGACGACCGTACCTCCCTTGGCCGCGAACTTCTTGACCGCCCCGGCCAGCTCGAGTTCAGCCTGGTTTTGGATGTCCTTGTCGATGGTGAGGTAGATGTCCTGCCCGTCGACGGGATCGACGGAGGTGACGATGCTCCCCGGTATCAGATGGCCTTTGGGATCGCGCTCCGCGACCATGCGTCCGGCCGTCCCGGCGAGTGTCGAGTCGTACTGCTTCTCGATGCCCGCGAGCCCCGCGTCGTCAACGCCGACGAACCCGAGCACCTGACCCGCGAGGCGGCCGGACGGGAAGGTGCGGCGCGAGTCGTCGATGAAGCCGATGCCGTCGATGTTGAGCTTCTCGAGGGCAGCAGCGCGAGGCAGGTCGACCTTTCTGGCGAGATAGGAGAACGACCCCGACCTCTTGAGGCTCTTCAGGTAGGTCTTCGCGTCCCCGCCCAGCACGCGCGCGATCGCCGTCGCGGTCGCGGTGGCGTCCTTCACCTGTGACGGGACGGCGTACACCGTCTTGGCGTCGGTCGTGACGGCGAGCGGCTGACCCTCGCGGTCGAAGATGGAGCCGCGGCGTGCCGGCGTCGTCAGGTCACGTAGGCGCTGGTGCGCGGCGGTGCCGGACAGCGCCTCGGCCTGTACGACCTGGATCCACGCGAGACGGCCCGCGACGACGGCGAGCAGCGCCAGCAGGAGCACGAGAAGCACGCCCGGACGGCGCTTCGAGGAGCGGTTGTGCGGCCCTCGCCCGGCACCTCCGCCCTTGCCGGTGCGCGGTGGCATCGGCTACCGCGACCCCGCGAGACCGAGGTCGCCGACGAGCAGCGACTGGGCCTCACCGGCCGACAGCTCGACCACCGCGTCGACCACCTTCTCAAAGATTCCGGATCCTGCGGCACCTGCAGCCTGCGAGGTCAGGGCGGCGTCAGCGGCGCCCACGTCGGACGCGGAGATGTACTTGATCGACTTCGGTTCACCCATCGACATGCTCGTTGCGGCGATCCCCGCGATGCGGGACGGAGTCGACAGCGCGCTGCGGTCGACCTCGAGCTGATCCACTGCGACGCGCTGCTGCCTGATGTCGGCCGCAAGACGGCTCTCGCCCACCGCGAACTCGGCTGCGCGTGACGTCAGAGTGACGCGAGCGCCGCCCAAAGCGATCACACAGAGGAATACGACCAGGAACCCGGTGAACAGCGAGCGTGCGCGCGCCTCTTCAGCGCGTGCACGGGTGCGCGCGGTGGCATCGGTACGGGGACGCGGGGCGCGCGCCGGCGGCGTGTCGACGAGGCGGAGGCGGGCAGCGCGAGGAGCCGCCTGCGGCGTCTGCGTCCGGCGTGCTGGCTGACCCATCGTGTCCACCTCCCCTCTCTTCGCCGTCGGCGCCCGTCACGGGAAGCCGGATCTGCGTGCCTATACCTTCAAAGCGGCCCGGAGCTTGGCGCTCCGGGATCGCGGGTTGCGCTCCACTTCCTCGGGCGTCGGAACGACGGCCCTTCGGGTGAGCACACGGACTACCGGCTTGACCCCGCACACACATACGGGCAGTTCAGGCGGACAGGTACAGGTCTGCGACAGCCGCGCGAACGCCTGCTTCACGACCCTGTCCTCAAGCGAGTGATACGAGATGACGACGATCCGCCCCCCCGGGTTCAGCCACCGTACGGCCGCGTCGAGCGCCTGCTCGAGCACCTCGAGTTCGCGGTTGACCTCGATGCGCAGCGCTTGGAACGTGCGACGCGCAGGATGCGGGCCGTCCTTGCGGGCGGCCGCGGGTACCGCGGACTTGATGATGTCGACCAGCTCGGAGGTGGAGGTGACGGGGCGACGGGCCCGCGCGGCTACGATGAATGCTGCGATGCGCGTGGCCCACCGTTCCTCCCCGTACTCCCGAATGACGCGGGCGAGCTCCGTCTCCGAATACGAAGCGACGACGTCTGCGGCTGTCATGCCGCCCGCGGTCGGGTCCATCCTCATGTCGAGCGGCGCGTCCCCGTGGTAGGAGAAGCCGCGCCCGACGACGTCCAGCTGGGGTGATGAGACCCCCAGGTCGAACAGGAACCCGTCGACGTAGGGGATGTTGGCCTGCACGAGCAGGTCATCCAGGTCGCCGAAGTTCCCCTTGAGAAGTCTGGTCTGCTGGCCGAGGCGAAGTGCGTCAGTTGCTGCTGCGAGGGCGGTGTCGTCCTGATCGATACCGACGAGGAGTCCCGACGGTGCGATCCTGGCTGCGATCTCGACCGCGTGGCCCGCTCCCCCGAGGGTGCAGTCCACGATGATCGATCCCTCGTGCGGCGAAAGGTGGTGTAGGACCTCGGCCAGCAGGACCGGGGTATGCCGGTATTCCGTTTTCAAGGTCGCTAGAGGATGCCGCTGCGGGAAAGCTCTTCGGCGGCGTCCCAGATGGTGGACTCGTTCTCGTCCTCATAGGAGGCCCACGCCTCGGCATCCCATATCTCGATGCGATCGCCGACCCCCACCACGACGACGTCCTTGCTCAGCGCAGCGTGCGCGCGCAACACGGGGGCAAGACCCACGCGCCCGGCCGAGTCGATCTCGACCTCGCTGGCGCCGGCCGTGAAGCGCCGACGCAATGCGAGGCTCTTGCGATCGAAGTCGGAAGCGGTCATGAGGCTCTCCACGAACTTGCGATAGCCCTCTGCGGGGTACACGTACAGGCAGTTGTCGAGGCCCTTGGACACGACGAGATGCGACCCGATCTCGTCGCGGAACTTGCGCGGCAACGAGACGCGACCCTTCGCGTCCAGCGTGTGCTGGTATTCCCCAAGGAACACCGCTCCCCGCCCCTCCCGTGACACCAGGCCCCCGACGTGAGGACGATCACGCCGCTTTCGCTTCCACGAGCCCCACTCTATTCCACTGCATCCCACTTTGCAACACAATCGACGCAGTTCGCCCCACCCGCCGACACCTCGCTGCGCCCGCGCATCCCACCGCCTTGTCGACACGTTCCGGCCACCCCCGTGCCCGTGAGCGAACGGGCGTGAACTCTCCCGCACCGCCATGCGTCTGAACTGATGTCGCACGCAGCAGGAACCGGGACCTTCACAGCGAACATGAGTGGGTAGGGAGGACCGTGCGTCGCTTGCCGCGCGCACCGGCCCTCGATACAATCCGAGAGACGAACGCCCCCTACGTACCGACGGAGGTGAACGAACGTATGACCGCCAACTGGGCCGCGGCAGTGGTGAACACCCTGCTCCTCGCCTTCTTTGTCGTCATCGCCATCGGGATCGCGTTGGGCGTATACGCCGCGCGCGCCTTGAAGAAGGCCGAGCAGGCGAATCAGAAGACGGAGTAGCCTCGCATCACCGGATGCGATCCTCGGACGCCCGCTCGCCTTCGCGCGACGGGCGTTCGCTGTTGATCGGGTATCTCGGTCGATGACGGGAGAGGCGCGGCTGCCCCGGGAGGGGCGCAGGCGCTTCGTATAGGGAAGGAGCGATCATGGCACGCGGATCGTACGGACCGGCTGCGGCGCGCGTCGCCATCGCCGTGGCGCTGGTCGCGAGCGCGCTCGCGCTCGGGGCGTGTTCGGCCCTGCCGGGGCAGCAGGCTTCCACATCGGGCGTCTCCGAATCACTCGTCTCCCACGGCGTCCCCTCGGTGGCGGGCGACTCGAAGACGAGCTCGAATGGCTACGGCGCCACGGATTCCGGGGCGCTGCCCGCCGATGCATCGCGCACCGGCGTCTCCACGCCCGCCGCGACCTCGGTGCAGAAGCTCGTCGTCGTGAACAAGACGATGCGGATCGAGACGGCCAAGGTCGACGAGGCGATCGCCGCGATCCGTACGCTCGTGGCGCGCGACGGCGCCGACATCCAGTCGATGAAGGTCTCGACCGCCGTCGACCAGCCGATCTACCGCGACCCGGTCCCGCTCGCGGACGGAAGCGTCAGCGGGAGTTCGTCCGGCCCGTTGCGCGCCTACGTGACCGTGCGCGTCCCGTCTGACAAGTACGCCACCTTCGTCGCCGACGCCGCCAAGCTCGGAACGGTGCTCACCGAGTCCGAGACGTCCGACGACGTCACCCAGCAGCACGTGGATATGCAGGCGCGGCTCGGCAACCTCACCGCGGAACAAGGCCGGTTGCGTCAGCTGTTCGCGAAGGCCACGAGCGTCAAGGACATGCTCGCGATCGAGCAGGAACTCACCCGCGTGCAGGGCGACATCGAGTCGATGCAGGCACAGATCAACTACCTGGAGCGCCAGGCGTCGATGGCCACCGTCACCCTCGAGCTGAGCGAGCCGAAGGCGGTCGTCGCACCGTCCGGCATCGACTGGGGCGTCCAGACCGCCTTCACCGACTCCATCCGCGCGTTCGTCGGGACGATGAACGTCCTGATCGTGGTGCTGGGCCCGGTGCTCGCGCTCCTGCTCTTCGTCGGCCTGCCGGCGGCACTCGTGCTCTGGCTGATCCTGCGGGCCGCGAACCGGCGCCGCGCGCGGCGCGCTGCCACGGCGGAAACCGACACGACCGGCGCGCCCGTGGCGCCGGCGACCGACGACGAACCCCCGGTCCTGTGACCCCGGTCCGGCTGCGTCCCGACCTGCGCCTCCCCTGGCAGGCCCTCGCCGGCTTCGCCGCCTTGCTCTACGTTCTCGAATCGGCGCTGAGAGGCTGGGACTTCCGCCCCACCCTCCTCGACGGCCTGGTGTTCGGCGCCCTGACCCTCATTCTCATCCTGCGACCCTTGGTCCAACGGCTGATGCGCGATGACGAGGAAGGCCAGTAACAAGGCCGGTATGCGGCCATTTCAGCGAGACTGCGCGTTGAGCCAGGAAGGCGCCCCCGACAGGGGGCGCCTTCCGCGTCTCGCTGAAATGGCCGCATACCGGCCCCGCCGCCTACTCCTTCTCGTACGGCTTTCCGACCGCCGCGGGACCCACCGCTCTCCCCATGAAGCCCGCCAGCACGATGACGACCAGCACGTACGGGAGCATCAGGAAGAACTGCACCGGGATCTTGATCACGTCCTGGAAGGACTGCATCCGGATCTCGATCGCTTCGGCGAACCCGAACAGCAGCGACGCGAGGTAGCTGCCCATCGGGGTCCATCGGCCGAAGATGTTGGCGGCCAGAGCGATGAAGCCGCGGCCGCTCGTCATGTTGTCGCTGAACACCCCGACCTGCTCGAGCGTGAGGTTCGCGCCCGCCAGGCCGCCGAGCGCGCCGGAGATCAGCACAGCCACGTACCGGCTCGCCTGGACGCGCACACCGACCGTGTCGGCCGCACGAGGATGCTCGCCGAGCGCGCGGAGGCGCAGTCCCCAGCGCGTCTTGTACATCGCCCACTGGGCGACGATCGCCACGATGATCGCGATGTAGACGATCGGGGTGTAGCTGAGGAAGACCTGGTCGATCCACAACCAGATCGTCGCCAGCACCCCGCCGCCCGGCGCCGGGAAGTTGAACACCGGCCCGATCTTGTGGGCGATGCCGTTCGTCGCCCCCGGATGGCCGTAGATGACCTCCATCACGAAACCGGTGAGCCCGAGCGCGAGGATGTTAAGCGCGGTACCGGAGACCACCTGGTCCATGCGCAGCGTCACGGACGCGAACGCGTGGATCGCGGAGAGCAGGATGCCGGCCAGGATCGCCGCCAGCACGCCGACCCACACGTTGCCGGTCGCCAGCGTCACGACGACGCCGAAGAACGCGCCGACCAGCATGATGCCTTCGAGCGCGATGTTCACGACGCCCGACCGCTCGCAGATCGTCCCGCCGATCGCGGCGAGCGCGAGCGGTGTCGCCATGCGGATCGCGGATGCGAACAGGTCCGGGGTGAAGAAGTCACTCCACATCGGTGGCCCCCTTCTGCTCGAGGGCGAGTTTCTGGCGGCGCTTGATCAGCCAGTTGATGATCGTCTCGGCGCCCACGAAGAAGATGATCAGCGCCTGGATGATGGTCACGATCTTGTCCGGGACGTTGGCCACGAGCTGCATCATGCTCGAACCGGCCGACAGCGCACCGAACAGGATCGCCGCGAAGATGACGGCGATCGGGTGGTTCTTCGCCAACAGCGCGACAGCGATACCGGTGAACCCGAAACCCGAGCCGGCCGACACTTCGTCGAACATCCTGTGCTGGACTCCGAGAACCTCGGACGCCCCGGCCAGACCCGCCAGTGCACCCGAGATGCACAGGGCGTATACGGTCGTGATGCCGATCGAGATGCCGCCGTTCTGCGCCGCCAGCGGGTTGTAGCCGACCGCGCGTACGCTGTAGCCGAGCGTCGTCCGCTTCAGGATCCACCACACCAGGAACGCGAGAGCCACGGCGATCACGAAGCCGAGGTGGGCGCGCACGGGCACTCGCAGCAGCGCGGGCAGGAACTTGTCCAGGGTGGGCAGCCAGACCTGCTCCGGGAGCATCGGTGTCTGCGAGCTCACGGTCTTGTCGGCAAGGGGGCCCGCGATGATCCACGAGGTCAGATACAGACCGATCCATGAGAACATCATCGTCGTGATGACCTCGTGCGCTCCGACCTTCGCCTTCAGGATGGCCGGGATGAACGCCCACGATGCTCCGGCGAGAGCCGCTCCGATCAGGATCAGCGGCACCGCGATCAGGGACGGAAGTCCTGCGAGTGCGAGGCCCAGCCCTGCGGCGGCTATCGAGCCGAGCAGAAGCTGACCGTTGGCGCCGATGTTGAACAGGTTGGCCCGAAAACCGAAGGCGACCGCCAGACCCGCGAAGATGAGCGGCGTCGCCCGACTGATCGTGTCGCCTATGGCCTTGAAGTTCCCGATGGCCCACTTCTCGGGGGTTCCGAAGGCGCCCGTCAGAAGCGCTCCGAACGCGGCGACGGGATCCTTGCCCGACGCCGCGATGATGATCGATCCGATCGCCATCGCGAGCACGACAGAGAGCAGCGGGACCCCCGCCGTACGCAACGCCTTCATCCACATACGCTCCCGGATGACAGATGCCTCATGGGTCTCGCTCACAAGGCACCTGCTTCCGCCACGGAGGACTTGGGTGCGGTCGCAGCGGACCCGGAGTGCTTCGCACCACCCGTCATGAAGAACCCGATCCTCTCGGCGTCCGCCTCGCCGGCCGAGAACTCGACGGCGACCTTTCCTTCGTACATGACGAGGATGCGGTCGGACAGGGACATGATCTCCTCGAGCTCCATGCTCACCAGCAGGACCGCCTTGCCGCTGTCGCGCTCGGCCAGGATCCGTTTATGCACGAACTCGATCGCTCCCACATCGAGGCCGCGGGTCGGCTGCGCCGCAATGAGCAGATCGGGGTTGCGGCCCAGTTCGCGGGCGAGCACCAACTTCTGCTGGTTGCCCCCGGACAATGCGCCGGCGAGCACGCGGATCGACGGTGTCCTCACGTCATAGTCGGCGACCCGCGTGCGGGCGGTCTCGTCGATCACCTTCGTGTGCATGACGCCGCCACTCGCGTACGGCGGGCCCGCCTGGTCACCCAGCACGAGGTTCTCGGCCAGGTCGAACTCGAGCACGAGCCCGCGGCGGTGCCGGTCTTCGGGAACGTGGGAGACCCCCGCCTCGATGGTCGCATGCGGGGACGCATGGGTGATGTCCTTGTCGCGCAGTGAGATCGAACCGCTCTTCGGCCGGCGCAGCCCGACGATCGCCTCGACCAGCTCGCGCTGCCCGTTGCCGTCGACGCCTGCTATCCCGACGACCTCGCCGGCGCGCACGGTGAGGCTGACGCCTTTGAGGGCATCGAGCTTGCGCTCGTCGAGTACGACCAGGTCACGCACCTCGAGCACGGCCTCGGCGGGCTTCGCCGGGGCCTTCTCGACGCGGAAGACGACGTCGCGACCGACCATCATCCGGGCCAGACCGACCTGATCGGTCTGGCCCGGGGTCGTCTCCCCTACCACGCGACCGTCACGCATGACGACCACACGGTCCGCGACGCCCATGACCTCGTCCAACTTGTGAGTGATGAGGACGACCGACAGACCCTCGGCCACCAGGGTGCGAACGACCGCGAACAGCTCGCGGACCTCCTGAGGGGTCAACACCGCCGTCGGCTCGTCCAGGATCAGGATCCGTGCGCCCTGATAGAGCGCCTTGAGGATCTCGACACGCTGCTGCATGCCGACCGAGAGGTCGGCCACGCGCGCGTCGGGATCGACCTTGAGCCCGTAGCGCGCCGACAGTTCGGACACCTTGGCGCGCGCCGTCGCGAAGTCGATGACTCCGAAGCGCGACGGCTCGTGGCCGAGGATGATGTTCTCGGTGACCGTGAGCGGCTCGACGAGCATGAAGTGCTGGTGCACCATGCCGATGCCCAAGTCGATCGCGTCGCGTGGCGTTCGGATGCGCACCGGCTTGCCGTCGACGAGCACCTCGCCGCCGTCGGGGCCGAGCAGTCCGTACACCACGTTCATCAGCGTCGACTTCCCGGCGCCGTTCTCGCCGAGCAGGGCAACGATCTCGCCGCGCTCGAGGGCGAACGATACGCGATCGTTCGCCCGCACGCCGGGGAAGACCTTCGTGATCTCACGCAGTTCGAGGACGGGCATCTCCTCGCGTCCCTTCCAAAGCCGAGGGTCCGGATCGTTGCATCACGCGAAAGAGGCGGCCGGCTCTTGCACCGGCCGCCCCCATCATCGCGACTAGTTGCGGTCGCGTCGAGACACTGAGAACTACTTGAGGGTCTCGGGAACCGTGACCGTACCCGCCTTGACGTCGGCCGTGGCCTTGTCGACCGCGTCCTTGATCGCCTGGGGAACCTTGGCGTCGAAATCGTGGAACGGGGAGATGCCGACGCCGTCATCCTTCAGGCCGAACGAAAGGTTCTGGCCACCGGGGAACGCGCCGTCCTTGGCCTGCTTCAGGACCGAGAACACCGCGACGTCGATCTTCTTGACCGCGGAGGTCAGGATCGTGTCGCCGGGGGTCGTGAGCGTCAGGTACTGGTCGGAGTCGACGCCGATGAACAGGGCCTTCTTCGACTCCTGGCACGCCGTGAAGGTGCCGATGCCGGTCTGGCCGGCGGCGGCGAACACGACGTCCGCGCCGTCAGAGATCAGCGACAGGCCGAGTTCCTTGCCCTTTGCCTGGTCGTCGAACTTACCCGCGTACAGCGAGATGACCTTGACGGTCGGGTTGACCGACTTGGCGCCGGCGACGAAGCCTGCCTCGTAGCGCTGGACCGGCGGGATCGCCATGCCACCGACGAAGCCGATGATGTTCTTGGAGTTGAGGCGGGTGTCGAAGGTCGCCTTCGTGGCGAGGCCCGCGACGACGCCGGCGAGATAGCCGGCCTCCTGCTCCTTGAAGTTCAGGCCCACGAAGTTCTTGGGGGGATCGGTGACGAAGATGTCGATGCCGCCGAAGTTCGTGTCCGGAGTCGAGGTCGCCATCTTGGTTACGGCGTCCTGCATCAGGAAGCCTACCGCGAAGATCGGGCTGTAGCCCGCGTCGGCAAGGCTGGTGAGGTTGGTCTCATAGTCGGCCATGCTCTTCGAGGACAGAGCCTTGGTCTCGATGCCGAGCTCCGTCTTGGCCTTCTCAAGACCGGCCCAGCTCAGGTCGTTGAACGACTTGTCGCCGAGTCCACCGACGTCCGTGACCATGCCGGACTTCATTGCGGCCGCCGCCGGAGGCGTGGGGGTCGTGCTCGCCGGAGGCGCCGTGGTCGTGCTGCAACCGCCGAGCACCATGGTTGCCATTGCGAAAACAACGAGAACTGCGCAGATCGTGCGGAAGCTCCTCTTCACACGTACCACCTTCCCCTATCCACAGACGTTACGTCCCTATCCATCATGGTAGCCCTTATGGGGCTCCGTATCACGAGAAAGGCAGCATCAATCGACGGGCTGGGACGCCTGCGATACGGGAATGGACACAGCGCCGAAAGGAGCGGACCGCGACCGGCTTGTCAGCCGAGCCGGACGGGCCGGATCCGCGCCCGCGGGTGGGTGGAGAGATACTCCTCGCGCACGTGCGAGCGGTCCACGTGGGTGTAGATCTGCGTCGTCGAGATGTCCGCGTGCCCGAGCATCTCCTGGAGCGCGCGAAGATCCGCACCTCCCTCGAGCATGTGGGTCGCGAACGAGTGACGCAGCGTGTGAGGATGCAGCTTCAGACCCACGCGGCCCCCGTACGAGCGCACGAGCGCATGCACGGTCACGCGCGTGAGCCGTCCTCCGCGCGCGTTGAGGAACACCGCGTCGGGGTCCTGACGAGGCGCACCCGACTTCGTGCGCAGGAAGGGACGGCCATGGGTCAGGTAGTCCGACAGCGCCGCGGCAGCGGCCCCGGAGACCGGCACGACGCGCTCCTTGCTCCCCTTCCCGAACACCCGCAGGAGCCCTTCCGTGAGTTCGACGTCGCGGAGGTCGAGACCCACGAGCTCGCTGGCGCGCACCCCGCACCCGTAGAGCACCTCGAGCAACGCGCGATCGCGGTGCCCGACGGGACCGTCGGGGAACGGCTGGGAGAGCAGCCGGTCGACGTCGTCGATGCTGATGACGTCGGGAAGCCGGGCGGGCGTCCGCGGCAGCGGCAGGGCAGCCGTGGGATGGTTGACCGTCACACCCTCGCGTACGAGGAACCGGTGGAACGACTTCACGGCCGCGACCCTGCGTTCGATCGTCCTCGGCGCGAGGCCCTCGGCGCGCAGGCACGATATCCACGCGGTCACGTCGTCCCGCTTCACCTCGTCCGGCGAGGTGATCCCCCGGTCGAGAAGGAAGCCGGAGTAGAGGGTCAGGTCGCGCCGGTAGGCCGAAACGGTGTTGGGCGACGCGCCACGCTCGACGGTGAGGTAGCCGGTGAAGTCGTCGATGAGGTCGACCAGACGTCCGCAGGCCGACGCGGGGACCGGACCCCCGGCTCCCCCGTCGTCGAGCACTCCCCCGATGTGGTTGATGTCACTCATGGGTGCCAGTATGCCCCAATCACCACCCCGCACGCGGAGCGGCCGCCCCGGTTGTTCCGGAGCGGCCGCGTCGAGGCGATGGTGCGCGTGGAGCGCCTAGGCGAGCAGGGACTCCAGCGGGGTGTACTCCATGCCATGTGCATCGGCGACCGACTTGTAGACGATCTTGCCGTCGAGGACGTTGACGCCCTTGGCAAGCGACGCATCATCGAGAACGGCCTGCTTCCAGCCCTTGTCCGCGATGGCCAGGCCGTAGCGGAGCGTCGCGTTGGTGAGCGCCATGGTCGACGTGTTCGGCACCGCTCCCGGCATGTTCGCCACGCCGTAGTGCAGCACGCCGTCGACGAAGTAGGTCGGATCGGCGTGGGTGGTGGCGTGCGTGGTCTCGATGCAGCCGCCCTGGTCGACGGAGACGTCGACGACCACGGAGTTGCGCTTCATCTTGGGGAGCATGTCCTTGGTGATGAGGAACGGCGTCTTGGCCCCCGGGAGCAGGACCGCACCGATGACGAGGTCGGCCGCGTAGACGGCCTCTTCGATGTTGTGCTTGCTCGAGTACACGGTGCGGATACGGTTGCCCCAGATCTCGTCCAGGTAGCGCAGGCGGTCGAGGTTGACGTCCATGATCGTGACCTCGGCACCCATGCCCATCGCCACGTACGCGGCGTTGGTGCCCACGACGCCGCCGCCGAGGACGACGACCTTCGCCGGACGCACACCGGGAACGCCGCCCATCAACACTCCGCGGCCTCCGAACGGCTTCTGGAGGTAGGTGGCGCCGACCTGCGCCGCCATGCGGCCCGCGACCTCGGACATCGGGGCGAGCAGCGGCAACGTGCGGTTCGGCAGCTCGACGGTCTCGTACGCGATGCACACGGCACTCGATGCGATGAGACTCTCGGTCTGCTCGAAATCGGGGGCGAGGTGCAGATAGGTGTAGAGGATCTGGCCGGGGCGCAGACGCGCGATCTCGACGGGCTGCGGCTCCTTGACCTTCACGATCATGTCGGCACGAGCGAAGATCTCGTCCGGGGTCCCGACGAGTTCGGCGCCCCCGGCGGCGTACTCGGCGTCCGTGAACGACGAGCCGTCTCCCGCGCTGTTCTCAACGAGGACCGTGTGACCGTGCGCCACGAACTCGCGCGCGCCGCCGGGGGTCATGCCGACTCGGAACTCGTTGTTCTTGATCTCCTTCGGGACACCGATGATCATGTGCGAATTTCCCTTCATCCATGGAGGCCGGGCCACCGGCCGATCACGCGCCACTACAAGCGCCGAGCCCGCTCTCGCACGATCACCGAGGCGGTTCAAGGCGCCGGAACGACCTTGGACAGTGTACCGCTCGCCGTGTGACGTGCAACCGCGCCCGAGAGTGCACGAAACGCATAGAACGGGGCTCTACCCGGATACGTCGAGCAGCATCCCCGCGGCCACGGTGCCGGCAGCGGCAGCGGCGGCGAAGAACGCGGGGTCGTCGTCGGGAGTCCGTCCCATCGAACGGCACGCGACGCCGCGTGTGTCGGGCAGCGCATACCCGTCCCCCGCATCGACACGGATGTGGCGCTCCCACACGCCCGCGCCGGCAAGACCCGCTTCGACTGCGGCGAGCTGGGTGGCCGGGAGTCGCGGGACCGCGACCGCGGAGGGCGCCAGCGCGATCCTCGAGAGAGCGACCAGGGTGTGATGGCTCACCCCGCAGTGGCGCTCGCGTGCGTCGGCGAACGAGACGCGCAGAGCCGTCACCGGACGTCCGCCCACGGCCGCCACCGCATTGATCGCCTCACCCTGGGCGATGCCGCCGTGCCCGAGCACGGTACCGGTACCGACGACGCCCGGGCCGATGCCCACGATCGCCACGTCGGCGGCCCCCACAAGACGCGCGGCGATGAGCCCGGAGTGCAGCGTGACCGACTCGAGGTCTCCGCCGAACGCCTGGCCGCACGTCACGGTGAGGTCGACGAGCCCGGCGGCCGCGCAGGCGGGGACGAGCTCGGAGAGCGCGAGCGGGAGGGCGGCCTCGTCGGTCATGCACCAGGCGATACGCGCAGAGGGACTGACCGCCTTGATCGCGGCTGCCACCAGCGGAAGCTGACTGTGCAGACCGCAGCAGACCACGGGCATCCCGTGCACGTCGTCGGCTTGGGCGAGCAGGTCGTGATGTGGGCTCTCCTGGGACTCGACGGCAAGCACGTCGCGCTGGAGCGGCGTGTAGCGCAGCTTCATGACGTGTCCGCCGCTGGGGTCGTCAAGCGACACGCCCTCGACCATCGCTCCGTCGCCGAGACGTGCCACCACGAGATGGGAGCCTCCGGTGCCGAGCTCCAGGTCGACCGCCGTCGTGTTGAGCAGCACGCGATCGCCGACTCGGCACATCCCGGCCAGGGCGGTGTAGTTGAGCGCCGCGGCATCGGACCCGTCGACCTCGACGCGAAGCCTCTGGAGGCCTGCACGTTCAGCCTCCACGATCGCAACGACACCCCACGCGGTCCTCATGACGTCACCGCCCCGTCGAGTGTGGCGACAAGCACCCGGACGAGCGCCTCCATCTCGGCCACGGCGATCGTCTCACCGGTGCCGTGCACGTCGGTCATCCCACACGACAGCGCGATGGCGGGGAGGCCCTTGGAAGTCAGCACGTTGGCGTCGCTGCCCCCGCCCGTGAAGAACAGGTACGGCTCGAACCCGGCCGCGCGGACCCCGGCCTCAACGATCGCCAGCGCGGGGTCGCCGTCCCCGTACTGGTAGCCGTCGTACTCCTTCTTCCATTCGACGTCCACGGAGCCTCCCGCCTCGCCGGCAGCGCTCCGCATCGCAGCGTCCATCGCGTCGCGGACCTCAGCGACGCGTGCGGCGTCGAGCGAGCGGCACTCGCCGCGGAGCACGCACTCGGCGGGCACGACGTTGGTCGCTCCCCCACCCGAGATCGCGCCCACGTTGGACGTGGTCTGTGCGTCCAGACGTCCGATCGGCATGAGCGCGATCGCCCGCGCGGCCATGAGGACGGCGGAACGGCCCTTCTCGGGATGGACTCCCGCGTGAGCCGCGACACCGTGGAACGTGGCTGTGAAGGTGTAGTGAGTGGGCGCACCGATCACGATGCCGCCGACCTCGCCCGCAGCATCGAGGACCAGGGCCACGTCGCCCGCGCAGTCAGCGGCGTCGATGGCGTGCGCGCCCCGCAGCCCGACCTCTTCTCCCGTGGTCAGGAGAACCCTGATGCGCGCGTGCGGGCGTCCGGTCTCCCGCAGGACCGAGAGCGCCTCGAGTATCACGGCGATACCCGCCTTGTCGTCGGAGCCCAGCACGGTATCCCGCGCCGAGCGTACGACGCCGTCTTCCACGATGGGCTCGATGCCGCGACCCGGCTCCACGGTGTCGAGGTGAGCGGAGAGAACGATCGTCGCGCCCGCCGCGGTCGCGGCAAGCTCCGCGATCACGTTGCCGACATCCGAGCCGGTCGCCTCCGCGGTCCCGTCGACGCGCACGTCACAACCCAGGGCTGTGAGGCGGTCGACGCACCAGCGCGCGAACGTCGCCTCTTCGCCGGACGGGCTGTCGATGCGCACGGCCTCGAGGAAGGTGTCGAGCACTCTGGACCCTGCGGCACCGTCCATGTCGGTCGCTACGCCTTCCGGTTCCGGCGGTAGGCGACGGCCGCACCGATGAAGTCGCGGAAGAGCGGGGCGGGACGCGTCGGGCGGCTCTTGAACTCGGGGTGGCCCTGATTCCCCACGAACCACGGATGGTCCGGAAGCTCGATCATCTCGACGAGCGTGCCGTCGGGAGACATGCCCGAGATCACGAGCCCGGCGTCGACGAGCTGCTGCCGGTACGCGTTCGAGACCTCGTAGCGGTGACGGTGACGCTCGTAGATGACCTCTTCGCCATAGGCGGCCATGCCCTTGGTGCCGGGAACCACGGCACACGGATAGGCGCCCAGGCGCATGGTGCCACCCATGTCATGCACGTCGTTCTGCTCCGTCATGAGGTCGATGACCGGGTACGGCGTCGCGGGATCGAACTCGCTGGAGTTGGCGCCCGTCATACCCGCGACGTTGCGCGCGAACTCCGCGACGGCCACCTGCATGCCGAGACAGATACCGAAGAACGGCATCAGGTTCTCGCGAGCGTAGCGCGCCGCGCGGATCTTGCCCTCGATGCCACGGATACCGAAGCCGCCCGGGACGAGGATGCCGTCCATCTCGGACAGGATGCGATCGACCTCTTCGGGAGTGATGCCCTCGGCGTCGACCCAGTGAATCTTGACGTCATGCTCGTGGAAGATGCCCGCATGCTTGAGTGATTCGTGCACGGACAGGTACGCATCCGGCAGCTGGACGTACTTACCGACCAGCGCGATGTCGACCGTGTCGCTGAGCTGACGGCTGTGCGCCACGAACGCGTTCCACTGCGACATGTCCGGCTCGCCGCACTCGAGCGAAAGGTGATCGATCACCATCTGGTCGAGCCGCTGCTGGCGCAACGCCTCCGGGACCTCGTAGATCGATGGCGCGTCCATCGCCGAGACGACGGCACTCGGGTCCACGTCGCAGAACAGTCCGATCTTGCGGCGGATGCCCGCGTCGATCGGGCGGTCGCTCCGGCAGACGATGAAGTCAGGCTGGATACCGATGGAACGCAGCTCTTTGACGGAGTGCTGCGTGGGCTTCGTCTTGAGCTCGGAGGCCGCGGCGATGTAGGGCACCAGGGTGACGTGGACGTAGCACACGTTGTCCCGGCCCACGTCCTTCTTCAGCTGCCGGATCGCCTCGAGGAACGGCAGCGACTCGATGTCGCCGACGGTCCCGCCGATCTCGGTGATGAGCACGTCGGGGTGCTTCTTCTCCGCGAGGCGGAGGATGCGCTCCTTCAGCTCGTTGGTCACGTGCGGGATGACCTGCACGGTGCCGCCCAGGAAGTCGCCGCGGCGCTCCTTGGCGATCAGGGTCTGGTAGACGGAGCCCGCCGTGACGTTGCTCTCGCGCGAGAGCGCCTCGTCGATGAAGCGCTCGTAGTGCCCGAGGTCGAGGTCGGTCTCTCCCCCGTCGTCGGTCACGAAGACCTCACCGTGCTGGAAGGGGCTCATCGTGCCCGGATCCACGTTCAGATAGGGGTCGAGCTTCTGGATCGTCACGCTCAGCCCGCGGCTCTTGAGCAGCCGGCCCAACGATGCCGCCGTGATGCCCTTGCCCAGAGAAGACGTAACGCCACCCGTCACGAAGATGAATTTGGTCATCGGTGTGAGCTCCCGCCGTCCTTCCACTTACTCGCCGTCCTTGATGAGGTCCGCATCAACACCGGGCGCGTGGGGCGCGATGCGCCCCAGCCCGTCGAGCCAACTCAGGAAACGCACGCGCCGGATAACCTTCGAGAACGACACGCGCTCGCTTGCCGCATTGAGCGCGAGGAGTACCACAGCAAGGACCGCCAACAGCCACAACGGAGAACGCCACGCGAGCAGGAAGCCCGCGAGCGCACCGGCGGCGTTGGCCCCCATGTCTCCCAGCATCGCACGCTCGCCGAGGTCGTAGCGCCACACAGCGAGGACCGGGCCGAGCGCCAGCGCCAGGAGCGACAGCTTCATCCCGCCGGTCCACGCCAGGTCAACGGCCAAGGGGACCGCGGTGCCGCCCATCCAGAACGATATCGAGGAGGATGACGCCGTCCACGACGGCCAGATCACGATCGCGACACCGATCAGGACCATGAACGAGTAGACCTTGAGTGCACGACCCGGACGAAGGTCGGTGAGGTTGACGAGGTTCGCAGACAGCGCGATCACAAGCGCGGACAGCGCCCAGATCGCCACGGCGGTCAGTGCGGTCAGCCACCACCCGCTGCCTGGCCCGACGACCTCCTGCGTCAGCGGCAGAGCCGCCGCGAGGGACAGCCCGCCGATGCCGAGCAGCTTGAGGCCGCCCGTGGTCAGTCGGCCGCCCGCGAGCGCTCGGAGGTGACCGCGGAACCCCTTGGCGGTCGGGTCGCCGAACAGGTCGTCAACGAGACCGAAGCCTGCGGCTCCGACAACGAGCAGCAGCGGAAGAGCATCCACGACTTGGCTGAAGGGCATGCTCAACAGCGCCGGGAACCACGGGTTGCCCTGTTGGCCTCCGGAGTCAGCGAGCACGTACGGGACACCGGAGGACACCACGGTGCCGACCGCTGCGACAGCCGCCGCCCATACGAGCCACACGATGCCGAGGCCCGTCGGGATGCTGAGTCCACGGTAGTTGGTGACCCGCTTGCCGCCCGACTCGAGAGCGGGAAGCAAGCGCTTCATGGCCCACGCCGGGATGGCCCACCCCACGAGCGCCGAGAGGGCCACGGAGACGCCCGCGATGGTCAGCCAGGCGGTCATTCCGCCTCGTCCCTGTGCGCCGACTCGTGCGCGAGCATGAGATAGAGGGCCGCGACCCCCACCGGGATGAGCAGCAGCGCTGGAACGATGATCCCGGAGTCCTCGGTGAAGTAGCCGGCGATGCCCGCGAACAGCGAGGCCGCGACGGCCGCCGAGAACGCGGGGAACTGCTTCAGCATCGCGGCGAACTCGCCGCGCGGCCGCCAACGCATGTAGCCGAGCAGGAGGAGGACCGCGACGAGTAGCCACGTCCAGTTCGTGCGCCCCAGCACCCGCACGTTGGTCTCGGCCTTGCGCGCGATGAGCGTCCACACCGACCCGGATCCCTCGCTGAACGCGCTGCTTATGGCCTTGCCGAGATGGGTCTCGGACCCCGATCCGGCGAGCAGGTCGACCGCGGAGAGGCCCACGACGATGACGACGATGATCGCGACGATCAGGAGCAGGTTGCGCCAGGTCCAGACCTTACGGCCGTTGAGCATCAGCCATCCGACGATGAAACCGACGGTCATCCACGCCACGGTGCCGACGTTCGCGCCCCAGAAGGGCGCGGCCGAGGTCGCGAGCACGACCAGGCCGATCACGGGCCAGCCCCAGGTCCGGACGTGCCACGTCCACCTCGCGTCGCGCCACGTGTCCAGCGCGAGCGCCACGGAGACCAGCACGGACCCCAGCAGCAGGCCGGACATCTCGTTGCCCAGCCCGTAGTAGCGCGCTCCCACGAGCGGCGAATAGCCGAACAACCCGGCGAATGAGAGCGTGGCGCCCGTCCACTGATCCACCAGCGACACGACGGCGATGAGGCCGGTCACGGCAATCAGCGGTACGGCGACCGGCCTGCCGCGTCCCAGCACCGTGGCAGCGGCCCAGGTGACGGCCGTGCACGCCAGGAGCGCCAGTATGACGCCGGTGCCGGTCGGTGGCCATCGCCAGACCGCGAACTGCACGATGGAGCCGAAGAGCACGGAGGGCACGAGCAGCAGCGCGACCTTGGCGACCCCGGGAGCGGCGGCGGGGAGGCCGTCGGACCCGCGGTAGAGGATCAGGGTCGATACCAGCAGCGCTATCACCGTCAGCAGGATGAACGTGTTCACCGTCGACCCGCGCTGCGTCTCGACGGCTACCGAGGTGACGGCCATCCGGTCGAGGACGTCGACGCGGTCGACGAGCACCGCGTCGCTCAAGGTCGAAGCGCGATGGATGACGCTGCCCACCATCTTCGGCGACATGGGAGCGCCGATGAGGTCGAGGATCGTCGCGGACACGTCCATCGCGGTGACCAGGCCGTCACGGTGCGTCGATGCCGCCGCCGCGATGCCGCCTCCATCGGGGCCGGCCATCAACAGCGGGCCGAAACCCTCGACCTGGTCGGCCACCGGCAGGGGGGCCGCCGTCATGACGACGACCACATCTCCCGGCGCCAACGTGTCGACGATCGCGCCGAGCACGTCGTCGGTCGATCGCAGCGCG